>Ga0066610_10001837_pt1 | contig 12202 bp, 17 predicted proteins | sample SaaInlV_DNA_165m_FD_60375 | JGI IMG/M metagenome (GOLD analysis project Ga0066610, IMG submission 60375) | Marine microbial communities from expanding oxygen minimum zones in the Saanich Inlet - SI075_LV_DNA_165m | ecosystem: Environmental > Aquatic > Marine > Unclassified | place: British... | reverse complement strand
TTAATTCATACCTTCACTCCCACGAGCCCCACGCTTTCTCTGCCATCAAGCCGCATATCAGAGGGCCAGTCTTTGCGGTCTATATAGCCAATTTTTTCAACTTTAAATCCTTCTTCCACAAAACACCTCTCAAGAACCTCAATATCAAAAAAATGCATAAAAGAAGGAATGTCGTTCATTCTAACTTGCTTATCCTGTTCTATATTTCCAAACCATCCTGGCCAGAGAGATTTTTTCTTTTTCTCTTCATAAAATCCTGGAATATAAGATTCCCACATGCGTGTATAGGGCGTCCCAGTTATGACAAAAACTTTTCCTCCAGGTTGCAACCAACTTTTTAACCTCGTGATCCCCATAGAAATTTGAGGACCGGTCAAATAGTGAAAAACATTTGCAATAAGAACTGCCCCTATAGAGTCTTGCTGGAAATCAAGTTCCTCAGGAAAGCTTCCTACAAATGTTTTCAGCCTGTGTTGATGATTTTCTGGGACATTTTGTTTAAGAATTGCAAGGTGGCGGGGATCAATATCATTTGCATATACCATATGAGCCCCCTTCTTAAGAGCTCTTTTGGTTGCAACACCATAGGCTGCAGCTATATCAACAACCGGGACAGACAATTGAGAGGCGTAGTCTACAAAAGCTTCCCCATATTCAGTGATGTCACTAAACATGTAGCCCATTTTGTTGAGGGTAGGAGTTAAGGGTTTCTCTGGCTCTATCATATTCATTTTGAAATCCGACTGTTTTTCTAATTTAATTTTAGATCTTATAATTTCTCTAGACAGCAGGCAATTATTGGAAAAAATCCATATTGCATGGCTATAACATATTGCTTGTTGGGAAAGATATATCACCCATCCACTGAGAATTATATCTAACTCTCTTCATTTTCCAAGCCATAAAAATAGGGAAATTTTAGGGGTGATATACAACTTTTGGGTAACTTGGACACGACCAAGGCCAAAGCCCAGAGAACAATCGCACCCTGAATCAAGACGCCTCGCCACCTAAAACTCAGAAGGCCTACTTAATCTTATTTTCTTTGAATTCGACGTGCTTGCGGACAACAGGATCATACTTTTTAAAGACCATCTTTTCAGGATGATTCCTGGGATTCTTTTTCTTCACGTAAAAGAAACCAGTACCTGCTGTACTCTCTAGCTTAATATTGATCGTATTTGACTTTGCCATCTTCTCTCGCAACTTACTTGTTCGTCGTGAGAGTTATTTAAAGGCTTCCGGCGCCCCTGTCAAGGAATTTCAGCTGTCATGTCATAAACACATGATATGTCCGAAGTCGTTAACAAACTGGTTGTCCGATGAGAAGATGAACTCGGAAGGAGGATCATCATGAAGGGAAATTGGGGCCGATTAACTGTAAGGAAATTGAGGCCAACTAACTAATCCAATCATGGGAAACTTTCTTTATCAAAATTAACCTTTTGTTAATCTTTTGAGCTGTAGAATAGAAAGGATAGCGAGTTGTGGACTTTTTGCTGAGCGGAAACAATCAAGCTTAGCCTATGAATTAACATATACAAGCTACGAACTTGACATATACAACCTACAAAGAAATACAGGAGGGATAGATTATGGATAAAATGACCAAACAATTTACGCCGAGGGGTTTCGCATTATTGGGAGCCGTTATATTTATGTGCTTTTCCAGTGTGCCCGAGGCGTCAGCAAACAACAAGAATTTAATGGAGGGTACATTATCCTTTGTTGACGCGTACGGTAGATCTGCAACTATAGCTGACGCAAAGGGTCGGACATATCACGTACACAAAACAGACATGGCAGACGATTTACACATCGGAGATAAGGCCACATTCTATAGCGTCAAGGTAAATCATCGCGGACATGTACGCGATGCTAAAAACATGAGGATTACAAAACACGTAGAACTTTGGTAGTTGAAATAAAACACCCTCGGATCAACTAGGGTAACTCACGGCGTCTAACTTAGCAGCGCGATAGTTGCTAATTCCTCCCCCCGGTCTGTTTAAAGCAGATTAGGGGGAGAAATTCGCGACTGTCAGACTGTTCAAAGCAACCCTCTATACAGATCGCCTTCAAGTTTTCGTCTTTTAAGCAATCCACGGTGGCGTCGGCCTCCGGCCCAGATCCATTTAAGGAGCTCTTGGGGAACCAATCCGTGCTCCTCACCATTGAGGACGCGACGTAGCGTTGATCGCTGCAGCGCGCCTGCTCCCACGTTAAAGGTCAAGGAAACAAGAGCGTCGAACTGTTTTTGGGAAAGGGAAACATGAACTAACCGCTGCACACCCTTTTCAGTCTGTTTTATGTCAGAGTATAGGAGCGATTGGGCTTCTGCGGTCGTGATTGACTCGTCAAAGGAATCGGTTTTTATGATCACATGACCGTACCCGATGGTCCAATAGCCCCCCGGGCAATGGTAGGGAACGGCAGAAAATCCTTCAAAGCTTTTGATGAATTGCAGACCTTGTGCAGAGAGTCGATTCATTTGGACTTATGGCCAAATTTAGCCAAGGCCCGCTGTCCAAACCAAAAGGACATGACCGTGGCAAAAAGGGCCTGATCCTCCATGTGCCATATTTGAAGCAAAGCTTGGGTCCAGGTCAATTGATCGGCCAGATGCTGGATCGTCAGGAGTTGCGCAACTTTTATGGCGGCATATAAAAGGAAGAAGGCATAGGTAATAATAGGACGCACACTCCCCGCCAACCCATCGATGAAAGGGACTCCCGTTGGTCGTGCGTGGGAATGCAGACTCTGTGCCTCCTGGATGTCTCCCAGGGTCTGAATTTCCTCCAAACGCTGTGAATGCCCCTTTTCCATAAGCGTGATCTGCCGATCCAGGATGTCCAGTTCGTGTTTCCGATCATGGTGCTCTCGGAATAGCTTGAGGAAATCCGGAAAGGCACTTCCCAGGAATCCAATAAGGGAGCCAATAAGTGTGATCATTGCCGAGGTGTCTCCTTTTGTGGATGAAGGGGTGTTTAACTGTGAGGTTGGTTGTTAAGAAACTGGATGTTGAATGGTTTTTCCTGGATCCCGCGCTCATCCGTCTTCGCCTACGCTACGACGTGACAAGTCTAATTCCTGGATCCCGCGCTCATAAGGAATTCTAGGGCGCGCCTTCGGCTTGCCCATAATTCCTAATGGCCGGGAAGACGAAGCTGGGGCCTGGAAGACGATAAAAACACCGTCTTCCCGGAGCCTAGGAGCTCTAGACGAACCGGCGTCTTAAGCCGGTGAGTCCTAGAGTGAGTTGGCATCGCGGGATCCATGCGGGATCCATTCCACTCCCCTTATTGAAACATCAACTTGCCAAAAAAGGCCCCGAGGGTCGTGGAAAGAAGCAACAGAACGGACAAAGCGCCTTTCCAGAGATATATCTGGCGCTCTATATGACTGGTCCGCTGATCCAGGTGTTCCAAAGTCGTCGTCACCTGAAACAACTGCTCTCCAATGCCCTTTATAAGAGTTTCTAATCGTCCTAAAGTTCTATAGATTTCGCTTGCACTCATTATGGTCCAACCTCCTCTTTATAGATTTCCCAATCACTGTGAACTCCCCTCCTCTTCTACCCGTAAAAACACAATCTCAACCCGATGCGAGTCACTAGAAACACCCCGAATGCCTACAGATCGAAACATTACCAACTGCAAATCACTGCGAACTCCCCTCCTCTTCTACTCGTAAAAACACAATCTCAACCCGATGTGAGTCACTAGAAACACCCCGAAAGCCCACCGATCGAAACATTACCTGATGCTTTTCGTCTTGCAACGCTTCGATGGAACACTTTACGTGCCCCCCATATATGGCTTCCCGCAATGAAATCCGCTCACAGCCATCGGGCGGCGTCACAAATATCACATCATATGGGGGAATCGTGCCCCCACGCGCCGGTACCACATTACGATCTTGCCAATTTAGGGGCGTCGTCACACTCACAACGGGCCCTTTTCCCCCAGGAAGAATTTGCCCATATAGCTGCACCATTTCTTCAAGGGGCATCCCAGGCCGAAAGTACCCAGCATAGGGAAAAACTGGAATGGCATTCACCCGATCAGGAGGCGTCATGTAAAGCCGTCGTTGAGCATCCATTCCAAAGTGGACTGTAAAATTGCGCTCAACTGTTTTGTAGGGCTTTTCATACAGAACTCCATGGGGAGCTCTCCACTGACCCACTTCAAATCCTTCAAAAGCCCTCTCTTCCTCCTGGGAACTCCCACGATAAAATCCACCACCCATCGCGCCTATTTGTATGGATCTACACAAGATGCCATCCCGTTCCCAAACCGCACAACGAGTGGTTTCTGGCAAAGGGCGCTGGTCCAAATTCCCAAGGTCGTAATAAGCAACCGCAACGGAGGCCCGCTGTTCATGCTGAAAGGCTACCCCTATATCAGTATGCATAAGCGGTACAGGCTTAAGGGTACAGTTGAGGATAAGTTCCTGGGGTGCTAGAGGAAGTTCCATGTAAAAATTCAGTGCGGGTAATATGCCTTGATCCTCCATAGCCAACAGTGGCAACTCGGAGGAAATCCCCTGGGTGGAGGGCGCCTGATAGCCCTCTGGATAGGTGGACTGTATGAAAAACTTATCAAAATTCATGGCGCCCTCCCCAAATTTATTTGACAGGGCGGTGCATATTGATTGAGAGGCTTCACATGGATCCGATGATCAAGAACATCTGTTCCTGTCATTTCCAAGAGTTCAACACGAATCTTAGTGGCCATTTTGCGCATCTGCTCCATCAGTTCTTTCTCCGTAAAAGGCGACCCTGCTTTTAATTGTTGCTCTTGTTCTTTAACAGGAAAGCTTACATGTACGTCTTGGACAAAATCCTCTAGCCCCAAACTCTCCGGAGAAACAATCCCTCCCTGGGGCGATTGATCCTCATACTTTCCGTACAAAATACCCGACGCCGTTTTATGGACAGAGGACGTTGTCATCAAAGCCTGTGACTTTTCTTCTTGGCCAATTGTACACGCCAGGGTGACTTTTGCTTCTTGGCGTCCCGTAGTGCCATCTACCCAAAGCTTGTACGCCACCACCTTTCCCGTAGCCTCTCCCCCTGGCAATCGGGGATCTTCAATACGAACACTATGATCACAAGTAAGGCTCGCCATAGTTGCAAAATCAGTTTTAAAAGAAATATGCACAACTCTCGCCCCTATGGCCAAATGGGACTTTGCCACTTCCAAAGCATGCTCTATGGCCTGACGCCCTCGGGGAGAAATAAAAAAGCTAGATTGACTCGACTGGGACAAGGGGCACTTCCGTCGTTTTAAGAAACGCCAATATTGTCCATCTCGACCAAAGCTTTTCAGAGATCTATGATCCTGAGAGCATTCATAATAGTCCTCCCCAAAATAAACATGCTCACCCTTTTTATAATCGGTATCCGACAACCAGATGGACGCCCTATCGTCTTCCTGAATATTCTGTAGCTTTAACGTCAGCTTTCGTTCGTGGGATTGCCCCGTCAAAGACTGTACATTGCTTTCCAATGTGAACAAAACCCGTTCCCGCCGACGCTGTCGATACTGCCAGGAAAGAACAAGCTGGCTTTTGTACCATTCTCGTTTCAACCTTTTCTGCCCCAAAGCCCTTTCCGTTAGCATAAAACCTGTCGATGCCGTGGGGTATAGCTCTAAGGCCCCCGTCTGAGGGGGAACATAGGGTATTAATTCACTCTTTAAGATTTCATACCCGGACCGCACTCCCACTGACGACTTGCCGCGCTCCCACCAAGCGGCTTCCAATGATGCCCCGGTAAGGGTATTTATTTTTCCTTCGGGAAAGGCCCTTTCAATACTGGGGGCAATATCGACAATGCCCGATGCTCGCTGAATCCACTCCGCCTCAAGGGTTACGCTCACAGATGTAAGCGGCATGGCTTTTAAATGTAGGGAAAGACTTTCCCGATCGAAATCACCGCCAAGATCAAGAAACGACTTACCTTGATGAATATTAGAGAGGCTCAGCGCCCCTGTTGTTCGATCCCAATGGGGCAGCTCAAGTCTGTCTTCCAAGAGTTCCCCTAAATCATGCCGCTTTTCCTTTTGAATAAAAAGGTCATCTCCCCCCTTCAATTTGGCCACCAATGGTCGAGATTCCTGCTGGGGATCCTTAATATCAGCCAAAAATGTCAGCTCAATCAGATCTCCTTTTATCAAAGTGGGCATCCCTATGAGACGACCGGAAAACAGCAATTGCGCCGATTCTTCTCCGGGATTCTTATAGCTGATAAAAGCATTTTGTTTCAGGGAAGAATTGAGGAACCAACCTTTTTGAGCACTAATGGAATTATCCAAAAGAACTTTTGCACTGGGAAACTTCTCCTTCATTCTGGAGTATTTCCAGGGAAAACACCTGTTCATCCTCCCTCATATGCTTGAGAGGATGAAACATTTCATCCTGTGTAACCCACGCAAAACAAAAGATCATTTAACTTTTTCACTCCAATTGGGTTAAATAAAACTCGACATAGTGAGTAAAAATGACGTACAAGTACCCACCTGTGAAATTACGTGAAGAGATATCATGACCGCACAACCCGCTCGCAAGAATGAAACGTCGCCGTCGAACCAGCAACAAGCTGTGCCCCCGGCTCATAATCCGGTTCTTTCAGCCTGGCGCTGGTTAATGGGGAAAGGATTTCTGCAAGGTGCCATTTGGGCCATCATGATTTGCCTCGTCAGCAACATGAATGATGTTTTTCAAAAGTTTTTGGGTGCGCGCCTCGAAGCCCCCCAAATTGTCTTCTTCCGCTTTCTATTTAGTATGATCACACTCTTCCCGTTTATGTTGCGTCAAGGCATGTCTTCCTTTCACACAAAGCGCCCAGGGCAACATGCTTTGCGCGCACTCGTAGGCGCCGTCGCCCTTGGAATTGGCTGTTTTTCCGTCACCACCATGCCCCTGTCTGATGTGGTGACATTATACTTTACCCAGCCTCTATTTTTCCTCCCTCTGGCCGTTATCTTTCTGAGTGAAAAACTGGACTCAGCTAGAATTGGTGCCACAGTCCTCGGCTTTATTGGTATCTTGGTCATCTTAAACCCATCGGAAAATAGCTTTAACTATATGGCTCTTTTGCCAATTTCAGCAGCCTTTATGTTTGCCATCCTGGATGTCTTAGCAAAAAAGATGGTTCTAAAAGAAAGCCGCATCACGTTGCTATTTTACTTCGCCCTTGGGACAACATTGGTTGCCATTATTCCCGCCATTTTGGTCTGGAAGACACCTACCCTTTGGGAACTAGGCCTCCTTGTTCTTCTTGGTATTGGCGCCAATCTTATCCAGATTTGTCTCTTCCAAGCTTTTTCCGCCACTGAAGCCGTTGCTCTGGCCCCCTTCCGTTATACGGAACTAATCTTTGCGTCGCTCTTCGGCTTTATCCTGTTCAGCGAAGTTCCAGCTGTTCGCACCCTTGGTGGTGGCATTCTCATCATCGTAAGCACTTTATACATCACCTACCATGAGACAAGGGGCAAAGGCTTCATTATGGGATGGGTACGAAAGTTAAAGCGAACTTAATGTTGAGGCGTTTTAATTCGTAACCCCTCATACTTCATCCAAGAGCATTTTCCACCCCCAAGTCAAATCCCACTCGTGATAAGTCGTCTCAAAATTTATGAGATGCATCCTCAGCAAGGGACGGTATGTAATAAAAACATTCCCCGAGATTATTGGGATCGACACATTTTTTTCCGAAACATTGATAGGTATAATTATTTTTCCGCCCTGATGAACCAATGGAGATCCCGGTACCGGATCACGTTTCAACGAACACACGATTGAATCTCCGTCCCTTTCTGCCTCTCTGGGCACGCGCTGCCATAATCGAGAAATGCACTGCACCTGGAATTCTTGATCCGATTTAACACTGTGAAAATCGGGCACAGTTTTGTCTTGGCACGTAATGACGGTGCGGTACTTTCGTTCCTGTTGTCCCGCATATCTCAATTTGCCATTAATGGTGCGAAAGTAACGACCCGTTTCGAGGGGGATTAACTTTTGCACACAGCCTCTGGCCGAAAATTCCGGAAATCCGATTCCACCAATAACAAGCTCTGAATCTTCCTTCATTGTTTGCAGCTCCTCACGATAGTTTGCTCGAACATCCAATTCATTGCATCAAAGCCCACCGGGGCAATGATAGAGGTCGTCGCTGACGGGAGGCCACTATATGCTTCTCCAACTGTTCCAAAAGCTCAACTTCTTCACGCAATTCCTCGTCTTTTTCTTTCATAAATTCTTCCCACATGGATTTCATATATTCCTCCCTTAATAGTGGACTAGTGCTTGGTACTTATCACTCCAATGCTCATGGGGTTGAAGCATTATTTTTCGAGACGCTGGCACGTGTCGAATGCGAGATTCCGCCTTCTCCAAAGTCAAATACCGCCCTTCTAATATCTCAAAAACAAGCCCTAATAGTTTGCCACTTTCCCACCACCGAATGGCTTGATTCCACACGCTTACTTCAAAGGACACCAATGACTTTCCGGCGCCATGGGACAGACCGTTTTCCTTGGAAGGCTGAACACACCTGAGGCAGAGATATGGATGCCCACCACGGGGCAGCGGATCTGTGAAGATTCCCCGAGACATATTTTTGATTCCGTTATGACGTAACAAAACAGAACGTATGGCCTCTAATAATTCTTGATCCATTTATGCCATCCTCAGGACACGATAGGGTGCCAACAAATTACGTATGGCGCTCTTTGCTGATAACGCCCCACCCGACTCACTCTCTCGATGACAATACGCATCCGTAGCCAATTGGAGAATGGCAGCTTGAATTGGTTCTGGAATATTTTCTGGAGCTTGCCCATACCCAGCACGAAATATAATGCTAATGGGGCATCCCACCTGAAGAGGATACTTCAAATAGATGTGCGTCCACACGCCTTGCTCTGCTTCAATATAGGTGACGGTCTTCTGAGATCGTGTGACCGATACAACATCCACAATGGGAACCTTCGGCAACCTAATGGCGCAATGGAAGTGGGGGGCCTTCCCCCCACCTAACCCCCCTTCTGACTTAAGGGCTGGGTCCATAAAGTTCTTTGTTAGCTGCCATGTTTGATGAATCAGAGATCTTCCTGTGTATTGCTCCACCCAATGACCCGCTGCCCCTACGAGCTCTTTTAAAAGATCATCATCATGATCATGATGAATCCGGAGATACTGTTTTAACCTCTCCAGGGAAGCGGGCGTGCTTTGGGGCAGAGAAATACACACTAGAGACATGACTAACTCCTCGTTACGGGTTCTCGATAGGCCAAACCCAAAAAGGCCAGTGCTGATACCAAGAATCCCTTTTTCAAATCTCCTACAGGTTGGAGGGCAAGGCGGAAATAACGTTTGTCTCCTTTGTAGCCCACCATGTAATTGGCCTGGGTTTTCTTGTTATCATCGATATTTGGAAAAACTGAGAACAGCTGGGAACTATCAACGAGATTAAAAGTTTTCCCGTCATCACTTTCCTCCAAAAGAGTCTCCACCTTCAGCTGATCCGAAAGCACCTCGACACTCTGGCCCACACTTAGGAACATGTTAGCTCCCAGGAACCCTGCCGTATCAACGGTGGCTCCCACAACGGGCTGGTTTCCCTTTAACCGTTGGGGGAACAACATGGGCACTTGTTTGACCCCATGATAAAAATCACGCATATTTTACTCCTTCCTATTTATGAAAAATTGATCAGTTTGATGGCCTTTGGATTGATCACATCGCCGCCCACGCGTTTGGTCATATAGAACTCTACGTAGGGCTTGGCACTATAGGGATCCCGCAACACATGGAGATCTTGGCGATCGACGATCTGGTACCCTTCCCTAAAGTTTCCAAAGGCAATGGCGTGGGACTTCTTACCTTCTTCCAGGGAGGGCATTTCATCAATGGTCACCACAGGATGACCCAGCAGAGTCGATGGTGTCCCTTGGATTAATCCTGGTTGCCACAAATATTGCCCCGTCCCGTCCTTTAGCTTGCGTATCTTGGACTGAGTCAGACGAGACATAAGCCAAGTTGCTTCGGATAGGTATTGGGAAGGCAATGCTGAAATCACGTCAAACAACACATTGCCACCGGCATTTATATCAAAATCTCCTGCCACACCTGTTTTGGTTTCTTCAATTACTTCTTTTCCTTCTGGCGCCGCTAAATTGTAGGACAAGAACCCCATGGGTTGGCCCCCACCGAGGCCATTAATGAAAGCTTGATTCTCCAATTGAGCCATGCGACGGGATACTTTATTGATGAGCCATTTTTCAATATCAATGGCGGCATCTTCCAAGAGTTTTTGAGTCACACACGGCTTGGCATATATTTCATTGACAGGAATGCGCACTTTGGCAAAGTCGGATACATTTGTTTCCGAACGAGGATTCTCTTCGCTGACCCAACCCGCCTCAGCCGTTTGGGCATCCACGAGCACTTCCAGCATATCCGTTGAAATGGAGGTAACCTTGGCTAATTTTCTAAAGGAAGAAAATTCTTCAAGACTTCCCAATAAGGCTTGGGAAATTTCTGTGGGAACCAAATAGCCACCCTCTGGATCAGAGCCAGAAGACAAGGCCTTGCTTTCAAATTGTTGCAGGGGCTCTTCGACCCCCTTTCGGACGTAGTGCAGGAAAGCAGCCTTATAATTTCCGTCGCTTCCATTGGGAACTTTTGCCTCCATTTCCAAATCGGGTCGCCGTTGGGCTGTTTCTAAAATCTCAACACGCTCTTGGGCTTTATCCACGGCATTATTTAACTGATCCACTTTTTCCTCTAAAAGCGGATCCAGAATCGCTTTTTTCTCAAGGCCCAATAGCCTTTCGTCATTGGCCTGTTTGAAATCGTGAAATGATTTTCCTAAGGCATCGACAGCTTCTTTTACAACTTGTGTTTCCATAAAGTTCTCCTTCCTAAATTAAAATGTAGTGCTAGTACGGGTTCATAAAGTGCAGTTTCGTAAATTGCGGGTTCGTGAATATTGACCCAGTCAATGAATATGATGGACACGCGCCGCGGTATTGGCCGCAAAAGTCACCAAGGAAATTTCGTAAAGCTCTACTTGGTGAAGAGTTCGGACGTGCTTGTTCTCATCAAAGGAACTGAGAATGGTTTCAAAGCCAATGGACAGACCTTCCAAGGCCTTTTCCTTTAACAGAATATAGGCTTCCCAGGCTTTTTGCACATCCAGGAGCAATTTAGCTTCTCCATAAAGGCCGCGTTTGTCCTCTTTCAAACACGTCCATACGCCCAAAAGTTCTGTGGTGTCATGTTGCCATAACAGTTTTGGCTTTTGTCCGGAGTCCTGCCAACGCTTTAAAGAGCTATAGAAAGCCCCCTGAGCAATGCGATCTTTCTGAGCATCGATCACATCAAAGACACTGGCATATCCCTTGAGCACGCCTTTGGGTGTCAGGCTCTTGATATCAAAGTTGCAGAGACGCTTCTCCACGGCCTTTCCACTTGGTTTAGGCATGGGGAGACTCCTGTTCCATAGAGAAGCCATCCCCGCCGGGCAACGGCCCGTATCCAACAGCAGCACGCTTTTCATTGGGGGTGAGAAAGTCCGCTTGATTCAAACGCTCCCACAGGCTTTCGCGACGGCGGACGAGACTGGGAATGGCTTCCTTGTCAAAGTCCAAGCGCAGGTCCTCACCAAACTGGGGAACGAGCCACTGATTTAGTTCGGCCGTAATGAGTTCCATCAGAGGCAAAATGGTTTCTTCCCATAGATGATAACGGGCTTCCCGATAGTTAGCATAGGTGGCATCTCCTGGAACGCCCACCAGGATGGGGGGCACCCCAAAGGCCTGAGCAATTTCTCGAGCCGTGACGTTTTTGCCCTCCAGGAAATCCATGTTTTTGGGAGATAACCCCATTTCTTTCCAATCAAAATCCCCTTCCAGAATCAAGATCCGTCCTGAGTTGCCTGTCCCTTGATAGCCCTCATTTAGATCCTGCCGCAACGACTCTCGCTGTTCTTCGGTCATGGGCTGTTGGGAACGAATTTGAAGCGCACCAGAAGGACGTCCTCCATTCTGAAGAAGAGCCAAATTGTGGGACCCCACCGCATTGTGTTGATCGATGGCACGGGCAGCAGCTTCGATGGGGCTCATGCCGTACCAATCGTTTAGGGGGTGAAAGTTCTTCAAATGGAGGATAGGCGACTTGTTTGTCACAGGATCCA
>Ga0066610_10001812_pt1 | contig 12320 bp, 11 predicted proteins | sample SaaInlV_DNA_165m_FD_60375 | JGI IMG/M metagenome (GOLD analysis project Ga0066610, IMG submission 60375) | Marine microbial communities from expanding oxygen minimum zones in the Saanich Inlet - SI075_LV_DNA_165m | ecosystem: Environmental > Aquatic > Marine > Unclassified | place: British... | reverse complement strand
CAATTTTATTGAAGTTCAGGCTGCTACAAGTTCATTTATTGCTCCCACCCCGTCATTGCTCCTCAGCCCCGTCATTGCGAGGAGCCTAGCGACGTCGCAATCCAGCCATCCCAGTTATTGCGCTAATCCTAGTAATCCTGCCCCATCCCCGTCATTGCGAGGAGCGCAGCGACGTCGCAATCCATCTGTTGTTCTAGCTGTGCTGCAAGTCCATTTATTTATCGCCGCAATGACCGCCGGGGAAGTTAAGTTATTTCAATTACAGCGCTTAAAATTTCTTGTGGCAATATTTTATTCAGGCATTCTAAATGCTTTAATTTGCATGTTTTGCTGTGGCATGGCCTGCAACCTATAGGTTTCCATACAGAGATAGCCTTATCAGATAGTGGTGGCGCAAAGCCTGGTATAGTAGCGCCATAGATAGCAATTACTGGCACCTTTATTGCTGCAGCCATGTGCATTAGACCTGAGTCATTTGCGACAACACAATCAGCGTGCTGCATAATATCTATAACTTCTGGCAGTGATGTTCTACCTGTCCAATTTGTGCATATGTGATTAAGGCTCTGCTCTATTTCAAGGCCAATTTGTTGCTCTGCAGGCCCTCCTAGAATATGGACATTATAATTCTTTTCTAATAAATATTTAGCAAGCGTTATGAAATATTTAAGCGGCCACATTTTTGTGGCTCCACCTGCAGCTCCTGGGCATAACATGATATTTTTTTTGTTAGGATTAGGTCTGTATAGATCGAGTTTGGTCGCAGCTTCAATCAAATTGGTTTTTTGATATTTGAGTCTAGGCTGTGGGCAGTCCTGCAAGGGAATTGCATCACTCATCTTATCATGCGCAAGCTGCACATATGTTTGTACCATATGGGCGCACTTTTTTTTGTTCTGATGGAGATTGTTTATTAAAATATAGCGTTTTTCACCGCGCCATCCAGTTCGCACTTTTATGTTCGCAAGAAAACCAATTATCGCTGATTTGATGGTGTTCGGTGCATATATTATTTCATCAAATTTGTGTTTTTTTAAATCAATAGAGCAGAGTATTCTAGCTAGTAGTGCTAGTTTTTTCTTGGGGAAAGAGGTATATATGACATCGTCAACCCCAGCGATTCTTTCAAATAACCCGGTAAAGTGCTTGTGCGGATTTAGAATAGTTATATTTTTAACGCCTTGTTTCTTTAATTCAAGAATTAGGCTACCTAACATAATATTATCACCTAGCCAGCCAGCTGCAAAAACAAGTATTTTTTTACTGGGTTTTACTTTTCTTTTATATCTAAACATAACGCCTTCCATTACCAAAAAATAATATATGCCAAGGTGGTGCCTATTAATATTATTTATGTATTTTTTTAAGTAAACTTTATTGCCTTTGCCATTAACTGTTTATACAACTAAAGATAATGTTTGCTACTTATATGTTTGTAAAATGCTGCTTGTGCTGCTATGGGGTATTTCAAAATCAATTGCTGTTTTAATATTATTTATGTTACCTGAATATTTTATTGTAAGAGGTGTAACTTTTGTTTTTTCAAGCTCATTTAAATTTAAATATGCTTGCAAATTATGGTTGTTGAAATTGAATTTTGTCATTCCTGTCATTGTGCTAGTAGGGGTTTTGATTTTTAGTAGAGAGCAGTTTAATACTTCGTTGTTATAATAGCATTCAGATTTTATTTTATTAAATATGGCGGGCCTAGATATTTTAATATCGTTACTGGTTAGGTTATTCATTAATAATGTTGTTGGATTGATATCACGGCTAAGGTGCCCATTTTTTAATTTTGCAATTACTGGGCCATGCATAGAGCTGTAAAAATGCTCTAGTGATGCTCCATTGCCGCTTATTTCGCTTGTAATGTCTAACGTCCCGCTTATTGGTTCATTGGCAATCCCTATATCTTGAAGTATCGGCGTTATTTGCGCACTTTTTACTTTTGTGGATAATCTATTGTTTTTAAGATCATGTGCAAATTTAGTATTTAGCGTGCCATTGTAAAAATCTTTTACATTTATTTCGATTGTTGAGTTTGTATTGTTTTTAGTTGATGTTAATGTGCATTTTTTTGATATTAAGTTTTCATAGGTTAGTTCTTTTATTTCAGTTTCAGTTATAAAGTCATGGTTTGCATCTAGTTCTAGTAAAAAATATAAAAGTTTTAAGTCATCTCTTTTTATGCTTATTTTATTTGCACTCGATACTAGTTTATTTTGTTCCTTGCCAATAAATAGAGTAGATTGGATTTTGCTTTCATCTATTTTAGTGTTAATTTTGATGATGTCATTTTTAATGTTTATTTGAGCTTTAGTATTGTATGGCTCAATTCGGTCATTTAATTGTATGCTTTTATCAATAGCGTGTATAAAGTTTTTTAAACTAAAAGTTAAAACATTAATACTGCCTTCAGTTGTTTTTTTATCAAAATTAGTGCTTATTGTTCCCATAAATTCAGAGTTATTTAAAAATCCAATTATATCAGCTGCATGCAGAGAGTTGGTGGCGTATTCATATGTTGTATTGCTATCCATTATTAATCTTAAGTGACCGTTGGGTGTCGTTGTCGTTGCTTTTAAATGGCTGTTTCTAAGCTTTATATTTTCAGGTGATACAGTAACTAATGATTTTAACTGTATTTTACTTGTTATATCATTTTGGCTTAGTTGTCCTTCGGCATTGATAGTAAACGGAGATCCCACTCGATAGCCAATTACTCTTGCATTTAGATTAGTTAAGCCATATTTTTTGTCTTTAGCGTCTACATAGCCTATTTCTGCATTTCTAATTTCTAAGTTTATTGTATTTGTTGGATAAAAATTTTCAAATTTAATTTTTCTAAAGTTTTCAGTTAGCTCCTTAAATACTTCGCTATTAACTGTTAGACCAGTCAAACCAATTGCGCTTATCCTTATTTTATTTATTAATAGCTGTATTGGATCTATTTTAATTGCAATGTTAGTTATATTTAAATGGGTGTCGTTATGTTTGTTTTGCAATGTTACATTTGGTATTTCAACGCCAACCCAAGGGAATATTGATAATTTAGGTTTTGATGAGGTTTTAATTTCATAAGAACTCTTAGTATTTATCGTTTTAATTAGGTTATTACTAATTTCAATATTCTTTTGTTCAAAGTTTATTATCGCAAAGGCAGCTGTAAAAAGAATTATTGTTATTAGTGATACGCTAATTATATATTTTTTATTGTTTATAACCATATTCCAACCTAAAACCTCGACTGCACTTTCTTATTGTGATATGTTTTGTTTGTAAACGCAATTGAAAAATAATTTATTTATCTATAAGTGGGTGGTGATTAAGTGGTAGTGCGCAAAGAAATTAAAAGCTATGTGATAAGGACTGGTAAACTAACAAAAAATCAAAATAATGCCCTGCAAGATCATAGTGAAAAATATTGTATTTCTTACAAAAGTGAGCACATAGCTGAAGTTTTCCCAAAGAAGCAGGATATAGTTTGCGACATAGGGTTCGGGATGGCTACAAATTTAATTGATCAGGCGGTTTCAAATGATGATTTTAATTATCTTGGTTTAGAGGTTTACCCGCCTGGAGTCGGGAGTGCTTTGGCTGGCATAGCTAAAAACGCATGTGAAAATATTAAAATAATACAACATGATGCTGTCGAAGTTCTCAATAATATGGTTCCTGATAATTACTTTGTAAAGGTTCAGCTGTTATATCCAGACCCTTGGCCTAAAAAGCGTCATCACAAGCGTAGAATAATTTCACCATCTTTTTTAAATTCTATTGCAAGGGTGCTAAAATCAGGTGGCGTTTTTCAAGTTATAACAGATTGGGACCCTTATGCTGACTATATAAAGGATTTGTTTGTAGGTGACAAACGCTTCGTAAGCGTTGAAGAGCATGCTTTTACTGAAGATTCCATGTCATGGCCCAACCCAACAGAAACAGCATATGCAAAAAAAGGCATAAACAAAGGGCATGCAATTTCTAATTTAATATACAGAGTTTGCTAGTAGCTCAGTATATCTATTTTTCTTGTCCAGATGACTGGAGCTGATGAAATAATTGGCACGTTATACAGCACTGGTTTTTTTACTTTTGTTTTGTAATTTATGATAGTCAAATTAAATAACTCTGGATCATCACCATGCATCACTTTTCGTAATAAGTTACCATATTCTTGGGTTTGAACAATGCAGTACTTACCTACAGTGTCATTTATATCTTCTTGAAATCTTTTGATTCCAGCAATGTAGTCACCAGGTTTCCAGTTTGGTTGCATGGTGTCATCTGAAACAACTATATCAATTGAGTTTGGATGGTGTTGGCGAAATAATAGTATTTCTTTAGTAATAATATTGGTTTCAGCTTCAAATATGTGCTCATTAACATCCACATGTTTTTTCAGCTCTGTATTTCTCTGGCTAGGGGTATGATCAGTAAATTGAGGTCCAGATCCAGTACCATGTAGCAACCAGTCCACCTCACAACTTATTCCTTCTGCATTAAAGGCAATTACTATGTTGCGTGCTCCTTTTAAGGTAAGCCCACCAAAACGTGCTGATTCCCAGTTTTGCAAGGTACCTCTTGGTATCCCATATCTTTTATGGAAGTCATTTCTAGACAGGCCTGTCATTTCTCGTAGGCTTTTTAGTCTTTTTGCGCGATCTTTAGCAATTATTGCTTTATCACATTGCTCTGTATTGTACGACATGTAGTCCTCCTTGAAATCAGTTTTCCCTATTAGGTTGATTATATGCAGCGTAAAAAGTATAATCAAGCATATTTATTGCTAAATTTGTTTTAATGTCTAATTGTTTGTTTTATAAGTGTTTAAAGGTTTTTTATAATTATCTACATAAGACATGTACAAGTTTTTTGCTGCTTTAAAATCAGTTTTTATCACTTTTATAATTTCATTTTGCTGGCTTTCTGATAACTGCGCAAAATCAATTTTTTCACCTATCATGCAACATTCCTTTTTTATGCGTGCAACTATATGATAACAAAAAAGAAAAAAAATATATGCAAGCATTTGGCTGCGTTGCGTGTAAGAGATCTATGGTAGTTGTTATATGGCTATATTGTCGATTAAACGTATTTTATCAAAATACACTGCAGCTAATATCCTTGTGTTTTCGCATTTTTTTGCTGCTGTAAGCAAAGTGTTTTCATCAATCATGCTTATGTAGTCTATTGAAAAACCATGTTTTTTTAGATTTTCTTTTGACTGTGATAGTTGTTCTTTGTATTTGCCTTGCAGGTAAGAGTTCTTTAATAAAACTAAATTTTTTCTAAGTAATGCCGCCATTTCTTTTTGTTCATAATTTAGGTAATTATTTCTTGAGCTCATAGCCAATCCATTTGCTTCTCGGGTTATTGGTACAGCCTTTATATTTACATTTATATGCAAATCTTCGCATAATTTTTTTATTATTATATATTGCTGCCAATCTTTTTCACCAAAAAAAGCTGTGTGTGGTTTAATAATATTAAATAATTTTGTAACTACTGTACATATTCCTTGGAAAAATATTGGCCTAGAGTTACCACAGTGGAGCTCTGATATTTTAGGTGTTTTTATATATGTATGAGTGTCAGCGCCATTGGGAAACATCTCTTGCGAATTTGGGCAAAACACCACATCCACTCCAAGAGCTTCAAGTAAGCTCAGGTCATTTTCAAGGGTTCTGGGGTATGTTGCTAAATCTTCATTTGGGCCAAATTGCAAATCATTTACAAAGATACTAACTACAGTTATTTTTGTTGGTTCTAAGGCTTCGGTAACTAGGTTTAGGTGGCCTTGATGCAGATTGCCCATAGTTGGTACAAAGTTTATTTTTTTATTTGTATTTACTAAATAATCCTTAATCCCACTTACTTTATTAAATATTTTCATAATGCTAATACATATTCTTTTTCAGGGAATACGCCTTCTTTTACATCATGAATATAATTTGTAATTGCATTTAGTGGTTCTAAGCTTGCATATGATTTACAAAATTTGTACGTATTTGAAGATAATCCTAGCATGTCATGTGTTACTAGTATCTGACCATCTGTGCCTTTGCCAGAACCTATGCCGATTGTTGCTGCTTTTATTGTCGTTGTAATTGTTGTAGCCAGGCTCTCTGGTATGCACTCTAAAACAACTAGTTTTGCTCCTGCTTTAGTTACTGACTTAGCATCATCTAATATTTTCTGTGCTTGTTCTTTATTTTTTCCTTGGACGTAGTAGCCACCGAGCTGGTTAACACTTTGTGGCATAAGCCCTAAGTGAGCACATACAGGAATTCCAGCTTTAGTTAGCTTAGCTATTATATCTGCTAAGTCACTGCCACCTTCTAATTTAACCATGGCAGCACCCGCTTGCATTAGTTTTGTTGCATTATACAATGCTTGTTCGGTGGATAAGTAGCTACCAAAAGGCATGTCAGCAACTAGTAAAGCGGAGGTGTTGGCCTTTGCAGCACATCTGGTGTGGTATAGCATATCATCCATAGTCACGGGTATAGTGGTTTCATGACCTTGAATTACCATTCCTAAAGAGTCTCCGACTAAAATTAGGTCTATCCCAGCATTATTTAGTAGTTTTGTCATTGCGGCATCATATGCTGTTAGTGCTGCTATTTTTGTTTTTTGTGTTTTACATTTAGCTAGGGTTGTTACCGTTGTTTTAACCATTATTTTGCCTTTGTATTAAGGTTGATAGCATACAAAGAATAGCAGAATTTACTGGAATTTCAATGTTATTTTTTTTTGCTATTTTGCTTAGTTTTTTATTGATAAATTCAAGCTCAGTGGCCTTGTTATTTCTATAATCAGTTAGCATTGAGGATTTATTGGTTGCTGTTAATGTTATTACATTATTTGTTTCTGTTATTAATTCTTCGCTACTCCAGCCTATATCTGAAACAGTATTGCTAATTTCATTCGCTAGCTTCTCAATTATATATTTACAGCCTGCTATGTTTTTTAGACTGCCATTTTGACAGTTATAAATTACTGTTAGTGGGTTTATTATACAGTTTATCGCGAATTTTTGTTTTATTTTTTGTTCAATATTATGTTGCCATTGCCAGTTTATCTCTGTTTTTTGGAACATGTTTTTTATTTGTTGTTGTTGCTCCAGGGTTAAGGTTTTACCTGATAGTTGTCCTAGTTGAATTATTCCTTGTAAGCTGCTGAATAATGTTTGTAGAGCTATGGTTTTAACTCCGTAGCTTAAAGGCGCGGCAATGATGGGGTTGTTAGTGATTAAGTCTTTTATCACTGTATGAGCTCCAAGGCCATTTTGCACTAGTATTATTATTGTGTTTGGTTTTATATGCTGGCGCATATCGTTTATGCTGTTACGAAGGTCATAGGCTTTTGTGGCTATTATTAGAACATCTGGTTTGCACTTAATATTGTCTTTGCTTTGGTATGTTACAGATGCTGTTATATTACTATCTGGAGTTTGTAATATTAGTTTTTTTTGTCCTTGATGTTTTTTACTTATGATTTGCACAAATTTATTTTGTCTTAGCATCACAGCTAAAAAATTACCAATATTACCATCGCCAACAATGTATATATAACTATTTTTATCTTTATGCAAATTTAACCTCATAATTAAATGCTTGTTAAAATATAGCTTTTTTATTAGTGCTTTTAAAGAAAAAATTATACTTGATATAACCCCAATCTATGTTAACCTGTTTTAGTTATGTTTTTATAGGGAATTAATATGAATAACAGTCTTAAGTCAGGTTTTACAGCTACTATTGTTGCATCTATGTTTTTAGCTGTGGTGTTAGGGTTTGTTATTTCTACTCTCCCTCCTAGCGAATTTCTCCGATGGTTTTTTGTAGATGAAGTATGTGTTGTTGGTGGGAAAATTTTTATAATATTACTTAAAATGCTTGTTGTTCCAATAGTGTTTGTCTCGTTGGTATGTGGTGTTGCAACTATGGTCAATGCAAAAAGGCTAGGTGGTATAGCCGCATTAAGTTTTATCTTATATTTATTAACAACAGTTGCTGCAATATCACTAGCATTATTTATAGCAAGCAGTCTTGGTATTGGTGCTGGTGTTGGTTTGGCTGCAGTAAAAGATTTCACTATTCCAGTTGCGCCGCAGCTATCACAAGTTATTTTAAACTTATTTCCAGCAAATCCATTTCAAGCTTTAGCAAATGGTGAGATGCTTCAGGTTATTGTATTCGCTTTGATTTTTGGCGTTGCCATCTTGTTTTCTGGAAGGGAAGGGCAGCGTGTTGCAAAGAATTTTCAAGACTTAAATGAGGTTATTATCAACCTGGTTTTAATGATTATGAACTTAGCACCGATAGGTGTTTTTTGTCTTATGACAGCACTGGTGGCTAAATCTGGTTTTGCAGTAATGTCTGGTCTTTTGGGTTATTTTTTTACCGTGATTGCTGCGCTTATGGTGCAGTTATTTGTAGTATATAGTGCGGTTCTTATTTTATTGGCGCACCGTTCGCCATATTGGTTTTTGAAAAACATGGCATCATCTATGTTATTTGCTTTTAGCGTCTCTAGTAGTAGTGCTTCAATACCAGTTGTAATGCAGGCAGCTAAGGAAAAATTAAAGTTAAATAAATCGGTTGTATCTTTTGTGATTCCGCTGGGGGCAACTATTAATATGGATGGCACAGCAATTATGCAAGGAGTTGCTACAGTTTTTATAGCAAATGCCTATGGTTTAGATATAGCTTTGTCAGGATACATAACTATAGTTTTGATGGCGACACTTGCCTCTATAGGTACAGCCGGTGTTCCTGGGGTCGGTTTAATCACGTTGGCAATGGTGCTAGCTCAGGTAGGGCTTCCTGTTGAAGGTATTGCAATGATCATTGGTGTAGATAGATTGTTAGATATGACAAGAACTGCAATTAATGTTGCTGGTGATTGTGCTGTAGCTTGTGTTGTTGATCGTTGGTTTAGTTCACCGCTTCCAGAACCAGAGACAGCTCCTTAGGGTAAAAAAACAGCAGCCATATCATTATAAAAGCTATAACCTTTTGGGGTTAGCTCTAAACAATCAGAGTTATATTTTGCAGAATGTTGCGGTAATTTATCTAGTTTACTAAAGAGTAATTCTCTAGGCAGATTGGTTCGCTCTTCAAATAAAGAAAACTCTAGTACTTGATTTAGGCGCAAGTGGTTAAGCATAAACTCAAATATTATATCGTCTGGCGCTACTATTTTGTCATTAATGCTGTTTTTTGCATCTATAAACATTTTTGGATGTTTAGTCTGCATGGTTCTTATGATATTGCTGTTTTGGGTTATTTTTCCGCAGGCTCCCGCGCCAATGCCGAGGTAATCGCCATATTGCCATATATTATAATTGTGCTTGCATTGTGCTAACTTACCATTACTCCATGCAGATATTTCATATTGCTGCATGCCATGTTTGTAGAGAATGTTTTTGCCTTCATCTTCTATTTTAAATAGCTTGTCATCTTTTGGTGTAATTGGTTTTTTATGGTAGAAGGCAGTATTTGGCTCTATGGTTAATTGGTACCAAGATAAATGCGGGGTTTGGAAGCTAAGAGCTATTTCTAAATCATTGTTACTTTCTGCACTAATTTGGCCTGGTAATCCATACATAATATCTATATTTATATTGTCAAATCCTGCTTGTTGTGCGGATTTTATGGCATTTTGTGCTTCCATGTCACTGTGAATTCTACCAAGTTTTTTTAACATTTGCGGTGAAAAACTTTGTACTCCAATTGATATTCTGTTGACGCCAGCAGTTTTAAAGTCACTAAACTTTTGTTGTTCAACAGTCCCAGGGTTTGCTTCTAATGTTATTTCAACATCGTCAGTTAAGGAGAAATGTTTTGTAACTAAATTTAGTATTGCTTCAATATTAGCCCCACTAAATATACTCGGAGTACCCCCGCCAAAAAAAATAGTGCTTATTGATCTGTTTTTGACAAGATTTTTATATGAGAGCATATTTTGTTCTAGTGCAGCAATATATTCTTTTGCAGGTGGCAGTTCTGTTTTTAAAGTATGCGAATTAAAATCACAGTACGGGCATTTTTTTACGCACCAAGGTATATGAATATACAACCCTAATGGAATTTTATTTGTTATAAAATCTTTAGTTGCCATGGAGATATTTTACCACGTCTTTGTTAGTTACGATGTCTGTACATAATTTATGTTCTTCTCGTAGTATTGAAAACATGCACACATCTGTAAAATTATATTTATAGTAGCGGTATTGTCGCAAAATTCCTTCTTCTGTGAAGCCTAATCTTTTTAGAACGTTTTTTGATTTGTCATTATCAGGTGTAGTTACAGCTTCTATTCTGTTTATGGGCATGTTAGAGAATGAAAAATTTATTATTTTCTCCAGAGCTAAGTGCATTATATTTTTGCCCCAATAATTAGGATCAAGATCATAAACCAATTCAAGACGTGCATGATTTTTATGCCACGTTTCATAACCACAAGTGCCAATTAATTGATCATCTTGTTTAGTTGCAATAGCCCAATATATGCCGCGTCTTTGTTTGTATAAATTTATTAAAAACAATAAGTCAGACAGCGCTTTTGCTTCATTTTGTGGCAGGCAGTTTACCGGAACGAATTGTTTTACTTTCTCATGGTTAATGTATTTGAAGTATCTTGCCGCATCTTTTTCTGAAATTTCTCTTAAGTATATTTCTTGATTTATCTGGATGTTTGGGAATTTTGGAATCATATTTTCACTCCTTTTATTGATTATAGCGCATTATTTATAATTACTAGTTTGTATTTTCCTCTAGCATATGCTGAAGAAATGTAACTCTGCTTTTAGCAGATTCATTATTAATTGCCATAGATAGCGCTTTAGTTTGACCTAACACCACAACCAACTGTTTTCCTCTAGTTATGGCTGTGTAGATAAGGTTTCGTTGTAAGAGGGTATAATGCTGGGTTGCTATGGGTATTACTACAGCTGGGTATTCTGACCCTTGGCTTTTATGAATTGTTGTGGCCCATGCTAGTGCTATTTCATCAAGTTCATTAAAATCATATTTTACTATTCTACCATTAAAGTCGATGCGCATTTCATGTTCAGTTAGCTCTATACCTTGCACAAAGCCTATATCTCCATTAAATACCTCTTTGTCGTAATTGTTCGTTAGCTGAATAACTTTATCACCTGTTGCTAGTTTATTGCTAAAATGGTCAATGCTAGTAATTGGGTTTGGATTAAGAGCTTGTTGCAGGCTTTTATTGAGCATATTAACTCCAAGGCTGCCTCTGTTTGTTGGTGCCAGAACTTGGACGTCTGTTCGAGGGTCAAGTTTAAAGCGAGCTGGAATTCTTGTTGTAACAATATTTATAAGTTTTTCTGCAGTTACATCAGGGTTGTCATTATTAATAAAGAAAAAATCACTGTTGCTATCGGCATCTTTATAAAGTGGCATTTTACCTTCGTTTATTAGATGTGCATTAGTAATTATTTTTGATGTTTTTGCTTGGCGAAATATTTCAGTCAGACGGATAGTAGCTATTTTTTTTGATTCAATACAATCTGATAAAACAGATCCTGGGCCTACAGAAGGCAGCTGGTCTATGTCACCAACTAAAATTACTTTACAGCCATTTGGAATGGCTTCTACTAGGCTTGACATTAAAACCACATCTATCATAGAGCACTCATCGACAACGAGAAGATCAGCTAGGAGTGGATTGTCTGCATCATGTACAAACCCACCTTTTTTTGGGCTAAACCCTAGTAGTCTGTGAATGGTTTTGGCTTCGATGTTTGTTGTTTGATTAAGTCGTTTAGCTGCTCTGCCAGTTGGAGCTGCAAGTAGAATGTTTGCAACGTTTCTTTTTAAAACTGATAAAACAATGTTAACTAGCGTGGTTTTACCTACCCCAGGACCACCGGTAATAATACTAACTGTATTTGCTAATGCCGTTGCAACTGCTTCTATTTGAGATTCAGCTAGTTTTATATTGTTTTCTGCCTCTACAGATTGTAGTAATGTTTCTGTCAGCAGAGTGTTGTTATGCAGTTGGTGACTATTTATTCTTTTTATATTTTTAGCTACTTTTTGTTCGGCTTGATATAGATAATCAATTGCACACATTTGATCTGAATTTTTATTGATTGTTTTGATGGTTTTTGCTTCAATTTCAGCTGCTAGAGCTTGCTCTACAATTGTCGTTGGCGTGCCAAGTAGAGATGCTGTTTTTGCTGTTAAATCATTTGTTTTGCTAGCTGTGTTTCCCTGGTCGGCAAGTTGTTTTAAGCAAAAGCATAGGCCCGCTCTCGCTCTAATTACCGAGTCTGGTGCAAGGCCAAT
>Ga0066610_10001810_pt1 | contig 12322 bp, 7 predicted proteins | sample SaaInlV_DNA_165m_FD_60375 | JGI IMG/M metagenome (GOLD analysis project Ga0066610, IMG submission 60375) | Marine microbial communities from expanding oxygen minimum zones in the Saanich Inlet - SI075_LV_DNA_165m | ecosystem: Environmental > Aquatic > Marine > Unclassified | place: British... | reverse complement strand
CATACGGTCGTGCTAGATGAATTTTATATGGATGCCCATGAGGTCACTCAAAAAGAGTTCATAGCGGTGATGGGAGAAAACCCTTCTGAATATAAAGGCTCAAGCCGACCCGTAGAAAATATCACCTGGTTTGAAGCCCATAAATATTGTGAGCGGTTAGGAAAACGTCTCCCTACCGAAGCGGAGTGGGAGCGGGCCGCCCGAGGAGAAAATAATTTTATTTTTTTCTGGGGAAACAAAGTCGAATCAGGAAAAGCCAATTTTTGCGACATACAATGCGGCAAACGCTGGCAGGTAAAGCAATTTGATGATGGTTATCGAAACACCGCGCCGGTGGGCAGTTTCCCGCCCAACTCGTTTGGGCTGTTTGATATGGCGGGGAATGTCTACGAATGGGTGAGCGACTGGCATGATGAAGATTATTATAGAAATACAGCCATGAATAACCCGCAAGGGCCAGAGTCAGGAAAAAAGAAAGTGATGCGAGGAGGAGCTTGGATCAACTATCCAACAGGTGTTCGGCCTGCCGACCGCACGGGGACAAAGCCAAACGCGCGTTTGGACTTTGTTGGCTTTCGTTGTGTTCAGTAAAAGCTTCGTTGCTAGCTTTTAATAACTTTATTCTATCATTCCCACTCAATGGTGCCGGGGGGTTTGGAGCTGATGTCGTAGACGACTCGGTTGACACCATGCACTTCGTTGATGATGCGGTTTGAAATTTTCCCCAGCAGTTCGTAGGGCAGGTGGGCCCAGTCGGCGGTCATGCCGTCGGTGCTGGTGACGGCGCGAAGGGCGACCACGCTCTCGTATGTGCGGGCATCGCCCATGACTCCTACGGTTTTCACAGGAAGCAAAACGGCGAACGACTGCCATAGGTCGTTATACAGGCCTGCGGCCTTCACTTCTTGCAGTATGATTTTGTCGGCGGCGCATAGGATGTCGAGGCGCTCGCGACTCACTTCTCCGAGAATGCGAATGGCTAGACCGGGGCCGGGAAAAGGCTGACGGTTGATGATCTCATCGGGCATGCCCATTTCTCGTCCTAAAACGCGGACTTCATCTTTAAATAATTCGCGGAAGGGTTCGAGAAGTTTCAGTCGCATCTTGTCTGGCAAGCCGCCCACATTGTGGTGCGACTTGATCACAGCTGACGGGCCGCCTTTGAAGGAGACCGACTCAATGACATCGGGGTAAAGGGTTCCTTGTGCCAAAAATGTGAAATCGCCCAAACGGTTGGATTCTTCTTCGAACACTTCTATGAAGGTATTGCCGATGGATTTTCTTTTTTTCTCGGGGTCGGTGACATCTTTAAGTTTTTCTAAAAACTTATCGGACGCATCGATGACATCGAGGTTGATGTTGAAGTTGTCTCGAAATGTGCTTTCTACTTTATCGCGTTCGCCGGTGCGCAAAAGTCCGTTATCGATGAACAGGCAGTACAGGTTATCGCCAATGGCTTTATGAATTAGTATCGCCGCAACAGATGAGTCGACCCCACCGCTCAAACCGCACACTACTTTTTTATCGCCGACCTGTTCGCGGATATCTTTGATCATATGATCAATCAGAGAGTCCATTTTCCAGTTTCTGTCGCATTGACAAATTTTAAACAGGAAATTGTTAAGAATGGCTCCGCCTTCTATTGAGTGCACCACCTCCGGGTGGAATTGCAGTCCATAAATATGCGCGACAGGGTTTTCAATCGCTGCGAAAGGTGAGTTGTCGGTGAAGGCAATGCCCTTGAAGCCGCTGGGAAGTTTTGAGATGCGGTCGCCATGGCTCATCCATACGGTGGAATTATTTTTCACTTCTTCAAACAGGTGTGAAAATTCTTTCACCATCAATTCGGCTCTGCCAAACTCGCGGTGTTCGGAAGGGTCTACCTTACCGCCCAGTACGTGGGTGATGAGTTGCATGCCGTAACAAATTCCCAAAATGGGGATGCCGAGTTCAAATAATTTCCGGTCGCACAGTGGCGAGTCTTCATCCAGAACGCTTGCCGGCCCGCCAGACAGAATGATGCCTTGTGCATTGAACGCCTGAATGTCTTCGAGTGCCAGAGTGCAAGGGTGGATTTCGCAATAAACCTGATTTTCGCGTATTTTGCGGGCGATGTTCTGGGTGTATTGTGAGCCGAAATCAAGAATGAGAATTTTCTGGTCGTGCAGGGTGTCTGAGGTCATAGTTAATGTATGAGGGAATCTGTTTAAGTAACCGGATCAATTCCGGGGATCAGTCGATATTATAATTTGGTGCTTCTTTGGTCACGATCACGTCATGAACATGGCTTTCGCGCAAACCTGCCGAGGTGATTTTGATGAATGAGGCGTTCTTTCTCAATGCATCAATGGTAGCGGCTCCACAATAACCCATGCCAGCACGCAGGCCCCCTACTAGTTGGTGAACGGTGAAGGACAACCCCCCACGGTATGGAATGCGTGCCTCCACACCTTCTGGAACCAACTTGCTCTCGGAAAGTTCCCAGTCTTGAAAGTATCGGTCGCTGGAACCTTGTGACATGGCGGCAATGGAACCCATGCCTCGATATTCTTTATAGCTTCGCCCTTGATAGAGAATTTTCTCACCGGGGCTTTCTTCTGTTCCAGCAAAGAGAGATCCGATCATGACGGTACTGGCTCCAGCGGCGATGGCTTTGGTGATGTCGCCGGAAAGCTTGATGCCACCATCAGAAATGATGGGGATATTTTTTTTCTCTGCCACTTTAACGCATTCTGCGATGGCAGAAATCTGTGGCACACCCACCCCGGACACTACGCGGGTGGTGCAGATGGAGCCGGGACCGATGCCAACCTTGACGGCATCCACTCCGGCTTTGATCAAATCGGCAGTGCCTTCGGCGGTGGCGACATTGCCGCCTATCAATTCAAGTTTCGGGAAAGCTTTTTTAATATCACGAATCGTTTGCAGGACTTTCTCTGAATGACCGTGGGCGCTATCAATCACCAATACGTCGAGCCCGACACGAACTAAATCTTCAATATGTTCTATCGGGTTTTGGGCCACTCCCAATGCGGCACCTACCAGCAGTCTGCCTTTAGAGTCTTTGGCGGCGTTGGGGAATTGTCCGGCTTTTTCAATGTCTTTGATGGTGATCAAGCCTTTTAGATGGCCTTTCTTGTCGACCACGAGCAGTTTTTCGATGCGGTTGTCGTGCAAAATTTGTTTAGATTTTTCTAGCGGCGTGCCTTCTGGAATGGTGACCAAATTGTCTTTGGTCATCAGGCTGGATATTTTCTTGTTGAGATTGTTCTCAAACCGGAGATCTCGATTGGTCAGAATGCCTACCAGTTTTTTATTTTCTGTAATGGGGATGCCCTTGATATTGTATTTTCGCATCACTTCTAATGCTTCACGAATTTTCTGGCCCGGTTCCATGGTGATGGGGTCCGGAATCATGGCGCTCACTGAGCGTTTGACTTTGTCGACCATTTTGCGTTGTTTTTCTGGCGGCAGATTGCGATGGATGATGCCAATTCCACCTTCTTGAGCTAATGCGATAGCCAGGTTTGTCTCGGTCACGGTGTCCATCGGGGCGCTGATCAACGGGCAATTCAGTTTGATATTGCGGGTCAGTCGAGTCGCTAACTTTACGTCAACGGGCAGAACTTTTGAATGCGCAGGTAGAAGCAAGACATCATCAAAAGTGAGATAAGTTGGAACATTTTTAGGGTCAATCATCAGCCATTATAACAAGAAAAGTGTTAAAAATATTAAAGTTAAATATTAGCATGCTTGCCCAAGCGGGTGGGAGGAAAAAATTAAAAGTACGGTTAAACCGTACTACCCGTCACCGTTCAAAATGGTGAGCGAGCTTTTTTACAATCGGTTGTGATAACCTGAGTACCATGAAATTATTAGCGCAAATCATTTTATTTTTGCTGTGTGGGTCGGCTTTTGCTCAGCCGTTGTTTCAGGGGGTGGGTGAGCGCGAAGACTGGATGGGAACCTATTATCAAGGCCAAAAAATAGGCTTCACGCAAGTGCAAACCCGTTGGGCTCCTGAGTCGATTGAGGTGAATTCGCGCGTTTTTTTCCAGCTTCGATCAGGAACCACCGATTCGTCTACCACCATCACTCAAAAGACAATCTTGGATGCCGAGTTTAAATTGCGCAGTTTTTCGGTTTTGCAGGAGATCGCGGGACATCGGCAACAAGTTGAGGGACAGATAGAAGGCCATCGTCTGACTTATCGGGTGCGGTCGCGTGGCTTTGATAAGGAAAAATTTATAGACCTCCCGCCCGATGCATTGCCCTCTTCAACATTTCTTCTTAACTTGCTGAAGAAAGGGTTGAGTGTGGGGCAAAAAGGAACAATTCCTCTATTTATGGAGCCGTTTCAGATGTTGATGGATGTTCACTATGAAGTTTTGCGTCAAGAAAACTTGGAATACGAGAAGAAACCGGTTGCAACCTTTGTCGTCAAGCAGATGTTCGGGGGTGTCGAATCGACCTTGTGGGTGGCTGAGGACGGTTCGGTGATCAAAGAAACGACCAACCAAGGTTTTAAATCGTTTAAGGAGCCTGCGCTAGTGGCGCAACAGCTGAAGGAACCGTTGACGGTCGGTAATATCATTACCATGAGCCGAGTCAAGCCGAGTCGTCCGATTGATCGCCCGCACCGGGTGAGAGAACTCATTTTCAACTTACAACCGATTCGTTCGCCAGATTTAATTCCGCAAGACCAACGGCAAAAGATTCTCGCAGTCGAGCCTTTACCGAAGGGGCTTTTTCAGATTTCATTATTGGTTCGCACTGAACCTGAGCAAATTGCCAGTCATGCAAAGGTTCGTATTGACCCTAAATACCTAGAGGAATCAGCGCAAATACAGGTCCAGCATCCGTTGATTCGAAGGCTGGCAAAAGAGCTTGCAGGTGATAACCGAGATGTCTGGCGGGTGGCGCAAGATATCAATCGCTGGGTGTTCCTCAACCTGGAAAAAGAACTGGTCGATACGGTGACGGCATTGGATGCTTTGCACGAGCGGCGCGGTGAATGTCAGTCGCATACTTACCTATTCACCGCTTTGGCGCGGGCGGCGGGCATTCCCACCCGTATTGTCAATGGCTTGGTGTATTCGCAAGAATATGATGGCTTTCTATATCATGCCTGGCCTGAAGTGTATGTCGGGGAATGGCGGGCACTCGACCCCACCTTCGGTCAAAATAGAGTGGATGCCACTCATATCAAGTTGACAGAGGGGGATGAGGGTGGACCTTTTCGCCTGATGGAGTTTGTCGGCAAGATCAAGATCGACTGGTCACCTAGGCAAGCTCGACAAGATGTGAATGGCAAGGCGCAATAATATTTTCAGGCAAATCTGATTCCCTCATTTCTCGCATTTGAGTCAACACTCAACCTTCGTATTTTTCAAATTACAGCCATTTTTTTAATATCTTAGGGCATATTCTGCTTTCCCTTCGCTTAAGGTTGAGGTGTGTGAAGCGAGTAGAACCGTTGTTTTTACGGTCCTGAGGGGAAGTTTTTTCTTGGTCCCTGAATTTCGTTGACAACACTATATATTGTGTATATTTTAATGGGCGACACAAAATACAGACATTTTGTAGTCAGAGGCATCTAAAAAAAACGAGCACAAAAGGCCGTTTGAGAGTAGAATTGGGTTTGCGCCATAGGCCTACTAACTGATTCTAATTGCTGGAAAAAATTTTGCTACACGGAGTATTGCGATATGAGACTGGACCGAGTATTCACCAAAAATAATCAAGACCCCTATGAGGGAATTAACTTTGTAGAGCGGGTTTCTAGAATCATGAACGCTAATGGTTCTTTGGTTTCTGAAATTAAGAACGTTTTGGTGCCAGATACTTGGTCGCAGGTGGCGGTGGATATCATTGCGCAGAAATATTTTCGCAAGGCCGGGGTTCCAGCTCGGTTGAAAAAGAAATTTGAGCCGGGCTTGCCGGAATGGCTTTGCCCATCGGTTCCCGATGAAGAAGGGTTGAACCAGCTTCCTGAATCGGCGCAGTTTTCTCGTGAGACCACCTCACAAGAGGTTTTTCACCGCTTGGCCGGGTGCTGGACCTATTGGGGCTGGAAAAACAAGTGTTTTAGCAATGAAGGTGATGCGCGTAGTTATTACGATGAGATGTGTTACATGTTATCTCGGCAATTGGCGGCACCCAATTCTCCACAGTGGTTCAACACGGGCTTGAACTGGGCCTACGGCCTAGAAGGCCCAGCGCAAGGGCATTATTATTTCGATGATAAAGCCGGGGCTTTGCAAAAATCAAAAAATGCTTATGAACGACCGCAACCGCATGCTTGTTTCATCCTGTCTGTTGCCGATGATTTGGTGGGCGATGGCGGAATTATGGATTTGTGGCGGCAGGAAGCGCGACTGTTCAAATTTGGGTCGGGCACCGGGAGCAACTTTTCGAACCTGCGTGGCAGCGGCGAATCTCTCTCGGGCGGCGGAAAATCTTCTGGGCTGATGAGCTTTCTCAAGATTGGCGATCGCGCGGCGGGGGCCATCAAGTCAGGAGGCACGACTCGGCGCGCCGCGAAGATGGTCACACTCGATATGGACCATCCTGATATCGAAGAATACATTGAATGGAAGGTAAAAGAAGAACGTAAGGTCGCAGCCTTAGCGGCGGGAAGCAAGATCACGCGTCGAAGTTTGAAAGAGATCATCCGAGCTTGTTGGTCGGAAGAAGAGGAAACCCGTTTTGATGTACAAAAAAATAAAGTCTTGAAAAAAGCGGTACGCAAAGCTTTGGATTGCTTTATTCCTGAAAATTATATTTATCGCGTTATTCAGTTGGCACGGCAAGGGGTTAAAGACATTGAATTTGAAGAATACGATACCAACTGGACCTCTGAAGGGTATCTGACGGTTTCAGGGCAGAACTCGAATAATTCGGTGCGACTCACTAACGACTTTCTTCGTGCTGTGGAATGTGGTGATGACTGGAACTTGATCAACCGAATCGATGGCAAAGTCGCTAAGACGCTGCCTGCCAAAGAATTATGGGAGAAGGTCAATTTCTCGGCATGGTCGAGTGCAGACCCCGGGCTTCAGTTTCACACTACCATCAACGAGTGGCATACCTGCCCGGAAGATGGGCCGATTCGCGCATCCAACCCCTGCTCCGAATACATGTTTTTGGATGATACCGCCTGTAACTTGGCTTCCATCAATCTGATGCATTTTTACGATGACGATAAGGGAGTTTTTAAAGTTGATGACTACCGACATGCTTGCCGTTTATGGACTCTCACACTGGAAATTTCGGTGATGATGGCACAATTCCCCAACCAGGCGATCGCTCAGAAGAGCTTTGAATTTCGCACATTGGGTTTGGGTTATGCCAACTTGGGAGCTCTGCTCATGGTGATGGGCATTCCTTATGACTCAGAAAACGGACGCGCTATCACCGGTGCTATTTCTGCCATGACCACCGGGGCGGCTTATGCCATGTCGGCTGAAATGGCTGGAGAGTTGGGTTCTTTTAAACATTTTGATAAAAACCGCAACACCATGCTTCAGGTTTTGAGAAACCACCGTCGCGCCGCGCATAACGTGGATGCGCATGAATACGATGGTCTCACGGTTTTTCCGCAGGGCATTCAGGCGGAACATTGCCCTTCTTATCTTCTTGAGGCGGCTCAGAAAGAATGGGACGAGGCGCTCTCTCTGGGAGAGCGAAACGGGTTTCGCAATGCTCAAACCACCTGCATCGCGCCCACTGGTACCATCGGGTTGCTGATGGATTGTGATACCACAGGCATTGAACCTGATTATGCGCTGATCAAGTACAAGAAATTGGCAGGAGGCGGTTATTTTAAGATTATCAATCAGTCGGTTCCCGGCGCACTTCGCAGACTGGGTTACAAGCCAGATGAAATCAAAGATATTGTTGAGTTCTGTGTGGGCTCGGGCAATCTTGAAACGGCTCCGTACATCAACCGCAATACCTTGGGCAAGAAGGGGTTCACCGAGGCAGTGCTCGATAATATTCAGCTCGAATTGCCGAGGGTTTTCGATATCGGTTTTGCATTCAATAAGTTTGTCCTAGGAGAACAGTTTTGTCAGGATATTTTGAAGCTGTCCGATGAACAACTGAACTCCATTGAGTTCAATATGCTGGAGCATCTGGGTTTTACCGAAGAGGAAATTCAGTCGGCCAATGACAGCATTTGCGGAAGAATGACCGTTGAAAATGCTCCGCACCTGAAAGAACGCCATTACCCTGTTTTCGATTGTGCCAACCAGTGTGGAAAATATGGCAAACGTTTTATTCGACCGGAGGCGCATATCCGCATGATGGCGGCGGCGCAACCTTTTCTTTCTGGAGCGATATCAAAAACCATCAATATGCCTAATGATGCCACCATTGAAGATGTTGAGAGTGCACATATGCTGAGTTGGAAGCTGATGCTCAAGGGCACAGCCGTCTATCGTGATGGTTCCAAACTGAGCCAACCTCTGAATAGCATGGTGGGAGATAGTTTTAGCCAATTGAAGACAGAAAAAGAAGCCCCGGTTATGCAGACTGCTAAACAAATTGTTGAAGTGGTTCGAGAGCATCGTCGCAGAGCTCTGCCGCATCGCCGAAAAGGTTATACGCAGAAGGCTTCTATCGGTGGACATAAAGTTTACCTGCGAACCGGTGAATACGACGATGGCACGTTGGGTGAAATATTCATCGACATGCATAAAGAAGGCGCGGCTTACCGGAGTCTGATGAACTGCTTTGCCATCGCGATTTCATTAGGTTTGCAACACGGAGTGCCTCTAGAGGAATTCTCCGATGCATTTGTGTTCACCCGATTTGAACCCAACGGAATTGTGACCGGCAATAAGGCGATCACCATGTCTACTTCAACCATTGATTATATTTTCCGAGAATTGGCTATCACTTACCTCGATCGAACTGATCTGGCTCAAGTGACACCGGATGATTTGCGGGCCGATTCTATCGGCAAGAAAAATCAGCAGTCCAGCGATGAAGACGACTCAGAGGATGCGCCATCTTCTTCGCCTTCACCAGCGACCGCTACCAAAACAGAAATCCAGCCAAAGACTGCTCAGGCTGTAGGTAAAGTTTCAACGAACGGAAATGGCACTTCAAATGGAGCGAAAAGCGAGGCGCAAGCCGGAGGAGTGGCAACCTCTACGGTGGTGATTGCCAAGCTAAAAGGGTATGAAGGCGATGCCTGTCAGGAATGTGGAAGTTTGACTCTGGTTCGTAACGGAACCTGTTTGAAATGCATGACTTGTGGAGCGACATCCGGTTGCTCCTGATTCTGTAGCACCCTCCCACCCGAAAAAAAATGTTTGCAGGGGTTTCGCCAGCGATTTCTTCGCTGGCACCTCTGCATGCGTTGTTCTTGCAGACCTTTTTTTATTTGCCCAGAGATTTTGCGCAACGAAACCCGAAGGTGGGGTTTTTCATATTCAGGTTGACTGAATTGCGAAAAGAAATACGCGCCTGTTTTTCATTGCTGGTCCACCCGCCTCCTTTGACAACGCGGGTATCAGATTGTTGCGTATTTTTTGTGTCCACCCATTCCCAAACATTTCCGGACATATCCATCACCCCACTTGCGCTGGCCCCCGATAAGAAAGACCCCACAGGCGCGGCAAACAAATGTCCATCCTCCTGACCGAATAAATTGGCGAGACGAGCATGGAATGTTTCTCCCCAAGGGAAAGGGTGAGTGCCACTCGCGGCGGCTTCCCATTCTTCTTCCCGGGGTAAACGTTTCCCGGCCCAATGACAATATTTGCTGGCTTGAACCCAGTTGATACCCATGACGGGGCAGGTGGGGCAGTCTTTTCCGCCGGTAAAGGGTTTTTCGTCATAGCCGGGCTGATAGAGACGGAAGCTCATCACGGTTGTTTCGGTCCGATCGATATAAAATTTGGGCAGATCGATGGTTTCAGCCTTGTTCGAATCGACGCGTGTCTTGCCAGAGTTGTTTTTACTGGCTTGAATCAGAATCATCAATGTTTTGTCTTGTTTGTTCAGGATCGTCGGGAGCAAAGACGATTGTACCGGGCGACTTAAAACGGCATTGGGTTTTTTGCGTTTGGCTGGCGAGGTTTTTTTGAGGGTTCTTTTATGCTTTTGAGCCAGAGGCGCATCGGGGTATGCTTTGCGATACCGCTTGCGGTGTTTATGGCTGGCAGGGGCGCAAGCACTGACCCACGCAAATAGCAGGATAAATAATATTAATGCTCTCAAGGCGTCTCCCTGTTCAGAATGGAATCCATTTCTCCTTTGAGTCGACGGTATTTATCGTAGCTTTTTTCGGCATCTTCCTTATTGCCCATCAATTCATAGGTGTAGCCGAGGCTGTACCAAGAGTTGAAGTGGGTGGGGTCTAGCTGGATGGCTGTCTTGAAGGATTTCTCAGCATCGGTGTATTTTTTTTCAAGATTATACATTCCCCCCAATCCATAATGTCCTGCAATGTTTTTGGGGTCTTGTTCAATGGCTTTCAAATAAGATTTCTTGGCATCGGCATAATGCCCTTGTTTTGAATGCTCGTTTCCTTCCTGAGCATATTCCTCACTCGTCTTTGTTCCGCATTGAGTTAAAATCATGCCCAAAAAGAGCAAGGCCAACAATTTGAAAAATGGTTTTAAATGATTCATAGCGTAGGGTGTTGAAGAACTATAATGAACCCCTCTTTAAAAGTGTCTGCCTGAGTAACAAGGTGGAGCACCATGAGGAGTCGGGGTGATTTCAAGGCATAGACCCACAATAGGAAATAGCGGAAAATAAAATATGCCAAGCAAGCTTGTTTATATAATACCAATGTTTCTCTCTTCATATAGAAAAAATCGATCGTGTCTCTCTTAGAATCAAGCCTAGTCCTCTTATCGGTTCTGCTCATGCTGAGCGGGGGCCTTGCGGCTTATTATTGGCAAGAGATCAAGGGGGGGCTATGCCTTTGGAAGTCGATGCAGGCGCGGAGAAAACAATTTGAACTCAGGACTGAGGCGAAAATTTCTTCTCAGGAGAATCAGGCTGTGGCGGTGGTGTTAGAAACCTGTTTTCGTTATCAAAAAGAAAAACAGATCTGTGAAGAGGGGTTTTTATCGAATACGTTAGAACTGGTTTCCCAGATCGCCAGTATCTATTATCCGGCGGAGCAAGAGCCGGTGTATCAAGCTCGGATCGGAAGTCTGCTCTCTGAACTGCTGACGATGAATCGTCAGATTTTGCAAATGCTGGATATTCCTGATTTGGAAAAACTGACTCAATTTCGTTTGCGCGAGGTGGCTCCTGCCTCTCAGACAGATGCTCAGACTAGCAACCCAAATTTGCTAACGAAATTTCTAACGCAAAGAATTCGTGCAAGGGTGGTGCGGGCATTGTGGGTTCAATGGAATTTGTTTGTCGGGGAGGCCGCTATAAAGGTGTATGGCGAGCATCAGGCTGATGAGATTCTTGAGTCCGAAGCCCTGTTAGCAGAGCTGGATCGGTTACAAGATGAAAGCGATTTATTGCTTCCAGAAGAAGTCCGTGAAATTGTGAAAAAATCGAAGAAAAATATTTTGTATGCTGGCAAGCCTTTGCCATGGGAGCAAGTGAAGACCCTTTATACCTTGCTGGCGAAAGATATCGCTCGAGTTTGGCATCCTCAGTCTTCAATGCCTTTGTCTGAAGTTCGGGTTTATGACTTATTGAGGAGTCTGGCTGGTTATCTGGAATGGGCGGGGAATTTAAACCGAAAACCGGTGCTGAACAAAATGCTGGGCCTGCGGTTGTCGCATGTGAAAGGGGCAAAGGAGGGGTTGAATATCATGCCTGACAATAAACTGTTTGATTGGATGCAGAAATATCAAGTGGGCCGGGCCGCAAAATGGTCGAGAGCGATTTTTAAAGCGGTGCAGAAAAAACAACCGGCAATCTTATTTCGCGATGTGGTGTTAGGTCTTGCCAAAGAAGGTGGCAAACGTTGGTTGCTCCTGATTATGCACGACAAAATCGCTGAAGAAACCAATAAACTTTATAAAACCCGTTAACCACTTGCATCCCTTCCCACAGGTTGGCTGGCCTAATGACGGAGCAAATAAGAAACTCTCACTCCACTGCTGTAAGCATCGGCCCAATGCGATGATTTTTTTTGCTCAGGAGTGAGTAGATCGTGATAGGTGCAGGGGCGGGTTTTGAAATCGTTCCAGTCTATTTGGTTGAACTGCATTTTTAACGATTGAAACCAGATCTCTAAAAGTGCGCCAGTGGGAAGTGTGATGAGACTGAGGTCTTTGTCGCGATGCGGGAAAGAATGCGGCAGGCGATAATCCTTTTTTCCCGGCTGGGTCAG
>Ga0066610_10001803_pt1 | contig 12361 bp, 7 predicted proteins | sample SaaInlV_DNA_165m_FD_60375 | JGI IMG/M metagenome (GOLD analysis project Ga0066610, IMG submission 60375) | Marine microbial communities from expanding oxygen minimum zones in the Saanich Inlet - SI075_LV_DNA_165m | ecosystem: Environmental > Aquatic > Marine > Unclassified | place: British... | reverse complement strand
TAATTTACTATAAAAATATTAAGTTTGTAGCTGACTAATTAATAACCAACATTTTTGAAATGAAAAATAATATAATAATTATAGGTGTTGTAGGTTTACTTTTGTCATCATGTGTCTCTCAAAAGAGATACTCTGACTTAGAAAGTCTTCAACAAAATACAAAAGAACTTTTAGATAGCGCAACTTCTAAACTTAGTGCAACAGAAACTCAACTTTCTGCATCATCAGAAAGGTTGAATGCATTATCTGAACAAAATAAGTTTTTAAGAGCTAACAATCAAGATTTGATTAACAACATTGGTAATCTAACTACCCTAACACAAAAGGGTGCTGATAACCTTGAGAGATCTCTTGAAAGCATTAAAGAAAAAGACCTTGTGATCACTAGAATGCAAGATGCAGTTACGAGAAGAGATTCTGTAACTTTAGCACTTGTTCAAAGTTTCAAAAGTTCATTAGGAACACTTAGTGATGATGACATTGAAATTAACGTAGAAAAAGGTGTTGTATACGTATCTATTTCAGACAAGTTACTATTCAATAGTGGTAGCTTTACAGTTACAACAAGAGCAAGAAACGTTTTAGAAAAAATTGCTAAAGTTATTAGTGATAAGCCAGATCTTGAGTTTATGGTAGAGGGTCATACTGACAATTTACTTATAGATCAAGAAAAAGCTTCTGAAACCATTCCTGGTATTGTTGACAATTGGGATTTATCTGTTAAAAGAGCTACATCTGTAGTAAGAATTCTTCAGAATGATTATGGAGTTGATCCAACTAAATTAGTTGCTGCAGGAAGAAGTTTCCACATGCCAATTGCCGATAATGATTCAAGTGTTACTAGAGCAAGAAATAGAAGAACTAGAATTATAGTACTTCCTAAATTAGACCAGTTTGCTAATTTGATTGAAGAAGGGATGTCTATGAATGTTCCTGTAACGGGACCTAGCAATACTATTAACTCAGAAAATAAACCTGATTAAAAAATAATATTGATTAGTTAAAAAGAATAGCATGACTTAGGTCATGCTATTTTTTTATATTTTATTTAATTTAGCAAACCTAAGTAGTAAGTTTTTTTCTCCAAACTTCTTAAAATCAACAGTAGCTTTTGCATCATTTCCATTTCCTTCAATTCTAACTACTTGTCCTAAACCAAATTTTTCATGACTAACATTGTCTCCAGCAGAAATATTTATTTTTACATTATAATCAATAGAGGTTTTTTTAGATAACCTCTTCAAATTAGGTTTAGTATTATAGATAATATTTTTTTTAGGATAATCAGAAATTGATGGTTTAAAGTTATTTGGCTTTATGATCTTAACAAACTCTTTGTCAATTTCATTTAAAAACCTACTTTCTTCACAATATATAAGCTTACCCCATCTGTATCTTGAATTAGCATATGATAAATAAAGATTCTCTTTAGCTCTAGTAATCCCTACATAAAATAGTCTTCTTTCTTCTTCAAGTTCAGATCTAGTGTTATAGCTTAGTGCAGAAGGAAATAGATCTTCTTCTAGACCAACGATAAAAACATTTTTAAACTCTAACCCTTTTGATAAATGAAGAGTCATCAATGAAACTTTATCTTCATCAGGATTATTGAGATCAAAATCTGTTGATAATGAAACAGTTGATAAAAATTCAGACAAGTTATCATTGGAATCAACAATTTCCTTCTGATCTTCTATGAAATCTCTTATACCATTTAATAATTCTTGAACATTTTCAATTCTTGAAATACCTTCTGGTGATTCATCTTTTTTTAGTTCATCTATTATTCTTACTTTATCAATAACTTCTTTAGTAAGGTCAAAAGCATTTAGTTTTTGATTTTCAATTTTTAAAACATCTATTAAGTCTATAAAATTTTGAAGTTTTAATGATACAGAACTTGAAAATTCTATTGATAATTCCTTATGTTTTTTAATAGTCTCATATAGTGTTAAATTATTTTTTTGAGCAGCTATTATTATTTTATTAATTGTGACTTGACCTATTCCTCTTGCAGGATAGTTTATTACTCTCTTTAGACTTTCTTCATCACTGCTATTAATTATTACCCTTAAATAAGCTAAAACGTCCTTAATTTCTTTTCTATTATAAAAAGATACTCCTCCAAAAATTTGATACGGTATTTTATTTAATCTTAAGGAATCTTCAATAGGTCTTGATTGAGCATTTGTTCTGTAAAGAATTGCTATATCTGAAAAACTCGTATTATTAAGAGAAGTGATTTTTTGACATAAGCCCCTAGCTTCTGCAATATCAGATTGATTAGAGTAAATTTCAACTCTATCACCAAAATCATTGTCTGTCCAAACTTCCTTGTCTATTTTATTCTTATTATGATCTATCACTGAATTTGCAGCATTAACAATATTTTTAGTTGATCTGTAATTTTGTTCAAGTCTAAAAATTTCAACATTATCATAATCATTCCTAAAGTTTATAATATTATTAATATTAGCACCCCTGAAGGAGTAAATACTTTGAGCATCATCACCCACAACACAAATGTTCTGATATTTATCTGAAAGTGATTTAACAATTAAGTACTGGGAATTATTGGTGTCTTGATACTCATCAACAAGAATATATTTAAACTTTTCTTGATATTTAGCTAAGACTTCTGGATGATTATTTAACAGCTCATTGGTTTTCATCAATAAATCATCAAAATCCATAGAATTAGATTTAATTAACCTCTCATTATATTCTTTATAAATATTTCCAGTTTCGGGCTTTCTTGAGAGTTTGTCAGACTCAACCAATTCATTATTAGAAAAATATCCTGTTACTGTTATAAAATTGTTTTTTAGTGATGATATTCTATTTCTAATTGATTTAGTTCTGTATACATCTTTATCTAAGGTTTTTTCTTTAATTATTGAAGAAATAAGTCTTTCTGAGTCCTGAACATCATAAATTGTGAAATCTGATGTAAAACCTATCTTATGAGCTTCAAATCTTAAAATTTTTGCAAAAACAGAATGAAAAGTTCCCATCCAAATATTCTTTGATTCACTCTCTCCAATCATAGCAGAAATTCTCAATTTCATCTCTCTTGCTGCTTTGTTTGTGAATGTCAATGCTAATATTTCAAATGGATCTATATCATTATTTACAAGATGGACAATTTTATATGTTAATACTCTTGTTTTACCTGATCCTGCACCAGCAATTACCATAGATGGACCATCAGTTTTAATCACTGCATTTAGTTGAGCATCATTAAGATCTTTTAGGTAAGATTTGTTATCTTCTAACATTGTTATAAATTTAAGTAATTAATGAATTTTAATTGCCCATTAATAATTAATTAAATCAATACTTATGAAGAATTTATCATTTATATTTTTTGTACTAATTTCTCAATTTTCACATTCCCAAACCCTAGATAATCAAATCAATGAAATTGAGGATAAATTAATTTCTTGGAGACATGATTTTCATAAATATCCTGAGGTTTCTAATAGAGAATTTAGAACTTCAGAAGTTATAGCTAAACATCTTGAATCTCTTGGAATTACTGTTACAAGAAATGTTGGGGTAAATGGAGTTGTTGGTATTCTTGAAGGAAAAAATAAAGGAAAAGTTGTTGCTTTAAGATCTGATATGGATGCTCTTCCTATAACTGAAAATAATAACCTTAATTATCAATCTGTTAATGATGGAGTTATGCATGCATGTGGACATGATAGTCATATGTCTATTCTTATGGCTACAGCTGAAATACTTTCAAAAAATAATGATTTTAACGGAACTGTTAAGTTTATTTTTCAAGGAGCAGAGGAAGGACCACCTCCAGGAGAGGAAGGTGGGGCAAGAATGATGATTAAAGAAGGTGTTTTAGAAAATCCTGAAGTAGATGCTATTTTTGGACTTCATATTAGCTCATTGCTACCCATGAATAAGGTATTTTATAAACCTAAAGGATTTTTTGCCTCTTCATCAAGGTTTACAGTAAAGGTAATTGGAAGTCAATCTCATGGGGGTACACCTTGGCTTGGAGTTGATCCAATAGTAATATCATCTCAAATAATAAATTCTTTTCAAACAATTATTTCTAGAGAATCTAATTTAACTAATGAACCTGCCGTTATATCTTTTGGTATTATAGAAGGGGGAAATAGATTTAATATTATACCTAATGAAGTTAATCTAGTTGGAACTATTAGATCATTAGACTATGAAATGAGAGATTATATTAAACAAAGAATGATTGAGCTAGCGGAAGGTATTGCAAAATCATATGGAGGAACTGCAATTGTTGATATAGTTGATGGAGCTGATATAACATACAATGATCCTGAATTAATGGAACAAATGCTTCCTTCATTAAAAAGTTCTGCAGGAAATAATAATGTAATACTTAACAGTGCCAAAACAATAGCTGAAGACTATGCTTATTATTTAAATGAAATTCCAGGATTTATGTTTGAGCTTGGTGGGTATAATATAAATGAAGAAAGAAAAGCTCCACCTCACCATACTCCAGATTTCTTCATTGATGACAGTTCAATGCTTCTTGGCGTTAAGGTTATGACTAATTTAGCTTTAGATTTTTTAGATAGTGAATAGTGATATCTTAAATCAATCTATTGAATTTATAAAAGGTATAGGTCCTACTAGATCTAAGTTGCTTAATGAAGAATTAAACCTTAAAACCATAAAAGATCTAATTGATTTTTATCCATATAGATATATAGACAGATCAAAGTTTTTTAAAATTAATGAACTACCTAAGAATCAATCAGAAGTTCAAATAATTGGTAAAATAAAATCTATAAAAAGAACTAAAGTAAGATTTAGAGATAGACTGAATTGTGAGTTTTATGATTCTACTGGAAAAGTAGATTTAATATGGTATAGAGGATTTAATTGGGTTGAAGAGTCTATAAAAACTAATGAAGAATATGTTATTTATGGAAAACTCAGTTGGTTTGGAAGTAATCCATCAATAGCTCACCCTGAAATTAAAACAAAATCCAGTTTTAACAGAAATATACCAAGAAGACTTCATGGAATATACTCTTCAACAGAAAAACTTGTAAACGAGGGAGTTACTCAAAAATATTTTGTTAAAATAATTTATAATCTATTAAATAGTCTCCAAAATCAAATTAAAGAAAATCTATCTTCATCAATTTTAAATGAATATAATCTTATTGATAGATATAAGGCTATTATCAATATTCACCTACCTGAGTCTCAAGAGCTACTCTCCCATTCAACTAAAAGATTAAAATTTGAGGAATTATTTTTTAATCAACTTGGATTTCAGTTAAGCAAAAATGAAAGAATTCAAAAATTAAATGGTTTTAAATTTGAAAAAATTGGTGATAATTTAAATGAGTTTTACAAAAACAGTCTTCCATTTGAACTTACTAGTGATCAAAAAAAAGTGATCAAAGAAATTAGAAATGATTTTAGAGATGGAAAACAAATGAATAGACTATTACAAGGAGATGTAGGGTCTGGAAAGACTATAGTTTCATTAATGGTAATGTTAATTGCTATAGATAATGGTTTTCAATCGTGCATTCTAGCTCCAACAGAAATACTTGCAAACCAACACTATAAATCAATAAAGGTGCTGTTATCTGATTTAGATATAAAAATAGACCTATTAACTGGTTCGGTTAAAACAAAAGACAGGAAAGTAATTCATAAAGATTTATTAACTGGTGAAACCAAAATATTAGTTGGAACTCATGCTATACTAGAAGATATAGTTCAATTTAAAAATCTTGGACTTAGTATTGTTGATGAACAGCATAGGTTTGGTGTGGCTCAAAGAGCTAAACTTTGGAAAAAGAATACTCCAGCACCACACGTGCTTGTAATGACAGCTACGCCAATACCAAGAACTCTAGCTATGAGTCTTTATGGTGATTTAGATATATCTTCAATAAAAGAATTGCCACCTGGAAGAATTACTACAAAGACTGCTCATAAATATGATAAAAATAGATTGAGTGTTTTTAAATTTTTAAGAGAACAAATAAAAAAAGGAAGACAAATTTATTTAGTTTATCCATTAATTAATGAATCAGAAAAACTTGATTATAAAGATCTTATGGATGGATATGAAAGTATTGTAAGAGAATTTTCTAGACCAGAGTTTCAGGTTAGCATAGTTCATGGAAAGATGAATTCAAAAGATAAAGACTATGAAATGGGAAGATTCATCAATAAAGAAACCCAGATTCTAGTATCAACAACTGTAATAGAGGTTGGTGTAAATGTGCCTAATGCATCTGTAATGGTGATTGAAAGTGCTGAAAGATTCGGACTATCTCAATTACATCAGTTAAGAGGAAGAGTCGGAAGGGGAAATGAAGAGAGCTACTGTATTTTAATGACCAAAGATAATCTATCTGAAGATTCAAAAATAAGAATAGATACAATGGTTAAGGTTAGTGATGGGTTTAAATTAGCAGAAGTAGATTTAAAATTAAGAGGTCCAGGTGATATGATGGGAACTAAGCAAAGTGGAATACTTAAGTTTAAACTAGCAGATATTATTTACGATACAGAAATATTGAATAATGCACGAAAATGTGCATATAAATTATTAGAGTCTGATCCAAGACTTACAAAAAAAGAGAATTACCCTATTAGATATGAAATATCATCTTCTTCAAATTCAAAAAATTTATGGAGATATATTAGCTGATTAAGTATATTTGTTAATTAAATAAAACCTGTGAAAATATCAATTAATTGGCTTAAAGATTACGTGGAAATCAATTCCCAACCTGAAGAAATATCTGAGATATTAACTAACCTAGGACTTGAAGTAGAAAAACTTTCATCTTTTGAATCTGTAAAAGGAGGACTTACAGGTGTGGTAGCAGGAAAAGTTTTAAAATGCGAAAAACATCCTGATGCAGATAGATTAAAAATCACTTCTATTGATTTAGGTAATGATGAAATTTATGAAATTGTATGCGGAGCTCCTAATATTAAAAAAGGACAAATTGTTCCAGTTGCTAAAGTTGGTTCTAAAATATACACAAATGATAGTACTGAAATAAAAATTAAAAAATCAAAGATACGAGGAGTTGTAAGCAATGGAATGGTTTGTGCTGAAGATGAAATTGGTTTAGGGGAATCGCATGAAGGAATTATGGTTCTTGATAATCATATTAAACCAGGAACACCTATAAGTGAAGTATTTAATGTTGAAAATGATAATATTCTTGAAATTGGTCTAACTCCCAATAGGTCTGACGCTATGTCTCATTATGGTGTAGCAAGAGATTTAAAAGCTTTTTATGACTTTAAATCTTTAAAAAGTAAAATTGTTCTTCCTAGCATTAGTAGTTTTAATTCAGTAAAATTAGAGGAAGATTTTAAAATTAATGTTGAAGACACTAATAGGTGTCCTTTCTATTCAGGGTTAATAATAAAAAATATTAAAGTTGGTCCTTCATCAAAAGAATTACAAAACAAATTAAAATCTATTGGGTTAAAACCAATTAATAATATAGTAGATATAACAAATTTTGTAATGCATGAAATTGGTCAACCTCTTCATGCATTTGATCTAGATAAGCTTGAAAACATAAATGTTAAGTCCTTAAAATCAGGAACAAAATTTAAAACTCTAGATGAAAATATAATTGAATTAGACAAAGAAGATTTAATGATTTGTTCTAATAATAAACCTCTTTGTTTAGGAGGGGTATATGGTGGTTACGATTCGGGAGTTTCAAATTCAACAACAAACTTATTTTTAGAATCTGCTATTTTTGACCCTATAACAATTAGAAAATCATCTAAAAGACATCAGCTATTTACTGATGCTTCTTTTAGGTATGAAAGAGGAATTGACCCTGATAAAGTAATATATGCTCTCAAAAGAGCATCAATTCTATTAAAAGAATTAAACCCAGACTCTTCTGTATCAGAAATTATAGTAGAGGATAATTTAAAATTAAAAAGAAAGGATATATATCTGAGATATCATAAAATAGACAGCATTACAGGTCAAAAGATAGATAAAGATATAATAACTCAGATTCTTAGTTCATTAGACTTTGAAATTATAAACCATAGCGAAGATGGACTGAATATAGTTTCTCCAAACTATAGACATGATGTTTATAGAGAAATTGATGTAATCGAAGAAATTCTTCGAGTTTATGGATTCAATAACATACCTATTGATTCAAAAATTTCTATCGCAATTCCAGAGATAGGACAAAATAAGATTAATAAAATTGAATCGCTTATTAGTGATAATCTAGTTGGTATCGGGTTTAATGAAATTATAAATAACTCTATTTGTTCTCCTAGTATTAATGAAAAATTCAACAATGTAGCTGTAAACCTTTTAAATCCGAAAGGAATTGAACTATCTAACTTAAGAGCTTCTCTAATTCCTAATGCATTAGAAACTATTAAACATAATTCTAATAGACAAAATAAAAATCTTAAGATATTTGAAATTGGAAAAACATACTCATTAAAAGGTGAGACTTATATTGAAAATAAAAGATTGAATATATCCGTTACTGGAGAAATATTTGATGAAAATTGGATTTCTAAATATTCAAAAAATAATTTCTATTATCTAAAGGGAGTTTCTGAAAATTTACTAAAAAAGTTAAATATCATAAATGTAAAATACGAGATAATTAATGATGATCTATTTGAATATAAACTTGATATATATAACAACAATAAACATATTGGTTTTATTGGTGAATTAGATTCTGATTATACTCAAGAATTTTCGTTAGAACAGAAAATACACATACTTAATTTTGACCTTGACAACATAAAGTTAAGATCTATAAATATTAAACATAAAGAATTATCTAAATTCCCATCTTCAAGAAGAGATCTTTCTATGATCTTAGATGATGAAATAACTTTTGAGACTATCAAAAATTTAGCATTTAAATTAGAAAATAAGATCTTAAAAAATGTCAATCTTTTTGATGAATATAAAGAAAAAAACATAGGAGATAAAAAGAAATCTTTCGCTGTGAGTTTTACATTTAATGACTCCAAAAAGACATTAACTGATAAAATCATTGATAAGGTAATGGTAAAGTTGGCTGATAAATATATAACAGAGCTTGGAGCAGTTCTAAGAGATAAATAGACTATCTATAAAGTTTCTCTCTTAAGGATAGAACTTTCTGATCAATAATATATTCATTAAAAGGTAAATAACTATCAATTATCCCATTAGGAGTGATTTCAATAATTCTATTTGCAACAGATTGAGCAAAAGCTCTATCATTAGTGCTTAATAGAACAGTACCTTTAAAGTTTATCAGAGAATTATTGAAAGCTGTAATTGATTCAAGATCAAGATGATTTGTTGGTTCATCTATAAGTAAAACATTAGGCTTACCCATCATAATTTTTGACAACATACATCGAACTTTTTCTCCTCCTGATAAAACAGTACAAGATTTAAGTGCCTCATCACCACCAAACAACATTCTACCAAGAAAACTTCTAATAAACAATTCTTCCCTTTCCTCATCATTATTTGACCACTGTCTCAGCCAGTCAACTAAGGAAATGTTTTTATCAAAATGAGAATGATTATCCATCGGGAGGTATCCAGATGAGGTAGTAACTCCCCAGTCATAAGAACCAGATGTTTGATTTAGAGTTCCAGAAATACAATCATAAAATAAATTAATTGATCTTGAATTCTTGGATATGACAAGAACCTTCTCTCCTTTATTTAAGTTGAAACTTATATCTTTAAAATATATTTCACCATCTTTTTCATAGGATAAAGACTTAAGTTCTAAAATTTGATCACCAGCTTCCCTCTCTTGATCAAATATAATAGCAGGATACCTCCTACTAGATGGTTTAATTTCTTCAATATTAAGTTTTTGAATCATCTTCTTTCTAGCCGTAGCTTGTTTTGATTTAGCAACATTAGCAGAGAATCTAGAGATAAATTCTTGTAATTCTTTTTTCTTTTCCTCAGATTTCTTATTCTGTTGTAATTTTTGTCTAGCTGCAAGTTCACTTGATTGTTGCCAGAAAGAATAATTACCAGAAAAATGATTTATTTTACTAAAATCAATATCAGAGGTGTGGGTACATACAGCATCTAGAAAGAATCTATCATGGGAAACTACAATTACGGTATTTTCAAAATCATTAATAAAATTTGTCAGCCATTCAACTGTATTGTAATCAAGATCATTAGTAGGCTCATCCATAATTAGTACATCTGGATTTCCAAAAAGACATTGAGCTAGAAGAACTTTAACTTTTATTTTTTGATCAATATCACTCATTTTATTTTGATGAATAGCTTCACCTATTCCAAGGCTAGAAAGCAAGTATGCAGCATCAGCATCAGCATTCCAACCATTCATTTCCTCAAAAGAAGCTTGAAGTTCCCCTACTCTATCAGCATCTTTATCAGAAAAATCTTCTTTTGCATAAATTGAATCAATCTCACTCTTCAAATCAAACAACTTTTGATTACCAAGTATTATAGTTTCAATAACAGTATTATCATCATAACTATTATGATTCTGTTCAAGAACTGAAAGTCTCTTTCCTGGTTCAAGAAAAACAGATCCAGTATTTGGTTCTAAATCTTTAGATAAAATTTTAAGAAATGTTGATTTACCAGCACCATTGGCACCTATAATACCATAACAATTTCCAGGAGAAAAAGTTATATTTACCTCATCAAAGAGGATTCTCTTACCAAATTGCAACGATAAATTAGAAACAGATAACATAAATATGCGCAAAAATAACAAGTTGAAATTTCTAAAACTAATTATAGTTGTTATAATTTTATTTTTTTCTAACTCGTGTAATAATGATACTTTAAGTGATGATTTTTTCTTAGGAGGTGAAATAATTAACCCATCTTCTAATTATGTTAATTTCTATTATAATAATATCAAAATTGATTCAATTAGACTTGATTCTAAAAATAAATTTTTTAAAAAACTTGAAAACATACAGCCTGGAATTTACAGAATTGAACATATTCCAGAGAATCAATATGTGATTATTGAAAATGGAGATAGTCTATGGATAAGAGTTAATGTTGAGGATTTTAAAGAGTCATTAACTTTTAGTGGAAAAGGATCATCAAAAAATAATTTTTTAGTTGATATATCTAATCTAAATGATTATGAAAATGATTTTCTTTCACAAATATATAACCAAGAAAGTAAAATTTATAAAAAAGCTATTGATTCACTTATGGAAGAAAAGAATAATATATGGAGTCTTTTTAATAAAAGTGTAAATCAAAAACGTCTCTCTCAAAATATAACTAAAGCTTCAATAAAGTATAATTATTACAATAAACTTGAAAGATATGCTCTCTTAAGAGGTAAAGATTGGTCAGCAGGTGAGAGAAAAGATTATTTCAGCTACAGAAATGAAGTTAACTTAAATGATTCTGAGCTATCACTATTTGAGCCTTACATAACTTATCTAATGAATTATTTTAACGAAAAGACATTAGACAGTGGACAAGTTTATTTTTTTGAAAAAAATAAAACTGATTTTAATATAAAAAAATTATTGATAATTGACTCTCAAGTGAATGAATCTTATTTAAAAAACAATCTAGCTAGAGCAACTGCAATTGAAGAAATCTTAAATTTTAAAAATAATGATTTTCATGATAATTTTATAGACTACTACACTTATGTAAATACTTCTGAAAAATATTTAAATGAAATTTTAAAGCTTTATAAAGACATAAAAAAAATGAAAAAAGGGAATATTCTACCTGAAGTAGATATTCTTAATTTTAATGGTAATAAGATCTCAAGTAAAACTGAATTTACAGGATCTAAAACGTTTATATATTTTTGGTCACAAACCCAAATGGATCACTATAGAAGAACAATTAGAAGAGTTGAAGAACTTAAACAAGAATTTCCAAAATACAGGTTTGTTGGAATATGTATTCAGCCATATACAGACATGGTAAGTCAAGCGCAAAACCTACTAAACCTTGATTTATCAAATCAATTTTCTTTTAGTGATTTTGAAAGTTCAAGTAAAGATTGGGTTTTAACCTTTCTTAATAAGACTATTATTGTTGACGAAAAAGTAATAATAATAGATGGTTTTAGTAACCTTTTTACTAATGATATTGAGAAAATTTTAGAAACTAATTAGTCTTATAAGATATCCTATATATTATTGGCTAAATTAGAAAACTTAATTAAATTATCTATTAAATTAGTTTTGATCATAAAAATCAATATATATTATACACTAACTTTCAAATTGATAATTTAAAAATTTAGTTTCCTTTTTTGTAATCACTTAAAAACTTCTCCAATCCACTGTCTGTTAAAGGATGTTTCAATAATCCCTT
>Ga0066610_10001800_pt1 | contig 12383 bp, 13 predicted proteins | sample SaaInlV_DNA_165m_FD_60375 | JGI IMG/M metagenome (GOLD analysis project Ga0066610, IMG submission 60375) | Marine microbial communities from expanding oxygen minimum zones in the Saanich Inlet - SI075_LV_DNA_165m | ecosystem: Environmental > Aquatic > Marine > Unclassified | place: British... | reverse complement strand
ATTACCCATCTTGTTGGTGGGTGTGTGGCAAGGTTGATCATGAATGCCTCCTGCTTGCAGAAGGCTATTAATAATTTAGGTTTGTGTCAACCAAAAACACTCGCCCGAAGGCGAGTGTTCTTTTTTTGTTTGTTACGCGATGTCTACCTTGATTGCAGGTCCGAGTGTTGTACACACGGTTGCGCTCTTGATAAAGATGCCCTTTGCTGTTGCTGGTCGAAGACGTTTGATTTGTTCAACCAATGCCTCGAGGTTTTCTTGTAGCTGAGCTTCTGTAAAAGATGCGCGGCCAAATATCTGGTGGATGTTTCCATCCTTGTCATTTTTAAATGACTCTTTTCCAGCCTTCTGCTCTTGGATCATCTTTGTGACGTTTTGACCAACAGTGTCAGTCTTTGGGTTTGGCATAAGTCCACGTGGCCCGAGCAAACGCGCGAGCTTTGCGATCTTAGGCATCATGAGTGGTGTGGCAATAGCGACATCAAAGTCGATCTTTCCTTTTTGCGCCATCTCAGCAATGTATTCTTCATTACCGACAATGTCAGCACCAGCCTCTTTTGCCTCTGCCTCTTTTTCAGCCTCTACGAATGCTGCAACACGCTTTGTCTTTCCAGTTCCGTGTGGAAGCGCAATTGTTCCACGCACTTGCTGATCAGACTTTGTTGGATTGATTCCGAGGCGAAGATGAAGTTCAACCCCTTCGTCATACTTAGCTGTTGCTGTTTTCTTGCTGAGCTCCATAGCTGCACCAATGGTGTAGGTCTGGTTTTCGTCAACGAGAGCCTTTACTGCTAGATATCGTTTACTTGGCATAGTGGTTCGGTCGATCAATTTCTTGATCTCCCACATTAGGTTATTGAATAGTGTTTAGCCTTTGATCTCAACTCCCATCTGCTTTGCTGTTCCTGCAATGATCTTCATTGCTTGCTCAACATCGTTTGTGTTGAGATCTGGCATTTTCTTTTCTGCAATCTCTTGAAGTTGCGCACGAGTCAAGCGTCCTACCTTTGTGGTAAGTGGGTTACCAGAACCCTTCTTGATTTTTGCAAACTTCTTGATCATGTCAGAAGCAGGTGCAGTCTTGGTGATAAAGTCGAATGAACGATCGTCATAGACGTTAATGATCACCGGTACAATTTCTCCGCGACGGTCCTGTGTTGCAGAGTTGAATTGGTTTACAAAGTCTCCAATAGGGAGTCCGTGCTGACCAAGAGCTGGTCCGATTGGTGGGGCAGGTGTAGCCGCTCCTCCAGAGATTTGCAGCTTGATCTGCGTCATGAGTTTCTTTGCCATAGTGTTTATAGTGGATTCTCGTATTTAGCGAGTGACCACACCACAGTCGCTCGCGCGCAACGTGGCAGGGCTAGATAATTAGTGGCGAGACAATAGCTTAAACTTTCTTAACTTGCAAGAAGTCCAACTCGACTGGGGTTTCGCGTCCAAACACAGATACGAGAACCTTGATCTTGCCGCGCTCTGGGTCAATTTCTGAAACTTTACCTTCCTGTCCTTTAAACGGACCATCAGTAATTTGAACAGGTGAGCCTTTCTCGACGTCGAGAGCATATTCTGGCTCATCAACTCCCATACGTTTCTGAAGTGCTTCGATTTCTGCTGGAGCGATTGGTGTCGGAATGGTTCCTGTTCCAATAAACCCAGTAACGTTTGGTGTGTTACGCACCACGTACCAAGAGTCATCTGTTACAACCATCTCTACAAGTACGTAACCAGGAAAGATTTTCTCTTCGATGGTTTTGCGCTTTCCGTTTTTGATTTTGATCTTCTTTTCTTTTGGAACGAGAACACCAAAAATTTTCCCTTCCATGTCCATGGTCTCAATACGCTGTTGTAGGTTTTGCATCACGTTCTCCTCGTATCCCGAGTAGGTGTGAATTGCATACCAGCGTCGACCAAAGTTAGCTGTTTGTTTTGCCATACTTTTATGAAGTAATGGAGATCAGCCAGTCGAGCCCCTCGTTGAGGAGCCAGTCAAGGCCACCGAAGAATCCGGCGATGAATAAGCTTAGTACAATAACAATGAGTGAGTACTTTGTCGTAACCTGATTCGTCGGCCATGACACCTTTTTCATCTCTTCGCGAGACTCTTTAACATAACGAAAGAGCCACAAGATCGGATTCGCCTTTTTTTCTGTTGTTGGTTGCATAAAATTGAGTATTTTAAAAAAGGCCTGTTGGGCCCATTCGTCTGTGACTATAGGGGATATTGAGGTTTTTGGCAAGCCACGTCGCTCGCGAGCGACGTGGCAAGGGGGCTGGTGCATAAAACTAAAAGCGACAGAACCGTATGTTCTGTCGCGAGCGCTTGAGAGCTAGTTAGTAACCGTCTCAGTAGGCTTTGTTTCGATGCGTCGTCTCCAGGTGTGATGAGATCGATACAATTCGTTCAGTTTTCCTCGAAGACGATTTCGCCACCCCTTACTTGATGGGGTTGGTACGTACAGGACGAGAAAAGAGGTGCTGAATTGCGAGGTTGAGAGCAAGAGCTTCAGCGGTTCTACGTCATCGGGGTTCGGAGTGCAGATCACGAAGAGATGACTATCGTCCCGGGTTTGAATGTGGACGAGCGGTACAATTATGCCGTCGATACGCAGAGAGATCGCACGTGCTTCTTCATACCAGCTTGGCAGAGTAGGGTGAGTTTCCAGATGCTCTGCAAGGAACAGTGCGCACCCTGTTGAAAGTTTCTCTCTGTGTGCATGGAGCACTTCACAAATGATGACAAGATCAATCCTCCAATGGGTCCAGAAACGAATTCCAAACTGTGTAACCTCGTGCATTTTTTCAGAGAGCTTTCGATAAAGATCGTTAGCAATCTCCAGGTCGGATCGACTTGGATTCACAAAAATGGCGATGTGAGGCGTTCCTCGTTTGTAGTTCAGGAGAGATGGATTTTCTTCCACCAGAACACTCCTCTCGGATCCAACGACTCGAATGCGGATTTGTGCACCAAACGAAGTGCTACACATAATTCGCATGCCCTTGCGATTTGCTTGGTATCCAGTTGTCCTGAAGCTAGTCAGCCAAGGGATGTGTTTGGATAGACGACTCAAGATATGCAGAGCGCGATTCATCTTTGTGGGCTGGTGTTGGTGTGCTGCAGACATGATGTCTCCTTGGTGTAGCAACAAAAAAAACTAACAGAAAGAGAGGGAGGTGTCAACCAAAAAGACAGGCTTGCGCCTGTCTTTGTTGTTAGATGTCCAAGTTCTTTACTGTCTTTGCGTGTGTCTGGATGAACTTTTTTCGTGGAGCAACTTCTGCCCCCATCAAGACCTCGAATGTTTCATTGGCCTTTTCTGCGTCCTCGATCTCAACACGCTTCATGAGTCGAGTCGCTGGGTTCATGGTGGTGTCCCACAATTGATCTGGGTTCATCTCTCCAAGTCCCTTATAGCGTTGGATGTTTACTTTGACACCAGAGACTTCTTGAATTTCAGCTTCTGATTCAACATCTCCAGCTTCTGAGGAAGATGCTTCTTTTTCAACCTTTGCTGCCTTGGCTTTTTTACCTTTCGCACTATTTGCAATCAGTTCCTCAATCGCTGCTTCTTTTTGCTCTTCTGAATAAGCATATCGGAAACTCTTTCCAATGTTCACACGGTACAACGGAGGTTGTGCGATGTAGATATGCCCCTCAGTAATAAGAGCTGGGAAGTAGCGGAAGAAGAGGGTGAGGAGGAGGGTGCGAATATGGGCTCCGTCAACGTCGGCGTCAGTCATGATGACCACGCGGTCGTAACGAAGTTTTTCGATATCGAATCCTTCTCCAATGTTTGTTCCAAGCGCAATAACGAGTGACTTGATTTCATTGTTTGCCAGCATCTTGTCGAGGCGGGCACGCTCTACGTTTAGAATTTTTCCACGCAGCGGAAGGATCGCTTGGTTTTCACGGTTGCGCCCTTGCTTTGCAGAACCTCCAGCAGAGTCTCCCTCTACAATGAAGATTTCAGAATCTTCAGGGTTACGAGATGAACAGTCAGAAAGTTTCCCCGGAAGCGTAAGACCGTCCAAGGCTCCTTTACGGAGAACAGTGTCACGTGCAGCGCGTGCAGCACGACGTGCCTGTGCTGCCAGGAGACACTTTCCGATGATGCCTTCTGCATCTCTAGGGTGTTCCTCTAGGTAGATGCGGAATGATTCACCAAAGATAGATTCGACGGCTGTGCGTGCTTCTGGGTTTCCAAGTTTAGATTTTGTTTGTCCTTCAAACTGCGGCTCCTTAATTTTGACACTAATGATTGTTGTGAGTCCTTCACGAACATCTTCACCAGTTAGGTTTTTATCCTTCTCCTTTAAGATGTTTTTTGAACGTGCGTAGTTGTTAAGCTCGCGTGTTAGGGCTGAGCGGAAACCAATAAGATGCGTTCCACCGTCTGGGTTGGTGATGTTGTTTGCAAAACAGTGTACAGACTCGTGGTACTCATCTGTGTACTGAAGTGCAACTTCTACATCCATGTCTGCATCTTCGTCGTGCTTTGAAACGTAGAAGACGTTTTTGTGCTTTGGAGATTTTCCGTGGTTGAGATGTCTTACGTAAGAGGCAACACCACCTTCAAAGTAAAAGGCGTATCCACGAGAGTCTCCCTCAACACGTTCGTCAACAACGACGATCTTTACGGCCTTGGTTAGGTAGGCTTGCTGTCTCAAGTGATCAAGAATGGTCTTGAGATCAAATTCAGTTGTTTCAAAAATGGAAGCATCAGGCGCAAATGTAATGCGTGTACCTGTGCCTCTTGCTTTTCCGACTTCTTTAACGGGCTTCTGTGGTTTTCCAATTTTGTATTCCTGCTCCCAGAGTTTTCCTTCACGACGAACTTCTGCTTTGAGGTAGGTAGAAAGTGCGTTTACAACAGAGACACCAACACCATGAAGTCCACCAGAGACTTTGTATCCACCTCCACCAAACTTTCCACCAGCGTGGAGTTTGGTGAGTACAAGCTCGAGGGCTGAGACTTTAAACTGAGGATGTTTGTCTACAGGGATTCCACGACCGTTGTCTTCAACAGAAATCATGTTGTCCGGTAATAGACGTAGGGTAATGATATCCCCATGTCCTGCCATAGCCTCGTCAAACGAGTTGTCCATGACCTCCCAGATCAAGTGATGAAGACCACGTGGACCTGTTGATCCGATATACATTCCTGGTCGTTTGCGAACAGGGTCGAGTCCTTCAAGAACTTGAATTTGTTGGGCGCCGTAGTCTGACTTTACTTTCTTTGCAACAGTTTTCTTCGGAGGCATATTCAATAAATCGATAGTTGATAACCGGCTCCAGAGTACAACAAAACGTCACTTTGATCCATAGGCATGGTATACTTTGCGGGTATGGATCAGGAGGGTGTTTTGCTTGAGGAAGAAAAAGAATTCAAGCGTTTTTATAAGCTGTCACTTTGGTGGGTTGAACACCGTGCATCGCTTCGACGTCTTGGAATAGGTCTCATTGCCGCATTCGATGTGGTGCTACTTTTGTTTGTGGCCTGGGTTGCAATCGACACGTATGCAATTAGTTTTGATGCAGAGCGACGTGTGGTTGCGGAGGCTGTTGCATTTGGTCAGTCTGATCTCCATGCTTACACACTTGCAAATGCCGCAGATGATTTAGAAGTCACGCAAGAAAAGGTATTTTCAATTGGTGAAGGTCGATACGATTTATTTGCAATGTTGCTCAATTCAAATGATGACTGGTGGGCAACGATCACTTATCACTTCACCACTGACGAAGGTGATTCTGAGATCACTACAGGATTCATCTTACCCTCAGAAGAAAAGCCTATTGTTGATATCGCGTTTGAGTCTGACTCGAATGTAAGTGATGCCGAACTCGTGCTTGATTCTGTTGATTGGCATCGTGTTGACCATCACATGATTCACGATTATCAAGCGTGGGAAGATGACCGTCTAAATTTGCTTGTCGATAGCGCTTCGTTTAGTAAGCAGACTGAGTTTGAGAATGATATTTTTGGACGTGCTTCATTTCAACTTACAAATAGCACAGCATTCAGTTATTACGAGCCCAGGTTTTTTATCCTTCTGATGAAAGGGTCAAATGTTGTTGGGGTGAATCGTACGAGTCTTTCTGATTTTGAGAGTCGTGAGGAGGTAAAGGTAGACCTTAATTGGTTTGGCACATTGCCATCTGTTACGAATATAGAGGTGGTTCCAGAAATCAATCTCTTTGATCTAGATTCCTATAAAGCTCTCGATGGTGAAACGACTCGCGATACACGAACAAGGGTATTAGGTAGATAGTCTTTCGAAAAATCAACACAATGGGGTTGATTTTTTTGTTGTCTATGATTAGCTATTACTAATGTGGCTTCATTGATTTCAAACATAAGAATAAGCCTAAGTAGATTCCGATCAATCGATTGGGTGCTTTTGCTATCTATGTTTACGTTGTTGGTTTTGGGGCTTGCTGCGATTTATTCAGTCGAGCTCTCTCAGTCATCAGGGAATTTCCTTAATGTTAAAAAGCAATTTATTGCAATTGGGATCGCATCGGTTGTCTTTTTTTATGTCACGGTTTCTAACTATCAGCTTTTGCGCAACTATTCGTTAGTTCTTTATGTTGCTGGGCTTCTGCTTTTGCTTAGCGTGCTTGTGTTTGGAGATACGATTCGTGGTGCGCGTGGGTGGTTTGTTGTGGGGCCGGTGAGCATGCAGCCTGTCGAGTTTATGAAAGCGGGGCTCATCGTCGCGCTTGCAACATTCTTTTCTTCAAAAGCAGAGCGACCACTTCGAGTTAAGGACGTATTGTTTAGCGGGCTTATTGTGCTCGCTCCTGTCTTTTTGGTGATGATGCAGCCCGACCTTGGGTCGGCTTCTGTGCTTGTGGGAACATGGTTTTTTATGGCGATGTTTGCCGGGATGCGTTATCAACATGTGGTCATGTTGGGGGTTGTAGGTGCAGTTACTTCAATCATTGCCTGGTTCAATTTTTTTGCCGAGTATCAAAAGGCGCGCATTCGAACATTTATTGATCCGACGTTTGATCCGTTGGGTCAGGGGTATAACGTGGCGCAAGCTATTATTGCGATCGGGTCAGGTGGATGGGTGGGGAGTGGGCTCGGTTTTGGAACACAGAGTCACTTAAAGTTTTTGCCAGAGAGCCAGACGGATTTTATTTTTGCTGTGATTGCAGAAGAGCTTGGGTTTATCGGTGTGACTGTTTTGATCGTAGCGTTCTCGCTATTGTTTTATCGATTGATGCGAATTGCTTTGCGTGCGAGTGATGATTTTACTGCATTGATTGTGTTGGGTGTGATCAGTGTGTTGTTTCTTCAGTTCCTTGTAAATATTGGAATGAATCTCGGGTTGCTTCCGGTGACAGGGATTGGATTGCCATTTGTAAGCTATGGAGGTTCATCGATGATCTTTCTGCTTCTCTTGGTTGCATTTGCGCAGAGTATTGCTATTCGTCAGAGGTGAGTTCTGTGTGGTACGATAGACATACATTTAGGTAAATGCGTGAGAATATTTGTTTAATAATTGTACATAACACTTATGTCCTCAAATCAAAGTTCTGAGCTTTGGAATGAAGGCCTAAAGCTCGTCTCTTACTGTCCTGTGTGCGAGACACGTTATAATCCGATGGAAGCTAAGGTGCTCGGTGAAAACGGAGAGACACATTTGCTTCATGTTCAGTGTCGTAAGTGCAGTCATTCAATATTAGCTCTCGTTTTGGTGAACCAAGCTGGTGCATCATCAGTTGGGTTGCTGACTGATTTGAGCTTTGATGATGTGATGTTGTTTCGAGAGAATCAGAAAGTATCAATTGATGATGTGATTGATATTCATGCCAAGCTGGATGAAGGTGGATTGGATCATATATTTGACACCAGACGCATCGAACAGGTGAAGCGACGAGTTCGCAAGCGCACGAAAAAAGAAACAAAATAAGAAAAACAGCGCATATAGCGCTGTTTTTCTCTCGAAAGATTGGGGGATTTCCCCCTTGACAATATTGCGTAAATTTCGCACAATAGCGCCGTTATTCCAGTTTTTAACCTCTTATGTCATTTTCACTAGAAGCTACAACACGCGCTGAGGTAGGGCGCAAAACCAATGCTCTTCGTTCAGAAAGCGCAATCCCAGCTGTGGTCTACGGTAATTTCACTAAGCCACAGTCAATCAAGTTGGATTACAATACGTTTATTAAGCTATATCGAGATGCGGGTGAAAGCTCAATTATCGATCTTGCGATCGATGGGAAAGATTCTATCCCTGTATTGATTCACGAGTTTCAGCAAGATGCTCTTACAGAGGAAGTGATTCATATCGACTTCCGTACTGTGGACATGAACAAGGAGCTCGAAGCTGTTGTGACTCTAAAATTTGTTGGTGAGTCTGCTGCTGTGAAAGCACTTGGTGGAACATTGATTCGTTCTCGTGAGTCAGTAAACATTCGTTGTCTTCCAGCTAACTTGTTGCGCAACATCACTGTTGACCTAACAAAGCTTGCGACATTTGAAGATTCAATCCGTATTGGAGACCTTGAGTTGCCAGAGGGTGTTCAGATCACTGATGCATCTAAGTTGGCGGTCGCAGTTGTTTCAAAGCCACGTACTTCTGCTGAGATTGAAGCCCTTGATGAAGAAGTTTCTGGAGACGTTGCTGACGTTGAAGGAGCAGAGGAAAGCAAAGAGGGTGAGGCTGAAGCAGGAGGAGAGGCCAAGTCTGAGTAATACATGACAAATAAACACCAGGAGGAACAGTCAAAAACCAAACGCAAGCGCACGGTTCAGACGATTTGGAACGACAGACCAGCTGTCGCACTAATCGCTCTGACAATCGCGCTTGCGTTTGTGTTTGTGGGTCTGTTGCCAAGGTTTATTGGCGAGGACATTTCAGTTGAAGATCAGATTGGAGATGTGCTTGGTCAGGGAGGTGCCAATTATCGGCATCCAATCACTGGCATTCCTTCACATGAGCCGATTGAAGACCTTCAGATTTTTGGTGTGATGATCGATAATCATTTTCAAGCTTGGCCACCGAGCGGAATTGATCAGGCGCTGCTCGTTGTTGAAGCTCCTGTTGAAGGGAGGATAACAAGAATGATCGCTTTTTTTGATGAGACACAGGAGGTTGATGTTATTGGTCCCGTTCGTTCAGCTAGACCGTACTATCTAGATTGGAACAATGAGCTCGATGCGTTGTATGCGCATGTGGGTGGATCAAACGCTGCACTCGACTTAATTGCTTCTGGTGTGACCTTTGATCTCAATCAGTATTACAACGGTTCGTATTTTTGGCGCAGCACTCAGCGTTACGCGCCACACAATGTTTACACTTCTACAGAAGAGATGAAAGAGTATGTCTCGATCCGAGAAGAGGCTCAGCGTGCGCCGGACTTGCTTTATGGCGTATGGCAGTTTAAGAGCCCTGAAAACGGGGGAGAGGATGCTCAGTCGGTTTCTATTGAGTACGCTCCACCAGTCTATGTTGCCGATTGGGAGTTTGATTTAGAAACAAGAACGTATCTGCGATCTCAGGGAGGAATTTCTCACCGCACAGATGCTGGTGTGCAGATTGCTGTCGACAATGTCGCGATTGTGATTACAGATATCGAGGTGATCGATAGTGTTGGGCGAAGATTGGTTGAAACGATTGGGGAGGGGGAGGCGTTTGTGATGCAAGATGGAATTGTGATCGAGGGAATGTGGAAGAAATCATCTGCGTCAGAACGACTGCGTTTTTATGATGCGTTTGATGAAGAGGTAAAGATGAATGTTGGTAAAACTTGGATTCAAGTGGTGGGGAGCGTTGATGATGTGACGTTTGAATAAGAAATAAAATAAACACCTTTTGTCCTGTGGACGAAAGGTGTTTTTTTGTAAATTAAATCACCCCACATCATTTAGATGCAGGGTGTTCGTGTTGGTTGCGTTGTTTACGCAACCAGTCGATCTTTGAGGTAAGTAGCCAGTCGATCATCAAGGGCTGCGACAACATTCTTGATACACAAGTCGTGCTCGCGTATGTAGTCGCCAGCTACCTTGATTCTCTCTTTGAGATGGCTAGGACGTTGTTTTGTGATCGCGAACAGACGATCGTACAATGGGATGTTGTTGTTTTGCAGGCGATTGATTTCTTTGGAAAGATCGAATGATGAACCTGCTTGTGTAGATATCTCAATGAGCATTGCGACCGCAGCAAGTTCCTCGCTGCATTCTCGGCGCGCTCTGCTCAGATTGTCTTGAATGCTGTCGTGCCATGAGTCTTTGTGGATGAATCCGAGCTCTTGGCGTTTTCGGTAGGTTTCCCACCGCTCGATGCAGAGGTTGACCACTGTGGTGCTTGCACATATATTCGAGCATAGTCTGGCAAGCTCGTTGTTGAACACTCCTTCCTCAATCGGTAGTCGCATTCTGACTTCGTACTTGTGGAGATTCCATGCCGCGCGAATCGCTGGGATTGCTAGGATGAGAAGAACTAGTCCGCTACAAAGTGCAACATTCCCCAAGAGCGTGTAGGAGGCGGTGATGATCGAGGTCGCCAGACTTTCTGGTCCAACGCTCTTCATATATTCGATGACCATTTGGCTGTTGGTCATGAATGCGGCATAGAGAGCACACACCACCGTTATGGCCAGTGCGATGACAGCATGTCGTACCGATGTGCGCCATTTCTCTCTCAAGCCCTTCAGCAGGATTCCATCCCGAGCTTTTGAGTGTTTGCTCGCAAGGATTTTCACTTGGCTTGGTGTGTTCAATTGTTCCATTTGATTCTCCGGTTCTCGAAAAATGAGACGGTGCGAGTTTAGCTAATTACTCGGTTTTGTCAACACTTCATGTAAGCAATGCGTTTGTTTCCCTGAAGATCTTTGAGAATTTCCACGGATATTTCAGGAAAGAACGATTCGATCATGCGTTTGATCTTGTGTTCCTGCTCTGGATCGATTTCCATGAGTACGTGGATTGCTCGGGGGAGTACGCGTCTGTGTGCCTTGAGTTGTTTGAACAGCTCTTTGTACGCATCCAGACCGTCTGTGCCGGCTGTGAGTGCCAGGGTGGGTTCAAAGGTTACTTCGGGTTGCAGGTCCTCCATCTGTGCGATTGTGAGGTAGGGGAGGTTTGCGGCGATGATGAGCGTTTCGAACGGGTAGATGTTTGAAACGTGGTTTGCCCCTGTGCGATGGAGGGTGGTGAAGAGGCGGATGATTGGTTCTAGAATCGATCCGTGCTGGAAATCGATTGAAGACTCAACGTTGTGAACCTGTGCATTTTGTTTTGCAATGTTGAGAGCACCTTGGTCGATGTCGATGGCGATCACATGCTGTTTTGTTTCTGCAGCAAGTGTGATGGCAATGGCACCAGACCCTGTTCCAATATCAACGAGGAGTGTGCGATCAGGGTCGGACTCCTTTGTGAGCTCAATCGCTTTTTCTACCAACGACTCAGTGGCAGGGCGGGGGATGAGCACAGAAGGATCGGTGGTAAATGTTCTTGAGAAAAAATCTTTGCGCCCCAAGATGTAGGCGATGGGCTCTCGAGACACTCTTCGGTCTACAAGAAGACTAAATTGTTCTTCTTGGTGTGTACGGATTTTGTCGCTGAAATGCGAAAATAACCACGCCTTTTTTACATCAAGGGTAGTTGATAGGAGAATTTCGGCATCGAGCATGGGTGAGTCGATCCCGGCTTTCTTTAGCTTGTTGTTCGCCCATTGCAAGGCTTCCATGATAGTCATACATGCACCCTAAACAAAAAGAAGACCCGGAGCAACCTTTCGGTTAACTCCGGGCCAGCAGTCACTTTATAATCACCAGCGTAGTTGATGATCATTTGGGTGACGTTTCCAACGGGGAGGTGGTACGGCCACGAGGACTTCATCGGTCTGTTGCCAGACATCGTCCATCGCAGCTCGACACCAAACCTCTTACCGTTCCTCTGACTGAACTAGGCTTGTAGGCTTCGTTCGCTGGTTTTCAATGTTCCCAGGGCGGTCGGGCAACGATGAATTGCCATCTGGCCTGTGGGGCTACGTTTCCTTTCGGTTGCGTTCCATCTATAACGAGCAGTCTTTTTGAGGTTCACAGGGTGCCTCAGTTGCATTGCCAAGGTTTCATTTCTGCTACCTTGTTCGGGTCGTGAGAGGTGGTCCCTCGATCCGTGTGCATTGCGTCTGTTTCACGCTTGGCATCAGGTTTGCACTTGATGTTCAAGGTCTGTGAAAGAAGCGTACAGCATTCTTTCGTTTGCTGTGCTGTGAGCTTGTCTATTGGATAGATGTCGCTCGGGTTAACCCTTCTTCAAGTTGTCTCTCGACGCATTTCAGGGTGGGGTTGGTTGTTCGGTTGCTTTTGACCATTTGACGTACTTTGAAACGTTAGCTTCATTGGTGCCAAGGCTCCAAATCCACCC
>Ga0066610_10001751_pt1 | contig 12680 bp, 17 predicted proteins | sample SaaInlV_DNA_165m_FD_60375 | JGI IMG/M metagenome (GOLD analysis project Ga0066610, IMG submission 60375) | Marine microbial communities from expanding oxygen minimum zones in the Saanich Inlet - SI075_LV_DNA_165m | ecosystem: Environmental > Aquatic > Marine > Unclassified | place: British... | reverse complement strand
AATCACTTTATTTCTTTCTAGTGATGAATTTAGCGATACTTGTATTCGAAAATCTGATAAGGGGTTAACTAGATATAATGTGGACTTGGATGAGGTCTTTGATTTTCATTGGAATTTAATTAAAGCACTTTATCTTCCGGGGCAAGTTTTCCCACATCTTCTTTTGCAAGAGCACTTTCAAGCTATTTGGCAACTTAAGGATATTCTAGGTTTTGTTATTGACCAAGTAGAGAAAATGGAAGGTCAGTCGGATGATAAGTTACAAGATTTAAATTTATCCATTGTTGAAAGTGAACAGCTTATTGGTGCTATTTTTAGATTAGTCCCAGATTTAATGCCAATTTATTGGTGGTTTCAAACAGAAAAGATTAGAATTGCGCCAGCCCCTTTGAGCCACATTATTAATGAAACAAAATCTAAATATGAACAGTTATTAGCTGTGGTTGACTTATATATTTCTATGGACCCAGGAGCCGATCATAAACAAATTGCCCAACCATTGGAGGCCTAATGGAAACAGTTGTCATAAAAAGAGAAGATCTTATTAGTAGAAATTCAGATAATAAATTTTTGCAACAAGTAATTAGGAAGATTGAGAAAGATTATTGGGATGATGGTAAGGTATTATTTGATGTACATTTAGATGGAATACTTATCGATGAATCTTCTCCATTCAATAATTTAGATATTCAATCTAATGACTATTCAGAAATTAAATTAAGAGTTCAGCTTTTGGATGATTTAGTATGGTCCACGGTAGACTCTACATTAGAGTATGTGAAAAAATTATCTACTTTCTGTGAATCCACAGTTGATAAGTATAGAAAAGAAAAATATGAAGCAGCCTTAAGGGATTTGGTGCAAATCGTAGATAGCGCACAATGGACATTTGAATCGGTGACACTAATTAATACTCAGCTTACTAAAAAATGTCCAACGGCATATCAGTCTCAATTCGCCCTTTGGATGAATACTGAGTTGAAGTTCGTCAACGTTCTAAAGGAGCTTATTGAATCCTTTGATTCTAGCGACTATATATTACAAGCCGACATTCTTGAATTTGATTTTTTAACTATTCTTGATGAAAGTTTAGTTTATTTAGAGTCTATTAAAAATACCCGAGTATAATTTCATAGACATGAGAAGTTCCTAGATAGTTTTGAAAAACTAAGATAAATTAGTATTATGAATACGAACTCTATCACTTGGTTTGGACCCTGGCCACAATTACCTGATGCTTACTTAAAGTTAGCACATGGGTACAATATTCACTATATACCAGTAAGTTCTTTCGCGGAATTACAAAGTCAAAGTGACTCTAGACCATTAAAATTAATTGGACCTTTGAAAGGTGATCTCGCAGGAGCCACTGACGCAGATAATTATTTTAATTCAGAACAAAATGAATCTATCCTTTGGATTAATGAAAAATCTGAGATGGATGATTTGATCTATATAGCTAATCAAAATTCAGTATATGGGGTTGTTAATATTCTAAAAGATTGCTCAGCAATGGAGGGTGGTTTAAGTGAATTTATTGGCAATTACAATAAAAAGATAGAACGTAAACAGTTGCATAAAAATTTAAAAGATAAAAATCTAGAGTTGGATTCCTTAAATTTAAACTTAAAAGAGCTAGTAAAGGCTCGAACTGAGGACTTGGAAACATCCCGGCAGTTACTCAGTCAGAAGGCTATGAGCCTAAAAAAACTAGTTAGTTTTGTAGATACAGTTTCTTTTCAGGCAGATTTCGAAGGGATCCTCAGTTTTCTTCATCGAGAAATTAAAAAGTTTGAAAATATAGGCACGCCATTACTTATGTATACCCTCAACCATCAGTTAACCAAAATAGTTTCTATTCAAGGCGGGGCAATATCCAGTCATAGTTGTCGACAAAAAAAATTATTTGAAGAATTAAAAGTCACAAGGAATGAAGAAGAGCTTCAGTTACGTTTAGCAAATGAACTGGGGCGCCCCTTTAACAGAATTTTGCCAATAACTTTAATATTGAATAAACATAATTTTTCTGGAGAAGTAGGAGCATTGTTAATGTTTGAGCACCAGCTCGGAGGCCAAGAGCTTCATAAGTTTATGGAGTTTATTACAGAAAGACTACAGGCTGTAAGCATTGCCGTAGAAAAATTACTTTTGGAAGATGACTTTATTGAGAACTCAAAATTATGGGAATATACATTTGATGGTGTGGAAAATCCAATTGCTATTGTAGATGAAAACTTTAATTTACTGAGGTCCAATACACATTTTCAAAAAAATAATAAATTCACAAACTGCTATGAAATATTTCAAGGTAGGGAAGCTCCTTGCACCGGCTGTCCCATGAGTCCAAATAAGAATGAAAGTGCGGGCTTTGTTTCAAAAAATGAAAAAACTTATCAGGTGTTTTCATATCCAATTAAATTTGAGAGTCAAAGTAAGGTAAAGGTTTTTGTTAACTATTATTTGGATGTAACTCGAACTAAAGCTCTTCAATCTAAAGTTATACAAAATGAAAAAGTGGCGGCAATAGGGCATTTAGCAGGAAATATAGCACACGAACTAAATAACCCACTTTCTGGAATAAAAGCCATGACACAATTTTTGCTTCAAGAAATTGTTGATGATAAATCGCTTCGAGATGATATCAATGAAGTAAATAAAGCAGTAGTTCGATGCCAACAAATAATTAGTAATCTTTTGGATTTCACTAAGGAAGGTGAGGCTGAGGATGAGGAAGGCAGTTTAACAGACTTAGTGGCAACAACATTGCCATTATTAAAAACTATTTTATCAGACCATAATGTGGAGATAAATTTGTCAAATTCGGTGGGCAAAATTAAGGGATCCATGCCTTTAATTCAGCAGGTTATATTTAACTTAGTAAAAAATGCTTGTCAGGCGATTAAGGTCGGACCGGGGAGTATTCAAATATCAACAGGGTCCAATGATGATTATTGGTCATGGTTTGAGATTAGGGACTCTGGCGCAGGTATGAGTCCAGGGGTTATTGAATCTATTTTTGAGCCTTTTTATACTACAAAAAAAGAAGGCGATGGCACGGGGCTCGGACTTTTTATTAGTAAAAATATTGTTGATAAATTCAAGGGAACCATTGAAATTAAGTCTCATTTAGGAGAGGGTACTACCTTTAAAGTAAGTTTTCCAAAAATAAATCACAAGGAGATAGCTTGAGAATATTGATAGTTGATGACGAACCAATTATAAGGCGGTCTCTGTTGCGAGTGGGTAAATCTCTAGGTGACGAGATGTTTGAAGCTGAGGACGGACTTTTGGGATTTGAGGCTATGAAAAGTGTTAAACCAGACCTGGTATTTCTTGATGTTCTTATGCCTAAGTTAACAGGGCCGCAGATGCTAGAAAAGGTAGGTGATAAAGGCGACATAAAGGTGGTCCTTATGTCAGCTTATTCTGGTGAGTATAACTTGCAAACGGCAAAAGCTTTAGGTGCAGATTTGTTTCTGGCAAAACCTTTTGATGATATATTTAAAGTATTTAATGAAGCAAAAAAACTGGTTGGGGGTACTCATGACTGATCAAGGGACAAATGAAATCAGAGAGAAAGTAAAACCTTACCCAATGAAATTAAACCTTGTGGGTGGCAAGATTATAAAAGGTGAGATTTTAAAACTTACGGAGGTTGGATTTTTATCGGATTTAAAGGGTGAGTTTGTGGAGGTAGGCGATGCGTATAAAGCTGACTTTACAATTCCTGTTTTTAGTAAACATATAACCATTGATATTATTATTATAAAAACTTACGACCATTATATGTCTAAAGATAATGTTGTGCGTATTGTAGAATGTCATTATGAGTTTATTGGTGACGATATTAAACAAGAAATTAATAGATTTTTAGAAGCCATACAGCAAACATAGAAAAGGTGATAATTTGCGTATAATATCAGGGAAATTTAAAGGCCGTATTTTAAAAAGTTTTAAGGCTCCTCATATTCGGCCCACAACAGATAGGGTTAAGGAAACTATTTTTAATGTACTTACCGGCTATGTGGATGGGGCTTCAGTTCTTGACCTATTTGCTGGTACAGGAAACTTATCAATAGAGGCCATTTCTCGAGGCGCTACTCAGGTGGTTAGTGTTGAGAATCATAAAAAATCTATTCAAATTATTAAGTCTAATATGCAGCACTTTAAGATTTCTAATGAAGAAATTAAAATAGTGTCAAAGGATGTTCTTTCTTTTTTAAAAAAAGCTCCAGAGCAGGTGTTTAACGTGATCCTTATTGATCCTCCTTTTACAGAAAAGATGGCACACGAGGTCATGGAAGCCCTTGTAAATACTTCAATATTTGACGACAACAGTCTCATTATGATCGAGTCCTCTTCACAAGAACGTATTGATGATAGCTATGGTCCACTGAAGTTGCAAAGCCGTAAAAATTTTGGTGATAAATGGGTTTCATTTTTTAGTCTTTAGAGCTAAGTTACTCTCATGAATAAAGCTATGTATACGGGAAGTTTTGATCCAATAACATTTGGTCATGTGAATATCATTAAGCGTGCTGCAAAAATTGTTGATGAGCTTTTAGTTTTGGTCTGTTTTTCTGCATCAAAACAATATTTATTTTCTCCAGAAGAACGAGTGGCTTTGATTCAAGAATCCATAGCTACCTTGGGTTTAAAAAATGTTAAAGTTTCCTTTTATGAAGGCCTTGTTGTTGACTACGCTATGAAACATAATATTTCTCTTTTAGTGCGTGGGATGCGTGCTGTTTCTGACTTTGAACATGAAAGTGCCATGTCTAGAATTAATAATGAATTGTATTCGGAAATAGAAACCATTGGTTTGTTTTCTGACCCGGGAGTGAGTCATATTTCGTCAAGGTTTGTTAAAGAAATAGCTAAGAATAATGGAAGCTTACAAGGCTTGGTTCCCGAGCCAGTGCAAATAAAAATAAAGGAAAAATTATGATTTCAGATAGAGCAAAGGGTCTTCAGCCGTCCCCAACCTTAGCTTTAGCAACAAAAGCTAAAGAACTTAAAGCACAGGGGCATGATGTGATATCTCTTTCGGTGGGTGAACCAGATTGGGACACCTTTGATAGTGTAAAGAGGGCTGGGATTTTGGCTATTGAAAATGGAGAAACAAAATATGCGCCTTCAAACGGTATACCTGAATTAAGAAAAGCCATAGCAGGCCAGGTTAATAATGATTTGTCTGTAAATTATAAAGACACAGAAGTGACGGTTTCAACGGGTGGAAAATTTATTTTATTTTCTATTATGCAAGTTATATGCAATCCCGGAGATGAAGTGATTATTCCAGCTCCTTACTGGGTGAGTTACCCTGTGATGACCGAGCTTGCTGGAGGTAAACCTATTGTTGTTGAGTGCGGTAAATCTGAAAATTATAAACTAACTCCAGAGCTTTTGGAAAAAAGCATAACTAAAAAAACAAAGGCTCTTATTTTAAACTCACCATCTAATCCAACGGGTTTTTATTATTCTTTAGCTGAGCTAAAAGCGTTGGCAAAAGTTTTAGAATCTCATCCGGGTATTGTTATTATTTCTGATGATATTTATAATCGTTTAGTTTTCTCTGACTCTGGATTAGCTCCACATATTCTAATGGCCAGTAAAAAGCTGAAAGACAGAACTGTTATCGTAAATGGAGTTTCAAAAACTTACTCTATGACCGGGTGGCGACTAGGTTGGGCTTTGGGACCTGCAGAAATAATTGGCGCTATGAATAAATATCAGAGCCAGACAGTGAGCTGTGCAAGCCCGTTTACCCAAAAGGCGGCTGTTCAGGCAATTGTGGCCGGTGGGCAGGAATTCGCAGAGTCCTTAATAAAATTAAAAAAACGACGTGATTTTGTTTTTTCTCAATTAACTGACATAGATGGCTTTGAGCTACAAGAGCCTCAGGGGGCATTTTATGCTTGGCCAAATGTATCGGCGCATTTTGGTAAATCATATGATGGACAAAAAATTGAAAACTCTAAAGACTTTGCTAAACATTTATTAGAAGATCAAATGGTGGTGGCTGTACCAGGTGTTGATTTTGGATTAGAAGGTTATTTAAGAATGAGCTATGCTCTTTCAACAGACCGTATGGGAGAGGCTGTCACTCGGATCAAATCATTTTTAGCTAAACTTGAATCGTAAAATAGGAAATCACTTTACTGAACTAACATTTTATTAACCTGGAGGCACCTAGACTTCAGTCTATTGTGTCCTCAAACTCTTTTCTGTACAATATAACAAGGGGCATGGGAATTTTCAGTGCTTGAATTTTATTAGGGGAAAGTATGGCAGTAAATGTACTTATATTTGTATCTTTGTTTTTAAATATTGCTGTGGGGATTGGCTTGTTTATTATGTGGATGGCCGTTAAGGGGCCAGCGAAAGACGATCCGAGATTAAGCCGTGGGTTACAATTACTGCAGAATAAAATCTCTGTACTCGAAGACCTTTCTGACCAAACAGACGTTCAGGTAAAAAAACTGGTTCATATTTTAGATCAAAAAGGGGCTCAGGTTCAAAGAAAAATAAAGGAATCTGAAAAGCAAATTTTAAAGATCAACGAATCTATGAAACGTAGTTTAGATGTGGCTGATGTGTTTCAGGATAAAATTCCTCATCAAGAAATCATTAATCGACAAAATTCCATTAAATATGTTCAGGCGGCACAGATGGCCCATCAGGGTAAACCTGTATCCGAAATTGTTGAGCGATTAGGTTTACCCGAGGGGGAAGTACGGTTTATTACTAAGATTAATAAAGACAAGTTAGTTTTTGATGAAAATCAGTTACCTCAATGGGCTGTTCGTGGTTTGAAAAAACATACAGAAATTGATGAAACAGATACTGACTTAGCATCTAGCTTCTATGCATCTAATCTGTCAAAAGTTTCATATAATGATGATGAAATGAAAAAGTTAGGGGATAAGTTTAAAGCTGCTTGTAAGCAAGAAAATAATGAGCCTGTAGTTTATGAGCCGGAACAAATTTAAGCGAGGACAGACTGTTATAGGGGAAGTGGTAGAGCATGTTGAAGGCTCTAGGGACCTCATTATTCAATTAGATTCAAAACTAATGAGAGTGCAAAATGCTACATATAGGCGTTTCGCAGTTGGTGATAGTATTTCACTTATTGTGAGCTCTTCATCGCCCCTTAGGTTTGAGCTTTCAGTAAGTGCGCCAGGTCAGTTGAATTTAACTGTTTAAAGTTTGTGGTTTGTACTTTTATTGAGATCTTTCCATCCATGGGAAATCGAGGCTGGTCGCCTCGAGCTCCACAATCTAATGGCATCGTGCCATTAGATCTAAAAAAATATTAATATTTGAGACAAACTGAATTTTCTTTTAATATTTCTTTCTTACCTTTCATTAGATTCCCCCACACGACGTGGGGGAATTGGTGGGTTCGGGCCGCCATTAGGCCCGATTTCCCATGGATGGAAAGATCTCAATGAAAGAAGAAACCTCAAATTAAAAACAAACCCAAATTCAATGAATTGGACACACAATCAATACGAGGACTTTATAAAATTAACCAAGCTGTGAACAAGAGATGAACTAAATACTAAACACTTTCTCTTACAAATCGAGTCATGTAATAACGAACAAGAAAATCTAGGTTCTTAATTTCGTGATCTTTGAATTTCCAGATGAGTTCTTCAAAAGCAACCCACTCAGCAACTAACTGATCTTCTTTTATTTGGCGAGGGGCATTCTTTTCAATAGTTTGCCCTGGAATAAACGCATTACCAATGTGGTTAAAAGAAACAGAGAGTTTACCGGGTCCTTTGATGGAGAAAATTAATTTGTAACCGTTACGGAAAAGCATGAAGTCTGCTATTGTTTTTGCAATACCATAAATTTTAATTTGTCCTGAGCTGGTTGTTTTCATTTGATTAAAGGCAGATGAAGCTTCAACGAATAGAACTTTAAGATCTTTTATAAATTCAACAGTTTCTACCTTTATAGCTTCATTGGCGTTGAACCCAGCTGAAAAATCAACCATTCCTGATTCTTCCATTTTCACTTCAGCGTCTATAAGATCTTTGATCCACGAAATTTTATCCATAGCGAAACTCCTCTGCATTACATTAAGTATCAATGCTAAGCATGGTTCTGTCTAGTTTTCGTGCTACAAAAAAGCAGAGGTTGAGGGGTGATTGCTATGTCGCGTTACTTATGAATACTTTTTTGCAGGGGTGGTTGTTTGTTCAGTGACTTTTTTGTTTAAGAAATGAGCGCTTTAATTTGGTCATTGAAGTTTTAACGCGGAAGACTATATGTATGGAGTGCGTTTTCAAATGAATAAAATAGTGAGAGACTTAACGCTGTCTTTTAACAACATAAGAATGAGGTGTAAAATGTTAAAAACATTAGGTCTACTAATTGTTTCATTGTCAGTGGTATTAAATATTTCCTGTTCAACAAAGGATACAAAAGAAGAAGCTCCAGCAGAAGATAGTGCGGCTATATCAGAAAAGGGAATCGAAGTGGATCCTTTAGGTTCAGATAGTGGCAATATTAATGGATTGGCTACCGTACAATTTGGTTATGACCAATTTTCTTTATCTGCTGATGCTCGACGTATGTTATCTGAAAACATGGGTTGGATAAAAGATCACGGTGATTACACAATTCAGATTGAAGGGCATTGTGATTCTCGTGGATCTGTGGAATACAACTTAGCACTAGGAGAAAAAAGAGCAAAAGCGGTTAAGAACTACCTAGTAAGCTTGGGTGTTTCTTCTAAAAGGTTAACTATTATTAGTTATGGAAAAGAAAAGTTATTAGCAATGGGTGATTCTGAATCAGATCATGATCAAAACCGTCGAGCTAACTTTGTTCCGTTACCAAGATAATAAATTCAAATTTAATTAGATGAAATCTAAAATTACATTAATAATTGCCTTCATATTGTTATATGGAGGCTTTTTTTTTGGTTGTGTTGGCCCGGCACCAGTACTAGAGTATAACTTAGCTCAAGAATCTTTGGTGCGAGCAAAGTATGTAGGGGCAACAAAATTTGCCTCTGGGCATTGGCACCAGGCAAATAGGTTTTATGATAAGGCTAAGAAGCACTATGAAAATCGTGAGTATAGCCAAGCTCGAAATTTCTTTGAGAAGGCTAGGTTATCTGCTGAAAAAGCAGAAAATCTATCGCGGGTAAAAAAGTTTAAGTCGGGTGAGGGTCCATGATGATTCAATTTTTTTCAATTCTTACTCTATTACTAGGTCTTTTAGTTTTACCTTCTTGCTTGCTAACAAGACATGACATTAAAGCGAATGAGGAAAAAAAGCAGCTATCAAATCAGGTGAGTACTTTACAGCAGACCAATGCTGAGTCGCAAAATCAGATGATAGTTCTGGATCAGTCCTATAATGAATTACGTGGGCGTATTGAGGTTTTAGAAAAAATAAAAATGGATCAAGAACAAAGTTTGGCAAATAAGGACCTAGAGAAAGAGAATCAGTTCCAGGTTTATGAGCAGGCTTTAGAGAAAAATGAAAAACGCATACAAGGCTTAGAAACTGAAATCGCTGACCTCAAAAAGCAATTAGCTAAGAAAAAAGTAGCTAAAAAGAAAGTGAAAAAGCCAAAAGGTAATTATACCTCTGCAGAGTCTTATTTCTCAAAGAAAGATTGGAAAAAAGCTATTGTTGGTTATCAGAAATACAGAGAGTTAAACCCTAAGGGCCGTCGTTACCCTGAGGTGACTTATAAAATTGGTGTTTGCTTTCAAGAACTTGGAATGGCGGATAATGCCAAGATTTTCTATCAAGAGGTTGTTGAAAAGTTTTCTAAATCTAAGGAAGCTAAGAAATCAAAATATAGACTTAAGAAGTTGTAGGTATTAAGCTAGTTTTAGTGGTGGATCGCGGATCTTAGCTGTCATTCTTATATCTAACCCAAAAAGGCTCAGACATGCAGTGCTCGGCCTTTGGCCTCCGCGCTGAACTCGCTTTTTGTGCTAGATATAAGAATGACAACTAAAATCCTCCAGCATTGTTTTGTGTAAATATTAACTTTAGTTTGAGTAGTATCTATGAATAATAATTCTTTTGAACTTGTGCTTGCTGTGGAAACTAGCTGTGATGATACTTCGGTGGCTTTGGTTAAGGCTGATGGTTATGTTGTCTCTGTATTAAGTGCCAATCAAGATTTAGAGCATAAGGATTTTGGTGGGGTAGTTCCTGAAATTGCAGGCCGCAATCATAGTTTAAATTTGTTGCCTCTCATGGATAAGCTTTTAAAGAGCACTGATACTCAGTGGGAAGACATTGATGGTTTAGCTGTTACTAACCGACCGGGTTTAGTGGGTTCTTTGCTGGTGGGCCTGGTAAGTATTAAAACAATTGCAATTGCAAAGCAACTTCCTTTTGTGGGCGTTAATCATTTAGAGGCTCACCTTTTGGCTCCATTTTTAAAAGATGAATCTTATGAGCCACCTCAAGATTTTCAGTATCCCTATGTTGCTTTGGCGGTGAGTGGTGGTCATACGCAGCTCTACGTGGTGGAGTCCTTTGGCCGTTATAAGATTTTAGGAAAAACTTTAGATGATGCTGCAGGTGAAGCTTTTGATAAGTTTGGTAAACTTTTGGGTTTGGGTTTCCCTGGTGGTATCAAAGTAGATCAGCATGCCAAAGAGGGTGATGTGAAAAAATATAATTTTCCACGTAGTTTAATTCGTGAGGATAATTATAATTTTAGTTTTTCGGGTTTAAAGGCTTCGGCACAAAGGCTTATAAAAAAAATTGGCCAGGATGAAAAAAGACAGTTTATACATTCTTTGTGTGCTTCTTACCAAGAGGCCATTGTAGATGTGCTTTTATTTAAATTAAAAAAGGCTTGTGAAGAACTTAATATTCCTCGCGCTGTTGTTACAGGTGGGGTGAGTGCAAACTCACGTTTACGTGCAAGGGCTAAAATATGGCAGGAGGAGTCTGGTGTACAAGTGGTGATTCCGCCCATACGTTACTGTACTGATAATGCAGCCATGGTGGGTTATGTTGGTATTGAAAGACTGAACCGAGGAGAGGTTTCTCCACAAGATTTAAAACCTATGCCACGTTTGGATGAAAGCGAGTTTTTGGCTTGAACGATCTTAAAAAACGAGTTTTAGAACAATTACATGTTATGGATGCTTCTCCAAAAAAATCCTTGGGACAGAATTTTCTTATTGATGACAATGTTATTAATAAAATCATTCAAGCCGTTGTTAAAAGGAAACCTAAGAATCTCATTGAGGTGGGACCAGGCTTAGGAGCTTTGACTCGGCATTTAGTTGCTTTAGAGAAGCCTTTAACGCTCATTGAGCTTGATGATGAGTTTTCAGCTTACTGGCAAAAACAAAGTGAGTTTCCCAGCTCTTCAAATTTAGATGTCATTGTTGAAGATGCATTAAGACTAAATTGGCAGGAGCTAGTAGAGCGAGAGACCTTATTAGTGAGTAATTTGCCTTACCAAATTTCGTCATCCTTGGTTATGGACAGATCTTTTGGACCCAGTTTTATTGATCAAATGGTATTGATGTTTCAAAAAGAAGTGGCAGAAAGAATTACCTCTGATGTGAGTAAAAAAAGTTTTGGTTTGTTAACAGTAATTTCCCAAGTATTTTGGGAAGTGGGCCTGGTTTGTGATGCAGGTCCGGGTAGTTTCTATCCCGCTCCTAAGGTATCCAGTCGAGTGCTTTATTTTAAGAGAAAGTCTTTGCAGGGAGAATTAGAAATTTTTAATGATGCAAAGGTGGCTCAGTCTTTTTTAAAATTTGTTAAAGCTGCGTTTTTACACCGTCGAAAATTTTTATTAAAAAATTTAAAGCCAGTGATGAACGAAAATAAAAGTTTAAGCGATGTGGAAGATGTTTTTAATTCTATGGATATAAACCTAAAAGCTCGGGCTGAAGAAGTTTACCCCATGGAGTATGTTGAGCTGTTTAAAAGTATTTCACTTGTTTAGGCTAAAATCCCTTATTTGGAACTATGTTCCGGATATTCGGATGTTCGTATTTTCTGCGGACGTTGAAGCAGTAATCAGTAGATTTGAGTAGGTATAGTTCTTGTATTACTGTCAGGAATGAAAAATAGATTCTATAACTTTGAATTAAAGCCTTTTCATATTACAGGACGTATTCAATTAACAGATTTAAAAGATACACATACATTGGATATATGGAATTTTTTTCTTTGTGAATTTAGAAAGCAAAGTGAACAGAATACTCTTAAGTGGGTATCTTTTGTTTTAATGGGGACTCACTTTCATATCTTGTGCTATCCACAAGATAAAGCAGTGGGTGAAATAGGCGAACACTTTAGTGTTAGCGGTGGCGAGAGTTTTAAACTTAGAAATGTGGAGTTTTATAAAATTGATAATATTAAATATTATCACACTGTTTATAAATATATCTACAGAAACCCTGTTGAGGCAGGGCTATGTAAAAGTGCTGTAGATTATCCATATAGTAGTCTCAATAGTATTGTAAGGGGAAGCCCACAAAGCTGTGTGTTTGATGATGACATGCATTTGATTTTTAATCCCAAAAAGGTAGTTGAGTGGATTGATACTGATTTTTCTGAAGATTCTTATCAGAAGTGCGGATATAGCGTAATTATGTGAATAGTAAGCTGCGTTTCAAGAAATCGTTACTAACGGGACTCTGTTTCCATTTGACATGATAGTTGGA
>Ga0066610_10001736_pt1 | contig 12735 bp, 15 predicted proteins | sample SaaInlV_DNA_165m_FD_60375 | JGI IMG/M metagenome (GOLD analysis project Ga0066610, IMG submission 60375) | Marine microbial communities from expanding oxygen minimum zones in the Saanich Inlet - SI075_LV_DNA_165m | ecosystem: Environmental > Aquatic > Marine > Unclassified | place: British... | reverse complement strand
CCTTAATCGAAAATGGTGAGGATATTTACTATGTCTCTCAGCTAGTAAACCATGCTGATATAAGAACTACACAGCGCTATAACAAGAGGAAAAGAAACTTCCGGCGTAACCCCATATTTAACCTCAACTTCTTCTGAAATAGCCACTGTGTCGCTCCTGGCCCTTTCTCTAAATAATGGAAGTCTGACAAGACTTGTTTCAGCTCATTATGGGGGCCTAGTCTAGAGCGTTTTTTGATATAAATACCAGACTAACTAAATTGGCTTAAAATTGGTTTTTCAGAAAATTGAACGTTAGAGTGCCACTTTTTGCACCTACATTTACACACCAAAAGGTATCAAATATCCATATTTTAAATCTGAAACCGTTTATTCTAGCATAGTATTTGCATAATTGAGCTATAGGCTGGCTCTAAAAGTAGTTAAGTTGAGTCGAACGAATATTTTGTTGAAAGGTAAACTTTGCTTATTAATTTTAAACAAAAAAATATTTTTCTACTGCTTTTAATGTTAAGCATTTCCCGGTTTGCACATCCTATGGGGCCAAGTGTGCGAGTTCATGATTTTTCTACACAGGTGCCTCTAATATATAAGTCCCTCGACAACCAATTTGTAGAAGTAAAGTATAAAGGAACTATAGGGTCAGTTTTAGACAATAGTTTAGTTGTCACTTATTTTCCAGGAGGGCCTGGACTGACTATCAAAGGGTCAAAGCCGTTCACCAATAGCATTTTTTCATTCTCGGAACTTTATTTTTCTTGGTATAGAGTTAAACAATACCCATTTTTTCAAGTTGATCATCGTGGCTCAGGAGCGTCTTTTCATCTTGGACTTGATGATTTTTACCCCTATTTTCGGTACGAACATTTTCTAAGCGAAAGTTTTATTGAAGACGTAAATTTAGTATTTAAAGATTATAAATCAATGCTGGTACCGTCTCCCAAACCCAGAAAATTAATGATTTTAGGTCACTCTTTTGGAGTACGACAAGCATATCTGTTTAGCCTCAAACATCCCAATTTAGTTAGTCATCTAGTTTTATGGAATGGACAATCTAGTCCATATTTTTTTGCAGCTGACTTAGCTGATGGCAAAAAGGAAAATTCCGTTACGTCTAACGAGACAATAGATATTAAAAGTTCAAGTATTGAAAAATATAGCAAGACAACTAAAGATGGGAAAAGAATTTTTAGAAAATCTGACACTTCTAAATCCGTGGGTTATTTTTTAAATGATATATACATGTGCAAAACATTTCTTCATGATAAATTTCTTAATGGAACACCTTTTGAATCAAACCAGTATATTAAAAAATACAAATCAAATTTTTGTGTTAATGATGACTTAAACTCATATAAAGCACCAATCAAATTAGATTTAAGTAAAATAATAAATCCTGTATTTTTAATAAGTAGTGACTTAAACTCTTCACATCGAAATTTGATAGAGCAAGACATCGAAATTTTAAAGAAGCGAGTTGCCCAAACATGGGTTATCCGTGTGGAAACTAGTGCTAAATTAGTAGGCTCCTATCACTCTCACTTACCCGTTAATCGAGATGTTCTATTTGACCTTATAAATCTTTTCAAAAAAGGCAATCTCAACCTTTCAAAACATGTATTTAGGGGGGAGTTTGGGAGAGAACTTCAGAGAGATTCAAAGTCAAAAACCAAAATTACGTTAAGTGTCTACTCTAATAGTGATACTTTAATAGATAATTTTGAAGTTAACTTCTACTGACATCCTTCAAATACAACGCTTTTTGATCGATTAAGTTTACAAAAACACCTTGGATTATTAAAAATTTAATTTTGAATTTTGAACAGTTGATACCTGAAGAAGTTTTTGTGTAACCAAATTGATTTTCACTTATAACCAAAGCCTTATATGTATTTGTGTCGTAATTGTAAAAGCTATATTCTATATGTTTTTAGTTGTTAAAATTTTTCTAAATTGCTAGATTTTAGGGTCTATTAAAAAAAGGTGAAAAAATGAAAAATATTTTAATTAAAACGTGGCTCCTCCTCAGTATATGTTTTTGTTCTTTTCAGTTATCAGCCGTAGCAAAAGAAATTCAAGTTAAGCCAGGCGATGAGGTTAGTTCCTCTAAATGTGAAGCACTTTGTATTACAGTATGGAAAAAACCAAAAGAATTAGATGGTAAAAAACATTATAAAGTCATTTTCACAGAAATATTTAAAGGAACATATAAAGAAATACAACAAGAGTGTAAGTGGTCAGGTGAAGCAGTGATGGACTCTGAGTCATATTTAGTTCATAGATATGAGCCATACGAGATCTATACGACAGATTCTTATTACCCTTCAGCTTCCCTTCCAGAAAAATATTTTAATAACCCATTATTAGTCACAGAAGAGTCGTGTAGTAATTGATCTCGTGCCTTTAAGTGCCAAAATAAATTGACTTTTCTTGTAAAGAATCCCAGGGTAGATGTGGTATAAAGTATGGCCCAACTAATCTGATTATTCCATATTAGCCCAGAGTAATTTTAAGGTTTGGCCTTAGTCGCTCAGCATAGTCAATGAGTCTGTCCACAGTAAAAAGGTCAATTTTATATTTCACAATTTCATTGAGTCGAGCTGGTGGAATATCAATTTCCTCTGCCAGCTCCTTCTGGGAGAGTTTAGTTTTTACAAGATATTTCACAAACTGGCGACACAACTCATACTTAAGCTTTTCAGCTTTAGTTGCATTTTTAGGCATGGGCATAGTGGGCTCAACTTTGGCCAGCTTTTTCCTGATTCTTTCAACTTCTTTTTGACTTGGAAAAGCCATTATTTCTTCCTCCGATTATCTCTGTAAATAGTAACAATACCGATATAGACCTTACCTCTTTCTATAAGCCAAACTACACGGTATCTTTTATCATGCAGGTCAAGAAAGTTAGCATAGTACTCAAAGTCACCACTTAAATCATCAGGAGGTTGTCCGTACCATCAAGTTGCTTCAGAAGGTCAATAATTATGTCGTCCGTGATGTCCTTATGTTTTTGCACATGAGGATCAACAATAATTTGTTTAATAGCCTTGCCATTAACCATAATTCTTTTGATGATGAAATCTCTACGCTACATACCTTAATATACCAAAATTACAGAATAATGTAATAAAAATAACATAATTATGTAATTTTAAATAACCGACTTCAACTCCGATGCGTCTAAGTTAAGAGAGCAGGTAGATCGAGGAGGGTTTGTATGGAAGATAGTCAGATTAGAGCAGGAAAAATCGATGGTGAGGGTTCAATTACAGCCATTCAAGCTTGTTACAATGTTGTTACAAATGGAAATTTCATCACATACAAAACCTCTCAAAAAAATCTGAAGTTTCGTAAGCTACTAAAATTATTAATGAAATGGTGCCCCGGGCCAGACTTGAACTGGCACGTCCCGTAAAGGACCCAGGATTTTAAGTCCTGTGCGTCTACCAATTTCGCCACCAGGGCATGGTGTGAAAAGAGAAACCAATATTGACGATTTTTTTCAAACTTGCAATCACATAATCTTTTTTTATAATGATTTTGTGACTTTTAATTAATTATGAGGATAATTTATGCATTTACCGAAAAACAGTGGCTCTTCAGGGGTCATTATCCCAGCACTTAATGAATCCAATCGTACATATATGTACTGCCTGCAGCAATCATGGCTCTCCATAATCATTCTGTCTTTTCTGGTGTTTGGGCTACATGGCCTATTTGACCTAATGCTGGCTCAAATGCCTAAAGATGAGTTTATGCAACTGAACAGCAAGCTAGGGAAACTGTTTACAGACCTTATGCCCACAGCTCTGTACATATTTACAATCCCCTATTACTTACACCGTAAAAACCACCCCAGTTCCTACACAGAGAGCCTAGGTGAGTTCACTAAAAGAACCCTTCTACCTCTCATTGTAGCCTCCATAAGAACCTTTGTTGAGATCATTATTGGCCTACTTTTACTAATTATCCCTGGCATATACAAAATGGCACAACTGCAGTTTGTTCCATTTGCTGTGTATTTTAGTACAGATGATAAAAGTGACCCCCTGGCCCAATCTAAGTTACTCAGTAAAAACACAATTCTAGTTTTACTATTTGTGGTTATTCTAGAACCTCTACTTGGGCTCATTTTTCAAGCGGCTCCCGGGTATATATTTGACGCACCCCCCAAGGTACTTCCAATTGTTATTACAACTTTAAAAATCGCTATTTCAATTTACACTTACTCTTTTCTATACTACCTTTACAAAGCTAAATTACACAGCCTGAAGGGGAATCAATGAGCCTAATTTTTAACTGGTCCAACATTAAAGAACGTTCAAAAGCATACTCCTATGACGACGTACTCATCGTACCCAGCATGTCTAACGTTAAGTCGCGAAGAGAACCTGACCTCAGCTCACAGTTAACAAAAAAAGTATCTTTAGGATTACCTTTTATTAGTGCAAACATGGACACTATTACCGAAAGTGATATGGCCATCTCTATGCACAATCTAGGAGCCATGGGCATTCTTCATCGCTTTATGACCATTGAAGACCAAGTGAATGAAGTTAAAAAAGTCGCTGATAAAGGAATTAAAAATATTTCTGCCAGCATAGGAGTTAACCAAGATTTTAAAGAGCGAGCACAGGCCCTTGTGGAAGCCGGTGTAAACATAGTCACAGTGGATATTGCACATGGGCACAGTGTTTCAATGATAGAAACTTTAGATTGGTTAAAATCAACATTTAGTCATGTTGAAGTTATTGCTGGTAATGTAGCAACCCCCCAAGGTGTTGAAGACCTTATTAACAGTGGCGCCGATGCTATTAAAGTTGGCATTGGACCAGGATCAATGTGCACCACGCGTGTGATTACAGGCTGCGGAGTTCCTCAACTCACAGCTGTTGCTCTATGTGCAGAAGTGACAAAAAAACATAATGTTCCTCTGATTGCTGATGGTGGCATTAAAAACTCTGGAGATATTATGAAAGCCCTAGCCGCTGGTGCCGACACCGTAATGCTAGGATCCTTGCTCTCTGGAGCCATAGAAACCCCTGGACCAATTAAAAGCGGCAAAAAACAATACCGTGGAATGGCCTCCAAATCAGCGCAAGTGTCTTGGCGCGGAGGCGTCCCTAAAGGCATGGCTGCAGAAGGGGAATCCACTATGGTCTCCATTAAAGGTCATACGAAGGATGTGGTGTTTGAACTGGCTGGTGGCATCCGATCTGGAATGAGTTATATTAATGCCATGAGTATTCCCGAAATTAAAGAAAATGCTCAGTTTATTGAGATGAGTGGTATGGGCCATTTCGAATCCAACGCCCATGGACTCGGACAGAGAGTTTAATCATAGGCTCCAGTACTAAACCCATTGGTATATTTGATTCTGGCCTAGGTGGGCTCACCGTCCTTAGGGAGCTTATAAAAAAAATGCCTAATGAGGAGTTCATTTATCTGGGTGACACCGCTCGATTACCCTATGGATCTAAATCTTCAGAAACTATTTCAAAGTACCTGCAACAAAATATTCGTTTTCTAAAACAATACGATGTAAAAGCCATTGTTGTTGCTTGCAACTCTGCAAGTAGTGTCATTGATGCTAACTTTATAAAATCTATGAACATACCTATTTTCGAGGTCATAGGACCAGGCAGTGAAAACGCTCTAAACATTTCAAAAAATAAGCGCATTGGTGTGGTTGGCACCCTAGCCACAATAGGTACTCACGCTTATGAGAGTAAACTGAAGCAGCTCTGCCCAGATGCCATGGTCTTCGAACAAGCTTGCCCTCTTTTTGTTCCATTTATCGAAGAGGGGTTACTAGATGACCCTTTAACCAGCCTTGTGGTCTTCCGATACCTGCAGAATCTATTAGTTAAAGATATCGATACTCTCATTTTAGGTTGCACTCACTACCCTATGCTAAAGAAAGTTTTCCAAAAAGTAACAGGGTCTAATATTCAGTTGGTGGACTCCTCAGAAATTATAAGTATCCAACTTTATGATTACTTAACCAATAATGAACTTTTTAATATTCAAAATAGAAATGATTCCCACCCAGCCAATATTCAACTTCTTTGCACGGATTTAAGCGAGCGATACCTGCGGCTCGCTAGAAAATTTTTACACCCTGTGGAATTGGACAATATTGTGCTTGTAGATATTTAATTCAATTCAGGTACAAACTAAGTACTCAGGTTCCCGTTTTATCAGACCTATCATTCACTATCTCAACAAGCTCTGTTTGCTTAGTATAAGAATTAAAAATAATTGGTTTAGAGACTAAGTCTTCAATTTTTTGAACAACTCCCCTAATTCCACCCAAAGCCTCTTTGCACTTTAAATATCTCTCATTATTTAATTCATCAAGAGAATCTCCTAACATACCAGTAGCTGTAGACAAAGGAGCATTTAATTCATGGTTGTAGGTGGTAATCATAGCATGAGCGGTTCGATACCTCTCGAGCTCCACTTGCTTTAACAAAAGTTCATGTGTTCTCATTACTGCACGGATTTTACTAACAATAATTTCCACATCAACAGACTTACCAATAAAGTCATCAGCTCCACAATTTATTGCAGCCAAAAGATGTTCTTTAGAATCTTTACTTGTAAGTACAATAATAGGGATATCTTGGTACTTAACGTCTTGCTTCAAGCTTCTGCAAATTTCAGGTCCTGTAACATCTGGCATCTCATAGGCTGTTAAGATGCAACTTGGACGAGAAAATTCTAGTAATTCTCTACAGTCTTCAAAGTTTTTGGCTTTCAACACATCAAAACCATAAGGTGATAGGTTTAGTTCATAAAAATTTCGTGCAACTTTACTGTCATCAATATATATAATTCTGTCTTTAGGTTTGTTCATACATATAATGATCCCCTAATCTCGCCATTTTTAATAACTATTGTTCTAAAAGTAGACCATAATCCGTGACCTTAATAGCGTTTAATTTATTTACAAAAAAACAATAAAGCCTTAATTTTCCTGAGCATTTAGCTAGACCAAAGTTTAGCCACTTGCTGATAAGTTTCATATTAGAACAGATTTAAGTCCTGTAAATTGCACAAAAGTCTTAACACTACGTAGTAAATTTTATTTTTATTGTCTGATTTTTTTTCAGGACCATGGACATGTACAAAAAATAGATAGTTTCCTCAATTTTAATGGAGATAGAGCTGGCACACGCCTTGCTCTTTAGTTGCTTGTTAGAATTATGTTTGAGTTTAAAATCTCATTTATAAATTTAATTACAATATAGTAATAAAATTTTTTGGGGTTTTAGACTGTAATCTTAAAACCCATGGTCCCCAAAAAAAGAAATAAACTAACCGTTATGCTCAAGGGGGCGTTATGTTGAACAAAAAAAAGAATACATTAGTGTTGGCTCTACTACCTTTTATGTTAGTAGCCTGCCAAGGAACAGGGTTTCAAGTTGCAGACAAAACAGTAACAGAGCTCACTCAAGACACTCCATTACAGGATGATAAACAAATCAATGTTATTGATGCCGAAACTCAACAGGCACTAGATGCTATGGAAAAGGCAGTCAGTGAAACTGAAGCTAATGTAGATGTGGATCAATCTATTTTAGACAAATTAAATGCTGAAGATAGTATACGTAAAATCAAAAAGTTACTGGAAGGTTCTGTAAATAAACTCAGTGACTCTGTCTTGGGCGCAAAAGATAAAGTAGCAAAATTAAAACAAGAACTTCAAGATAAAGTAGATAACCTAAGTCCTAATACACCTGGATACGCATCTACAAAAGCCAAAGTTGAAGCGCTCATTGAAAAGCTTAATTTATTGGAATTTAAACTTCAATCCGTAGTTGATAATGTTCAAGAAAAACTAGACAAGGTTTCTGCAAAGCTAGATAGACTTTTAGAAAGACTTGCTGATCGACTTACTAGGTTAGACCCTACCGGAATCACAACTTATATTTTAGAAAAATGGTTAATAAAGAAAAAAGACAAAATAATTGATAAATTAATGGATAAATTACTAAGAATTAAAGGTTAATAAAATCATACCCCAGAAGAGTACCAAAGGAGAGCCCAGGCTCTCCTTTTTTTATTACAACAGTTTATAAAATATCCCCACTCATCAATCTTCTGACCACTTAAATAAAAAAGCAGAAATAAGCACAAACACCACTGTAAATCCAAGCATATAAATAATATGAGGTAAAACATCAGCAAGGCCTTTGCCTTCTGTGATAATTGAGCGAGATCCCTTAATCAAATGAGTTAAAGGTATAAATGAAGCAATATTTTGTACCCATTGAGATGCATCTTCCAGCGAAAACCAAACCTCAGAAAAAAACATCATGGGCCAAGAAACTACATTTAAGATACCGTCAGCAAACTCTTTCGATGTAGTTCGTGTTGCAACAATCAATCCTACGGCAACGAGGCTAGCTACGCCACTTAAAAAAACCAACATCAAGTTAAAATAACTCCCTTGCATGGGAATACCCAACACATATAATCCTCCCAAAAACAAAATGGCTGACACTCCAATAGAAATCACAATGCGAGCCAATAATTGCCCAGTTAGAAACTGCAGTGAAGACAAGGGGGTTGCATTTAATCGTTTTAAATAGCCGTCCTGACGATACTTAACAATAACGTATCCCACTCCCCATAAACAAGAGAACATAAGATTCATTCCTATAATTCCAGGAAATACCCACTGAATATAGCTAATCTCTTTGCCCGCAACCTCAGCTTTAACAACTGGTTTCTTAACATGTGATTTCAAAAGCAATTCAACAAAATAGGTTTTAGGGGCTTGAGTATTCACCCAATAAGTCACCTTTTGCTGATCTTCAAATAGAACTAAGTCAATTTTGTGTCGCCTTAGTTTTTCAACAGCAACTGCCTGGCTATCATAATCTATAAATTTTATATTTTTTAACTGTTTAAACTCTTGTTGAAAGCTATCTTTAACAACCCCGACCTTATAAACAGGTTCCGGATCACCAGTAAAAACAAAGTAAAATCCTGCTAATATAAATATTGGAAAAGCAAAATTCCACATTAAAGAGGCTCGATCTCTATAGAATTCTTTCAAACGGGCTACTAAAATATAATAAATTGCTTTCAAAAAGTACTTCCTGTTAATTGTATAAATAAATCTTCTAAATTCTGACTTCTCACTTCAATATCATCTAAACTAATATCAACTTCCATAAGTTGCCTTAAATGAGCTTTAACATCAGTGGATAAAATGTGTAATTTTCCTTTTACCTCGTTAAATGAAATATCAGATTTTTCCAGGGCCGTTTTCTCGCTCTCAGGTAAAATCAAAGTTCGCTCCTTAAAGTGAATTTCCAACAACTCTGCTGGAGAACCCTGAGCAATAATCTTTCCACGATCCATAATAATGAGTTCATCACAAAGACTATGGGCTTCATCCATATAATGAGTTGTTAAAATAATGGTCTTTCCCAATTTTTTAATGTCATTAATCAATTCCCAATATCTAATTCGTGCATAAGGGTCTAACCCTGTTGTAGGTTCATCTAAAAATATTATCTCTGGGTCATTAATCAAGGACAAAGCAAGTAACAACCTTTGTCGCTGCCCACCAGACACGCGCCGGTGCTCCTTATGTAGGATCTCTTGTAAGTTGCAAAGTTCAATTAAACGATCAATAGACATAGTTTTTTCATAAAAGCTTTGAAAAGTATAAAGAGCTTCTTCTATAGTCATGTGATCCTGCAAAGCAGTGGACTGAAACTGAATCCCAATACGCTGTTTATAACTCTTATCTCGTACTAACCCCTGAAATAAAATCTCCCCAGAGGTCTCCTCTTTAACTCCCTCTAGAATTTCTAAGGTAGTCGACTTACCTGCACCATTTGGCCCCAATAAACCAAAGCAAATCCCCTCCTCAACATGAAAGGAAACACCATCAACAGCCTTCAGATCCCCATAATACTTCTTCAAATTATTAATACTTAAAATCATAAAATTTCCATTTAAAAATTATTGGCTTTTAATAAGCTTCAATCTTACCCAAGTATTGCCTGATTTATTAATGTAAGACCTTATTTATGTTTAAGCCCTGGCACAAAAAACGAGTTCAGCGCGGAAGCCGAAGGCTGAGCACTGCCTGTCTGAGCTTTTTTGGGTCAGGGCTTAAACATAAATAAGGTCTTACATTAATGAGTCAGGCCTAATGGACACTACGACTATCACAAATTAAGAAAATAGAAAATAAACTTAACTAAAGATGTGTTTTAAATTGTGGATTTGCGTCAAAAGTATCTGTGTCTGCTCTGTCAACTTCTTCAATTTCGTGTCTGAAGCATTACGAGCAGCCTTAGCACCAGACTTTTTATATCTCTTCAAAGCAGCACGAGCCCCTTCAATAGAAAAACGATCACGATACAAAAGTTTTTTTATGATTAACAAGTTTTCCACATCTTTTTGCTCGTAAACACGCTGATTATGCTTTGATTTTTTTAATTTTAAAACACTAAATTCAGTTTCCCAGTAACGCAAAACATAGCTTTTCACTCCAACTATTTTAGCTACATCACCAATTTTAAAGGCCAAGCGGGAAGGAATATTACGAATTTCGCTAGCAAGAGTTTCATCCACAATTTCTAAGCCAAAATTTATAGGGGCAGGAGCCTCTGTAACCTCATCTTTAGTTTCAAAAATAATTTCGTTTTCTATCATTTTTTAATCCTAGATTAATCTTTTAAACCTTCTGTGTCTTCACCATTTAAAACAGCTTTTAACACCTGACTGGGTTTAAAGGTTAGAACACGACGAGCTGTAATTGTAATTTGATCACCAGTTTGTGGATTTCGACCTACACGGGCTTTTTTCTCTCTTACGATAAAGTTCCCAAATCCAGAGATCTTTACCTTATCGCCATTACATATGACTTTTTTCAGTTGCCCAAAAACCATTTCAACAAGCTCAGAAGCTTCTTTTTTTGAAAATCCAATCTTATCATAAACTTTTTCTACGATATCAGCTTTAGTCATCGTGGAACGTGAATTATCATCTACCATGCATCTCTCCTAGAAAAAAAATAGATCTTCTTTAGGCTACCAACTCTTTAAAAAGATTCAACAATTTTATAGATTTAGCCCAATAGATATGACTCAACTAGACTTAAAAATGTAATCACTACTGAACTTTCGTCAATACGCGTCAAAATCCCTGCTAGTATATTTTTATAGTGAAAAGCTCAAATAATATACTTGCTCTCCCTTAAGAACAATAATGCTTTGGTGCGTGAGAGCTGATTATCACCTGAAATATTAAATATTAGATTTTAATAAGTTTCATATTCTGACTAGCTCCTTCAGGCCACAGGCTAAGCACATAGCCGCCACCGCCAGACCCTGTGGGCTTAACAGCTATAGCTCCCGCATCTTTAAGCTCCTGCAAATGTCTGCCAAGTGCACCTTCTGTGAGTTGCCACTTTTTAAAAACATCACAAGCCTCATCCATAGCTTCCTTTAGTTGATCCACACCAGCTTCACAATTATCTAACAATGCCATTCTTGCAAGCGCAGTTGAATTTTGCATTTTATTATCTAAGCTCTCGCCTTTTTTTGGGTCTGATTCAATGATGCTCTTAACTTTTCTAATGCACTCCGAAGTCACTCCAATTTGTCCCGAGTAAGACAAATACCAATTCGGTTGCCAGTTTAACTTTAAGGGCTCTGCTGGTTGTCCTTTTTTAAAACGTATACCTTCACCAGCTAATGTAACAGCAATATCTACTCCGCTACTTTCACCATGAAACAAGTCTTCTAAAGATCTACAAAACTCATATAATGATTTTTCCTGCACATAATCCAAATGTACAAACCATCTACCCATGGCAACACAAAGAGCTGCCGAAGCTCCAAGACCAGCACCAACCGGAAGGTTTGCTTTCAAGTAAATTTCACCACAAAGATTTTCCTTGGACTTATTCACTTTCTCTAAGGCGTGATCTAGTAACCCCCAAAAAAGTAATTTATAATCTTCACCACACTCGCCCTCTAAATTTAAAGAAAGGTATTCGGGATTATATGTATAAATAAGCTCTAAGCATTTAGATTTTACTGGAAAGACCAAAGCTTCACCTTGGCGTAAGACAGTGTGCTCCCCACTCAGAATCCACTTTCCGTAGGTAGTACAAGAAAAATTACTCATTAGATCCAAATACCTTATACTTACCACTAAATTTTAGCCTGGTTTCAGCATATAAAGACTGTTGATCCTTTCGATATATTAAGTGAACATTTGCACCCGCGTCCATGGTAACCAGTGGACCATCTTTTTTAACAAGCCATTGTTTTTCAGCGAATCGCAACACTTCCAAAGAACCAGAGGTCATATAACTAAAGTGAGGCTCTGCCGTTTCAAACAAAACATGCATGTCCCAAAACTCGGCCCATGTAATTTCATAAGCTGCTTTCCATTTTTTTTGATTCAAAGCACTTAGTAAATCTAAGCATCGAGTGTTTGCACGATCCACCCTATTATTAAATAATGAGCTGGATGTTACTCTTAAATGAGCTTCAGATGAGGACACCGATTTAATCTTATCCTCCACAACAATAACCATATGTAAAAGTTGGTCATAATCAATGGACACTTCCTTGGCACCATCAGATTCCCAAATTGACCAAGGGCTAAAAAAAGATCGACATGAAGAACCTGAGCCCCTTTGGCTTAAGTTTGCTAACTGGTACACTGTCAAATCTGCAGCCACCAACTCTTGTGC
>Ga0066610_10001710_pt1 | contig 12877 bp, 10 predicted proteins | sample SaaInlV_DNA_165m_FD_60375 | JGI IMG/M metagenome (GOLD analysis project Ga0066610, IMG submission 60375) | Marine microbial communities from expanding oxygen minimum zones in the Saanich Inlet - SI075_LV_DNA_165m | ecosystem: Environmental > Aquatic > Marine > Unclassified | place: British... | reverse complement strand
GATTTAAGGTAAAATTTTAGTATGTCTTGAGTATTTAAAGAGTTGAATAGTTTGGTGCCTCTCTCTTTTAATGTACCTGAATCGTATTTATTAAATATTTCCGAGATCTCTTTATCTTTTAGGACTAACCCATGAAGGGAGAGGTCAATGATTCTAGATTTTTTTCCAGGTCGAATCCACTTCACAAGCGTAAAGTGGGGGTGAAATATGATTTGTAAAGGTAGGTTTAATTCAAAGGCAAGATATTGATAAAGAAGGGCAATAAGCAGAGGAGCTCCTTCTTTATTTTGAATCATCTGCTCAGGGAGCCAACAATCTAATTTCTTATTTTGATTATTTGTATCGCTGAGCTGGAACCCCTGTTGCTCAAAAAAATATTCATTTAAGTAATTCAACTTATCTTCATCAGGCAGCTCATCACAATTTTTTTTAAGTTCATAAGAAAGTTGTAACAGGGTATGTGAAGATGATTCGATGTTTGCTTTTTCATCCAGGAGAGCATTGAAACCGTAAAGTATTGGAATTAAAGACAAGGGAGGGGCGGTTTTAATTATCTCAAGTTCTAGCCTTAATTTTTCCCAGGTAATCTTTGAGTTTAGAAACATAGTTTGAAAATTACTGTTACCATGTAAAATTTACAAGAACTTTGGATGATGCATCGTGGTGATGAAAGATTTTAGTTTTTGATTTGGTGCTTTGGTTTTGCGTATGGAATCTTTCCGTCCATGGGAGATCAGGGCTGCCACCCTGAAACCCGCAATTCCCCCACGTCGTGTGGGGGAATCTAATGAAAGAAGAGAAATCAAATCATCATGTATATCTGTCTATTTATAGATCTAATGGCACGATGCCATTAGATTGCGGAGCTCGAGGCGGCCAGCCTCGATTTCTCAGGATGGAAAAGATTTCATACGAAGAGAGTACTCACCAAATCAAAATATAATATTAAAAACCTTTACCCCAAAAGTTCACCCTGTTGACAAGTTTTGATAGAAGAATACAATGTGCAGATGTCCTCCAACGAACTCGAGTATTTAAAAGAAAAAGTTGAGCAGTTAGAAAAAGATCTTCAAGATAAAAATGCTGATCTTTTGACCTATGAATCTCAAATTGCGGCTGTAAATGGTCAGCTACAAAGTTTGATTCAAGAGGTGCAAAAAGAAATTAAAACTATGGGGATGATTCAGAAATCTTTGGTCCCTGTGGATATTCCTAATATTTCGGGATTTGAATTCAGTACAAAATTTAAGCCAAGCATGGTTAAAGGTGGCGATTATTTTGATATATTTGAACATAAGACCAAGTTTCGCTTTGGTGTCTTTCTTTCTAGTTCCTCAGGATATAATGCATCTTCATTATTGCTTACAATTTTATTTAAGTTTGGTCATGAAATAGAGAAGTTAAAAGGAAGGGATCCGCACCTTTTAATTGAAATTTTAAAAACAAACCTCTTTCCTGCATTTAATGAGGGAGATAGAACTGATTTGTTTTATGGTGTTTTTGATCGTAAAAAGTTTGAAATGAAATATGTAAGCATGGGTGATATTTACGCATTTTATCAAAAAAGTGAATCCGGGGAAATTTCTTTTATTGGACAAGAGAATAATGCTTTAACTTTGGATTTTAGTGAAAATATTGATTCCAAATCCATTGTATTTAATCCAATGGATCGAATAATTTTATGTTCTCCAGGGATTGTTCAAACTATGAACATGGATGGTGAAAATTTTGGACTAGATCGTTTAATGCAGTCCATAAAAGACGTTCCCATCAGTGGGTCTGTTCATGATTTACGCAATCATATTTTATTTAGTGTGGAAGAGTTTGGTGCGGGGCAAGAGTTGCAGCGTGATTACACAATTGTTGTGAGTGAAGTGAAGGATCATGTTATAAAATTAGCATAGTGTTAGGGTCAGATGTTATTGCCTAAAGTTGAAGGATTAGTATTTTCATATTGGAGATAGGTTGGTCTTAACAGTTTCGGTAGATGGAGTGCAAAGGAGCCTAAAAGAAGTTTGGGCTCATGCTAAGGCGTTAAAGGCCTATCCATTCGGCGTGGTAAAAGTGGGCGAGTACGCTCAGCATCATATGGACAGTATGGTAAACCCTAGGCCTGTTTTATTAGTTCATGGTATTATTCATAATCGTTCTGCATTTTTTCCTTTAAAAAGAGAACTGCAGAAATGGGGTTTTCAAAATATTTTTACTATGAATTATTCCACTCGCCACGGTAGCGTAATGGGCATGGTTGAGGAAGTGAGTGTTGAAGTAAAAAAAATACTGGACAGGACAGGTGCTTCGCAGGTTGATATTGTGGCTCACTCTTTGGGTGGATTAGTTTCTAGGTATTTCATGAGTGTGGGAGAGGGGCGAGGCAAAGTAAATACTTTGATCACTATTGGTTCGGCTCACCACGGAACAAAAGCCAGCGTTCTTCTTCGCCCAATGCTTTCGGGTTCAATTTCTCGAGATTTACAAGATGGCTCTTATTTTATTAATAGTATGCAGATGATGGAACCTTCTTGGGACTCTAAAATAGTGAGTATCTACTCACCTACGGACTGGACTGTTTGGCCTCGCAATAGTTGCTTGTTAAAAGAGTCACCCTCTGGAAGGTATAAGAATATTTCTGACGTTTTTTATATAACCTGTCACCTTTATTTCTCGCATAAGTTGTCTCCATGAAATTTCTAGATTTTAATCCTAATACTATTGATGTAAAGGCTGTATTAAATCTTACAGGCTTCAAGTTGAGTTTTTGTATGGTCGAACAACTTGTGAAGTAATGGCACATATTCAATAAACTCGGATGGTTAGACTAGACCCCGTTATTACGAAAAGGTCCTGAAGTTGATTTGTTGTGCAGATTTTATCTCAAAATATTCTCTTATTGAGCAGCCGTAATTTTCGATGTACTCTTTTGATATCTTGGTAAGAAAAAGGAGTCTATTATTAAATTACTTTTCTTTATTTTAACTTTAATTCTATTCAGTTCATGGTCTAATGCGAAGTCAAACTTCTTAGGTAAGAGATACTCTACAATTACAGGAGCCGGAAAAAAACTAGGAGGATCAATTATTCCAAAAAGTGACTTAAGTTTAATTTATTTTGAAGAGTATTTGTTTTTGGCTCAAAACAGTATTGTTCAAGATCAAATAAAAATCGATTCTTTTAGAACAGATAAAGTTCTCTCTTTTGGGTTTTCTGAAATTCGTTGTGGTAATGATAAAAACTCATTTTTAGCGACTGTTCTTAAGAAGAATGTCAGAGAATATACAGTTTTTAAACCTGCTGAAACGTGGAAGGTAGACTTAAAGAAACAAAAATTTGTAAGTCTAACAAGTGAGGAGCTCAAAAGCACAACCTGTGAATGGCAATCTCAAGGGGATGGGGCTTATAGTTTAAAAAATGATTTTACTGAAGTTGATAAGAAAAAATACAAAGAATGTTATAAGAAATATGGCAAGCTATATATGGACCTAACTAACACGTACCAACTCAAGAGCCCTGATAGCCCATTTGACTCTTTATTGGGTTATTTTCAACTTAATAAGAGTTGTGATGATTTTGGCTTTTCTGAATCTATTTCTACGTTAGTAGCAAAATCCTTTGAGAAGCGTTGGGACAATTTAAGTTATCTAAATACAGTTTTTAATTCAAACCCAAAGTTTATGGATTATATTTTCAGTCGCATTCAGGTTAGTCACCCTAAGTGGGGAAAAAAGCTGAAACCTATAATTAAGCAGGCTAATGAAAACTGCCCATCAAAGCTTCACAATTTATGTGAGAAACTAAAGGCGAGAGCTGGTGAGGCCATTCGTTTTGCAAAGAAAAAGTATAATATGTAAAACTCTGGTTTAAAATTAAATTTTGGTAGCATGACCTCAGCTAAAGTATACAATTATAAAAACCTGTCTAGGTTAGCAAATAAGACGCTGACCTGGCACTCCCTTCAGTTTAAACTAAACCGTCTTGTTGTGGTGTTATTTTAAACTTCGTCTAGTCGTTTTTTTTACAACTTAAGAGGCCGGGGTATTTAGGCTGAATAGCTAGGCTTGAGCTTTCTGCTCGAATATGTTCGAAAATAATTAATTAAAAATAAATTTTGATAGAGCCGTCACAGCAAAAGTATTTACTCGTAATGGTCAGACCTAATGAGCATATAAGTGATCTAGTGGCACTACTTTCCTGGGTAATATTCGAAGACTTTTTGACGGTACTTATTTATTAACTTATAAAAGGTAAAAGAGTCATTATAAAGCTAATTCAGAGGGCCAAACACTTCTTTTATACAATCAAGTAGTAGATCATTTTTTTGAAAGTAATCCAGCTCTTTACCTTCTTCTCTTTGCTTAATTTCTATTAATATTGAATTAACAATACTTTTAAATATAATATCAAGAAGATCTTGTGAGTTATATTTACCTAAAAATGTGAGCTCACCAATAACTAAACGAATTGGATCAAATAGAATGTGTCTATATTTCTGATGAGCTCTATATTCGTATTTTTTTTCAAGTAAGCTTTCTCCACCTTTAATTGCTAAAAAAGATCGTTGGTTATCACAGCTCTTCTCAACCTCTAGATCTTTAAATAATAAAACAGAAAAGGTGTCTGCGAACAGTTCAGAGTAACTACTTATTAAAGTATGAAACTGTTTATCATCAATTCCGTAGCGTTTGAGGTTTTGTCTAAATATTGCGTGAGCAAATTCATGTGAAACAGTTGAGAGCTTATTATTCTCGGAGATATTTAAACTTTCGCCAATTTTACATTCCTTAATAACATATTTCCCCCATGGCTGATTAACAATAATTTCTTTATCATCCCACCTAAATGTGCCAAACCTCATTACATGCCAGGATATTGAAATCTTTCTTAAAATGGTCTTATCGGGCAACTCAAACTTTTGTGCTAGTATTACAGAGTCTTGCAGGACCTTAATAATTTTATTTTGAAACTCAGGGTATACTTTGGGTTTTTGTTCTGAAGAGCGGCTCCCATTTACAACTGTTCTCATCAGCACAACATGAGGACCTATAAACGGTAAAGGAGTTTTCTCATAGGATATTGTTATTTTCGCAACCAGATTCACAGGAGAAATTAATAAAATTAGAACTATCATTATTAATGTTGCAAAATTTACTTTATACAAAATTTCTGGCCCTTGGTTATTTTCGGAGACCTTCGTAGAGCATGCTCCACTTAAGAAACGAATTTATTTGCAATATAACAAGAATACCATTGAAACTAAGAGTTTGGTTTTAAATATAATATATTGAAAAAAAATTAAGAAACTTCCAATCCGTCTAGAAGATAAACATGAAAAAGTTTCAACACCGTTAACTTAAACCTGATGTCCATGGGAGCATGGCTCTACCAGGCTACTAAATAAAGAATTATTACCTTGGCACTCCCTTCAGTTTAAACTAGACCGTCTTGTTGTGGTGTTATTTTAAACTTGGTCATGGGTGTAACCCAACTGAAAAGTACTGACTTGTTGTGCAATTTTTAACATAAAATATTGGATTTTGCTCAACCGTATTAGTTCTCCTCCTGTGCTTGATTTTTTGTAGTAATTAAAGAGGATTCTTGGGATTATGATTCAACAGGGGGCTTTAGTGGCCGCAACGCGATTCAACCACCCCTTTCGGTACGATCTGCCATGAGTCAATACGCTAGCGAATGGAGGTTACAAACAGGTATACAACTTGCAATTTGAGACAGTTATGAATGCAAATAAGCCTTATTGTTCGAATCTAAGATTGTTATTAGTTAAAACATTGTTTATGTGTTTAACAAATTTTGTCACTTACAATGTTTGTACTGCTGAAGGTTCAACTATACTGGGCCCAGAAATTGAAAAAGGGATACTTTTACTAGGTGAAAATCATGGCGCAAGAGACCACAGACTATGGTACTTAAAATATCTTCCTGCCCTAGTCAAAGAAGGCAAAGTTAATGTTCTAGCTCTTGAAATGGTCAATTTTTGGGATTGGAAAATTTTAAACGAATTTCTTCATAATGTTGAGGCTAAACCTGGCACTCAATTAGAGGAAACATACTTTAGAAAATTATGGAATGGAGCCTCTAAATCTTTTCCTCAAGATAATATTTATTACCCCTTAGACCGTCGCTTGCTTCAAGTATTAAGAACCCTATCACTTGAACATAAGGGTTTTACTGTCATTGGGATTAATGATGCTTTATTCTATAAACCCTCCCTACACGAAGCTTCTATTGAGTTGCTGGCAGATAGAACAAAAAAAATTCTAAAAAAACTGAACATTCCTATTAAAGGGCTTGGTGCCAAAACATCCAATGAAGAAGAATTTGGTGTGTTATTAACTAAATATGCGCAGTTAAGAGATATTTTATTGTTCGATAAACTTATACGTCAAATTGAGGATTTACCAAGTGGTGTTCTTGTTCAAATAGGAAGTTTTCATATCAGAAGATATTCAGATACAATTAAAAAGAAGAACCTTTATGACCTTTTAAGTAGCTACTTTGGCAGTGAAATGATAACTACGGTTTCCAATAGAACATGTACTAATTTTCAACAACCACCAAATCATATCTCTCTTTCTGAAGCAGATCAGTTGTTAGAAGTGAGGTGTAAACTATCACATAAATTCCTTCGTGAGAAATACCCCCATGAGTCGATTATTTTAGATGGAAAAACTGAATCATATAGTTTTGACATTAATTATATATCAGAAAATTTAAACGACCCATATAGCAATATTTTTAACCTTTACGATTATACTTCAATGTGGCCTGATTACTTTCAGTGGGATATTAAATCACCAGAATAGGCTTGTCCTCATAACTAGTTAAAACTAAAACTGTTCCAAACAGCATCTTCAATTGTTATCATTCTAACTTTGAGAGTTATATTCCCCCACATAAATAAAAATTAAATAGGAGGCTAAAGACACTCAGTCTGAATAAGATTCGGTACATTATTCTGTTTTGATGACACATTTATTTTAGCCTGCCTTGGCACCAAAAGCATAGACTTCTTGACGGGCCTGTTTAAGGAAATAATCCCAAAAACTTAATCCTCTGAGTTTATTAGTTAATGGCCATTCATTCTTATTGTGCGGATTACAAAGACTTTATTTTAAATTTATCAGATCATATATTAAGCCACCTTTTTCTTATTAAACTTTTTAAACTGAATTGGCTTTCCAGTAGCTTTATGCTTCCACACAGCTCCATATAGATTTGATGCTAGCGCATACATCCCTCTATAAAGTAATGGATTTGAGATTTGGACCGATGGATCTACTTTTACATCTGAGTATTGACGGGTAGTGACCACTTTAGTTTTAACTTCTTGGTCCATAACAAAGACTCTGACTTTACCCTCAAGGTTAGTTTTAAAAGATGCCATGTATCCTGCAACTGAACAATGTTGAGGTATGATTAAATAGCGTTTTCCTTTAAAGCTAGTTGTGTGATCTGAACCTACTTTTCTTTCTTCTATTAAACACATGATTTCATCTAATTTTAACCAAGGGCTTAAAGGCTCATAAGCGGTTTCTGGATTCATGGGGGCAATGACTTTTTGTTCATTCCAATATTTTTTTAAAAACACATCCCTCAAATATGTATTGGCTTCATTCATCTTAGTGATATTACTAATTCTTAGTTCCGGTACGAGTCGATCTTGAAAAGTTCTAAATGACCTCTCAATACGGCCTTTAGCTTCAGGCGAGTTTGCAAATAAAATCTGAATACCTAATTTATCACAAGCAGTTTTAAAATTACAAAACTCAGTTCTTTTATTGCCGCCAGCCCAGCCAGCACGATCTGTGTAGATAGCCTTTGGAACGCCTTTAAGCTCAATAATATTTTTTAAAACCTTCATGCAGGCTACGGTAGTTTCACCTTTAAAAAACTCCGCATAGGGGATTTCTGATGTTGCATCATCAATAGCTGAAATCAGGCACCATTCATCTTTACCATTAAATCTATGGTGACAGCCATCCATTTGCAGCATAAGGCCTTCCTGTGGAAGCCTAGGCCTATACATGTGCTTTTTCCTACGTTTTCTTCTTGGGTTCTTGATGAGCCTTTCAGAGCTAAACCATTTCCATAGGGTATTATAATTAATCTTAATTTCATGAGTATTTTCTAAGATTTCAGAAAAATGAGTTAAATTAAAATCCATGTATTTGCTTTTAAATAGATCAATGACCTGTTGTTTTAAGCTAACGGAATACTTGGTTTTGTACTTTCTGCCGTAGTTGCCATGCTTAATACCCAGAACCCCTAGTTTAGTAATGCTCTTTGCATAACGAGTGATAGATCTTTCGCTAACATTCAATAATCGAGAAGCTTCTTCTCGATATAATTTACCACATAGAAACTTATTAACTATTTGATACTTATAACTCTCTGATTGACTCATAAATACTCCAGCTGATGACATGATATCCTCCCTTAAGAAAAGAGAGTGTACCTAGACCAACTAAGGAGACAAACTAATTTAAAAATAAGGAAGAGACAGTTTATAGTAAAAATATTACTGGAGCTTCAGACGGAGATGCTGGTAACTCCACAGCTGGGAAATACGGCGGCGGTGGCGGCGGTGGTGGTATTAATGCAGCAGCCGGTGGTGGTGGAGCCTCAGTTGTACGAGAATTTGGAAGTAGTACTGACCTAATTATTGGTGGCGGCGGTGGCGCTGGCGGTGGAGAAGGTGAAACTAACCCCGGTGGTGGCGATGGTGGTACCGGTTGCGGTGGATCAGGTAGCGGTGGTGCAAATAATGGAGCAGGTGGCGGCGGCGGTGGCGCATGTTTAGGTGATGTCACTCAAACTGGAACTGGGCGCACAGAGTACGATACTGTTGGATCGGGCGGGTCCGGGCGTGGAGGACTTGCTCCAGGAGATCAAAACTCTTGTAACGGAGCAGCCAACGGCACTGGTGGTAAGGTTACATTTGAGTACTAAGTAGAGAACTTCTGTTGAGTTAGTTTATATATACTGGAATTAGTACAAGATTATAATGTGTCTAGTCTTCGGATCCTTTTTGCCAATCGTTAAGTTGTTTAGGATTGTAGCTCGGTTGAGATCTGTAAAGCTTTTGAAGTTCACGATTGGTTTGCTCTATAGCAGGTTCTTCAAGGTAATATGTGGGGAACTCACTGATATGAACTTTTGAAGAAATAATTCCGTCCATGTTTTGCTGTTCTCGGTTGGATAGGCTTCCCTCAAGCTTGATATTCCATTTGAAGGGACCGGCACCTACACGTATTCTAGCTGAATAATAAGCTCTGCTGTCCAAGTAATGATCTATTTGAGCTTGTTTAAGTTGTTGTTCCAGGCCCCGCTTTTTACTATTTAGTTGTCTTTCTTGCTCTACAGATTGAAATATTAACTGCATTTCCTCTTCACTCACTCCACGAACTGTATCACGCGTTTCAATACGCAGTTTTAGTTGGTCCAGCTCTGTATGAAAATAATTTTCAAGATACGGATCTTCCAATGTTGATGATTTTAATTTTGGGTAAGGGTGACCTAGTGTATTTTTTCTTAAAAAGTCAGCTAAAGATGTGGTCATTAAATAGATGTCATTTTCTACTTGTACAGGTTGATCATTTTTGAATACATATTCAAAATAAGCTTTTCTCTCATAGAGTCTTGCTGCAGATTTTGTAGCTGTTATGAATATCTGTGGATTGTATTTGTTGATGAAACGTAACTCACGAAATTGGTAGTATAAACTGTTATTGTACATAGCATCTAAATATATGGAGATTGATCGAAATATAGCTTCCACACCATATTCAATATCATGAGGAACATTTAACAAGCCTACCTCTAGGCGATGTTTATGTTGATTAATTGTTTCGGGGTCTAATTTTGGATATATAATCTGCATGGGTAATTGTTTGTAAGAACTTTGAGGGCCTTTTTTTGAATAACTAAAAGCTGATGTGGATCCGTCAAATACGCGAGCACCGATAAAATGTGCCCCTATGTTAAAACTAAAATATGCAGTTCTTTTTGGGGATAACAAGAGCTCGCGCAATCTGATTTTATTAAGATTTATTTGATCTAAATTTCTTTCTTCTTGCTGATTTTTAAAAACTTTATTTAAGAACTGGTTTCTCGAAATTTTATAATCAGACACATTTTTAAATTGCTTGATATTTGCAGTCATCATTCGATGTTCTGGCCGTTGTGCTTCTAATTGGTCGGTGTATGTGCCTAATAAAGCTCTAAGTGGATGATTAATGAAATCTGATTTTGAGTGACTTGTTTGAGAAAAGTAATCCAAACATTTTTTTTCTGAGGCCATTGGAAGAATTATTTTATGTCGGAGGTTTTGGGCTGAGATCATTGAACATAACCCAACAGTAAAGAGTAGGATCAATTTTAGTTTAATTAATAATATTATATTCAAAACAAGTCCTGCTTGGAAAAACATATAGCAAAAAGCCCAATTTATCTGTACTGCCATTTTATCATTATTTACCTCAAACATCTGGTCTATGATAAAAAGGAGAGAGAAATCACAGAGTAATTTGTAAAATTTTCTAAAACGAACCTTTTGCATACAGTCTGCCTTGAAATTCTTACATAATTGATCTAGTTGGGGGAAGGGATAAAACTAATATCTAAAAACCTATTTTCAAAATGAAGATTTGCCAAAAAGTTTAGATATTTTAAAGGAGGGGATTATGAAAGCATTCGCTTATACATTGGCCATATTTTCTATGCTGCTAAGTAGCAACATCTGGGCTGCAAAATCAAGATCAAATAGTGAAGTGAGTTTCACATGTAACACATGGAAACCCTTATTATCTGAAGACCAATATTTTACACGCTATGCAAATCTCAAGGGAACACTCATAAAAAGTGAGGCTTCTTATAGTTATACTGGGGCTGTAGATTATTCTATTGATTGTGAACCTGGGGTTGAAGATTTGAATGAATGCTGGGCTTTTGATAAAGGCAATGTTAACAACATTTCCAACGATAAAAATTATGGGAAACACGACACTCATCAATATAAAAATCATATACTTCTTAATTTAGGTAGGCGTTTGGGTAGTGGATCCAATAATTATGCTTACGCTTCGTCTATAAAATTTTATTTTCCAGACTGGGTCTCCAATTTAAAATCAGGATCAAGCACCAAAACATTTATGTCCTATATGATGCTGACCTCGGTATCTGATCATGATGGTGGAACTATTCCTCTTATTTGCAACACAGATAAGGTCAAGTAGCTTTAGGTGCCAGGTCCTGTTTCTTCTCACAGCAAGTCATTTATGCTTTTTATGATTATCTCAAACTATAATCAGCCTTTTATCAATGTATTAACTTTGAATAGTAATAAAATTTGACACTTATTGTTGAAAACAAGCCGCTGGGTTATGGAGACTTTAAAATTCTATAGTTAAATTATTTACTTTAATAATTATTAAGCAGGGAGAATTATGAACAACTTAATAAAATATATAATACTAAGCACAATCTTTTCATTTTCAATATTGGTATTTGCGAGCTATATACCAGAAAAAATCGAAGGTGAAGTTGTTAGTATTCATTACGGTGAAATGAATTCAAGCCTTGGCGGTTACTGTGTCATTATTATCAAAGAGTACAGTACGCATAGACGTTACGGAATAGTTAGCAATGAGGGCCCCGAAAGTGCTGTGTGTGATGACGTAGGTACTGTGGAAATTGGCTGGCCAGTGGGTGTTTATAAAGAAGGACTTAGTTTAATAGGTAATAGTGCTTTGATTTTGATGTTTAGAACAATGTTTGATCAAGATGCTTATTTTATTAATTATTCAAAAAACTTAACCTTGCTGGATAATGTTGTTTCTGAAGATGAAGATAATTCTGAATTTATTTATGCAGTGATTGATTATGAGGGCTCTTATGAGTTTTTAATTAACACTATGGACGAGTGGGAGCTCAATCAGCGTCTTACAGATAATTATTCTATTGAAGAAAGAAATTATCTCAGACCAATATTAACTGAGGCGGGTTTGTGCGAACTGGCTGAATCCTCTTATAGTCTATGTATTCAACAAGACGGAGCTTTAGAAAAAGCTAAAGAAGTTTTAGCAAGTTATGGAATAGGTAATCTTGCAGAATTTCAAAATTGGGCAGAACAATTTTAGGTGCCAGGTCCTGTTTCTTCTCACAGCAAGTCATTTATACTCTCAGGCTTTTTATATTTTAAGAATACTAAAAAAATGACTTAGTGTGAGAAGAAACAGGACCTGGCACTTAAAGAAGACATTCAGCTGATAAATATCATAAATTTAGTATTCACTTGTATTCCTTTGGTGGACCCTTACACTGCAGATTGTCATTCGGTTAGCGGAGGTAGATATGAGTAAGAACCATTGTGTTGAGCCTTATTTTTTAGGGCCAAAATCTGAAAATGAGTATTGGGTTCGTAAAGAAATTCAGAATATATTAGATCATTGGTTTCAGTGGCGAAAATCTTTGTTTACAGATGATCCCGCGGCTATATCGACCAAACTTATAGAAGATCCCAAGTATTTAGAGAAGCAGCAGCAAATTTCTACTGGGCTTGAAGAACTGAGCACATTGCTAAAATCAGAAACACCAAAATACACACCTAGATATATTGGCCATATGATTTCTGAAGTGAGTCTTCCAGCTTTTTTAGGTCATATTTCTGTACTTTTACATAATCCCAACAATACTTCATATGATTCCTCAAAAGCTGGGTTGCTAATAGAAAATCAAGCAATTGGGTTTCTTACGGATCTTGTAGGCTATGATAAAAATGAAGTGCAAGGTCACTTTACCTCTGGTGGTACCGTGGCTAATTTTGAGGCTATTTGGAGAGCTCGTTTTCGTTTAGATCATTTTC
>Ga0066610_10001677_pt1 | contig 13079 bp, 11 predicted proteins | sample SaaInlV_DNA_165m_FD_60375 | JGI IMG/M metagenome (GOLD analysis project Ga0066610, IMG submission 60375) | Marine microbial communities from expanding oxygen minimum zones in the Saanich Inlet - SI075_LV_DNA_165m | ecosystem: Environmental > Aquatic > Marine > Unclassified | place: British... | reverse complement strand
TAGCCCATCGAGAGAGCCTAATAGTTCTTTAAATTGTATTTCAGCTGTAGAATTTTCAAGTGTTACGGGGTGAAAAGTCACTATGATATTTTTTTTTCCAAGATTAAACTTAATAGCTTTTTCAAAATCAACTTTAGAGAGCAGATTTAATTTATTAATATTATCAATCCCCAAACCACCAACATTAAATACTCTATCTGGATGCTCGCCTAGTTGGATCACTCTGTTTTTATACTCTTTAGTAGCCGTAAAGTGTAATTGGCTCATTTTGGTTATTGAATGCCTAATCGGTTCATCTATCGAGCCTTCTGTAGCCTCTCCACCATGCAGGTGTGCAACAGGAATACGTGCGATCATTGCCGCGCTCACAGCACTAAATATCTCATACCTATCACCAAGAACTATTAGCAAATCAGGTTGCAAATCCTCATAACTTTCTGAAAACGAAATTTGAGCCAATCCCATTGATTTTGAAATTCCAACAGAAGTGTCAGAAGATAAAAGCATTTCTATCTTTTTATCAATTTTAAAATCTTTTTCTATTTCTTGGTATGTCAATCCAAATTCTGGACTTAGGTGCATACCTGTTACTATCAACTGAAGTTGCAACTCTTTATCAGACTCTATCTCTTTCATCAGCCAGTATAAAAGGCCGTATTCTGCTCGTGTTCCAGTTACAACACATATTTTTCTCCTGTTCATATCAAATCATCCATCTGATAATCCTTACTAGCAACTGTACCAATTACTTTATCCCATTTCATTGGACTTATACCGGCACCTGGGCGTTTGGCAGTGACATTATTGTCAGATAGAATTTCACCTTTTTTAATAGATGCACTAGCAATAATAGATTTTCTAACAACATCTATATTAACGCTTTCACTTGGTGATGGCTTTTTCTCACTACTGCCTAATGCTTTCTCAATATTTCGAATAGCACTTACCATTGCTTTAAGCTCTTCTGGTTCTAATGATGCTTTATGATCAGGTCCTTCCATAGATTTATCCAAAGTAAAGTGTTTTTCAATCACACTTGCGCCTATTGCTACAGCTGCAATATCTACTTCGAGACCTAATGTGTGGTCGCTATAACCTACATCAACACCAAACTTTCTTTGTATTGTTAACATGGCATTAAGATTTACATCCTCCATCGGCGTTGGATACATCGTATTTGCGTGCAACACAGTAATATCTTCTTTTTTCGTTCCAGCATTGATTAAAATAGTTAATGCATCTCCTACCTCTTGAAGATTTGACATTCCTGTTGATAAGAGCACTTTTTTATTTAATGAGCCAATATGCCTTAGGTAAGGCAGATTAGTAATTTCACCACTTGGAATTTTGAAGATCTGAAGTTGTAATTCATTTAATAGATCAATGCTTTCATGATCAAATGGTGAAGATAAAAATATAATGTTTTTTTCATTACAATATTTGATCAATTTTTTATGCGCATCAACACTTAATTCTAACCTTTTGATCATCTCAAATTGAGATTCTGATTCATTTGTAGTTTGTTTTTGATAATTTGCTTTATCTACGTTTTTTAACACTAAACTTTCTGCTTTAAAAGTTTGAAATTTAATTGCATCAGCACCAGCTTCAACAGCTGCATCAATTAATCTATAAGCATTGTCAATTGATCCATCATGATTGACGCCAGCTTCAGCGATTATAAAAACGCTCACTTAACAATACTCCCGGCCTTTATAAAACTATTATCATCAATAATAATGCCTTCCTTGGTAACAGACCCACTACCAATAAAGCTTTCTTGGCCTACCAGAACACTTCCATTAATAACTACATTAGTTGCAATATGACAATGATTACCTATATTACTATCATGCTCTATCAAAGCATTTGTATTGATAATACAATTGTATCCCACTTTTGCATTCGCATTAACTAATGCATTATGCATTATCACAGTGCCTTTACCAATATTGGCATATTTGGAGACATAAGCCCTTGGAGAGATAACATTAGGTAAAATAAACCCAGCGTTTAATGCCAAATTGAATAACTTTATTCTCAAATCTACAGATTTAGTCTGCCCAACTGTCACTATAGCGTGGGTGTGGATTTTTGCCAGGCTTTCCAAATCAGAATCACTACCAATAACTGAATAGCCTAGGACATTAGAACCTAAAAACTCTGGCTTATCAACTATTCCTACAATTTTAAACAGACCTTCCTGCTCAATAACATCAATCACTGATTTACAGTGTCCGCCTCCACTGATTAATACAATATCATTCATATAAACACACTATTAACTATACTCATTATTTTGTTAATTAAAAAATTGGCTCATAAATAAAATGCGATTCATTATGCCTTTTTCATCGCACTTATATATTTTTTGACCCCGCTCTCTATGCTTGACGGGTTAAAATCCAGCTTCTTCTTTGCCTTTGAAATATCGACGATCCCATCAAAACTTGAATCAAGATGCTCATTAATTTTATATACTTTAGACTTGCTATTAAGTTGATCGACTAAAGTTTCAGCAATATATCCAACTTTTAAATAATTGTTACTGCCTGCCATAAATATTTCAAATTTATTTAAAGAATTTATATTGGCATATACTCTGAAAAGAATATCTATCGCATCATCTATATAAATTAAACTCCTAAACTTTTCGCCATTATCATAAACATAAATATCATCATTTCTCGCTGCCAACTTATAAAATGCTTTAATTATTCCGCAACTATTATTTAATCCAAAAATGGAGGGAAATCGTATTATTGAAATCTGAACACCTGAAGATCTCAGCTCCATTTGAATGTTTTTTTCAGCAATATATTTTGTTAAACCGTAATTAGTTTGTGGATTTACGCACGTATTTTCGCTGAATATATTATTATCAGATTTAAAAAAAACACTCCCAGTAGAAGCAAAAACAAACTGTCTAATATTTATTTTTTTTGCAATATTTATTACTTTTTTTGTTAACTCAACATTTGAATCGTAATGATAGCCATAGGACGAATGATCATTAGATGGAATACTCGAGGCTAAATGGTATATTGTTTTTATATTTAAAGTGGACAACTTAGATACATCAAAACTATTAATAAATACTAGGTTAGAATCATTTACACCGCTCAAAAAACCATGTCTTCCTCTATACAAAGCAATAACCTTAAATCTATCTAACAATAAGCGCTTTACTAAAGAACTTCCAAGAAAACCGGTTGCTCCAGTGACCAATATTGCATTCATTGTATTAAACAGGCCCACTAGGAACATTGACCAGCCTATCATATAAAAAATTTGTATTTTTCATTTCATTAACTTGACAGTCTTTATTAATCTCTAATTTATGCATTGGAACCCACGCAGGCCTAGTCATTACATTGTTGTAATTTGTTTCTTTTAGGAATTCATCTCTATGCTTTTTATTGTCTAAAATCAGTGTATTGAGCCAATAATTCGATTGAGTATTGCAGGATTCTGTTACAAATTCTATACCATTCTCTTTGCCCCAATTGTAGTATTTTTCAGCAAGTATTCGTTTACTTTTAACATATTTATCTAACTTCTTAATTTGTGCTAAACCCAAAGCAGCATTTAAATTTGGCATTCTATAATTAAATCCTACTTCATCATGTAGAAACTTCCAGTTGTTTTTGACTTTAGATGTGGTCGTTATATGTTTAGCACGATCAGCTAGACTTTTATCATTGGTAATAATCATGCCTCCGCCGCCAGTGGTAATAATCTTATTTCCATTAAAGCTAATTGCAGATATTTTTCCAATAGTACCAGTATGCCTACCCTTATATAGACTACCAAGTGATTCCGCTGCATCCTCTATTAATACAATATTGTAATTATTACAAATCTCATTTATTTCATCCAATTTTGCTGGAAACCCAAATATATGGACTGGCAAACATGCTACAACTTTGCGACTACTTAGTTTATTCCAACAAAACCCATCATCACGTAACTCACAGAACTCTTCGATAAAATTTTTAAGACTAACTGGAGAAAGCCCAAGTGTGTCTCTATCAACATCAACTAATACTGGTGTTGCTCCACAATAACGAATAGCATTTAGAGTTGCTACAAATGTAAGTGATTGAGTTATCACTTCTGTATCATAATCAACGCCCGATAATTTTAACGATACGTGAAGTGCAGCTGTTCCATTGACTGTGGCAATAGCATAGTTTGCACCAGTACTTTCAGACACTGAGTCTTCAAACTTATTAACAAATGTACCAGCACTAGAAACAAAAGTTGAATCTAGTGCCTCTAATAAATATTTTCTTTCATTATTGCCAAACTTTGGAGCATGTAAAGGAATAAAGCTTCTTGTACCATAAAGATCTTGAACAAATCTTACAAATTCTTCAAACATTATAAATTTTAGACTTATATAACTTAAGGTTGTTGGGTTGAATTGTCCAATCAATAGTTCTTTGCAGGCCTTCTCTAATTCCAACTTTAGGCCTAAAACCAGTTAGTTTCTCAATTTTCTTATTATCACACCACAACCTAAAAACTTCAGATTTTGATGGCCGTATCCTCTTCTTATCAGTGGTAAATTGAACATCACTATTCATCAATTCTTTTATTATATTCAAGGTGTTGCCAATACTAATTTCAAAATTAGAGCCAATATTTACAGTTTCTCCAATTGAATCATCGCACTCTGCAAGAGCAATAAACCCACGGCAAGTATCATCTACATAATTGAAATCTCTAGTTGGAGTTGTATCGCCCAACTTAATTTTTTTTGCTCCATTTGCAATTTGAGTAATGATAGTTGGGATAACTGCTCTTGCCGATTGCCTTGGGCCATAAGTATTAAATGGTCTAGCAATTGTTACTGGCAGTTCAAATGAATTATAAAAACTAATTGCCATTGAATCTGCTGCTATCTTAGTTGCACTATATGGAGACTGTGGCTGTAATGGGTGTTTTTCATCTATAGGGACATATTGAGCTGTACCATAAACTTCACTAGTAGACGTATGAATTACTCGTATATTGCCGTTTTCTCTCGCTGCTTGGCAGATGTTTAGTGTACCTTTTATGTTTGTATCTACATAGCTATCTGGTGCAATATAGGAATAAGGAATGGCTATTAAAGCAGCAAGATGGAAAATAATATCCACATCTTTTGTTATGTGTTTGCAATAGTGTGGATCGCGAATATCGCCAGTAAGTACCTTGATCTTACTTTTACAATTGACATCTTCTAACCAGCCCCAATTATTGAACGAGTTATATTGAGAAAGGGCTTTTACTTTATGCCCTTTTGCAACCAGCATTTCGGTCAGATGAGAGCCGATAAAACCGTCGGCGCCAGTAACAAGAACTTTCATACTTATAATATTTTTTGCATTGCCATAACTAACCTCTTTTCTTTTAATTTTATTGACTCAACTAGTTTAGCCGAATTAATAGATCACCATTATTTATTGAAGTGTCACTCTAATTTTCTCAAAAACAAGTAAAATTTCGTTTATATATCATTAGAACTTCTCGTATGTCATTCATATTGATTGTAAAACTCTCTATTCTATTAATATAATCACACTCTCTTATTAAATAAACCGATTAATACAACATAGGGCTATCATTACTCACATAGTAGCAGCCATATCTCTAAATTCTTTATTGTTTGCAACTAGATACTCATAACTGCCACTACCAACCACTTGACCATTATTTATTACATGTATAACATCACATTTTTTTATAGTGGATAACCTATGCGCAATCATGATAATTGTCTTTTTATGAGACAAACCGTGAATTGCATCCATAATTGCATTTTCAGTAATATTATCTAGAGAACTTGTCGCCTCATCCAACACCAAAACCTCAGGATTATGATAAAGCGCTCTTGCAATACCAATACGCTGTTGTTGCCCCCCACTAAGCCTAACCCCCCTCTCCCCGATAAAGGTTTCATATTTTTTCGGCAGCGTGCTAATAAAACTATCTAAATTGGTCATTTCTATAACTTTTCTAAGTTGCCGATGATTAATACGATCATCAGCAATACCAAATACTATGTTTTGTTTAATTGTGTCATCCATCAGATAAATAGATTGAGGGACATAACCTACATTCTTTTGCCAATCTTTCAAATTATGCTCAGTAATTTTTACACCATCTACAATAACATCGCCATCATTTGGACTAAGTAAGCCTAGCAGGATATCAATTAAAGTTGTCTTTCCTGAGCCTGTTACACCAACAATTCCAACAGTTGTATTCTTCTCAATTTCTACATTAAGGCAATCTAACACTAATTGTTCTGTACCTGTATAAGAAAAACAAACATTATCAATTATTAACTTTTTATTAAATTTAACAAAGGCTTGATTATACTCTGGATTTATAGCCACACCTTTTCTAGAAAGATCTGAAATTAGCAGATCAATAGCAGACAAATTGTACCTTATAGATATTATGCCACTATATACTGCTTGCATTGCTGGCATAATTCGATATCCAGACAGTGCATAAAGAGAAACAACAGACATAACCTCGTGAGAAGAGTGTCTCATGTTAATAATTACAATAACAACCATTCCACCAAAAACAATAATCTCTAAAATGTACCTTGGAAATATTGAAATTAGAGAGCTCTTTGTGTCATAAATAGAGATTTCCTTTGCAGGGGTATGAAAAAAATTAGAGAATTTTTTTTCATACCCTCTTAACTTAATATACTTTATTGCAGACATTGCCTCATCAGCAGTTTTATATAATAAAAAATTAGCTGTTGTTAAGGCAGCTCCAATAGAGCTTACTTTATTTTTAACTAATTTATGTATTACAGTATAAGAAAGTAGCAAGATACCGGTTGAGACAACAGCAACAACTGGGTCTATAAACGCAAGCAACAAACATATAAATACAATAATAACACTCTTTGATACCACAACTAGAGCCTGAAGAACAACACCTATCATGCTACGGTTTACTTCGGATATGATATTTTTAGTCATTTCAGAAGTATTTTTATTTAAAAAGAAGCTATAAGGTTGTTCTAAATATCGATTAAGTAGTTTCACAGAGAGCTTATAGCTCTGATTGTTTGAAAAATAAATAACCCCCCAATTTATCAAAATTTGAGAGATGTTTGAAATCAAAATAACTGCCATCATGGACAGCCCAAAAAATAGCACTAACTCATCTTGATCTTCAAGACTCAAGAGGTTATAAATATACGATATATATATATTTTCATGAATTATGGTAGGGTCAATAACTACAGCCATGAATGGCATTATTGCACCTATTCCAATAATTTCAAATATCCCTGTTAATATCATTCCAAGAAATAGAAAACCAAGAATTTTCAGTTCTGATTTACCGAATAATATGTTTATTTTTTTCAACAAAGATATTTGCTTCATAGGTTAATTATATTGCATGGTCCGCCCATCATTTTATTTTGGAAAAAAAATCCATATTATTAGATGATGCAATTTTTTTATACCGATTCTTTATTACGGAAGCAAGATGATTGTTATTGTACTTCCATACAAAATTCTGCGTCATTGCGATTGGATCTTTATCAAAAAATATCTTAATATCGCTATCTTGTATAAGGCTAATTAATCTATCATAATCTTCCTTGTAAAACAACTCTATTAACCCTGTATCAAAAGATGATGCTGTCATTGTTTCAGAATGATACACGGCCTGGCGGCCTGACAGTATTAGCACCCTTTCAAGTGGCTTTGTATGTTTTTTTATAAAAGCAACATTTGACTTAACTATAGTATCTTTATCCAAATTTAATATTTGATTCCTGTCAATTATTAATTTATTAATACCGTCTGGCATATAATAAATCATACTAATAGCTGATCCAAAAACTACAGTAATAATGCCAATAAAAAACACCTTCTCGTGATTTAACCCCAATCCTTTACTAAACTTTTTATGGAGTTTGTTTGCATACAAAATAAGTAGAATAATTCCAGGCCATGATACATGATGAATATTCCCATTGGCACTTCTACCTAAGTAATAATAAAACAGTCCAAACCCCATTATTGCTAATAAGAATATTATTGAATTATCTTTATCTTTAATATTTATCAATGCATGTGAAAATGCTAAAATATAAATCAATATCAAAATATTCCACGGCCCTACCAATGGCATTGGAAGCATTCCATGCCCTAACAGGGCAAATACTCTAAGTGTCTCTACAGCATCTTGCAGTTGTATATAAGCGCCGTACCTTATATAGAGATACATATAAAATAAAAGTAAAGTTAAAAATATAATTCCAATAAATATCAATAACTCTCTAAATAATGCGATAACATCTTCTCTAACGCTTGCGTTACTTCCTATATTAATATATGAAATAAACAAATACCAGCTTATTGAAACAATTATCCCAGTTTCGAGATTCCAGATTAAAGACAAGGCAGATGCAATATATCCAAAGAGCCGGATGAAATTATTTCTACGTTCTATATATTTGTATGCAAGCAACAATATTAAACAAGGGAATATTATTCTTAATGGTGTATATTGAAAATAGTATTCCATTGAGCGACTGATGTACATATCTGCGAACCTTGTATAATAATACTGCGCCCATATGACTGATAAAAAGCCAGTACTAACAATAATTCTGTTGGTTATCAGTCGGCTCATTACATAGTATATAATCCAAAAAGATGTAAACACAAGTAAAGCTTGAATGATGCTAAATTTAAGTACACTTACCCCTCCTACCAGTAAGAATATTGGCTCTAAAATATGAGGGTATAGGCCATAGGTATTATAAAATCTATCAACATACAATACACTATCACTATTAGCAACCTGAACAACTGAATAGTAAATTGCATCCAAATGAGCCCACCCCCATTTAGAGGCGCTGATGTCAAAAATATTTATAGAAAATGATAACAGTAGATAATATATAACAACTATATTAAATATTGCATCTATCCCTTTAAACAATGCTCTTTTACTAGCATTAGTTATACTTAATTTATCAAAATAAATAAGCATACCAATAATTATTAATAAAAAGAATGGAATAACAGTAGCAATATTAAAAACACTCTTCTCTAAGAATACTTTATAGTACCATACTCCCCATTCTTGGGTCCCAGCATAGGCCAATGCGAGTATAGCTACCATAAATACAGCTAACCAAGTAACATTATATATGCGCTTATTATTTAGAAAGTTTGTATAATTAGTTAAAATAAAATGTGTTGGTAATATTACAAATGGCAATAAAATAAGTCCTGTTGTATATAAAACCCACTCAAGCGGCTCTGGTTTAAGCATTTCTATATTAGAAATAGTTATATCCAAAGCCACATTCACTATATTTTCTATATTAGAATCAAAGTATTGATGAACTATCAAACTAACAAGCGCTAGTACTATTATACAAATAAACACGATATATAGAAAGCGGAGAGAGTCCCCAAACTCCTTATTGTGATCAATATATTTTCTTTTATTTTTCATTTTCTTGCGCCTTCAAAACTCTTAATCTAGTAACTACTGGATATTTTCCAACCGCCTATGCGCTCAATGCAAATGTTATCTGTTGCTCGTCCCTTGCCGTCCATTGATATAGTAATACCTAGGTTTTTAAGTCTTTGGGTATGCACTTCACTGGTGTACTGGCTACCTTGATCAGTATTAAAGATCTCTGGATGTGGGTGCTTTGCCAGTGCATCATTTAGTACGCCCATCGCCAGCTGGTTATCCATAGTATTGGATATAGCTGTGTTGCCAATATCGAAAGTAGGTTTCTCTACTGTGGTATTACAAAATTTACACTTCATGATAAGTTTAGTTTATTTAATTCTATTTTATTAGAATGTAGGTATGGTACATACACCCTTACACTCGTTAAAGTTAACAACTGTATTATTGAAGAAAATTAGCGTTGCTGCGCAGAAAGATTGAACTCATCTTCGCGTCATCGTGAATGTATCCATGATATCTTGAAAAATATCTATGATTATTTAATACACTCCAAAATTTCTTCTGGTCCTCTAATTCTCGATCTATACCTACGTATTTTCCTTCTAATCTTGTCCAGCACTCTTTCACTGAATCTAAAATATCGGATGATGTAAGGTTTATAATCTCAATCAAGAGACGACTCTAATAGAAAATCCGCAGGATATTTATATAAAAATTACTTAAATATTGTAACTATGCTATGTTCTTTCAACATACAAATCTATATTTTTTTTCAACCAAGATGTGCAAGGCCGAGTTTTTACCTTAGCTCTCGTGTTACTTTTCCAAAAATTTAAAAAGTACTGATTAAAGAGCATTTTATCTTCTTTATTTTCTTTATATTTACCCTTGATAAATAACTCCATTTCGACCGTTGCTTCTAATATTTCTTCTTCCGTATTATCCATATACTTTAATTTTGTTCTCTTGTAATAACTGTTGGCAATATATACATCATCCGTTCCTAGCTTCAATGCATCGACATATTTCACCACATTTCCAAATTCATCTATCATTTTTTTTTGAATAAAACGATCATTCCTACCCAATGGAGATTCTGTAAACGGCGCATAATTAACACCAAGAAAAGGGGTGTGAAAAACTGTTGCAACATCTGTAATACCGGAGGTCGTGCCAATTAAAAATTCTGAAATATCAATTAAAAAAATATCCATAAAGTCACTTTGAAAGTCACAGAATGGATAGTCTAAAAAATATTTATTTTTATAGTTAACTCGCTTTGATGCAATGCTTCCAATTCTAAATACAAAATACCCTAAATTAATAAGATATTTGATAGTTGGTACATATGTATCAATATCTGCATTTCTATAGTTATGGTAACTCCAATCCCAATCCCGAAAAATATCCTGCGAATCAAGGTATACGGGATCTCTTGCGAAAACACATACAATCTTTTTATTGTTAGGAATATTAATAGATTTCAAATAATCCCAGCCTTTCCTCTTGTCACGTTCACTTAAATATAAAACCCTGTCATACAATGAAAATTCAACTTCATTACTATGCATTTTTAATTCGATATCAATGCCACTCTCTTTTATCTTTGCAGAAGATGCATTCAATAACTTATAGATAATAGAGCTATAAATAAAAATAATTTTTTGATTTTTTATCGCCTCTTTTTTAATAACTTGATAAAGTGTCTTATTTGCAATCAAATGTGAATCGCTTTCCGACGGACCAACTAAGATAAACTTATAATGTCTATCTAGATCTCCAGCATTAACTCTTTTAAAAAATAAATCATTGTTTAAAGCAAGGTGGCCTATCCTACTCACTATAACCTTATAAACTTTAATATTTAGTAATTTTTCAATTACGCCAACTATACAAACAGTCAGTGCAATCAATAACTTTTTAATACTGAACTTAAAAGCCATGATAATTTAAGCAACTATTTTCTGAAAACCGCAAGCAAATAAATTGTCAACAGTTAATTAATAATAAACCCGAAAGTGTCTACCTGTATATATTGTGTACCCATAAGCGCATCTTGTATAAATGCTTCATTAATATAACTCTTTTCCAAAATTTACTCCTATAAAAAATTAGAATGTAATGGCTTGTTTTTTGTAGATTCTATCAATCTATCGCCTTTAATGTGATTATCTAGAGCTACACTAATATAATGTTGAATAGGTAAAGTACCCATCATAGTTTGAGCATCAAAATTAGTTGAAGCCAAATAATTCATTGCACGCCAATACTTATCTGATTTAAAAATATCAATAAATCTTTCAGTTGTAAAATCCCCTATGTGAAGTTTTGAATAACGCGCATTAAAAAACATTCCTGATGGGGCTACTAAACCACTCCCACTAATTTGTAATAAGAATGGTGGGCCGTAAAATCTATTATACGAAGGCTTTCCTTTATCGTTAATCTTGTCCCACTTTACAATCACCTTTGTTTTATCAGTACTTAAATCTTCTGCTTGTTGCAGTAGCTCATACATTTGTTCATACTTACTATAGTCAACTCCCAATGTATGATATTCGTCATCGGAACAATGTTTAATTACTGCATAGTCAACACCTAAATCTACACCCAGCTTAGCAAAAGGGATAATCTCATCTTTAAACTCTGGCATTAACACCATTTGTATTCCAAGAGTCACCGAAAGATTGTGCTTTTTCTTAAATTCAACCGCATATTTAATATTTCTTATTGCTTTGTCATACACTTCTGTATGCTCTGGACCTTTATACATAATTTCAGCATACTTTTCTGGCGTTCCAGCTGCAACTGTAAATCTAATCCAACTCATATGTGGGAGAACCTGCTCACTTTTCTCCGGACCCCACTCCCAAGCGTTAGTTGCGTTACCAACATTTATACCAACTTTTGCCGCATGTTGAACAAATGGGACATAAGCTTTTGACAATGTGCTCTCTCCATCGGATACTAGTGATACACCACGAACTCCAACTTCTGCAAAATCATCTAACAAATTTAAAGCGTGATGAATTTTAATGCCATGTCTTTTCTGTGGCTCTTGCATCATAGCATAACAAAATTTACACATTGACCCACATGCCCTTGTTAAAGCCATATCAACTGTAACTGGCGCTATCTTCTCTCCAGCTTCCCAGGCGTTAACTCTATCCATATGATAGGATAATTTGTGCGAATCCAAAATTAGCTCGCCATCATTTGTCATAACTGATTTACTCATGATAAAACCTCAATACCTCTTAAATTCCTTAATGAACTCTTATCACCTATGGGGGCATGCCAAACAGTAATACCATTATCCACATTAAGCTTTAAAAATTCCTCTAAATCTAGCAACAAAGGACCACGTTCATCTGCAGATAATGTGTCATTAATTATTACAGAAACTTGCCCTCCTTTATTAGCCTCAACAACATCAATATCAGCATTCAGCGAAAAATTCTGAATAGATTTATTTATAAGATCTATTCTTTCACCTATAGTTAAGCTCACCCAATCATCACTAGGAACAGGGCTTGGAACATTTGAAAAACTTACATCGATACCATTAATCACAATATACTCCAAACTATTATTAATTAAAAAGGACCATGAAA
>Ga0066610_10001661_pt1 | contig 13159 bp, 9 predicted proteins | sample SaaInlV_DNA_165m_FD_60375 | JGI IMG/M metagenome (GOLD analysis project Ga0066610, IMG submission 60375) | Marine microbial communities from expanding oxygen minimum zones in the Saanich Inlet - SI075_LV_DNA_165m | ecosystem: Environmental > Aquatic > Marine > Unclassified | place: British... | reverse complement strand
CTTGTTGTAAAATGAACACTATCATTTCTACCCAGATTTGATAATTCAACAAAATTATAAAATCGTTTATTATTTGTATTTCGAATAATATTATTTATATTATCGCTATTTTTATTTTTTAAAATTGTTCCAGCTATAAAAGCAGGTAATTTATTAGAACTTAATTCTGAAAATTGATCAATTAATTTATTAAATGCTATTTGATAATATATCGGATTAGAATTATACAAAATATCAGATTCACCTTGATGCCATATAATGGCATTTATTTTTTTATTATAAGAAGATGATAATTGAAGTGTCGCATCATTATATATATCTTTTATTTTTTCAAATAAATATCCAGGAGGAAGATTTTTATTTGGTCCATTACAAGTTCTTATATTTTCATCATAATATTCTTCATCCGGTTTAAATTTAACCCAGTTCCCTATTGGTTTATTTCCACAACTATAACAAATAATACCTGGTCTAATACCTTTATTATTTTTAATAAGATGTTTCGCATATTGAAATGCAAAAAGATTTTGAGTCGGCATTCTACATTGATTAAATCCACCTAATGATCCATTTGATAAATCAGCAACTACCCATTTTTTTTGTTCTATATCATATGATTGAATTCTATTATAAGGTTGGTCAATTGGAATATCTGAATTATATTTTGTACCCCAACCCCCTGCATTACTTTGTCCGGATGTTATAATGATAAAATTTGGTTCATTTAGGTCATAAAGATGATAATTAGGTATATTTTTATTTTTTTTCATAGTATTAAAATTATTAAAAATTATTTTTTGATAATATTGATAATTATTAATAATTTTATACCATTTTTTATAGGTATCCAATGAAATATAATCATTTGATAATAATTTATGGATAAATTGAATATTCATAATTTTTAATTCTTCATTTGATAAATTTATATACATATACTTATATATAATATATATAAGTATATTTCGAAAACAAAAATTTTTTTATTTATTTTTAGATAAATTATTTGAAAATAAATATTTTATACCTAAATTATTATTGTATTCTTGTGTTATTATCATATTACGATATATTCTATAGTCTGATGTATTTGTATAATTTTTTCGTATTTGTAATAAATTTTGTTTAAGATTTTTATGTATAGTTTGAATTATACAATACATTATACCATATAATTATTTTTATATTAAAAATATTAATTTTTTAAGAATGATTATAAATAATTTTAAATTTTTTAAATTTTTAAATATGTTTTTATCAAACAGTCTGAGCATACGGATTAAAAAATCTATTTTCAATTTGTCTGTTGATATGACCATTTTCAATCTGTGGATGACCTTCATTAACTCCAAAAGTTATAGCAACAGGTTCAACCTTGTCACAGATTTGTAGATGATCTGCATTTGTTGTATTATCAGACTTCAATCCGAGTCTCCTCAAAATACCCCAATCCTGAATTAGCAGTGGGGTATTTTTTAATACATACATCTTATCGTAGTCATTTTCTTTTTCTTTACGGAATTCAGATAAATTAAATTTATATAGACTCCATGTAAGTTTCATATTTGAATAAATAGACTTAGTTGCTTGAAAATCTTCCAAACTATAGTAACCAGATAAAGTATTTTTAAATGTATATAGTAAATCCTTGAATGAATCCTCAAATGTTTTTTTTAAATCATCAGATTTTGTTTCAAAAAAAATCGTTTTAAAATTGTTCAATTCAAATTCATAACCTTCATAATGATTTTCAATTGTTTCTTTCATTTCTTTTATTGTACATGTCATACTTTGTTCATAAAGTAATGACTCAATATGTTGAATTAAAGCAAGTGTTCTTGATATAAATACTATACATATTAATAAAAAATCATTCATATCTTTATATTGAGATAGGTTTGAGTTTTCATTAAACATGTTGTTAGCAATTTTCTTTACTTTTTCATGAATACAATCATTGATATCTGCACAAGCCATAGATGTGTCACCACAGCGGGCCACTGTACCATCTGTACCAGCTGTCGTTTTCCATGTTTTTTCATTTGAAGATTTTGAACATCTATGTGTTAATGAGTTTGAACCATTAATTGATTCTTCCTTATCTGTTGAAGCATCTGAACTGACTGAATCATTGTCTGTATTACTCATATTTTTATGAAAAATTATACAAGTTATACTAATAATACTACAAATATGTATAAAATGTACTTTAACAAATTCAAAAAAAGACATTGTTTTTTTATTTATTTTATAAATAGTATCGATTTTTTTTTGAATCGAATTTTAAAATTATGTAATATGTCTCAAATGGTGGAAAAATCACTGGTATACAGTTCATTATAGTAATCCCATCCAATCACTCTTCCATACAATCAACCAAACTACTATGCGAGAGGCGAAACCGTAATCTCCACATCAGGAGGGTCGTGAACATCGGGTGGTTCACGCGGGGCACATTCCGAGAAGCAACAACACTCGCTTTCCATTGAACACCATGCGCAGCACAATCCGCATATAATCAAAACACCTATTCCTATCGTAGTATCCATAATATTTGTACTAGTAGTATTGTTTCTAATATTTACTATCTTAGTGTAAACATTTTATAAATAAATTCGATTTTTTTAAGAATCGAATTTTTAAATTTTTAAATAAAAATTTTTAAATTTTACGTATTTGCCATATTCATTGATTGATTAAAAGCACTAATGTTTGTTTTAATTGTATTTGATCTTTGGATGACTGGAATCTTATTATTCAACTGATCGTTGTATAATAGAGTTCTGGAAGTATTAATATATCCAATAATAGCATTCTCATCATTAATGATATTATCTGATCTACAATCTCGAATTTGATTCCATCCCAAGATTTTCATGATGGTACTTGTACCTTTAATTGTAAATGGCACATTAGATGTCATTACAACATGATTCTTAAAATTATTACGATTTTCAAATCCAAAATTGATTTTAAAATCAAAATTTTGTAGATTTAGATTATTTTTTTCAATATTTATTTTTTGTTGAATATCTTCACATAACGATTCATAACTCTCTGTTACATAATTACCCATACGAATATTAATATCTTTTGTTATATTATTAATAGTAAATTGAATATGTAACTGATCTGACATTTCTAAGATATTAAATTCCAAATATTTAGATTCTTTTTTAATAATGGTTAAAGTATTATCAGAAAGCACAAAACTTGTTTTTTTAATTTCGATACTTTCTTTTAAATTTTTTAAACTATGTTTTTTCCAATGGGTATAGAAAAGAGCCGTTGCTCTGTATGAATATCCCGAACGAGACAACCATGTGAACCAACCTGCTGTGTAATCATAAAGATGCCCACCAAAACCTTTTTCTTTTTGTTCAAAAAACTTTATATGTCTATTGACTTCAAGTTCCAATTCTGAAACCATTTCTAATAATATATTTAAATATTGGACAATAGAAATTTTTTTCATTTCATCATTAGAAAAAATATTATTTAATGATGTTTTAAAATCCTTATTTGTTTCTCCATCATGTGAATTTAATTCACGTTGAATACGAGGGGGCATATTTTTAGAATTAACAATATTATGTTCAATATTTGATTTATGATTTAAAAAAAACTGTTCAAATGAAATTTCAGCAGTTTTTTTTAAATCATCAAATTGTGTTTCATTAGTTGAATAAATCGTCATAATTTTTTCCAAAATCATGATGAATCTTTGTCGTTTGGTTTCTTGTGTACCATCTAAATCTTCACTTGTTAATGTTTTATTCAAAAAATCGGTATATGGAAATATAAATTGATGGTTCACATTGTTAATCAGAGAACTGGCTGTTGGACCATACAAATTTTTTTTTAATTCATCCAATTTGTCTTTTTTATCAGCAAAATCACCATTGAATTCACGGATTTTACGAATATTCGGATCAATATCATTTATCTTATTGCAAAAAACACCAGTATAAACTGTTATTACAGGATAAACTATAATGTTAACCACAGAATATATTTGTCCCATTTTTTTATTTATTTATTAAATAGGCTATTTTATTATTTTTATTAAAAATGGTTCGATTTTTTATTCAATGGTGTAAAAAAATCGAACCATTTTTAATTTAATTATAAATTACTACATAAGTAAAAAAGTAAAAATGACTGAACAAGTTAGATTTTATGATGTTAACAGAACTTTAAATTTTGTTCCTTCTGCATTAAATTGTAGAGTATATGAACAAATGGCAGAAGTTACAGGATGTGATTATCCAATAACAGCACATAGAATGTGTGAAGAATATTTACAAGTTCAATCAAGCTTTAGAGAAGATGGTCAAATTTTTTTCCAAGATGTAAGAGAACGTCTTCAAATAAACGCAATTAATAACATGTTTAATACAAATTCATGTGATGCATTAAGAGAACAATCCATTCAAGGACATAGAGATATTTATTTGAATGGTCAGATTTCTTTTTTTGCTCTTCCTCTAACAGATCAATTCAGAATTTTTTGGCATGCCGAAAAAAATTGGGAAACTGTTGGAACAATGTATGATATTTTAAAAGAATATCCATCATATGTTATGGGCAATGAAGTAAATGTGTTCAATAGTTCGCTATACCTTCAAGCAAGAAATATTCAAAGTTTGACATATAATAATTCATTTCAACCAATGAATGGTATTGAAGATTCTTCATATACTATAAATTTGGTAAATTATGAATTATCTTTAGTTGATAATTTAATGAATATTATTCCTATTCCGATTGAAAATATTCAAACAGGAATCCCGGTTGAAAATAGTCATCCAGGATTACAGGATGAAAATTTACCAATTGGAATTCCAATTGAAAATCCAATTGAAAATAATCCAATTGAAAATAATCCAATTGAAAATAATCCAATTGAAAATAATAATTTATCTGATCAAACCTTAACAGCGGCTTTGACGACTGTTAATAAGACATTGGATGTTCTTAATCATATGGTTCATTCTACTGAAAGAGAAAAAGTTTTATATATTTCTTCTTTATTTGTAGATCATATTAAAAATAATTTGAGCTTTATGGAAAGTTCAGATGATGGAATGGGTGCATTCATAAATGTTGCTTCATCATTTCTAAAAAATGGTAAACTTAAATTTGACCAACTTTTGATGGAGGTTTGTCAACAGAAATTCAATATACCATTAAATGGTGTTAGAGAATTTTGTGTTAGTTTATTTCATGGTGGAAATAACATCATGCATTCATTTAAAACAATGTATAAAGACCTTGTATTATATGAGGTTCCTTATGCACAAGTTGTATTACTTGTTTATCAAGCTGTACAAATGATAAAAACTCTTTATCGTAATACTCATGTGAGTATTGTAAATATAAATGGATTTACGGCAATTCGTACAGAAAATAAGTCTTTTAATTTTAGCAAAGGTGATTATTATGTTATTAAGTTAGACAATGAAGTTCTTGACATTCATGTTAAAGAATCTCGTTCTAAAAAATCTGATGGTGATAAGTACACACAGAAAAAATTCAAAGAGGAGACTATTAAAAAAGCGTTTCAAGTTTATGGTATAGATTATGAATTCTTTGAAAATAAAAAAGATGATACCGAATTATCTCGTTTCGACAAGTACAAACAGATGTGTTATTTTAAACTAACTCACCAGATATGGCTGGATGCCATGGATCTAACAGATGAACAGAAAACCCTGTATGATCATGTTTTGTTTGAATCTGAAGAAGAAAAAGAAAAAAGGATTACCTTTAAAATTCTTGAGAAGAAGATGAAATATCTTGACCTCAATGAAAATAAGGATATTGTAACTTTTTTGGTTGATTTAAAAAATGATTTGATGAAGTGTAAAAACAACACAGAACTCGCAGAATTTGCGTATTCTTTCTTTTATGAAACAGGTAATTCGAATGATGAACAATATCATTTTTCAGATTTATCAATATTTTTATTGGAAATTTTCAATATTAATATTGAAAAACTTGAAAGTTATATCAATCATGAAAAGAATATGACTGATGATCAAAAAAAAAAAGCTATTGAGAAAGAAAAAGAAAAAGAACAACAACAGTTGGACAAATTGTTGATAACTCTTAGAAAAATAACTTCTCAGACTATGAAAGATCAAATAAACAAAGAAAAAGACAAATCCAAAAAAGCCAAAAATGATAATACGGGTGATTATACACGTGAGGAAATAATTAAATTTGCTCATAAGCAATTGCTCATATTTGAAATTACACCGGCATTTATATTTCCAGTAATTGTGTCATCCGTGACATCTAACCTGGTATTTTCAGCTGTCTATATTGATAAAGAAATGGTCAAAATGAAAGCGCAAGGAATTATGTATGTTCCATATAAGTCTCTCGAGATTATGTATGGTATTATGCAAAGTTATGTATCTTATGTAGCTTCTAATCACTTGTGTTTACAAGTGAGTTTTTTGGTCGATTGGGCTGATATTACACTTGAAAAATTTGTAAATCCCAATATATCGTTATTTACATCATATGGTATATCAGCTTTAGCTAAAATCGGTGATGGTTCATTAGAAGGTCAAAATATTGGTCGATCTATTTTTGATATAGGTGAAAATTTGTTAAAAACAAATTCAACTATTGTTATTGAATATATCGATTCTTTTGAGTTTGGATTTATTGATACTATCAATGAATATTTTGGTGATATCGGTACATATATTGATAATATCATATCATATATTGATAATTATTTAAAAGAATCATTCTTATGTTATATTGATATTAAAAATTATGTGATTGCATTCTTTAATTCATATAATATGGAACCGTTGTTGGATTTTATTAAAGGTATTACTGATATATCATCAATAAAGATGATGTTTATCACAATGGTAGCTTCAAGAATTATTCGTTCAATTGTATTTCCAGACGTACTGGAGATTGAAAATGAAAGGAAAAAAAGGATGCATGAAGAAGAAGAAAAAAGAATTAAAAAAAATAATTCAGATATTAATGATTTAATAACTAAATTAAATTCTAAAGATTCGAGTCAGCAATTAAAAGAAGTTATTATTATTGAATTAAAAAAACGTGGAATCATTGAACACGAGTATCTCCCGATACAACAAATGGATGTATCAAAAACTCACAGTAGTGTTTGTGGTCGAAATTTAAATTTAAATAACGACCCTGTTATTCCTGTTGTTCCTGTAATAACAGAAGTATCGAATACATACAGCATTGTTAGTGGTCGAAATTTAATATTAAATATTTAAAAAATTAAAAAATTAAAAAATTAAAAAATTAAAAAATTTATAAAAATTATAATAGAATGTATTTTTGGAACGATGTAATACATATAAAGGTTAAATAATATATTTATATAAATGAAAAAGGTTTCATTGATTACATCAGATAAAATATTTTATAAATTAAACTGGCACGAAAAAGCAGATACAAAAAAAGCAACAATAACATTTTTAAATTTGGGTAAATTAAAGACAATATCATTTCATGATTGGATACCAATGGAAAAAGGAGGAGAAATACCATGGCATAGGATTTATCAATTTCATTATCAAAATGAAATACTATGGGATAGAAATGAAAGAAAAATGAATCTTGAATTATTAGATAAAGAAGATATATTTAGTAATATTCAAATGTTAAAATTTGAAAATAAAAAATGGATAGAATCTAAAAAAGAACAAGATATTTTACCAAATGAGATTAATATAATCACATTTAATTGTTTAATGGATATATATGAAAAAAATATTACAGATACAAAAAGTAGATTACCAATAATATGTCAATATTTAGAACAATATAATGCTGATATAATATGTCTTCAAGAAATTACTATAAAAATGAAACAATATATAATGAATCAAGAATTTATACAAAAAAATTATTATATTACAAGTAATGAGCCAAAAATATATGGTCAAATGATATTAACTAAATTTAAACCATTATCACAAAACTTAGTTACTTTAAATGGGAATCATATGAAAAAATATTTACATTTATTATTTACAAATAATAAAGAAGAAAAAATAGAACTTTATAATATTCATTTTACAAGCGATGATCAAATAAATTCTGAAGAAAAAAGAGATATCCAGATAAATCAAATATTGAATCAAATAAGAAATGATAAAGTCATTTTATTGGGTGATTTTAATAGTGAATTTAATATTGATATGTTTGATGATGTATGGAATATATTAAAACGAAATGAAGATGGATTTACATTTGATTATATGGAGAATGAATTAACAAATAAAGTAACAAAAAAATTTAATCGTACAAGGATTGATAAAATATTATTTAAAGAATTAAAACCAATTTCAATAGAATTAGTATTTAAAGAACCAGTAAATAAAACATATGCGTCAGATCATTTTGGATTATTATCAAAAATATCATTAGTAGATATTTATGAAAGTAATAAAAATACAGAAAATAGAATAAATAGGGAAAATATGGAGAACATAGAAAACGTGGAAAACATAGAAAACGTGGAAAACATGGAAAAATATAATAAATATATATTAAAACCAGGGAATGTATTATGTTTTATATTAGAACCTAAATATTGGGAAATGTTAAATGAAATTAGAAAAATATATGATGATGGATATTGTAAAATTCCACCTCATATAACATTATTTCAAAGATTTGTTGATATTCATGAATGGTATAATTTAAAAGATAATTTAATTTTAAAAAATGATAAAATTAAATTCGATAAATTAGAAATATTTAAATTAACAATTAAATATATATTAGTTTTAACTTCTTCAGAAGACTTTAAAATAAACGAAACACGAAGTAAATTAGAGAATATTTTTAATATAAAACAAAAAACAAAACCTCATATTACTTTGGGTGAATTTGATAATGAAAAGAAAGCATTATCAGTAAAAAATAATTTAGAAAAAACAATGATGAAAGATAATTTGGTAGAAATTAATTTAAGTAATGTTTCTTATATGAAAAAGGTCAATGACCAGTATTTAATATATGATAATATTGGTATTCATGATAAAATACCAGTAATAGATTTAATATGTTTAATAGCGAATAATATTATTAAAGAATATGAATATAAAATAGTTGGGTCAAGAGCTTTTGGTATAACAGATACAGATTATGATATAGTATTAATTGGTAATATTGATGAAGATATATTTAATAATAAGTTTTATTCTTTAACCAAGATGACATCTTATTTTAAGTATGCAAAATTAATTGAATCAAAAATGAATTCATTAAATATAATAACAGAAAATAATGAAGAAATCAATTTAATATATGTGAAAAGAGGGGTTAATAAAATATGTAATATTTATGTGAATGATGCAATAGAACATATAAATATTGTTAAAAAATTATTAGATGATAAATTTAAATTATTTTGTAATTGTTATTATTGTATAAGGACATGGGCACTAACAAGACAAATATATGGTTCAAAATATGGATATTTAAATGGAATATCATGGTTATATTTAACATTAAATTTATTTATAAAATTTGAATTTGAAAATAGAAAAATATTTATGAAAAAATTTTTAGATTATTATGATAATTATGATTGGACTATACCAATTAATCTAAATAATTTAAATGTTGAAAAAAAAACATATTCGGATAATATTATATATATATCTTCATTGACGATTAATTCATCAAATATAGTAAGAAATATAACAAAAAATACATGGAATATTATATTAGAGGAATTTAAAATTGCTAATCAGACAGAAGATATGAATTGTATATTAAAAAAAAAGGAATTATCTAAAAATTATTTAAAAATAATAATTAATGATCAATTTATATTTAATAGAATTGATAAAAAAAATAAATTATCATCTGAAATATGGAAATTAGCAATTAAAAATAATATTATACCATATATTCAATGGTTTGAAAAAGATAATAATTTTATTTATTATATTGGTATAAAAGATATATCACATATTGACAATATAATAAATTATTGTAAAAAATTTAATACAGTAATAGAAATTAAAAAAAATTAAATTATTTACAAAAAGTGTATTAGATTTTTATTACTATTTACATATTTATTAATAATAATTTTATATATTATATATAATGGAACAAGAAACAGAATTTGTTCATAATTTTTGTGAATCGAGATTAACAAATAATACTCCTCCAGAAATATACAATGCATATACATCATTAATAATAACAGTTTTCCCATTACTATTTGGTTTTCCAAAAAATATAGTTTTTTATAATTTTGCATGTATGTTAGCATTTAATGGTTGTGCAAGTTTTTATTATCATTATTATTTAGATTGGGTTGGTAAACAAGCAGATGAAATGTCAATGATATTAGCTACTTATTTTGGTATTTGGGGATTATTAAAAATGTATTTTATCAAGAATAAAGAATTATTAAATTGGTATAATGGATGGAATAGCATATTTATGATATCATTTTTAATTTTTAATACAATTCTAAAATATGATTTTTTATTTCCAATATTATTTACTATTTATATAAGTATTAGCTTAGGTTTAATTTACAAAATTTCACAAATATATAATTATTATTATAAAATGAACTTAATAATTTCATTAATAGGTGCTAAATGTTGGTTTATATCAGAAATATTTTGTAATGAATATACACAATATGGTCATGTTGTATGGCATTTTTTATTTCCATTAGGGTTTTATCAATTAATTTTATATTATGATGAGAAATTTACAAATTTAAAAAAAATTATTTAAATTTTCCAATTATAAATAAGATCAATGTTGTAGTGTGTAAAATTCCATTTTTATAATTTTTATCGTTAAATCGTTCTTTAACTAATTATGGTTATAAAGAAAAAACGGGTACCTGATTTTTATTCAACACATGTATTTTCTCTTAATTTCCGCACGACATGTACCCATTTGGTCGGTCGTTGTACCGTTATTTTTTCAAGACATAATTTGTTGTTTTTATGAAAATCTAAATTCGCTTGTCCTTGAAGTTCTATCTTACAAATCTTACACTTTCGAGGACACTCATTCAACTTGTGATAAGTTAAACCTTTTTTACCAGAATAAGAACATGAACTATGTCCTCTGTTTTCGCAATCTTTGCATTTTCCTAGTTGGGGGCATACAAATTTTTCATGGTATATCTTGACGTTTGTATCACGAGGTAAATTTGTCAATTGTTCAATATCTTGATTACAATGTTCACATACAGTCGGTTGTCCACATAATCGCATGTGACGGTTAAGTATATAGCGAATAGTCATTGATTTGGATATTCCACTATTGAATAAACTCATATTATGAAGAGTTTCTTCAATAGTGGAATATCCGAATATACGTGCATCAAACTCCTTATAGTTTATACCACAAAACCCGCAAAAAGTTTTTTCCACATCCTCTTTTCGACATTTCTCTTGTATATGTTGCTGAAGTGTTCTCTGATTAATACATTTAGCATTACAATGAGGGCATTTTAGTGCGTTTCCTTCATAGTCAGCAATAATTTCGTCAGAAATGTTTTCCAGTTTGTGCATAGATCTACAGATCCAGGTAAATTCATCAGTATGAGGTCGATGACAACATGAAAGACATGTGTTATGTCTCATGAAATTTTGTGTTCCGCAAGGAATGCACATATTGTTTTCTGTATAACGACAGACACTGAATGTGGAAGAATTTATTTCACGCATTTCACCTAAACTCATATTAACAGCAGAAGACACCAAACATATACTGCAATTATTTGCTTCTGTTTGAATTTCTTGCATTTTTGTACTAATATTAGTATATATTTGAAATACTTATTATTTTTTTTAATATGCATCGATTTTTTTATAATATTATATAATTATTTTATAAATCAAATGGGTTCTACATTAGGAAAGGGAATAAGAACTTTATTTAGAAAAAATAACTATAATGTGTTTTTAGTAGATGAGTTTAGAAGTTCCTGTAAATGTTCCAAATGTGATGAGGATATATGAGAAGTTTATGGTGCGAGAACACCCAAACAAAAAAGAAACATAATGACAAATTGCGATTAATTCATGTTGTAAGAACGGTGTAAAACAGAAAAAATGAATAAACCAAAAATTATAGAATTAGAATGTAAATGAAATTATAATACATGTCTTAAAGAAGACATAGAAGAATATGTTTCTAAAAATTAACAGGATGAGATAAGTTAAAGCATTGAGTTATTTTACAATGTTCACATATACCTACAACTCCATAAGGTTTAAGAAATACTATATTATGATTATATCTTAGACAATCATCTTTTTTCCATGTTTGGCGGTAGATATTATGGAATTCAATGGGTACACTTGAATTACTTTGTTTCCATGCAGTAATAGATTCATCACTAAGTTCAGACAAGTCTCTAGTATTATTATTATTATTATTATTTGTTAATGTAATATGTATTTTTTCTGCCCTACATTCAGGACATGATCTATTCCATAAATCACTACATTTTTCATGATATATATGATTACATTGATATGGTTTATGAATATCAATATATTCTATATTATCTAAACAAATAGAACAAATATTTAAATCTTGTTCTATATCATTCGTACTTTTCGTACCTATGATATTTATTAGTCCTTCTTGTATATGTTTCAGAAGTGTTTTATGATTCTTATATTCAGTAGTACAATGATGGCATTTTAGTGCGTTTTTTTCTGCGTCAATAATTGTGGAAGAATCTCTTTCACCTAATCCCATATGAAGAGGAGAAGACACCGCACATATATTACAAATATCTGATTGTCTTTGATTTTCTTGTGTAGAGCTCATTTTGTACTAATATTAGTATATATTTGAAATACTTGTTATTTTTTATAATATATATCAATTTTTTATAATATTATATAATTATTTTATAAATCAAAGGGGCCACCTCCGACTTAGTCGCTAGGCAAGGGTAACGACACCCTTGATACAGTATTACAATCAGAAATTTAATTATTCATATATTTTTAACTATTGGCGAGAAAGTTAAAAATATATAAACAATAAAAATTTTCATGTAACAAGTATCTAATATATTTATGGCTTTTTAAAGCCATACATCACTTTCCATTTTGTATTCAACTTAAAAGAAAAATTGAACTAC
>Ga0066610_10001660_pt1 | contig 13159 bp, 12 predicted proteins | sample SaaInlV_DNA_165m_FD_60375 | JGI IMG/M metagenome (GOLD analysis project Ga0066610, IMG submission 60375) | Marine microbial communities from expanding oxygen minimum zones in the Saanich Inlet - SI075_LV_DNA_165m | ecosystem: Environmental > Aquatic > Marine > Unclassified | place: British... | reverse complement strand
GTAATCTTGCTCCCACACTCCGTCATTGCGAGGAGCGCATGCGACGTCGCAATCCAGCCATCCCAGTTATTGCTTCATCGCTAGTAATCTTGCTCCCACACTCCGTCATTGCGAGGAGCGTAGCGACGTCGCAATCCATCTTTTTAATTGTTTTTCTTTTTCAATAGCAGCAACCATGCTGTTAGTTTGTTCAGCATACATTGCAGCTCCTCAGTCCGTCATTGCCGTGTCACTTCCATCCTGAGCTAAAGCTACCGGTTGTATGTGCTCCTCGCAATGACGGGGTGGGCAGTTGCATTTTTTATGCTTGCTCAAAATTCACTAGTCTTTTGATAGAAGTATTTAAAGATGGATTGCGACGTCGCTACCACCCGACGCTAACGCTGCGGGAGCTATACGCTCCTCGCAATGACGGAAGTGGGGCAGCAATAATGCTGCTAGTTTACTCAAAACACACGAGCCTTGTTATCAAGTATTTAAAGATGGATTGCGACGTCGCTACCACCCTGCGCTAACGCTGCGGGAGCTGCTCTCCTCGCAATGACGGAAGTGGGGCAGTTATCACTTAGACCGAAAATTTTATTGAAGTTTATGCTGTGGTCTCACATTTAATCTCTCTCGTGTATGTGGTTGCTTTAGGTATTATGAGATTAATACCCTATATCCTAGCTCACACCCAGTTATTGCTTCATCGCTAGTAATCTTGCTCCCACACCCCGTCATTGCGAGGAGCGCATGCGACGTCGCAATCCAGCCATCCCAGTTATTGCTTCATCGCTAGTAATCTTGCTCCCACACTCCGTCATTCGAATTAGATAGTAATTTAACCATAGCATCATAGTTTTATATCATGCTAAATAGGATGACATCACTTTTTTGTATTTTTCACTTGATTTGTGTAATAAAGGCAACTGTTAAATTTAATCTTGAGAATATAGTATTATATGTATATAATTTCTTTAACTTAAGGGAATTTATATGAAGAAAAAGCCTGTTATTTTAATATCTAACGATGATGGAATTTACTCAGAGGCTCTTGACTTAATGGAGAGAGTTCTAAGTGATTTTGCCACTGTTTATGTAGTTGTACCTGATAGAGATAAAAGTGGCACAAGCCAATGTTTGACTTTGATGGATCCAGTACATTTAAACTGGGTTAGTGAAAATAAAGTTTCTGTACAAGGCACTCCGGCAGATTGTGTTCATCTTGCTATAACAGGTTTATTGCCTGTGGTTCCTGATCTTGTAGTTTCAGGTATAAATTTAGGCGCTAATTTGGGGGATGATGTTTTATATTCAGGAACACTTGCTGCTGCATTTGAGGCTAGCACATGTGGAATTCCAGCTTTAGCATTTTCTTTAGATTCACATAAGCCAAATAGCTATGATATAGCGTTGGAGCATATGAAGCGTATCGTTATAAAACATCTAGAACAGCCGTTAAAAACAGATACAGTGTTGAATATTAATATACCTTATACTGAAAACACTGATGTGCAAGGAATAAAAGTAACTCGTCTAGGCAGACGTGATCCATCATTGCCTATGATTAAATATAAATCTCCACGTGGTCGTGATTGCTATTGGATTGGCAGGCCTGGAGCAGTACGTAGCTATGATAAAGATACAGATTTTACCGCAGTAAGGGATGGGTATATTTCTGTTACTCCATTACATATTGATATGACAGAGCATAGTGCTATTAAAGATATAGAAGGCTGGTTATAAGTGGAAAATTTATCAAAAAAAATTTTGATTTTGTTGCTTTTAGGTATTGCTGCGTGCTCATCAAATAATTTCGATGCTGGTACTGCTCAGGTTTATGATTTATCTCCTGGTCTAAAGTATGGTGAGAGTTACGTTGTTAAGCCTGGCGATAGCCTTTATTACATAGCTTGGCACTATGGACTTGATTACCGAGAGTTTGCCCAACTAAATAACATAAAGTCTCCATATAACCTGTCAGTAGGTCAGAAATTAGATTTATTATTAAAAAACAAAAAAACACAGCTACATGTCAGTGTCCCTAAGGTTATTGCTAATTCTGAAAAAAAAGCAAATATAACTATAGACAAAGTTAGTCCTAAACCTAAAAGTGACAAAGTTTTGCACTGGTCTTGGCCTGTGCAATCAAAAAACATTATAAAAAATAGTACTAAGGAAAGTTTGCACAGAGGTATAGATATTGGTGCAAATTATGGGGCTGCTGTAAAATCTTCTGCTAAAGGCATTGTAGTCTATGCAGGGTCTGGTATAAGGGATTTTGGTTCTCTTGTTATAATAAAACATGGCGGAGATTTTATAACAGCTTATGGCTACAATGATAAAGTGCTGGTGAAAGAAGGGCAAAGAGTTAATCAAGGTGAGACTATTGCAGTTGTTGGTCACCCACCCTTTGGTAAAGAAAGGCTTCACTTTGAAATGAGAAAGCATGGCAAGCCCCTTAACCCTTTGATATACTTGCCAAAAATTAAATCTTAATTATAGATTGATATGGAGATTACCTATGGAAAAAGAAATAAATTCTGACCCTATTCTTGATTTTAAAGACGACGATTCTAGTGAAATTGAATCTGGGAAAAGCAAAATAAAAAATAATAATAATGATAAGTGCGAGATAAAAGAACCACACTCTAGTATCAGTAACCCAACGACAAAATATTTGCACGATATAGGTTTTCATGAAGTATTGAATCGTGAAGAGGAGCAAGAAATATCTAAAAAAGCGGTTTTAGGAGACCCTGATGCGAGATGCAAGTTGATTGAGTCTAATTTGCGCTTAGTTGTTAAAATAGCGAGAAATTATACAAACAGAGGCATGGCTTTTTTAGATTTAGTTGAAGAGGGTAACTTTGGTTTAATGCATTCTATTAACAAGTTTGAGCCAGAAAAAGGTTTTCGTTTTTCTACCTATTCTACTTGGTGGATAAAACAATATATAGAAAGGGCGATAATGAACCAGAGTCGTACTGTTCGTTTGCCTGTACATGTTATAAAAGAGCTTAATTCATATTTGCGCGTAGGTTATATGCTCGCTTCTGATTTAGAGCATGAGGCTAGTGCTGATGATATCGCAAAACAAATAGATAAGCCTATTGAAGAAATTAATAAGGTTCTTAAATTAAAAGCTGGCGCTTCTTCGCTTGATAAGTCTATAAAATCCGATAGCAATATTGTTCTACAAGACACAATATCTGCTCCAGAAGAAAACAACCCATATAAAGTTATAGAAGATGATAACATAAAAGAGTTGCTAGATAAGTGGTTAATTACACTAGATGAAATAGAGCATGTTGTTATAGTTAGACGTTTTGGTTTGCAGGGCCACGACCCTCATACACTTGAAGAGGCATCTGAATATCTAGGCGTTACTAGAGAAAAAGTTAGGCAAATCCAAATTAAAGCCCTAAGACGATTACGTAAATCCATGAAGTTCTATGGCGTCGATAGCGATGATGTCGTTTAATAAATATTATATTTTTTATTGGTTGTGCTCTTGAAAAAGTAATACTGTGCCCTAATATATATATATGATACATATTTAATAGGGGAGTATTCGATGACGGTTATGAATAAAAAAGTTAAAAAGCAAACTATGCAATTTCAAACAGAAGTTGAGCAATTATTAAGTTTGTTAGCAAAATCAGTATATAGTAATAAAGACATTGTATTGCGCGAATTGGTTTCTAATGCTTCTGATGCTATAGATAAGCTGCGTTATGAGTCAAAGCAAAACAGCGAATTATTAGCAGATAGTGAAGCTTTTAAAATCTGGATAGATTTTGATCAAAAAGAAAAAATATTATCTATACGAGATAACGGTATTGGTATGTCCCAAGAAGAGTTAGTTAATAATTTAGGAACTATAGCTAGGTCAGGCACAGCAAATTATTTAAAATCACTGCAAGACTCTGGCGATAACCTAGATTCACTTATTGGACAGTTTGGTGTAGGCTTTTACTCTACTTTTGTAATTGCAGATAAAGTTACAGTCACAACTAAAAGAGCTTCTGCACAAGATGAGTCTCCTTGTGTATGGGAGTCTAGTGGCAAGGGTGATTATGTTATTAGTCCTGCGAGTGCGGATACACCAGTTGGAACAACCATTCAGCTGCACTTGAAGTCAGATATGGATAACTTCTTACAGGATTGGTATGTAAGAAAAATAATCACAACTTACTCTGATCACATTGACGTTCCAATTGCAATGAAAGTTGCAAAAGAACAGACTGAAGAACAGCGTAAAGAAAATGCTGCAATTGAGTTTGAGTTTGAAGTTGTTAATCAGTCGAAGGCACTTTGGACACAGGCAAAAAAAGATGTTAATGATGAGCAGTATGAAAACTTTTTTAATTCACTATCTCATACCTCTGGCAAGCCTTTAGCATGGGTTCATAATAAGGTTGAAGGTAAAGTTGACTATACTATGCTTTTATATGTGCCAGAAACGGCTCCTTTTGATCTTTGGAACAGGGAGAAGGTAAAAGGAATTAGGCTTTATTCACAGCGAACATTCATTATGGATGATGCTGAGCAGTTCTTGCCACTATATTTGCGTTTTGTTAAAGGTATAGTAGATTCATCAGATTTGCCGCTTAATATTTCTAGAGAAATACTACAAGATAGCGATGTTGTTACTAAAATTAAATCAGGTTGTACAAAGAAAATTCTTGGTTTACTAGAGAGCATGGCTAAAGAAGATCCTGAAAAATACAATAAATTTTGGGCTCAGTTTGGTGAAGTTTTAAAAGAGGGTCCTGGTGAAGATTTTGCTAACAAGGATCAGATTGCTAAATTATTGCGTTTTAGCACTTCAAAATCAGAAACTAATTCACAAACAACATCACTTGCAGATTATGTTGCAAATATGGCAAAAGATCAGGAAAAAATTTACTATGTAACCGCCGAAACCTATACTGCTGCATTGCATAGCCCGCATTTAGAAATTTTCAAGAAGCACGACATTGAAGTGTTACTGCTTTCTAATAGAGTTGATGAATGGTTGGCCTCGCATCTAACAGAGTTCGATGGTAAAAAACTTATTTGTGTCACTAAGGGTGAGTTAGACCTGCCTAAAGATGTAAAAGATAAGTTGAAGCAGGAAGATGAAGTTACAGCGAAAGATTATGAGGACATTATTAAAAGAGTAAAGGAAGTATTGGGCGATAAAGTAAAGGATGTTCGTATGACTTCTCGTTTAACAGACTCTCCAGCTTGTTTGGTTGCTGATGAGCAAGAAATGAGTGCTAACTTGAAAAGAATGTTACGTCAATCTGGCCAGGATTTTATGGATTCAAATCCAATATTAGAACTTAACCCGAGTCATGGTTTAGTTCAGAGCTTAAAGAGTGAGTCAGAAGACAATATGTTTGCTAAATGGTGCACAATATTATTTAATCAGGCCATGTTGGCAGAAGGTGGTCAGCTTGAAGATCCCGCTACATTTGTTAATGATTTAAATTCCATGATGTTAAGGTACATAGGGAACTAATCTTTTTTGTCAGCTATAGCGCTAGATTTCTCTTGCGCTATAGCTGTGATTTTTAAAGCTTACTGTCAGTAATTATTTCTTTAATGTATCACAATGCCTAAGTATTTTATCAAAAAATATAGGGTTTGATTTATAATGGTATTTTATTGCCAACATTAATTTATCATGGTGTAGTTTGTTTTCTAGTTCAATAATTATTTTGCAGCAGCCCTTTAATTTAATAAAACACTCATAGTTTAGAGTTATTTTATCAAGAGTTATAATTTGGATCGCTCTAATTAGGGCCTCACTAGAGTGCCGATTTTTATGTACTATACTTTGTTCATAGTTAGTATATTCGTTTAGTGTGTTTTTTATTTGATTTATAAATTCATCGATTCCACTGTGATAATTTATTTTTTCAATTTTATTTTCTAGATAATTAATTATTTCATGAGTTTTATCATATAGGCTGTTATCAGACTCGTGTTGTATGGATTTACGTTTTATATCAAGAATATTAATATCTATATGTTTTTTTATATGCAGGGGCATCTCTCTTCGAAGAGTGCTTTTGAATTCATTTATTTTTTCTTTTATCGTTATACTAAATTCTGACATTTTGATACTATTGTTTTTACAGTTAGATTGATTTTAGCATAATTAAAGACTAATGTCACCAATATATTTTCTTATATGTTTGTTTTTATTGGTTTTTATACTTTTCTATTTTTTTTCTTATGGTATTTCTGCTTATTCCAGATATTTCTGAGGCTACTTTTTGATTGCCATTTGTGTGTTTTAGCAGAGTTTGTAAGAAGCTCTCTTCAACTACAGCAATTATTTTTTTATATATATTCTTGTCGTTATGCCCATCAATATCAACTAGATATTGCTCTGTTATATTTGATACTTGCTCTTTAAGCGTGTGTATATTATGCTCTTTTTTTGACATGTGGTTTTTTGCTCAAGTGGTTTTTGTTTTCATGTTAGGTGATTTGCAAATTGCATTCATTAACATAAAGATGATTTTGTTATGATAATATAATAAATCGTCATTAACAAGCTTAAGTTAGTGTTTTTACTTGAAAATATTTAAAGTATAGTAGTTGTTTTACAAAAAGGTTATTAGATAAGCTATTTTGTTGATTTTTATGGCATAAATATATTATTATAAATGTTCAATCTGGGGAGGGCTTATGCCTATATATAAATATGAATGTGCAAGTTGTGGTGGCACAGTCACAAAGTTACAAAAAATATCTGATTCATATCCAGTTGCATCTTGTTGCTCAAGTGAAGAATTGCACCGAATTATAGGTGGAGCTAATTTTTCTTTAGCTGGAGGAGGTTGGTATAAAGATGGTTATCAAAGTAGCAACGAAAAGTCAGGATCTAACGAGTGATTTTAAGTATCCGCTAGATAATATACATTTGTTATAAGGAGTTTTTTTTGAAAAGATATCTTGTTGCCGGGTTGCTTGTTTGGGCTCCAGTACTAGTTACTATTTTAGTAATAAGGTTTCTCTGGGATTTAGTCGATAAAAGTGTTGCATTAATTCCTAATAATCTACAGCCAGAAGCTTTGTTCGGATTTAATATCCCTGGTTTTGGTGTTATTTTAGCACTTGCTGTTTTATTTTTTACTGGTGTGTTAGCAGCAAATTTTGTTGGACGTAAAATTGTCTCTTTTTCAGAAAGTTTATTATCACGCATCCCTCTTGTGAGATCTATATATAAAGCTGTTAAGCAATCTATGCATGTTGTTTTCTCCCCATCAGGAAATTCATTTAGGCAAGTTGTAATGATAGAGTACCCGCGTAAGGGTATTTGGAGTTTAGGTTTTGTTACTAATTCTGCAGATAACTACTTCACCAATAATGATGATTTAAATAATCCTGAGATGCTTACTATATTTGTACCAACAACTCCTAATCCAACTTCTGGTTTTTTGTTGTTTTTACAAAAGTCAGACGTTATATTTTTAGATATTCCAGTTGATGAAGCATTAAAAACAGTTATTTCATTGGGTACAACTATTGACGCTGAAAAAAGAAAAGAATTTTATTAAACTAGTACAAAGTTAATTTATAAATTATGAGGATATTTTTATGAGAGTTTATTGCGGTGATGTGTCTAAGGTCCACTTAGATAGTGCTATTACTATTTCGGCTTGGGTGCATAGAATTAGAGATCATGGGGGCGTTTTATTTGTTGACTGCCGTGATATAACTGGAGTTGTTCAGGTTGTTTGCAACCCTGAAAATAAGCAAAGTTTTGTTGTGGCACAGAAGCTTAGAGATGAGGCTGTTATAACAATAACAGGTGTAGTTAGGCATCGTCCGGATGGCACAGATAATGCAAATATTGTCACTGGAAGTTATGAGTTAGTTGCAGATAGTATAAAAATTTTAAATAGTTCTGACCAATTACCATTTTCGTTAAATGAATTTATTCCTGTAGGCGAGAGTACCCGTTTTAAATATCGCTATTTAGATTTGAGAAGAACTGAAGTTGCTGCGAAAATATTAACAAGAGCCAAGGGCGTATCAATATTAAGAAATTATCTTGAGATGCAGAACTTTTTTGATATTGAAACTCCTATTTTAACTAAGACGACTCCAGAAGGAGCTAGAGACTACTTGGTCCCAAGCCGGGTACATAAGGGCGAATTCTATGCTTTGCCACAATCACCACAGATTTTTAAACAAATACTTATGATCGCAGGTTTTGACCGTTATTATCAAGTAGCTCGTTGTTTTAGAGATGAAGATTTAAGATCTGACAGACAGCCTGAGTTTTCACAGTTAGATGTGGAAATGAGTTTTTTGTCACAACGTGAAATTATGGATTTTGCTGAAGGGTCTATTGTTAAGTTATTTAAAGAGTTATTAGATGTTAACTTAGGGAAGTTTAACGTCATGACATATCATGATGTTATGCAAAAATATGGCTCAGACAAGCCTGATTTAAGAAACCCCTTGTTTTTCACTCCTTGTGATGATTTGTTTACTAACTGTGAATTTAATGTTTTCGCTGATCCTGCAAATAAAAAAGGATCCAGAGTGGCTGCGCTTAGACTCCCTGGTGGCTGTAGCAAGTTAACCAGAAAAAATCTTGATAACTATACTAGTTTAGTTACTAAATTTGGTGCAAAGGGTTTGGCTTATATTAAAGTTAATGACATTAGTGCTAAATTAGAAGGGATGCAATCACCACTTATAAAATTCTTAAACTGGGATATAATTGAAAGTGTGATAAAGCGTACTGGTGCAGTCGATGGTGATATTTTATTTTTCGGTGCTGGGAAAAATTCTGTGGTAAATCAAAGCATGGATGTTCTGCGGCAGCAACTTGGTAAAGACTTGGGCTTGCTAGAAAATGATTGGGAAGTTTTGTGGGTAGTAGACTTTCCTTTGTTTGAAGAGGAAAAAAATGATGCTGGATACTTTAGCCCAGTACATCATTTATTTACCGCCCCTAAGGTTAACTCTATAGCCGAACTTGATGAAAATGCCGCGAGTTGTTTGTCACAGGCATATGACCTTGTGATTAATGGCTATGAAGTTGGTGGTGGCTCTATTCGTATACATGATATTAATATGCAAATGAATATTTTAGAAAAGATAGGAATGGATGAGGATGAGGCTAAGCAAAAATTTGGGCATTTACTAGAGGCACTACGTTATGGTTGTCCGCCTCATGGTGGTTTTGCTTTTGGACTCGATCGCCTATTTATGTTAATAACTGGTGCTGAAACTATCAAAGAAGTAATTGCTTTTCCAAAAACGCAATCGGCTTCATGTCCGCTAACTGACGCTCCTTCAGATCCTGAGAAAAAACAATTAGTTGATTTGGGTTTGCGTTTGCGTGAAGTTGCTGTAGATAAAGCCAAATCCACTGATTAATAGGGAGTAAACATTATGGCAGGTCATAGTAAATGGGCAAATATAAAGTTTCGTAAAGGTGCGCAAGATGCAAAGCGAGGCAAAATTTTTACTAAGCTAATTAGAGCTATTACAGTAGCTGCTCGCGATGGTGGGCCTGACTTGTCTTCAAACCCACAGTTGCGTTTAGCAATTGATAAAGCACTGCAAAGCAATATGAAAAAAGACAGTATTAAAAGAGCTGTTGAAAGCGGTGTTGGTGGGCAATCTGGTGATTTGCAGTTTGCTCGTTATGATGGTTATGCTCATAGTGGTGTTGCAGTTATGGTTGACTGTTTTACCAATAATAAAAATAGGACAGTTGCTGAAGTGAGACATGCTTTTTCAAAATATGGTGGTAATCTTGGTACGGATGGCTCGGTATCATATCTTTTTTCACAAATAGGTTTTATAAAGCTATCAAAGGGTCCAAGTGAGGATGAAGTTTTTGATATCGCAGCGAGTGCTGGGGCAGATGACATATTAAGCCATGATGATGGTTCTATTGAGGTCTCAACCTCAATAGATACTTATGTGGCAGTAAAAAACAGTATAGAATCTGCAGGATTTACTATTGAAGCTAGTGATACTATTTGGGAAGCGGCAACTAAGATAGAATTAGATCTAGAAACAGCGCAAAAAGTAATGAAAATAGTTAGTGTTTTAGAAGATTTAGACGATGTGCAAAATGTATACACAAATGCTGATATTGCAGATGATATTTTAGAACAGTTAACATAAGTTATAGATGATAGTTTTAGGTTTCGATCCGGGTTCTCAAATTACAGGTTATGGCATTATACGTCATCTGAACAATAAAAGTACTTATATTGCAAGTGGCTGTATTCGTTTGCCTAAAGTAGATATGCCATCGCGTTTATTACAGCTTCATCAAGCTGCAAGACAAATAATAGAGCAATATAGCCCTGATGTTACCGCAATTGAAAAAGTTTTTGTCAAAAACAATGTCGATAGTGCCTTAAAGCTTGGGCAAGCACGTGGAGTATTGTTGTGCGCAATGGCAGAGGCATCTAGCGATATTTTTGAATATAGTCCACGCGAGATTAAGCAGGCTGTAGTAGGTTATGGTGGTGCTGATAAAGCTCAAGTGCAAACCATGGTGCAATCATTACTGTCCTTGTCAAAAAAGCCTCAGGCTGATGCGGCTGATGCTCTAGCTGTAGCAATTTGTCATGTGAATACTAATAATTTTTTATTAAAGCTGAAAGGTTAAGTCTCTTAAGGTTCTCTTAAGGTTGTAATGTTAAAATAAACTAATTAAGTATTATTAATTAGTGAAGTATTAACATGCCAGAATATGATAAAATATGTAGTAGTTTAATAAATGATCAATCTGATGATTGTTTTCTAAATATTCATGAAAAATCGCTGAATTTTATTGATGAAAATAATGATTTGGATCAGGATGAAAAAAACAAAATATATGCTGCCGCTGCTGTATTTGGTAGTTATCGCGCATATCGACACATTGCTAAATATGAAAAAGATACTATTGATGCTAGCAAATTACATGATAAAGAAAATGAGGCTAGCAAATTAAAGGCGAAAGTAGACTTTTTTATTAAAATAAATCTTAGAATGGAGTATTTTGCTAATAATATTACTTTAAGTGAGCCTGTTAAAAATGCTATTCGGGATAGGCGTAAAAAAATCCTAGCCGCTATTTTGCTTGGGGAAAAATTTGAAGAAAAAAACACTACTACTTTTCTAATGCGCCATGATTGGACTATAGCTATTGGCTATATCTATATTGTTATAAAGTTAACCTTATTTTCTTGGGGTGCTAAAGTATCTAAATTTATATTTGGTTCACAAACTGTATTTGGCTCCAAAAAAATTACTCCTTTTGAGATAGATGATTTTGATAATGTTCTGAAAGTTTCAGAACATCATTTAAGAAGTGAAAGTGCTGTTTTAGAATATTTACTTGTAAAAGGCAGGGATAATGACACTTCTCATTCCGATAGAAAACTTCTAATTATTATAGAGGGTAAAGGCCGCAACTATTATGAGCATACAAAAGAATATATTGAAGAATGTAATTACTTAAATTCAAAGGATGGCCACCCTGTTGACATTATTGTATTAAACTCTGTTAATACTTCTATATCAGCATCACAATCAGCAGCAAGAATTGATGACTTGACCAAAGGTATAGCTGATTTAATGTCGGCTTTAAAGGATAAAGAATACCAAGAAAAAAATATAACTTTAATGGGGTATTGTGCTGGTGGGCCCATCGCTAGTAGTTATGCTGCTAAAGCATATAAAGAAGATAAAGATATAAAATTCAAGCTAATTTCAGACCGCTCATTTACAAATGTGCATGCTTTTGTGAACGGTCAGCTTGATGACTTATTATCTAAAAAAGTTCACCCAAAATTTTTAAATAATAAGCTAGGGATTTTTTTATTACTTATATATTTGCCTTTTAGGTTGGTTATAGAATTGCTAGCATTGCTGGTTAAGGCCTTTGTCCGATTTATTTTATTTGTAATGAGTTGGGATGTAGATGCTGCAGGAAACATAGAATCGTTTCCTTTAGAAAGGCAGCAGATTTACAAAGTTAAGCCATATGACGCAACAACACAAAAAGCAGATGGGGTTGTGCTTGACTGTCATCTTGCTGATGTTGTTGCGGCGCGCAGGCAATTTGTTATAGATTATTTTAACAAGACAAAGCAGGGTACAGCTCTTCATAAAGTTTTAGATTATATTAAAAATGGTTTTTTAGTTTATAGTGATGAAAAAACTGATGGCGGTAAAGGTAAACCTTATGAGCCTCATTTTCCGCTGCCAATTAATTTAAAGTCACATCAACGTAATGAAGATTATAGTGCCGCTACCATGTTAGATCAAATGAGTTATTTGATCCAAGCAGATGGCGATAAGTTAACTTCTTTATCTGGACAGAAAGTACCTGGCAAAAATACGCAAGAGTTACCTTGCTCTAATTCAGTAACTTTTACCAAACTAGGGTTAGGGCTAATGTTTTTAGCTCTTATTGTAACGCCATCGTTATGTTTTGTGGCAGCCTTTATAGCTATTAAATTTTCACCAATAACATTGTTATTTGTGGGGTTGTTATTACTTGTTGGGAAAGAGGTGCTATTTAGTAGTTCCAAGTCTATTACAACAGCCCCTAGTCAAAGTGTTGCTAAAGAAGATCTACTTAAATTTGGCGCGGCTGCTATCTTAAATCTAGATAGTGCTAGAAGAGATGAGTTTAATAATGAGCTAAAATCTTATGGACAAAAGTTATCTAGTTCTTGCAGTATAATTTAAGTTATAGTTAAAATCGGTGCTTGGCACTATATGTCTGCTGTGGTATATTTATACTTAACAACTATGAACATACAGGTTAATTATATGATAGGTTATTTGCAAGGATCTATACAGCATATTGGGGAAAGCAATATTATTTTGCTTGTATCTGGTGTGGGTTATGAAATTGAAGTTAATGATATATTGTTACATAAATTAACTATGGCAACTAAAGAATTACAACTATATATTTATCACCATGTACGTGAAGACCAGCAATCTTTATTTGGTTTTAGCAGTATAAGAGAAAAAGATTTATTTAAAATGTTATTAAAGGTTAATGGGGTAGGGCCGAAGCTAGCTCTAGCTATATTTTCAGGGCTTGATGCAAACGCACTGGTAAATGCAGTTTTAAGTGAAGATTATGCTACATTAAAGCAAGTTAAGGGCCTTGGAATAAAAGTAGCAAAGCGTTTAG
>Ga0066610_10001652_pt1 | contig 13241 bp, 12 predicted proteins | sample SaaInlV_DNA_165m_FD_60375 | JGI IMG/M metagenome (GOLD analysis project Ga0066610, IMG submission 60375) | Marine microbial communities from expanding oxygen minimum zones in the Saanich Inlet - SI075_LV_DNA_165m | ecosystem: Environmental > Aquatic > Marine > Unclassified | place: British... | reverse complement strand
AATCCGAAAATCCAATTTTCATTATTAATAAAATCATAAACGAAATTTTTTTCAGTTAAAAATTCTGGCATAAAATAACAATTTAATTTATCAGATACACCTGGTGGAATTGTTGAACGAATAACAATTAGATTTTCATTTAAATCACAAATATTTTTAATATCATTAACAACTGAATCTAAAATTCCTGTATGACAACTACCATCAGTATTCATTGGTGTTGGTACAGAAATAAATACAATATCTGTTTTACAAATATCTGTTAGAGTTGTTCCTTCTGGACTGCATAATTTTGGATCTATGTCGTAAATTATTAATTCCACGTTATCATTTTCAAGTATATTAGTAGCTTTTCCTACAAAACCATTTCCTATAATACCTATTTTCATTTATATAAAATTATATATATTTAAATAAAAAAAATTAAATTAATTCTTAAATTAAATTAATTCTTAAACGCATTATTTTAATTTAAAGTTTAAAAAATTAATATAAGTATGGTTAAAATAATATCTGAAATTGGTATAAATCATAATGGATCAATCGAAATATGTAAAAAATTAATTATGTTATCAAAAGTTTCTGGTGCGGATTATGTTAAAATACAAAAAAGGAATCCTGATATATGTGTTCCAGAAAATCAAAAATCAAAAATGAGAAAAACTCCTTGGGGTGAGATGACTTATTTAGAATATAAACATAGATTAGAATTCAATGAAGAACAGATTAAAGAATTAGTAGAATATAGTATTTCTTTAGGAATTAAATTTTTTGCGTCAGTATGGGACTTAGATAGTGTGAAATTAATGGCTAAATATACAAATATTGCTAAATTAGGTAGTGCTTCTATTAATGATTTAGAATTATGCAGAGCTACAAGAGAGGCATTTGACTTTGTAATTATTAGTACAGGAATGAGCACAGAAGAAGAAATTGATGAAGCAGTAAAAGCAGCAAAACCGGATGTTATTATGCATACAAATTCTACATATCCTTGTCCATCTGAAGATTTAAATTTAAGGTATATTGAGCATATGAAGAAAAAATGGGGTAATAATATGGATATTGGATATAGTGGACATGAATATGGACTGGTAACAACATATGCTGCCGTTGCTTTAGGAGCAACATGGATTGAAAGACATATAACATTAGATAGAAGTATGTGGGGTAGTGATCAATCAAGTAGTATAGAACCTGATGGTTTAATTAAATTAGTAAAGGGAATAAGATCTATTGAAAAAGCTACTCAATATGAACCTGGGCCAAGAAAACAATTTGAAGGTGAAAATTCTAAAAAAGAAAGTTTAAGAAAAAAAGTATGATCAATAACCTTTGATATTTATAACAGGTTTAAGCTGTTTTATAATTTCAACACTATCACCAATAACTTCTTGAATAAATTTGGCATCTTTATATGCATCGGGTATTTCATCTAATGTTTCTTTACATATACAAGATGAATATACATCTTTCATGTCATCCTTATATTGTTTCATATTAAATGTTAAACGAGCATCTTTTCGTGACATTATTCTACCACATCCATGAGCACTTGAATAATTCCACTCTGGATTTCCTTTACCTTTACATAGTAAAATTCCATCACGCATATTCAATGAAATAATACAATATTTATTTTTATCGGCACTAATAGCTCCTTTTCTTAATATAAATTTATCAAAATCAATATAATTATGTATAGATTCAATAATGTTATTTTGATTAAATTCACAACCAATTTCATTACAAATTCTTTCAATAATTATGGATCTATTTTTAGACGCGAATTCTTGTGCAAATACCATATCAAGTAAATATTCTACCAATTCATTATTATCCAAATAATTATGTAAAAAATTCTTTTTATCATAATTTTTATTATTTTTTATTTTATCTTGATGATAATTACATATTGCTTGACCCATATGACGTGAACCACAATGAACAGTCAAATAACAATTACCATTTTCTTCTTTATTAAATTCTATATAATGGTTACCACCACCTAATGTACCCATTGATTTCAAATAATTTGATGAACTAACATTAGATTTTGCTCTTTTTATTAAATTTTTATAATAATTATCATTATATAAGAATTCATTAAATGGATAATCCGTAAATTTTTTTTTTAATAATTCTAACTTTTTATTACATTTTGAATAAATTTCATTCATAATTGTATCATTTGTAATTGGTTTTGTATGATTTTTCTCTCCCATTGGAATTAATAATTTCACTGCTTTGTCAATTTTTTCATAATGTTTTTCTTTTAATACTTTATTTAAATTTAAACATGATATTCCACAACCTATATCACCGCCTACAATTTGCGGAATAACCTTATCTATTATTTGACTTGTTAGTCCAACACAACAGAAAGAACTAGAATGACAATCAGGCATTATTCTTATATTATTAAATACAGGACTTTTTGTCATATCTTTTGCTAAAGATTGTGTTTCATTATCTATTTTATCTGATGGTAAATAAATAATTGCATTATCACCTATAATGGTATTCATAATTAATATAAAAAATAATTTTTATATTAATTTTTTTTAATAAATAGAAATAAAATAAACAAAAATCAATAATAATTTTTACATCCAGTTCGTTTTAATATTCAAGAATGATTCTAATTGTTTAACATCATCTTTTAAAAAATCAACCATTTTTTTTCGCAATATAGGTGTTATATCATCATTCTTTTCTTTTTGTGTATAAATACCTTTTAGTTTAGTATTATATTTGTGATGAATTCGTCCAACATTTAAAAAATCATAAATTTTATTATATGTTTTTATTTCATCATTAATTAAATCTTCGGTTATTATAATACATAAATTTTGTATTGGAAAGAATTTAAGATATTTTTTAATTTGCTTATAGTATAATCCTTTTTGTAAATAATGACTATATGATACATGAGCACTTTTAGATTCATTAACTCGTAATGTTAATTCTTCATTAATAACTTGTTCAAATGTTTTTCTATTTTCATTTTTAATATATGTTTTATTTCTAACATTAAACATATTCCAAGCACTATATGCTCGATCAATTGGATTTCTTAAAAATAATATAGATTTAATACAAGGATTCATTTTTTGAATAATAGGATATGTATAATCCAAGTAAATAAGATTTGGATTTTTATCACCAACACATCTATAACTATAATCAAATTTATTTTTATACCAATCTATTCCTTTAAAAATGTGCATATCTGTATAATGTAATTCGCCTCCAGGATGATTTTCATCTTTTGCAAGATATATATCAGGATGTTCAGATAAATTTTCCATACATGATGTTGTACCTGCTTTTTCTACCCCAATTATCATAAAATCGACAATACGATATTTATTATAAAATGTATAGATGAACGGGGTTTTTTTTTTATATATTGCATATTTTACATTTAATATGGTTCCAATTTTGTCATAATCTAAAAATTCATTAAGATATTTAGAATATTTTAATGGTATTATTAATATTCCATTGATTAATGTAATATTCCAAGCTTTTCTTACAAATTCCTTAGATTCAGGATCTTCATAAATTAATGTTTTAAAAAAGGGTGGATTATATTCTTTTATAAAATATATATCTAAAATATCACCGTAATATTGAATAAAATTATTAAAATTAAATATATTTTTAAATTTTTGATTTTTATAAATTACAATAGATTTATTCATATATCTAATTGTTAGTTATATAATAATATAGAAAATATAATATAAAAATAAAGATGGTATTATATTTTACAATTATGGGTGAAAGATGCTCAGGAACAAATTTTTTGGAAAATGCAATAGAAAAAAATTTTGAAATAGAATTAATATGGCATTATGGATATAAACATTTTTTTGGATATTATAATTATAATAATAAAAATCCTATAATCGATAATGATGATGATGTATTATTTTTAGGAATAATAAGAGAACCAATAAGCTGGATAGATAGTTTATATGATAAAAAACATCATATACCAGATATAAATAAAAATGATATAAATAAATTTTTAAATAATGAATTTTATAGTATTGATGATAATAAAAATGAAATCATGCAAGATAGAAATTATAAAAATGGTGCAAGATACAAAAATATATTTGAGATGAGAAAATATAAAAATCAATATTTAATAAATCATAATAAAAGAGTAAAAAATTATTTATTGATACGATATGAAGATTTAAAAAATAAGTATGAAGGAATACTAATGTTTTTAGAAAATAAATATAAATTAAAAAGAAAAAATAAAAGTTATGCAAAGATAAGTAGTTATAAAGGACATGGAAATAAAGAATATCAAGAAAAAAAGATTATGTTAAATAAAAATGTTATAAATAAGATTAAAAATAAATTAAATTACAATCAAGAAAAAATTTTAGGCTATCTTTTGTGAATAGGAAGTAACGGATTTAGATTATCATTTATTACATTATCACCAAAAATACGTCGTTTTTTCATATAATAGGCAGAAAATCCTGAATATCTCTCATATAATGATGCTGGATATTCATTTCGCATAGATATATACACATTATATACACATATGTCTCCATTTAATCTGTCAATTAAACGATTGCGATTAAAATATATATTTAATTCATTAACACATTTTTTAAATTCAACCTTATATCGGGTATCATATGTCCATATAAGATCCCATAATACTTTAGGTAAGCGTTTATATCTGGAATGTAGTGTTTTTAAATACTTAGGTCTGGGTTTTATACTGGAGGATTGCATGTTTAATTAAAAATTATATTAATATTATATTAATATTAAATTAATATAATCTTAATTATTATATTTCAATTTTTAATTATTACTTAGTATCCATTATCATCATTATTTTTTAGTAATGTATTATTGTATAAGTTAATAGCATTTTCTTTTTTTTGATCATAAATTTGTGTAATAAAATCTTCTACTTTCTTTTTAATTTCTACATTATTTTTAAAATCATTATATTTATCTTCAATATTTAATATTTGTTCTTGAAAAATTTTCTTCATTATAATAAATTCATCATCTTTCATTGATTCATTATAAAAATCTTTTAAATGTTTGTTTAATTTATCCATTGATTTATCAATAATGTCCTGTATATTCATTGTAATAAATTTTTCAACATTATTTTTATAAACAATGCCTGTATTTGTGTCTTTCTCGATAAGAACATTTAGATTTTTTTCATTTTGCAATATATTATCTAAAAGATTAGAATACATAATTTTAGATAATAATATGGAATGTCTTGTAAATTTAGTAATTTTACTCACATCCCATTCATTATCAAATGGTTCTACGTTAAAATTAACAAATAAATTTTTATTATAATTATTATTGATAGTATTAAAATTATTAGTAGTATTATTCGACGTATCTTTATCTTTAACTTCATGAATACCAAAATTATCTGATGAACAATTTTTTTTATGTCTTAATAGATTATATTTTCTGGTAAAATGTTTAAAACATATATCACAATTAAATGTATTTGATTTATGTGATATATTTTGATCTATATTATTGTTTAATATATGTTTAAAATCATCTGTAATTTTTATATCATCATTAATAGCATTGTCATTATTTTCATGGACATTATTATCATTGTTATTATTATCATGGACATTATTATCATGGACATTATTATCATGGACATTATTATCATGGACATTATTATCATTGTCAATAATATTTATACGTGGAATTTCATTATTTTTATTAATATTTAAATCATCATATTTATATTTATTCATTTCTTTATAATTATTTTTGGTATATTGTGAATTTACATAATTATGTTTAATCATCGATGCTTTTTCTAATTCGTTATCATTATAATTATATGAATTAATTATTCTTGAACATTTATTTTTACGATTTAAGTGTCTAATTATTTCTACTTTTTGTTTTACAATATGTCCGCATCTTTTACATTCGTAATATGACATAATATTAATTGTCATATTATTTTTAAGTAATTAAAAATAAAGTAAAAAATAAAGTAAAAATAAAGTAAAAAATAAAATATTTTTTATGTAAAAAAATATATTTTTATCATGATTTATTAATAAATATTATAATATATTAATATATTTATGTATATACAATTAAATATATAAAGTAAAAATTTTACATTTACTCAAAATGAGTAAAAATGAGTAAAAATGAGTAAAAATGAGTAAAATAAGTAAAATAAGTAAAATAAGTAAAATAAAAAAATGCAAAAAAAATGCAAAAAATGCAAAAATATGAAAAAAATATGAAAAAAATATGAAATATATGAAAATAAAAATGGCATACATAAATATTTACTTTTTATTTTTGACTAGTTAAAATTTTATTTTTTCGATTTTTTTTAAAAAATAAAAAATAAAAATAATTGGTATACATAATGACAAAATGTCACGAATATGATGCGGTATCACCACTTATGAAAAACTGGAAAAAAGTAGCATTTTTTTAGTTTTAAATGGCACACATAATGACAAAATGTCACGAATATGATGCGGTATCACCCCTTATGAAAAACTAAAAAAAAGTAGCATTTTTTTAGTTTTAAATGGCACACATAAATGTGAAATGTCACGAATATGATGCGGTATCACCACTTATGAAAAACTGAAAAAAAATAGTATTTATTTAGTTTTAAATGGCACACGTAAATGTGAAATGTCACGAATATGATGCGGTACGACCTGCTACGAAAAATGTGGGTAAATCTTGAAAAATGTATAAAATATATATATATTATATTAAAATAATGAATAAAAAATTAAGAAAAAATGGCATACATAAAAGCATTTTTCAACTTTTGTCCAAAAAGTGGTATATACAAGTCGTTTTTCATTTTTTTTTTTTGCGTAAAAAAAATAAAGCAATAAATGCGGTACATAGTCTATATTTTTTTTGGAAAAAATGAAAATGGGGTATGCAAATTTTTCCAAAAAAAAAATAACGTAAAATTTGTGTTTTTTTCAAGTTTATTTTTTTTCAACTAAAGTACTATACATAACGCCTCTTTTCAGACTTTTTTGCAAATAGTGATGCAGTAAGACCTGTTATGAAAAACTGCTATAAAATGTTCAAAAAACTGACATACATAAAAATAATTTGTCATAAATATGATGCGGTACGACCTGTTACGAAAAAAAACTATTTTATCCATTTTAATTGGCATACATAAATACAAAATGTCACAAATATGATGCGGTACGACCTGCTACGAAAAAAACTCATTTTTTCGATTTTGAATGGTATACATAAAGACGAAATGTCACAAATATGATGCGGTACGACCTGCTACGAAAAAATTTCATTTTTCCGATTTTGAATGGCATACACAAAGGTGAAATGTCGCAAATATGATGCGGTACGACCTGCTACGAAAAAATGTCAACTTTTGCACTTTTTTTCAACTAAAGTTCGATACGGGAATGCCTGTTTTGACTTTTGTCGTAAATAGTGATGCAGTAGGACCTCCTACGAATAATTTTTTGCGTAAAAAAATTTATCCTCAAAAAAAAATGGCATACATAACAATGATTTTGTCCGAAAAATGCAACCGTGTCACGAAAATAATAATAATAGGGTATATATACTATTTTATAGAAAATAAAAAAAAAATATTTATTTTATTATCATTTTACAAAAATCCATTTTACTCATTTACTCACAAAAAAAGTAATTTCTGCAAAAAAAAAGTCTTAGACTGAAAACAGTAATAAAATAATTAAAAAAAATAAAAATATACTAAAATTTAGGTTACGAAAAATAAAAATAAATAAAGTAATTTTTTTGCCAAAAAAAAAAGCTTAAAAATATTCAAATTTTGAAAAAAAAAAAAAGAATTTTGAAAAAAAAAGTTTTTGAAATTAATTATGTAAAATAACGTTTTTTTTTAGGGAAAAAATTAGGCAGAATGCGTAGAACATAACGATAAATATGGGATATAAATTAATAAATATATTGTTTAAATACCAAATATAAATATATATATAAATATAAAATATTACAAAAATTATGTCATTGTTCTCTGTTTTCCGCAGTTTTTAATCACCATAAGATAATTATTTCTACAAACTGTAATTGGATTGTCTTTCAATTTTACAATTAATATACAATAAATAATATAAAAAACATAAAAAATAAAAAGTTGAAAATACGTAAAAAGGTCGGAAAATGGTCGAAAATTCCTCAACTGGCATAATTTTTGCAAGAAATGCATAAGGTACTATGATTTATATATAATTTGGGTACATAAACGTTTAAAAAAATAGTTATATATATATATATATATATAATGATAAAATATACAATATATATATATTAAAAAAAAACTAATGTATATTTACCATTATAACATAATTTATATAATATTATTATAAAAATGATATATTTTTGAATTAAAAAAAATATTTTTTATTCAAAAAATGTAAAAAAAAACAATTTTGTAAACGTCTGCGATTTATAAAATCATTCATAATTTTAATATATATGAAAGAATAATATTAATTTTTTATAATATAATTTTATTTGATATATCATCATTATTAACATCATCTTCATCGTCATAAAGTATTTTACGAACGACATTTATTTTTATATAATTTATATTTTTATTTATGTTATTTTTAATATATCGTAATTGAACAAGTCCATATTTGTTAAATGCGTTTTTTATTTCATTATATTCATTTTCATTCATAAATCTGTCATAACAAATATCTTTTTGTGACAAATTCATTAATATATGATTTAATACAGTTTGTGTTTGTAAGTTTCTAATTTCAGCAATTTCTTCAATTGATTTTTTATCATTATTAAACATCATAAATGATATAGTAGGTGATAATATTCTTTTACTTTTGGTCAATACAATTGTATTATCTTTCTTTTCAAATGTTGTAATAAGATTTTTTGATTGTAATTTATCATAATTCTTTAAAATAATTTTATTTAATGGTATATCAATAAGGACTTTATTAATTCCTCTTGTAATTGCTACATAATATATATTTTCATCTTCTTTAATATTAATATCTTCGGCTAAACGAATATTACAATTTTCCATTCCTTTGTAAGAATGAACAGTATAGAATTTGACAATACTATCTTGATAAGATACAATATTGTGTTCAATTTTATGAATCAATATTTCTAATTCTTTTGTCGTAATAGATTTTAAAAAATTAGGTAAATCATCATCAAATGTATTAGCGTCAGTTTTAAAATTTTTAATATTTATTAATTTTTCATGTAAGTTGCGAATATCTTTTAATTTACTTTCATGATTATAAATCCATATATTTTCAATTGTTGCAGCTGTTTGAAGAAGAATTCTCCAACTACGAAATAAATAAGTATATTTTTCATCTTTATCAAATTTATCTATAAATTCCGTTTTATATTTACTTTTGGATATCATCCAACAATCTTTAAATTCATTGCATATTTTTTGACAAACAGGATTACCAACACGAAATGTGGAATAAAATTCAATTACAAATGAACTATCTGGTAAATAATTAAAAGCATTTATACATCCACGAAATTGATAAATTGATTGTTTTGGATCACCCACAAAAATCTTTGGAATCGTTGTATCATTTAATAATACGTTAAGCATAATTAAATCAAAGTCTTGTGTTTCATCAATCATAATAGCATCATAATGTTTATCAATATAATCTTTACACCAATGATTCAAATAAGATTGTTTACGCATTGTTTCAAAAGTAATAAGTTCATTACTTATTACTTTATCCCATAATTGTTCTAATAATGGTTTTCTTATTTTTAATACTTCCGTACAATATGTTTTAATATCTGAATAATTAGGATTATTACAAAACTGAAATAAATGTTTAATATAATATTTCTTAATTGTGAATGGTTTTCCATCAAAGAATGGAAGTATTTTACTAATTGTATGTGGTTTTAAATCAAAAATATCAGGTGGATGCCCATTAAGTGAAGTATATAATTTATATAATACAGCATCAAATGTTTGAGGTATTAAATTGTTAATTTCTTGTGTAGATATTTTACTTTTTATTTCATTAATTAAATTTTTATTGAATGCGATATAAAGAATCTTTTTAGATTTATGTATTTTAGCTAAATTAAGTAAAGTTGTTGTTTTTCCACTACCAGCAACAGATTTTATTGCTATAATATTATTTTTTTTTAAGTCAATTGAATTAATATAATTTCTATGAATATCATCCAATAAAAACATAGAATTATCACAACGTGCATGTATTAATTTTATACTATCTATTGGCATAGATAATGTAGAAATATAATTAAAATAGTCCAATCCTTTAGTGTTTATATCATTATTAATATTTGTATTTTTAATAATATCATTAAAAGAACATAATTCTCCAATCCATACATTTTTGATATTATTATTATCAACTTCGACAATATATTTATTTGTATTTTTTAATTTAATCCATTCTTTAAGTCCAGTATATAGATAAATTGGATTTTTATCATTTATTATAGGTTCTATGATATCCGGTATTTCACAAATAACAAAACGTTCTACTTTACATTTACGAATATATTGATTTTCAACATTGATAATATAATCTATTTTTATAATATTATCTGTAAAATATGTTAAAGAATCATAAAATGAAAATGTATTCTTGATGTTTTTGAATTCCTCAATTAAATCCATATCAGTTATAATATTTATTTTTTTTTCATGATTTTTCATTTCATCAATATAATTAAGAATTTCTTGTTTTTGTAAATGTGTTTTTTTTATTATTTTATCAATATCTATCTTTTTTAAATACATTTTATAAGAAATATATTTTATACGTGTTGTAATAGACTCCAATGTTCTATTATGATTTATAGATATTTGTTCATATGTTAAATTTTTTTTAAGTTCTTGTAAAAGTTGTTCTTGTTGTTCTATAGACCATTTATTTAAAATATTTATATTTGTATATTCCATTCTATATAATTTATAATAATAAAAATCAGTTTATTATTATTTATTAAAAATAATAATAAGCACGAAAAAATGTTCATTAATGATTAATAATATATATATTTCATCAATAAATTATTATATTATATACATATATTAATCGTAATAATTTTTAGTATTTTTAAACATATTTATCATACCGGAGAATGATGATTTACTGTGTCCATATATTTCTTGTGAATTTACACCTATAAGAAAATCAACAAATGCTTTTTCTTCAAAATTTAGATTATGAATATTATATTTTTTAAAATAATCATCTTTAAATATAATATTTTTGTATGAATAAACATCGTCGCATAAATATACCGTTTTTGATATTTTTTTTATATCAGAGCAAGCAATATATATTTTTAAATCATTATCTTTATATTTTAATCTATTTAATAATGAATCAATAGATAATATATAATTTATATTGAAATAAGATGTAAAATCCTTTTCATATCTAAAATGTAAAAAATTATATTTTTTAGGAAGAAAATTTTTTTTAATATTTAAATAAATAGAATATAATTTTGGATTTGGTTTAATCTTAATATAATAATTACTAAAATGATTTTGAAATTTAGATATTGAGAAAAACTGTGGTAATATTATAAATTCGTGTGTCATATTTTGTAAAAAGTGTGTAAGTTCTTTTTCATCTTTAAATAGTTCAATTGTTCTTTTACATTTATAATTAAAAGTATTTTTATCATTTATTTTATCTTTTATTTTATCAAAATGATAGTAATTATCAAATTTTTGAAAATTTTTTTCATCGAATAATTTATTAAATGGAACAAATTTAAATAATTTTACATCATCTTCTCTAAAAGAACAATTCCTAAATGAAAAATAATAATTTTTAAGATTACAATAATTAATAGCTGCTTGAATATCAAAAAATTGATTACATAACCCACATGATGTGTCAAAAATAAGTATCATTATTATTATATAATATTAATAAATATTATATCAAACTGATTTTATTTCTAATTTTTACTAAATGGTATTATATTACATACAAATGCTGTAGGTATTTCTGGAGATAAAGGAGGTGCTGATGGTATTATAGATGATAACGGATCAGATAAAGAAGATGTAGATGAATCAATAAATGTTGTATCTAAATCATTTAAACAAGGTTCTATATAATCATCAGTAATATTATTGCAATTTGCTTCGACAGAATTAAGTCTAAATGAATTAGTTGTAACTTCTGTAGAATTATTTAACATTTTTTCTAAATATTTTATATATCCAGGAGATCCTTTATTAGATTCTATTGAATCATTATCTGTATCTGTATCTGTATCTGTTGTTTCGTATATAACTGGTAACTCTCTACAGAAGAATGTTTTTATACATATACCAATTATACATCCAATACCAATTCCAGTTAATAATATATATTCTATCATTAGTAATATATAAGATTTAAAAAATAACACATTAAGTATAATTGAGTATATTATTTATATATTTTTATACTATAATAATGACAGAAATTAATTACTATAAATATTTATTAACAATGATTATACCATTGTTGTTTATTTTTCCTTATGGAAAATTTAGATGTAATCATAAAACATATAAAGATCCATTAGAAACAAAATTATTATATGAATTAGATGGTTGGTCAGCTACCCATTTTTTTGGTTTATGATCATAGGATATATATATCCACAAACAATTATTTTATCTACAATTATTGGTATATTATGGGAATTATTTGAACATTATTATGGGAAAAATCGTCCAGGTTGGCTTGGTGGTTATGGTGACTGTAATAATTTAAAAACTGACCAAATAAATGGTAATTGGTGGTATGGAAAATAGACAGATATAGTATGCAATACTACAGGATTTTTAATAGGTGAATATATAAGTACTGGTAAATTATTTAAATATAGTAGTAATATATTATCATAATTATGACAATGCTGATAATGTTGGTAATTTTGTATTATTTATAATATTAAATTTTGTTTCTTGTTTATTTTTATAATATTTAGCATTATTTTCTGGATAATAATCATTATAATCATTATAATAATACGGATTTTTATTTTTATTTTCTATTTCTGATGATATAATTTTTTTTAAATTATATATATCATGTTTAACTATTTTTGGTAAATATTTTTTATGATCATAATCATTGTGTTTAACTATTTTCGGTAAATATTTTTTATGATCATAATCA
>Ga0066610_10001648_pt1 | contig 13266 bp, 11 predicted proteins | sample SaaInlV_DNA_165m_FD_60375 | JGI IMG/M metagenome (GOLD analysis project Ga0066610, IMG submission 60375) | Marine microbial communities from expanding oxygen minimum zones in the Saanich Inlet - SI075_LV_DNA_165m | ecosystem: Environmental > Aquatic > Marine > Unclassified | place: British... | reverse complement strand
GTTAAAAATAAAGCTCCATCCTGAATGTAAGCAAAACGAAAAATTTCTAGTGCATCTGTAAGCGGAAATAGATCATCAATGTCCAAATGTAAATCTTCTGCTAAATCTGCTAAATCAGCTTTGCGAGCATATTCACTAGAATCTAGTGTCTCAATTAACCCACTAAGCTCAGAAATCTCAACTTTAGGCAGCCTATAATGCAGTCCAATATTCTTATATCTAACCCCTGCTATTTTATGCGGATCATGCAATAAAGAAAGCTGATGGTAGATTTCATCCATAACCTCATGCACACCAACCTCATTATCAGCACGAGGATGATCTAGATTAACCTTAACCTCAGCCCTAATAGCACCTGGGTTGGAGCTAAATATTAAAATCCTATCTGCCAACAATACTGCCTCTTCAATATTATGAGTAACTATAAGAATATTTTTTAAGTTAGTTTTTTTACCCTGCCATAAAGATAATAAATCACTACGAAGATTATCAGTAGTTAAAACATCTAGCGCCGAGAATGGCTCATCCATCAACATTATCTCAGGATCCACCACCAAAGCCCTAGCCAAGCCAACACGCTGGCACATACCCCCTGAAAGCTCTTTTGGATAAGCCGATTCGAAACCATCCATACCAACCATATCAATAGCCTCTAACGCTTTCTCGCGCCGTTCTTTTCTGTCAACCCCAAGCGCCTCCAATCCCAATTCAACATTTTGTAGCACCGTCAACCATGGTAGCAAAGCAAAGTCTTGAAAAACCATACTCAAGCCTTTAAAAGGAGACGCCACATCTTCATCATGCCACAGAACCCTACCATTATTTGGTTTAATTAAGCCCGACATAATCCGCAATAAAGTAGACTTGCCCGAGCCAGACTTCCCGACCAAAGCAACAACTTCACCTGGGTATAACGACAAGTTTAAATTATCTAAAACTAATAATTTTTGCCGATCACGCTGCGTAAAAAATTTAGAAACATTCTCCAAAACTAATACTGGTTTTTTCTGAACTTGTTTAGCCATAACTGCTATCCCTCTGTTTGACAGCGTCGCTGTGAAAAATGATATAAAGGCTGCCAAAAAATTCTATTTATTAATAATACATAGAAACACATCACCACAATACCCAAAGCCATATTAACACTGTTACCAGCCTTTGTATTATATGCAATATAAGCGCCAAGCCCAGTTGCATATAACTGTACCCCACCCCAATTAATAGCCTCAGCGATGATGCTAGCATTCCAAGCACCACCTGTGGCTGTCATAGCACCTGTAACTAGGTGTGGCAACAACCCTGGCAAAATAAACCTACGCCACCACAGAATACGTGGCAAACCCAAAGAAGCCACCGCATACTTCTGCTCTTCCGGCAGCGACACCGCACCCGCGATAACGTTAAATAAAATATACCACTGCGTACCTAAAATCATCAGAGGTGACAGCCATATATTCTTATTTAAATCATAGCTAATAATTAAAGTTGCAAAAAAAGGAAATAGCAAATTGGCTGGGAAAGCAGATAATATTTGAATCACAGGCTGTATTTTTCGTGCCGCATAAGGTCTAAGCCCAATCCAAACTCCAACTGGCAACCAAACAATAATACAAAGAACAACTAGTATAAAAATTCTAAATGTAGATACAGCACCCAGCCATAATGTTTCTCTTACATCAGCCATAGTAATGGAGCTAGAAAAGAAATTGAATATAAAATAAACAGACACCGCAAGCATTATCAAAACCAAAAGCCCCCCTAAACGACTAATGATTGGCCAAATGCCAATAATAAAAGACTCTTGACGTTTGCTTTTATTTATTTTTATAGCTGATGGCAGCATTACAGCATAAGAAAATATTCTCCTTAAAAACATGAAAAAGAACTGTATAAATCTAGCCCTTGATAGGATTTTAGTTATAAAAGAAGGTTGCATTTCCTCAGCATGATTAGCTGGACGAAACTTCTCTCCCCACTGCATTATTGGGCGAAATAATATCTGGTCATAAATAATAATTGTAGCTAGCATAGCAAAAACAGCCCAGCAAACTGCCGTCATATTAGCATTTTTTATGGCAAGAGCAATGTATGAGCCAACTCCAGGCAGCATTATAACATGGTTATTAACGTCTATTGCCTCCGATGCGACCATAAAGAACCAACTAGCAGAAATTGACAGCATAATATTCCATAATAAAGATGGCATGGCATAAGGAACCTCCAAACGCCAAAACCTCTGCCAAACTGATAAATGCATAATGACACTGGCCTCACGCAAACTTTTAGGTATTAAACACAAACTCTGGTAGAAACTTAAGGTCATATTCCAAACTTGAGCAGTAAATAGTGCAAAAATAGCAGCGCACTCTGGCCCAAGTAAGCTACCAGGGAATAAAGTTAAAAAACCCCAAACACCAACAGATAAAAAACCAAGAACTGGAACTGATTGCAGTACATCAATGGATGGAATAATTATACGCTCAGCGAGCTTGCTCTTCGCCGCCGCCGCACCAAAAATAAAAGTAAATATAATCGAAACCACTAACGCCAAACAAATACGCATCACACTTCGTAGGCAATATCCAGGCAAACTTGTGGGATTAAGATCAATATTAATTGGCCGACCAAAGCTAAAAGGCACAGCCATTTGCTGTAGCAACCATGCTACTGCAAAAATAGCAGCACTAATAAATATAAATGCCAATATGTCCCAATAATTAGGTGCCGGAGCATCAACAAGGTCTTTGCGTGAAAATAAATTAACCTGCAGCATTTGTAATCCATACCAAAAACATAAAATCCAGGATAAAAATATAACATATAAACAACGAATAACAAAGCCATTCGCGGCACTATTGATAACTTAAAAAAACAAACGACATAGGTATATCTTTGTACAAATACAATATTACAAGATAGAATATATATTTTTAACATAGTGATTAAAAAACCATGCTTATATTAGAAGATTACTTAATAGTTATTGCAGCAATTGTAGTACCAATGATTACTGGTGTTTTGTCTGGTATGTTTGGCATCGGTGGTGGAATTTTCTTTGTACCAATAACAAATATAATTTTAAAACAGTATTATCCAGAACTTAATCAAAGCATGTTAATTGCTAACAACACCTCCCTAGGTTGTATAATATTCTCCAGCATGACGGCATTGTGGCTGCGCAAGCACGACATAGAATGGTCAAAAAAAGACTTATTAACTAGAGTTATCACTTTAGTGCCAGGGTCATTTCTAGGAGGCTGGGCTGTCAGGGCCATAGAAAATAAAACTCTCAACTTGATATTTGGCTTTTCTTTAATAACATTAGCTATATATTATTTTTTCAGAAAAGAAGAAAACACAAATAAATTATTTTTAAATAAAATTCTACCGATAACATTCATACCTGTTAGCTTTACAGCATCATTACTTGGAATGAGTGGAGCTATATTTTTATTCCCCCTCCTTCTCAAGGCTGGTTACTCAAAGTATAAATCAGCAGCCAAGTGTAGTATATCAACGTTAATAATATCTACCGCTGCAACTAGCTGGATATTTATTGACCCAATACCAGAAATACCCAGTCCTTATTTTATAGGAGATATTTTCTGGCCAATGATTATCACAAGCATATTAATAACACCATTGACTATAAAAATTGGTATTAATATTAATAAAAAGCTCGACGAAAAAAAATTACTTAAAACACTATCACTCTTACTACTGGCAATATCATTCATACATTTTATCATCTAAATAAAAGCTCACTGACCTGGCGGGATATACTTTTCTACTGGCTTGTTAATCGAATTAATAAGAGACTCAATATTTTCTGACTTACTACCTTCCTTAGATTTATCTGAAAAGAAAGGATGAAAACCACGAGATGGCTGTGAATCATTGATTTTCTGCAGTCCCTCTTTAGTTTTATCTAAATCTTCGTTATTAACGACCTCATCATTCCCACCGGAAAATACACTAACGTCATAGTCTATATCAACACGGCCTAAAGCCTCGTCCATCTTAATCTTTAAATCAGACAAGCTATCTACTTGCGTAGCTATTTCATCCACATAATAATCTTTATCAGATTCTGATGTGTGAGAATTCCCAACCATATAATTCATAGCTTCTAGTTGATTAACCGTAAAATGGTCTACTAACATTTTTTTATCTTCATTATTAAAAGACATGATCCGACTCCTATTATAAACAATTATAATATTTATAGCACACTCAAATACCCAGCAATAAAAACCACTCTTTAGGGCTTTAAAAGCCACCTTTATACGTAAAAATCAATTCATTTATAAGGTAGGTGAGTGGGGCCGGATCTACTACAAAAACTAATTATCTTATCTGCAGCATCACTTTTATTAAAAAATAAACCACTCCTTCCAAATAAACCAGCAGATCTATTATCTTGTGCAAGTCTATAAAGCAAATCTATCAACTTAGTATTTTCTTGGCATATTTTTAAGCTCTCAACACCAGAATGATTTAACTTATCCGCAACAATCTCCTGCAAGTCAACAATAGATCCAATTGATGAAAAATTATCGCGCAAAATTAAATGCTTTTGCTCTTCAGCTGTAAAGCCCTCCCCTCCAGAAGATGCATCAGGATTTAGCAGATCATTAAAAGCTATAACTTGATCTACATCAAAACAAACTAAAAAGCCCTGTACCTCATTATTTGAATATAAAGAATCAACATAAGACATATCACCCATATCTTGCAATATTTCATAAAAAGCTGATTTTTCAGAAAACCCCATGGCACTAGGGGGACCAAGACCTTTGTCAATATATCTCATAAAAATTTTGAACAAATATTTATCATTAAGCAAAAATACATCTTTAAATCTATTGCTATTTAAACTATGGAAGCCAACTAAAAACTCAGCCTGTAGAAAATACAAACTTAACTCCCGATTTATTGCATCACTATTTTCTATATTTGGCCTAACCACCTTAGATAGATACAAATAAACACTCTCAGAAATATTATTACCACCCTCTCCCACGCACCTCCTTATCTGACCTTCTGAAGCTAAAGCCATATAAGCGCCACTATTTAAAGAATTCAAGGGGTGCATGTTATCACCCTCATAACATTGTAGCTGCCGCCCTATAGAGATACAAAAAGAGTCTATATCTTTATTACTATCTAGAATTTTAAGAAACTCTCTAAGTTCTTGCATATTTATCCCAGTTAATTTTATTTATAGCATGGCATTATGCTTTTTATTATTTTTACTTATGCCTATTACTTGGCCAGAAAACATTGCTTAATAGGCTAAATAACAAAACTTTAAATGGCAATAAATTAATAATGGAGCTACTGTTTTGGAGGTCCACTTTGCGGACTGACATCTATATCAATAGATTTTTTTATTATACTACGTGAGCTAATTGCTTTATCTCCTTCACCCCCACCCAAGAGCCCAAACCTACCTTTTGACTCACTTTTAATATTTGATAACTCTTCAAATACCTTCTTTACATCCTTATTTATTGCGCCATCCTTTTCCACAAGCAATTTTTGAATTTTGCCTTCGCTCAATCCCCCTACTTCCTTCATTAACTTATATAATGAACGGCCTGTTTTTTCCCCAATAGATTCAATTGCAGCTACTTTTGACAACTCAACTGGTGCGCCCTTTAAAGCATTAAGACCCAACTTGTTTCCTAAAAATTGCTGGGATTCAGATAACTTTATAACTCCAGGACTATATTCAGGACCAATATCACTAGAAATATGATCTAATTTGCCCAAGTCAAGACTATTCAACAAAGATCCAAATTGATCATTTTTATATACTATATCGGCGACCTTTGGATCAAGCTTAACAAGCTCTAAAATAGTTTTAGATTTATCATCATCTACGCAATGACTTATCATATCTACCTCGCTCTTTACTAGCTTATCCATAATAGCAAATACCTTTAAAAAATCTGAATCAACCTTAAATTCAAAATCTCCAATTTTTCCTTGTTCAACATAGTGCCCTATACGCTCTCCCACCGTTTGATGAGCAGATAATACAGGACCACGAGCCATATAATCATCTTTCAGATTATCCATAGAAGCCAAATAGAGAGCAACTCCTGCATTAGTTTTATACATGCCTTGCCCCGCTTTCAGTTCATTATTTAAATCCATCTCAAACATCAACCTAAAATCATTAAGTTCTTCATTAGTTATTTTTAAAACCTCTAAGCCTTTTATTTCTTTAATTTTTTCATCTAATTTAGGCATTTTATCTCTCCAAAACTTTGTTACTGTTATATATATAGCACATATAAATATAATTACTGTAAAAAAAGGGCTTCACTACGTTTAATAACAACATAATTGCCCTCCTATCTGCCATGGCCATGGCCTGAAGAGGAAGGCCCATCCAGGATCTTCTTTATATTTCCCATGGCCTTATTTTCATCTTTGCTTGAAGGCCTGCCAGCAACAAAAAGACTCAACCTAGATCCACCACTTTTATTTGTTGAGGCGCAGCCTTCAACTAAATCATTAAATAATGAACCTCTATTCAGGCCCTCTATATCGTTCCCCTGGAAAACTTTTGTAAATCTGTCTTTATTTCCGTCATGAAAGCCTATTAAGAACTTGCGGCTACCAAAGTTAGTTAACCAATCATTAGATCTAACATCTTTATATCCACTAATATGACCAGCATTTGAATTAGGGTCAGTTAACAATAACTTCAGCGCGTAAAAGACTTTATTTTCCCCCGCGGAATTGTGACCTTCAAAGTTTTTACTGAGGTCAACGGAAGGATATGCTTTTTTATGTATTTCAACTGCAACTCTCATTACAACGTCAGGATTTCCTTTAGCGAAAATATGTGCCAAATCTTCTTTTTTAAGGCCACTGGATTTATTAGAATCTATTGCTGAATTTATACGATTCAAGACCTTAGGGTCTAAGTCATACTGTTTCGCATCATTACTTGCGTCACTTGGAATAGATGCCGCATCACTTGAAAGAGAGACTGTATCATCTCCACTGCTATCGGGCACTTTCTTTTCTATGCCAAATTTGCCGTGCAAATCACCTATAACTCCTCTCATACCTTCTTCTGCACCACCATCAGGTGCAATATCGTGACCGCCATCACCTGTAACTTGATGATTAAACTTTGCCCCTACAGGACCTTTTGCTGGCTGGCGGCTTGCTGACTGCCTGCCTCGTATATTAGATGTTGATGTTCCTGTTTGCACCGCAATATGTCTTTGCAGTTTTTTTATACCAGGCTCTAATTCTCTCCCTTCTGCATAAGTGTCTTCCACTTTTACAAGTAACTCTCTTAAGTTCGTTAAAGCAGCAATATTCTCTTTATTTATGTCTGCCTTCTTTTCCTTTTTAATTTCACCATCATCTGATATGTAGTCCTTAGCATATGATATTAAGTTTTCTATGTCTGCAGGTGTAAGCTCACCATCTAAAACTTTAACTCTTTTATAGATTTCATTTATTTCTTGTTCATTTTGTATAGCCATAAGACCCTCCTTAAAAGTCATTATATATATAGCTAATTATACAAAAATTGCTGGTTTTTCTTTAATATTTAAACTAATCTGCTATTCTAAATAGCATTTTTTTAAAGATAAATATATGTTTGCTGATATTGGGCTTATAAATACACAAGGTGTGCTGATAGATCTAGATGACACAATCTACTCGTATCAAGACGCGCATAAAACAGCAATTAATAGCTGCTGGGAAAGCTTTAATAACGCCTACCGGTCACGCTTAAACAAACCTGAATTTTATAATCTATACCAAAAAAACCGCTTAGCAGTTACCTCGCGCCATGCAAACAGCGGCGCCTGCCGTTCACGCCTGCTCGCTTTTCAAGCAATATTTGAACAGCTACAATTACAACAGGCATTTAATCTTGCACTAGAATATGAAGAGCTCTATTGGCACACCCTAATTACAAGCAGTAAAATTTATGAAGAAGCACTTGTTTTTTTAGAAAGATGTAAAAAACACGCAATACCCGTTTGTATAATCACCGATATGCAAGCGCAAATTCAAATAAAAAAAATACAACATCTAAAAATAAACCACTTAATTAACTATCTTGTCACCTCAGAAGAAGCAGGAGTAGAAAAACCTGATAAAAAAATATTTCAAATAGCACTAAAAAAACTAAACAAAGACGCAAGTGCTGTTATAATGATAGGTGATTCTATGGAAAAAGATATTCAAGGAGCGCAAAACTGTGGCATTAGAACATATCAAATTAGATCTAATCACAACACAAAAACAGATATTTAAATTTGCTATAGTAGGCTTCTTTACAACCATTTTAAATTATGCTTTTTTTTACACTTTATATGATATCTTTAAAGCAAACTATCTAATTAGTGCTGCAATTGGTTTTATTGTTGGAGTTGCCGCTGGCTTTTTGCTTAATAAAAACTGGACCTTTAGTAGTAAAAAAAACATCAAATCTGAAATTTATTATTATTTTAGCGTGTATACTTTCACCCTAATAATTGGACTAAGCACCCTTCAATTTTTAGTTAGCAACCTAAACCAAGATCCAAAACTTGCAAACATATCAGCTATTGCAATCACCTCTATAATAAATTTTATAGGTATAAAAACCATGGTATTTAAAAGATGAGTGCTAAACCGCTAGAAAAAATTATATTCTGGAGTGTGCTAATATTAAAACTAGTAGCAGGAACTATGTTTGCCTCAAAATTTTTAACTGAACTATTTATTCCATTTTCTAATTATTTTATTACTAGCAGCTTTGCAAATCCATATACAGAATTTAGCAACCTAGGCGTTGAGAATGCTTTCCCCTATCCTGCTTTTATGCTTTATGTCATATCATTACCCAAAATAATATTTAGCACTATTTTGCCTAACAACCATATTTTGGATGTGTTTTATATTAGAATATCATTGCTAGCGGCAGATATAACAATATTTCTAATATTAAAAAACTGGCTAGAGCCACGCCTTAAATTTAAAGTGATGACTCTTTACTGGTTATCACCTGTGTTATTTTACATTAGCTATATCCATGGGCAACTCGATGCTATTCCAATTGCCTTGCTATTTGTTAGCTTAAACTATCTTTTTCAAAACAAAATTTACCAAACAGCAATCTGGCTTGGCTTAGCCCTTGCTGCTAAAACAAATATTGCACTTGTAATACCGTTTTTTTTATTATTCTTATTAGCAAAATCTGCAAATATTAAAACCATAAGCTCCTTCCTGACTATTATAGCAACCACATTCTATACCCTAAACATTCCGTTTATTAACAATAAAGCTTTTATTCAAATGGTACTGCACAACCCAGAGCAACAGAAATTGTTTAATACTGCCGTTTATATCAATGATATTGCTCTATATCTAATACCCGCGAGTTTGTTAATGCTAATAGTACAAGGAATATTAATAAAAAAATATAATCGAGATATTTTCCTTGTTATGCTGGGCTTTAGTTTTAGTATAATTTTACTATTTATAGCTCCCATGCCTGGCTGGTATTACTGGTCCATACCATTTCTAGCGTATTTTTACTGCAAAGAAGACGGTCGTGCCCCACTACTATTCCTCGCCTTACAATGCTGCTATTTAGGTTATTTTTATCTCACTCCAAATGCAGAATACTTTGAAATAGTACAACTAATAAAACCACATTTAGCTAAGCAACTAGCGCTATTTTATTCTCTTAATAAGCTTGGCTTAAGCGATAATATAATGCTAAACATATCTTTTACAGCACTCCAAGCTACACTACTCTTAAATTGCCTCTGGGTTTATAAAAATGGTCTGGGGAATTATGGCCGCCAAAAACTAAAATCCATGCCGTTTATGCTAGGGATAGGTGGCAACTCTGGGGCCGGGAAAACAACAATAGCCGATGCTCTAGCTAGTATATATACTGAACTAAACACAACTATTATTCGCGGTGATGCCATGCATAAATGGCAGCGTCATGATCAAGCTTGGGATGAAATAACACACTTAAACCCAAAAGCAAACCATCTCCACCGCGAAACTCACTCCTTAAAAAACTTAAAAAATGGCAAAAAAATTAGTCGCCGTAATTACGATCATAAAAACGGCACTTTTACCCATACTAAAACAGTAAAACCAAATAATCTTATAATATATGAAGGGCTACACCCTTTTTTTATTAAATCTCAACGCCACCTTTATGACCTGAAAATATATATTCAACCAAGTTTAGAGTTAAATCAATATTGGCATTTAATGAGAGATACCAACGAACGCGGCCATAGCAGCAGTGATGTCTTAGCAAAAATAAAAAATCGCCAGAATGACTATAACAAATATATAACCTCACAAGCAAAACAAGCAGATATCATTATTAAAATGCAACCTGCAACACCCATAGCAGACTATAATAAAAAGCAAGATCTAGCTATAAATTACATCTTAACCATGACCAACTCTATTTATATAGAACCGATACTAAATCAGCTAGACAAAGTTAGCTCCCTTAACATTACACATGAATATAATAATAAAGACGAACAAATTATAACTGTAAGCGGCAATTGTAGTGGCACAATAATTAAAACAATAGCTGCAAGACTACTTCCAGATTTTGCAGATATTGGGGTATATAATATTAACTGGCAGCAAAACAGCTTTGGCGTGCTACTCTTAATTTTATCCTATAGTATTTTTGAAAAAGCAAAGTTCGCGCATCATGGAAATTAAAAATCTTGTGAGCATCTCACAGCAAATTGGCAAAAACCATCAATATGTACAAGGGGGTGGTGGCAATACCTCTGTTAAAATAAACAATTATACTATGGCAATTAAAGCATCTGGCTCCTTATTGAAGAATATGTCTTTAACTCATGGCTACTGCTTAATACAATATCCAAAAATAAAAGAACTTTTAACCAGTACAGTAGATGAAAAATCCTTTAACTCAAAAGTGCAAAAACTAGTCTATCCAAACTCACCAAGTAACAACCCTTCCATCGAAACAAGTTTTCATGCAATAGGTGAAAAATATGTAATCCATAGCCACTCAATTTATGCTAATATTTTAAATTGCACCAAAGAAGGACAAAATATAATAAAAAATTTATTTCCAGAAGCAATGTCAATTCCATATCATGACGTTGGCTTTAATCTAGCTCTCGCTCTAATTATTAAGCTTAAAAAATATAAAAAAACGCCAAATATAATTTTTTTACAAAACCATGGTTTAATCGTCACTACAAATAGTGCCGCTGACACTCTAAAACTCCATGAATACGTAAATACAAAAATAAAAAACTATTTTAACATTAAAAATGAAATGTATAACACTCAACACAAATATGACATAACACAAGATCTATTATTCCCAGACCAAGCTGTATACTGCTGCAGTAATATGGCGAAAATAACTGAATCTAAAGCTGCCAAGGAAACGCAATATGCTTACGATATAATCCTCAGCATAATAGATAAAAACTTCCTTACACCAATATTTCTTCTAAAAACAGCCAAAGAAAAACTCCTCAGCATGGAAAGTGAAAAACACAGACAACAGGTAATTCTAAATGATAATAATCAAACATAGAGTAAACAGCTTAAAAGACCTGGCAGAGACTAATCATAACAATGGAATAGAAGTTGATATTAGGTATCATAATAACGATATTATTTGTTGCCATGATGCTTTTAACCATCAAACAACAAATCCAATAAAGTTAACTGAGCTACTGCAAAAATGGCAACATAGTGGCCCTATAATACTTAATCTAAAAACCACAGGGGTTGAAAATGAATGTGCCGCGATTATGCATAACTACAAAATAAAGTCATGGTTCTTCCTCGATATGGCTATGCCTACATTTATATGGCACACAAGGACAAAACAAAACAGCAAGTTCAACCATGCCAATATAGCACTGCGCTGCTCCGAGTACGAATCAGCTGAAGCTACAATTAGCTACAGGGAGCACGCCTCCTGGATTTGGCTAGACTGCTTTAGCGGCAACCCTAATATTAATAGCATATCAATCCTGCAACAGTCAGGGTTTAAAATATGCGTGGTGTCTCCCGAACTTCAAAGCTACTCTAAAGAGACAATATTTCAATTTAGAAGCCAGCTTAAAAATATAAAAATAGATGCTGTATGTACAAAACACCCTAAGCTATGGGAAAGTAAAATAACACGCCCGGATCATAACCAAGTATGAAATCAAGCAAATTTATAACAAACAAAACAATACTGATTTTTTGTGCTTTTTTTACACTGTATAGCGTAGCTTTTAGCACCCTCCTAGGCTCAACTTATCCGACATCTGATACATTTTATGACCTTTTACTTCCACAAATATCAGGACATGCAATGGCCAGCGGACTTTCACCAAGTATAGATTTTTATAGCCCATTTGGCATTATATATCACAAACTCAACCAATTAAGCTACAGCCTTATATTAGAGTTTTCTGCATATTTGCAAATTTTTGATATAAACATGATCAATTCAATTATTATTTGTTTATTTATAACATCGTTCTTTATCCTTTTTAGGCTAGTCGTTAAATTACCAGTTTTTATATTAATATTTATAACGTCTATAAGTTTGCAAATGAGGTTTATCTCTAATCTAACTAATTTCATTGACCCCACAAGGGTCTCTTGGTCTGGGATATATAACAACCAAATGTGGGGCTTAATTCTATTGCAAATATGCTTCATATTTGCAATAGATAAATATATTAAATGTAAAAAACTTACCAATGAAAAACTCAAGCTACTCTCTTATATACTTGGGACTACATCTTTTATAACTTTTAACTTTAAAATAAACTTTTTTCCTGCATCTATTTTAATTAGCACTTCCTTATTATGTAGATTAAAACCCAAACAAAGCCTTGAATATATGACAACAATTGCACTAGTTATAATAATTTTAAATTTTGGTGCGAGCATAATATTTAACTATTCATATCTAGCATATTTTTTAGAGCTAAAAGCGGCACTTGCTGTAAAACAAAGTTTTGAATATGATTTACTTAATCAATCTACAAGATGTTTCCCAGTAATCTTAACCTATATAACTGCAATGTTTATTATTCGTTATGGGTATCCAGTCATACGAGATAATAACCATCTTAGCTTTATGCAAATAATTTCTCTGTTAAAAACAAAAGGGCTTATACATAATTTAAAGCAAAAAGGACTATTAAAAGACATTTTTTTTGATCTATGTTTTGTGTTATCTGTAGTTTTAATTCTTGCAGG
>Ga0066610_10001641_pt1 | contig 13303 bp, 8 predicted proteins | sample SaaInlV_DNA_165m_FD_60375 | JGI IMG/M metagenome (GOLD analysis project Ga0066610, IMG submission 60375) | Marine microbial communities from expanding oxygen minimum zones in the Saanich Inlet - SI075_LV_DNA_165m | ecosystem: Environmental > Aquatic > Marine > Unclassified | place: British... | reverse complement strand
ATCAAAGCTCTCATAGATGCAATTGATGACTTATTAGCATACGACTCGAAAACTAAGAAAGAGCTTGGGGCTACGGATCCTGGAATTGATGTGAGTCTGATGGCAAGGGGGCTTACGGGCAAGCTGGATGATATAAATAATAAGGCTTATGTCCTTCTGGGTAAACATATACCCGATCCTTTTGAGAGCAGTGATCAACCGAGGATGGTGACATGTGATAAAAACTTGAGAGGTCTTGTTGTTACAGTTGATTCGATCAGAGGTCGTGTGCTTCAGGCTGACGACCCCACCCGGAGGGTTGCATTATCAGAACAAGATAGGAGTGATTTCGAATTCTACAGAGGTAGTCTGCGGAGTTCACACCATGGCATGTTTGGATTTCAATAAGGAGTTATAATTGAATAAACTAAATAATAATGTAATAAATCATATTATTATTTAATTAATTCGGCTTATATAAAATATACAAGTATTGATATTCTTTTTGCCCCTTTACCAGGTCGATTTTTCCAAGCACATTATATCCGACTTCCTTTGCCATACTTAAAATGGCATTTTGATTGGGCATATAAAGCCCCAATTCATTTTGACGCACATTACCCGTTGTAGTATCCTTAAAAATTTCCTGAAACATCACCATATCATTGGGGAAAACAGAGAAATTCGATTCATAATTAAAATTATTAAAGACGGCTTTTCCTTTGGTAATGCGTTTTTTAGCAAAGCGTTGTGGGGATACCAATAATAGAGGATTCGTTGCGGGAGGCAAAGGATTGAAACGTTCTTTATTTACTAAACTGAGAATCATATATCCACCTGGCATCAACCACTCGTAGCAGTTCTGAAGAAGACCTCGCTGGTTTTTAAAATGATAGAAAGAGAGATTAAGCATTAATATATGAGTAAAAGAACCTCGATCAAAAAGCATCGCCTTTTGAGGATCACCAACCTGAAATTTTCCATTGGGATATTTTTCCTTTGCAACTTCAATCATGGATTCAGATACATCAATACCAGTAGAATTTTTGTATCCCTTTGATTCCAAAAGTCCCACTACATTCCCCGTTTTGCATCCAATTTCGAGAATCTTACTTTCCTGTGTTGGGGAAGTCTGGTTGACGATTGTACCCACTTCGTAATTGGTGCTAAACCCCTTATAAAATAAGTCGTCGTAAATATTCGTGTAAAATGAATCATATATATTGTCGTTTTTTTTAGAGACGAATGGCTCCCGCTGTGCGAAACCTTCCACCTTTTTATGCATAGAGTTATACATACTAATAAGTAGCAATGCGACAATCAGTAATAATAAAATCCAACTATAAATTGACATATTTTTCATGATTCTTGTTATTTTCATCCTTATATGTATTATTGTGATATTTTTTGTTGTGGAAAAATATATATATATATGAATCCCGAAGAAATAAACGATAAACGATTAATAACCGAATTTAAAGGGATTACATTTTCAAAATTTAAGAAGAATGACACTTTGAAACAATTACTAAAGTCCATCACGAGTGGAGCAATTGAAGAAGCATGTTATTGGAGTGCCGAATTGATATGTGCGGGGCATTTCGTAGATTTATGGGATGCAATTTTCCTTATTGTTAGCGATTATATTCATTTAGGAAATCCTAAATTACCCATTTATATATCATTGCGTGTCGATAATTTTAAGGATGTGGTGCATACTGGTTATACTGAAAATCTGCTATCAATGCGAAATAATAATAAAATCCGCAGGTTATTCGTCGAGGTCATTGTAGTTCTATGTTTATCAAAGAAGAAGCACAAGGTGGAATCCGTAAAAATCCATAAAGACGAATTCGATATCGTGAATATACCGTCGAAATTAAAAGCACCGAATGTCGAATTTATAGCGCCTTATTTTAAAGCAGGTGATCCAAAAGAATTATTCATCGCGTTAAATGAAATGACATATCATCTCTCTAATAAAAGTAAAAACGCCCTTACTGCATGCTATTGGTTCGAATGGATAATACAATTTCAATCCATGTGTAAAAAACGCAAAGATATATGTATATGTGCGCGCCGTAGTTTTGCACCTGTGGACGAGAAACTGCAAATGATGCCAATCTGGATAATATGGGAAATCATGTTGGATTGTGCTAAGAAAAAGTCGGCTTTGATATTTAAAATCGTGGAATCATTGTTGAAATTATTTTGTACGAAATTTTCTGCAGCATGTGTGAAAAAACGTAAATATCTTATTTATTTTGGAATATCTCTCTTGGTGGATCCAGTCGACCTGAGTGTGAGTATAGTGTCTGATCAAGAAGTGGTGAACTCACTTGCCTCTAAAATAGGAAAGATATATGCTCAGGTAAAGAAAAACGAAGAATCGCCTGATACAGATTATTTATTTAATGGATTGGAGCGTTCCAACTTGGAAAAATCCATTGAAAAAATAGAGACGATGAATAAAATGATGATGGGTGGTCAAAAATAATGCATGAATTATTGGGGTGGCAAAAATAATGATTGGGTTATGTGTTCATTGGCATTGCAATAAATTGTCGTAAAATAAATATAGTAAAATAGGTAATTAAAAAAATAGCACACATAATTAATGTGCTATAACCTGGATTTATTAAATCAATTATATTCCTATCAGGAAACGCACTTGTCAAAGTACTAATACTTAATAATAAATTACATATCAGACATAACGATATACACATAACAAAATTGCCCCAATTAAATTGACGATTTATATTTTTTATAGCATAATCAAAAAGCATAAAATACTGAATAATAAATATTAATAAACAAAATGACAACCACCACCATATTTTATCGTTCAATGAATCCAAAATGTACGTATATAAATCTAAGTTTTTATTCATTTTTGTATACCACTTATACGCGACAATTAATATAGAATATACAGCTAAAGATATACCTGCTCTTGTGCCCGATGCTAATATAGATCTCAATGTAATTAATACAACAACGACCAATGCGAAAATAGGTAATAGTATATCTAAAATATCATGGAAGTCCATTTATGTATATAAATTATCTATATTAAAATATGATATTTTATATATATAATGGAAAGTGAAATAATTATTACTGAAAGTCCTAATTTAAAGTCATTATCAATTCCATCATCGGAGCCTCCATCTGTGGGAAACAAAGTATTGGGATTTTTTAGCAATATTGGTTGGACTAAACTATTGGTAATCTTCGCCATCCTATCTTTTTTAGGTGTCAACTTGTTTTCTAATTTAGCAGAAGTGAGCGATTGGTTTGGTAAAACATTGGGTCCTATATTCCGAAAAATTTTAGGATTGGTTGGTATTACGACGGTTAAAGTAAGTGAAAAAGCGGTAGATGTTACTGCAACTGGAGCAAAAACAGGAATAGATATTGCATCCGGAACTTTGAAAAGTGGATTAGGTGTTATTGAGGGGCAATTACAGAATGTAAAGCAGAGCATGGATGCAAAGCAAAGCATGGATGCAAAGCAGAGCATGGGTTCAAAACAGGAGCAAAAGCAAGGCACGGGTGCAAAGCAAGGCACGGGTGCAAAGCAAGGCACGGGTGCAGAGCAAGGCCAAACCCAGGGTAGTGGTCCATTAAACGCCGCGCTTGCAGATTCGCTTCCACAATTACCTGAGCCGGATGATGCAACAAGCAATACGCAAAAAAATGGTTCCGGGAAAGCCGGATATTGTTATATTGGTGAAGACAGAGGATTTCGCAGCTGTATTAAGGTAAACGAGGATGATAAATGTATGTCGGGTCAAATCTTCCCTTCAAGCGACATATGTGTCAATCCTAACTTGAGAGAATAATTAATAAACGAATAAAAACATGATTTTATTTATACCATGATTTTATTTATACTATGATTTTATTTATACCATGATTTTATTTATACCAAAATATTCCATTTTAATGGATCATCATCAGTAATATCCGCCACCACCAATCGACATTTTACGCATATATCATCAATTATTCTTGGTTCAACGCTATGCGTTTTATAGTACTCAATACTGGTATGAGGTATTTGTGAAAAATTGCATTCATAAGTATTAGTACATTTTTTGAAGTTTTCCCAATCATGTTGTTTTCCCTCATATCCCCACGATCCCATATCATTATCATCATCTTCATACATATTTTTATCGAAGATTATCGGTATATTACCTTTTACATCAATGTAATGATATTTTCCATAAGTTGCTAAAAGGTCATTATATAATGAAAATGCGTCTGTTTTTTCCATAAAACAGGTAATGGTAAAATGGCCAATGTGTGTGGTAGGAAAGACATATTTATCATATACTAACCATACTCCGTATTTATAGCCCATTATTTTTATGTATATATAAAAAAATCACTTTATCCTTATATTTTTCGAAATAATGTTTTAATTATTTACGGTATTTAATTTAATGTGTTTTTTGCACTCCATAATAGAATTCATTACTCTAAGAATATCATTCATTTCATCAGATGTTGATACTTTGTCAATAATAGTATTCATGTGTTCTTCTCCAGCATCAACCTTTCGCATGTCAGAAATAAAATTATTGAGCGAAGAAGACATTAGGTCAATAGTTTCCGTTTCCACATTTCCTTTGTTAGCGTCAGTGTTAGTACCGGACATTTTTCGTAAATGATAGCATATATAATCATTTTCATATTCTATCATTTTTTTATATAATACTCATTTTAATAATACTTTTGTTTCTATTAAATTCTACTTTCGATGGTTCCACGACAATATATTTTTTAAGAATGAAATTATTTAACATAAACACACTGAATTCTTGGTTTATTATTTCTGGATACATGGAAGAAATTTTATCCAAATCATTATGGAAGCATCGAGTAAGAATATACATTGTTTTTACAGAACCCATATATATATTATCTATACCTTCTTTGGTTGTATCAAAAATAAACTCATTTCCAACGAATATGGTATTTTTGTTAGAATATATGAATTGCAATATATTATTCACATTAAAAGAAAAACTATTTTTTAGTACATCAAAACGACAATTAATAATAGGAGTCTCTTTATTCTCAATATTATCGTATAAATGCTTTATTATTTGATATTTTCCATACCAATAATTTTTCCATCCCACAATTGGCATAGATGAATTAAATAACTTGCCATTTGTTTTACCATGTAATGTAATCTTTTTATCATTTTCAATAATAATATGCTTAATTAATGATTTAACTTCTCTAAAATAGTCATATATTAATTCATTATTAACAATATTTTTATTTTCTTTTATTTTTCTCCAGCTTATATTATTAGAAATTACATCCCATGTATGAATATAAATAGATAAATCAGGACAAATTTTATAAATATTTTTGATTAGATATAATAAATCATTATTTTTGAAAGATTCGCGAATATGTCCGCGCAACAATAAAATCATATATAATATATCATATATTATTTTATACATTATTTAATTTTATTTTATACATTATTTAATTTTATTTTATACATTATTTATCACCACTATTTTTCGGCTTACCACCAATATAGGGCCATTTTCCACCACTCGCACGATATGTTCGATTTACTTTAAAATTATATAGCTGAATTGCCGGATTTAAACATATACTTCTCGCAGGTCCAGGAGTGTCATTTTCATAAGACATGGCGCAGTTTTTCTCTGCACAAGGTTTTACGGGAATAAGAACGCCACCATCTATACCAGACCTCTTGAGTTTATCTTTTTGTACATTAGGATCAGTATATGTTGCCGACTGTGTTGCCCAGGATTGTTTACCGGTATTATTGCGACCGCTGGCAATATTCGCATATTGTTGTTTTTTTGACATGTTATTGGCATTATTTTTATACTTGAATATTTCAGCTTTTCGCCGTTCACTAAGTTTTTCGTAAAAAAGAGGGTCATCATTCGTATTAGGGGGGCAGCCATATTGCTCTCTTGACCATAGTCTTGGAGGATCAGGTACATAATTAATTGGAAATGGTGTACATTCACTTCCTCTACTTGTAGGTGTTTCCATTTTTATCCATTGAACCTGAAAATACGCATTTAAATTATCTGAAATAGTACTTGTATATATTCCATTTGAACCTTTACCATAATTTTCAATAATTAATTGTGGATCGCCTCCTTCTGGTGGCATACCATTATTATTATAAAGTGGATAATACGGATCACCGGAATTACCGGGATAAATATTATTTATACTAATATTATCATTTGGTAAACTTGAAAAAAATGTCCCACCATTCGATGAATATATTTCATTATAATTACTACCATTCACTCCCCGATTTAAACTAAGAGTATTATTATTTTCATTAAGTAATATATTTCCGTAGTTATCTATAATAACGTTTATTGGTGTAGTACTATCTTTATAATCAATATTACACGACGATCCACCTCCTCCACTACTGGAATAATAATAAATCGACGAGTTTACCCCTCCACCGATTCCACTATTGCCACCTGATGCTATTGCTACTACGTTAATATAATATCCTTCTTGTGGGTAAATCGTATAACTTGTAGCTGTTGTAAAAGATTGACTACTTGGTCCATATACATCTTTCGATGGTAAATCAGGTTCAGGTTCAGGTTCAGGCTCTGGTTCAGGTTCAGGTTCAGGCTCAGGTTCAGGTTCAGGTTCAGGTTCAGGTTCAGGTTCAGGTTCAGGTTCAGGCTCAGGTTCTGGTTCTGGTTCAGGTTCAGGCTCAGTAGAATTTTTAGCACGTATAATATAATTCATATAAATACCATTTGGTGGTGGCAAGTTAGTATTTTCCAATGTTCCAATGGTAAGTGTATTAATATCACTTCTACCGGATGAGCCATTAGTAGAATATGGAAACCAATAACTCTTAGTACTATCTCCTTTGGGTGCACCTTTATCATATGCCCAATCACCTATTCCACCTGGACTATGAAAATATATTCCACCACTATTATCATTAATAGAAACTTGGGGAATATTGGTACTAATTAATTTTGGATCACCACTATCTGAAGCAATATTATTTTGATCCGCACCAATAGAAACCTTACCAATATAATTCGGGACACTAAAATTAGGATCAGGATCAGTACCTCCATAATTATATCCAATTACATTGTATAAATCTGGATATTCAGTTATGTCGTATGATTTTCCATCACATAATAGATAATTTTCCGGAATATTATTACTTGAAAATAATATTACACTTCCAATATGAATAGATTCACTCATTAATAAATAATGATATAATAATTCTAATATTGTAATGAATAATTAAATATTAGAATGTTTTTAATTTACACAATTTTAAGTTTACATGGAAATATTCGTGGCCTTATTATTAGGATATGTATACTTCATGGCATTTACAACATGTATGAGTGTTCGAGTAGCATCATATATAGTTGGTATTTCATTTGTAGAGGAAATTTTCTTGAATGTATTTACTAAAAAGAACAATCCATATGATAGGCTACTAAAGTCATCGATGGGTGTAAATGTAATATCATATGAATTAAGTCCTTTATTAATAATCTTGGTTGTACCATATGTTTCCGGATCCTGAATTGTTATTGTAGGTGGAAAATCGCTATTTTCAATGTGGATAAGTTGTGTTCCCCAATTACCAGACATATTTTTTACTTTTATAGTTTTTACTTGATCGGAATAAACTTGGGATATTTTATTGTTTATCACTCTAACTGGTGGATTAATAATGCGCACATTTAGTTCAACCTGAAGTGATGCAGAATCCTTTGTAATCGGAATTGGAAAAAAAGTTAATAATACATTATTTGTACTAATAAATTCGGTACCTGGTGTAATGGTTAGTATATCATCGATGACAGTTAAACTACCAGTACCACTACTTGGAATAATAGTATCATTTGTTCCTGCATATGATGCACCAAAATTGGCTAATGTTATCGTAAAAGGAATATTGACAAAAGATATCATGTTTATTTTTATATCAGAATTGTTATCCGGTGCAGGTTCAGGTTCCGGTTCAGGTTCAGGCCCAGGTTCCGGTTCAGGTTCAGGTTCTGGTTCAGGTTCTGGTTCAGGCTCCGGCTCAGGAGCAGGCTCAGGCTCCGGCTCAGGAGCAGGCTCAGGTTCTGGTTCTGGCTCAGGTTCTGGTTCTGGTTCAGGCTCTGGTTCAGGTTCTGGTTCAGGTTCCGGTTCAGGCTCCGGTTCAGGTTCAGGTTCAGGCTCCGGTTCAGGCTCAGGTTGAATATCAGCAGGTACGGTTATTTTCATATAAATTACACCTTGTCCTCCACTACCTCCAGCCATATGTGATTCAGAGTTAGAAATACCTTGTCCTCCAGCGCCACCCGCACCATAATTGTTAGAAGGAGGATTTGCATTAGCAATAGTATTACCTCCACCAATACCTCTTAGACCTGATCCACTAAAAAATGGTGTTGGACCAACTAAACCACCATTTCCACCACCTTGTAATGTAATCTGTTCACCATTATACCAAGTAATTGTATTATTGACAGTACCACCTTTATTATTATCGTTTACCACATCAAAATGTGGCTTTATAGGATTTGGATTTTCATTGGAATAGTAAAATCCGTAGCCACCTGATCCATAACTACTAACTGTACCACTTGGGACAGTTTTTACATTCGACATATATTTTCCACCATATCCACCGTAAGCAAATCTTATATCATTATCAGTTGATATATCAGTAATTTTAGTAGTACCACCAGTAGACCCATTGCCATCTTTGTTTACAGTTCCTCCATGACCAATTGTCATTGTATAAGTATGTCCCGCAGTAACATGAAATTGATCATCCCCATCATAACTTCCTCCAGCACCTCCTCCTCCACCCGATGTATAAGTATCATTAGAAATTCCACTTGCTCCAGCTCCTCCTCCACCGATTAAATGAACTTCTATATTCATATTCATGTTAAATGTTATGTCGGTATTTTCTAATATCGTGCAATAAAAGGTAATAATTCCGTCTTTATTAAAAGTTTTTTCAGTTTTTGGTATAGCAGGTGTAAAATATATGTCATTGTCAAAATACCGCATAACAAAAGATGGTATACCTGAAAATGAAGTATCAGTTAAACTCGCCGTTCCATAACCTGAAATATAGAGATTTTTATGATTATCTTGAATAATACTTCTATTTATTGTAGTCGGAAAATTTGTCATAGATGTAGTGGGTGCACTTTTTTCATCAATACTATTACCTGCAGAATCATATAACCAGATTTTACCATCAATTTGTTCCGAAGTATTTTTGGCATCACTTGAATTTTTAATGGAATCACCGACAATATATAAGTAGTCGTTTGGTTCAGACACAGGTTCAGGTTCAGGTTCAGGTTCAGGTGCAGGTTCAGGTTCAGGTTCAGGTGCAGGTTCAGGTGCAGGTTCAGGTTCAGGTTCAGGTTCAGGTTCAGGTTCAGGTTCAGGTTCATGCCCAGAAACAAAATATGAAGGAAGTGGTGTTCCGGTACTAATATCTTCCCAATTTTCAAGTGATCCTTTATATTTATTTAATATTATAGTTGCACCATTAAACATTTCGTCGAATGGATTCTCGAATGTATTATTTGCGGCGAATATCCAATTCCATTCATATATAGGAAAACTTAAGCTTTTTGCTCCCCAAAACATATAACCACTATTAATAACATTATTCATTTTCCATCCACTTAAATCTTGGTTAAATTCGCTGCAAGTGGAAAACATTGCACTCATATCCTTAACATTAGAAACATTCCAATTACCAAGAGGTTGATTGAATGTACTACAATAGAAAAACATCCTACCCATATCCTGAACCTTGGAAACATTCCAATTACCAAGAGGTTGGTTAAATTGCTCACATTCAGAAAACATTGAGTTCATATTCTGAACATTAGAAACATTCCATCCACTTAAATCTTGGTTAAACTTGCTGCATGTGAAAAACATTGAACTCATATCCTGAACATTAGAAACATTCCACTTACTAATATCATCGTTAAAAGGGTTTCCGTTATCATTTTCCCCAAATAATTTTGACATATTAGTAATCTTTGATGTATCCCATTGAGATATTGTACCATATTTCGTTGTAGCTGTAGTTGGATCAGATATCCATAAACTAACAGCAGTATGTATATTCGCCTGTGTGATGGGTTCTGGTTCTACGAATATATCTGGACTATATCCTATGCTTGTTGTTAAATCATTTAAATCATTCAAGTTAGAAAGTGTATAAACCTGATATGGTGCAGAATCATCGGGTTGTGCGCCTGTAATAGCAGATTTAAATGTTGCGCTCAGAATTACTGATTGAGTATCATCAGTATAACTTAATACAAAGGCTTTTATAGTGGTTTTGTTTTTTATTAAATAATTTTTACTTTGCATTATAAATTGATCATTTGTTAAACTTGAATCATAATTTGATACCTCCACAGTATCACCTGTAATAGTAGAAGTCTTATAATAAAGTAATGCAGGAGTATAATCAACCAATGTAAAATTTTTGATTGAAATAATTATTTCTGAGTTATCTTGTTTAGAAATAGAAATATCGCCAGGATTTAGTCTACCATATGGCCCCGCTTTATATCCACTACTACCCATTTCAACTGCATCCGTCCATGTAGATACTTCGTTCGGAGTTTGATAATTTGTTAAAGCGCCTGGTGTAATATTACCATAATAACGTTCAATGTTATAAGCATTTGTATTATCTTGACTATTATAAGCTACAAATATTGTGTTTAATGTCTGAGGGGAAACATCTTTTGGATTACGATTGCGTGAATTTTCAGTCATTGTATACACTGCAGCTTGCGAGTTTTTAGTTATTTGAAATTGAATATAGGGTTTTGGTGGTAATGATGTAAAGTTTAAAATGGTAGGTAATGGACTCACTCCTTGACAATATCGATTATGAATTAAACCAGCACCACCACCATTTTCAGAAGATTTTTGACAACTCATTGAAGTAGAAAGATCATATTCTGTATTTGTATCTGTACTAAAGTAAAAATAAAAGTAATCTGTATCACTATTATTAGACGGTAATAAACGTATTACAGTATAGTCAGGATTTACACCATCTGATATAAATTCAAAGTCTCGCTTATCCATTGGCTGTGTTCCGTCTCCAAGAAAAAACTTGAATGTATTTCCCACACTGTCTCCTAATAGTGCAAGAGTAGATGCAGGTGCAGCTACATGTATAGGGGGTGGTGAATTATCATACACAGTAAGTGAGCGAGCCCGATATTGAACCGTTGAATCAGGATTTGGAATGACTTTATTCCATATTAAAGATAAATCGGATATTTTAACTGAAAATAATTGCGAGTAGAACAATGGGGGATCAGTTGAACTTGTATTATCCTGCATATTTAAACCAGACCACCCACACCCATATAATATTGTTCCATCAGTACTTATAGCAAAACCTGATGTAATAAAATTGATATAATTATTACTCATAACTTGTGTATCCAATGCTATATAATTATTTATAATGTTGTTTAAATCATTGGTACTGATTTTGGCTATATATGGATATCTATAATCAACGTTAACAGTACCTGAAGTGCTTGTACGTTGAGTACTTGTACCTAAAACATAAATGTTATCACCCATCAATAAAATATTTGAAACTGTTTCTCCAAAATTGGTTGCGTTAAACTGAAATGGTTTAATGTTTATAATGGCTCCACTGGTATCTAATTTTGCCACAAAGGGTTGTGAATAAGTTAGTAAACTGGAAATAGTATTTTCTTTCATTTCTTTTCCTCTCGTCCATCCAGTTATATATAAATTAGCATTATTATCAATGACAATATCAATAGCAGCATCAGTATAATTTGAACCGAACTGGGTTATCCAATCTATATTTCCGTCGGAAGTAATACATGCAACAAATATATCTGTTCGACCACTTGACCATGAGCTCTCAGTCATTTTCCCCTGGTTAGTAGTTGACAAATCACCATTGGTAATACCGCAAATATAAATTTTCGACCCATCGTTCGATATGCAAAGCGAAAAAGCATTATCCAATTTATTAGATCTTATTACTGTTTCCCACGTAGTTTTACTGCCATTTTGTGCTATTTTAGTAAGAATAGCATCGGAAACGTCAGGCGACTCAAGTTGACCCCCAGTACCTCTCCATCCTGCACTATAAATATCATTATCATATACAGCACTCTTCATGGTCATTGTATTTGCAAAAGTCGATGCGTCCGAATTTTGATATTGCATTAACCAACTATTTTGTTCTGGGATAGTTGGGGGAGGTGCAGGTGCAGGTGCAGGTGCAGGTGCAGGTCCAGGTGCAGGTCCAGGTGCAGGTGCAGGTAAAGGCGCTGGTAAAGGTGCAGGTTCTATTCTTTTAATAAACTGAAGATCTGAAAAATGATCATTTGATCTTTTTGAACTACCTAAGTATATATCAATTGTGCGAATTGTAAATGGATTACTTGAATTATCATATGTAAATGGACCAATATTAGGATGAACTATATTACCCAAGTTGTATTGTGTAAAAAAATTAGTCAAGTCTGGATTCAACCAATAACTAATGCTATTGTTTTCAAAATCAAATAATAGTAAATTAAGATTCGTCGTGTTCTGTGTATTAAAATTGACACCTGGGTTTAAATTACGAAAACTGTAGTTCTTACCATTACTGCTAAGCACAATATCTGTATTCTCATTCGTAAGAAGACTTGCCACTGTTTCTATTGGTGAGTTATTATTCTGAAAATCAATTCTTGGAGTTCCATTATCTCCATTGACCTTATTAGTACTGTGTGAATAAAACTGAAAAAATAATAATCCGGTTGACTCAGTAGGTATAGTTCTTGAATTAGCAGCAACTTTATTACTATTGTAGCCAAAACTAATACTATTTACCGGTATAGTCAATTTTTCAGAATTCGTTAAACTATCAGCTATCTTTAAATATGAATTCCCATATGAAGTTTTCCATGCTCCATCCCATCCAATTCCACCGTCTTTACCTGTTAATTGATTCCCAACAGGATAATCGAATTGTTCGTAAATAAATGTATTGAAATCAGCAGGTGCAGGGGTCGACGCAATTTCTATATAGACCGCAACTAAACCTGAAGCACCATTGGAACCATAAGTCGGTACTGGAAATGAATCTATGATAGATTGTCCACCTGAACCACCTGATCCTGTATTGGGGAGTGGTATTGGTGGTCCGCCTGTAAAATATCCACCATTACCTCCTGCAGCGATATTATAGGTTGCATTG
>Ga0066610_10001640_pt1 | contig 13308 bp, 11 predicted proteins | sample SaaInlV_DNA_165m_FD_60375 | JGI IMG/M metagenome (GOLD analysis project Ga0066610, IMG submission 60375) | Marine microbial communities from expanding oxygen minimum zones in the Saanich Inlet - SI075_LV_DNA_165m | ecosystem: Environmental > Aquatic > Marine > Unclassified | place: British... | reverse complement strand
CATCTGCAACTGGCGCGGCAATTCAAGATATAATAAAAGTTTTAAAACATCGCTATAGTGCAGCTACAATTATTATATACCCTACTTTAGTTCAGGGAAACGAAGCTAAACATCAAATAGTAAAAGCAATTGAAACTGCCACCGGCAGAAATGAGTGTGATATATTATTAATCGCACGCGGTGGCGGCTCATATGAAGACCTATGGTGTTTTAACGAAGAAATAGTAGCAAGAGCAATTGCAGCGTGTAGCATTCCAATAATTACTGGTATTGGTCATGAAGTAGATATAACTATAGCAGACTTTGTTGCTGACCTCAGGGCTGCAACACCATCACAAGCAGCGCAATTTGCAACACCAGATCAAAATGAGCTCATAACTATAGTAGCTAACTATAGCAAAGAGCTAGAGCATAAAATAAAAAACCTGCTAAAAAGATATGCACTAGAGCTAGAAGCACAAGCGAAACAACTACAGCACCCACTGCAGAAAATTCATAATTGGAGCCAAATGCTCGATAACTCTGAAGCAAACTTGCACCATAACTGGCACAGTTTAATACAGAAAAAACTAGCCACTTTAACCACCTTAATGGCTAAAATAGAAGCTCTAAGCCCCATGCAAACTCTGCAGCGTGGCTACAGTATAGCAAGTAGCAAATCAAAGATAATAACTTCTATAGAAAATATAAAACCAGGTGATAAATTTGACCTTAAAGTCAAAGATGGTATTATAAAAAACATAGTTGAGTCAGTAGTACCACAAAAAGAGCATATCCATGAATAAAAAAAGCAAGAGTAAAATATGGTTTCAAAAACACATAAACGACCCTTTTGTAAAAGAAGCACAGCAAGCAGGATATAGGTCTAGAGCAAGTTTCAAATTAATAGAAATTCAAAATAGCTATAAGTTAATAAAACAAAGGCAAACTGTTTGTGATTTAGGAGCAGCTCCTGGTGGATGGTCAGAACTAGCTAAAAAATGGGTAGGACCGAAAGGTAAACTAATAGCCTGTGACTTGCTAGAAATAAACCCTCTAGATGGTGTTATTTTTATCCAAGGTGACTTCACTAGCCCAGAAACTCAACAACAAATTTGTGAAGCAAACGATAACCAAAAATTAAATGCAATAATTTCAGACATGGCTCCTGACACTATGGGTCACCAAGCCACGGACCAACTACGTTCTATTGGCCTTGTTGAACAGGTACTGCATTTTAGCAAAAACAATCTAGCTGAAGATGGTGCATGCATAGTTAAGGTCTTCCAAGGGGTGGGGTTTGATCAGCTAGTTAAAGACTTTAGGCTTACTTTCAAAAAAGTAATAATAAAAAAACCTAAAGCCTCTAAAGATGCCTCGAAAGAAGTATATTTAGTCGCACAAAACTTAAAGAAAATAATATAAATCTTATATAACTTATATTTAGGGTGATTTAATGCTGTCAAAATATTCTATAATTCTATTCTCATTTTCCCCTAAAACTCCTTTATATCGTTGATGATCAAGAAGTATCTGAGAATCACGACTAGCCACATCCCGCAAACGCTTATAAGATAAACTACTTTTGTTATTAAACTCCTCTGCGCTAACACTACTACAAGATTTTCCAACAAAAAAGCTACTCTGGTTATCATCGAAGCAACCATCAAATTCAATGCTGGGAAACACTCTAGTGTCTATATTTTGAGAAACCACATAATTGCCGTTCATCCTATTTCCTGAATTCATCCCCATATCCATGTAACCATCAGCAGGCATAGCTCTCATATATATATATTGGTTTTGAACGCGATCCATAAAAAAATCTTTTATAAATTTAGTTACAGCAAATTTATCAAAATACATAATTTTTGGATATTCAGAATCAACTAAGAAGTCACATCGATATTTGCATATTACGAATAGTTCGCCGTGCTTATAAGGTATATCACTATAAAAAAAGTCAACGTCATTATTCATGGTAGTGTTTGCTGCAAAGTATCTCTTTATAAGATGCATGGGCCAAGTAGGACGTGCATGTAAATAAGAACCTGTGCTTTCTCTTAAAACCGGAGGGAAAAGGTACCCCAATCCAAGTTGTAATTTTTGTGATCTCTGCTTTAATATCTCATGGACTTGCAAATAAGAGGCTAGCTTTTTCACCATAGGAAAATCACACATGACAATTGCGAGATGTATTACAGAATAATAAGAATAACCAAAACAATTTACCACTATACTTTTTATACTTCTACTGGCTATAGCATCAATATCTTCTAAATTAGAATTCACAACCAAATATTTAAGTTTACACGCATTAATTAAATATTCACAAGCATATGACCAATGGTTGCTAACAAGCCGCATAGAACTAATATCAACTAGATTCAAAAATTTTAAAAGATTAAAATATCCTGCATTAGGGTTTGAAAAATTCGTATCTTTCATATAATTTACCTTTAATTGTTTATTAAGGCGCATGCTATCACAAATAAAGATATATTTCAACACCTTAAGGCCCATGCGTCGTAAGTGTGGTTTAATATATTGATACTGAATTAGCAAAAAAGTGGAAATTCACTCCTACTTTAAATAGATGAAGTAGTTGTTTGCGCTTGCCTTAAGTTATCCATATGCGTCGCAATTTTTTTGCCTTGCAGCTCAATAATTCTGTCAAATTGCCCACGGTCATAGACCATTTGCGCAACAAGGTCACTAGAAGTTTTTAAAGGTTTATAATTCCTATTTGCGACCAACGGCTGTAATATCCTGCCCAAAGCACGACCATCTTTTGATTTTATTGGTGAAATATCACACCCTGTACGTTCTATCAGACCATAACGAAATTGCGCATTTGCAAGTTGTAATACTATGCCTTTATACATACTGCTACGAGGCTTTAAAGCACGAACACAAACTTTTTCACCTTCAAGCCAGTGGTTTTTTATAAACTCCATGTCTGGCTGACATTCATAATTACGCCGCGTTTGACCCTGCATAATATCGTCTACATAGCCAATAGGTAGCCTTACTATTACACATAACAAATTATATCGCAAATAACAATATCTTTCAATAACTTAAGAAGGATTTGCTGCGAACATGGATTAATATAATGACATTGTATTAGCAAAAAAGTGGAAATTCACTAATAAAACCCCCATAATATACTTTGAGGCATGGAAGTCCTTGTAATATGGCTAAAAAACAAGGCTAAATACAAACTAAACGAAAGGTAATAAAATTGAACGATAAATCAAAAACGCTACTCTTATGGATATTAATCCCTTTAATCTTAGTTTCTGTTTTCAGTAACTTTGGTCCGCAGCACACTGGTTCTGACAAATTAACTTATTCGCAGTTTGTGCAATCGGTTGCTCAAGGCGATATTAGCAAAGTAACTATCAGTGAAAAAAAAGTACATGGTACTACCAGAAATGGCCATGTTTTCACAACATACCTGCCAATGCAAGACGATCATTTGTTAAATGAATTAATTAACAAAGGTGTGGATGTTAGCGGCAAAGAACCAGAAAAACAAAGCTTTCTTCTTCAAATATTAATCAGTTGGTTCCCGATGCTGCTATTAATTGGGGTATGGTTATGGTTTATGCGTCAAATGCAAGGTGGCGGTGGCGGTAAAAACCCTATGTCATTTGGTCGCAGCCGCGCAAAAATGCTTGTGGGTGACAAAAACAAAGTTACATTTAAAGATGTTGCTGGAGTTGAGGAAGCAAAAGAAGAAGTACAAGAGTTGGTAGACTTTTTGAAAGATCCTAGTAAATTCCAAAAACTTGGTGGTAAAATCCCATGTGGTGCATTACTAGTTGGTAGCCCAGGAACAGGTAAAACATTATTGGCTAAAGCAGTAGCTGGTGAAGCTAATGTGCCATTTTTCACAATATCAGGTTCAGACTTTGTTGAAATGTTCGTTGGTGTTGGTGCATCTCGCGTAAGAGATATGTTCGACCAGGCAAAAAAACAAGCTCCATGCATTATTTTCATTGATGAGATAGATGCAGTTGGTCGCCATAGAGGTGCGGGCGTAGGCGGTGGTCATGATGAAAGAGAGCAAACTTTAAACCAATTACTAGTCGAAATGGATGGTTTTGAAGGAAAAGAAGGTGTAATTGTTATGGCGGCCACTAACCGGCCTGATGTTTTGGATCCGGCTCTATTACGTCCAGGTAGATTTGATAGGCAAGTTACGGTGCCACTACCAGACATAAGAGGACGTGATAAGATTCTTCAAGTTCATATTAGAAAAATCCCTACTACGAAAGATGTAGACCCTAGTATTATTGCCAGAGGCACACCAGGATTCTCCGGTGCTGATTTAGCAAACTTAGCAAATGAAGCTGCCTTATTTGCGGCAAGGTCAAATAGAAGCAAAGTAACTATGCTTGAGTTTGAAAAAGCAAAAGACAAAATAATCATGGGCTCTGAGCGCCACACGATGGTAATGAATGATGAAGACAAACTCAGAACTGCTTACCATGAGTCTGGGCATGCTATTGTTGGCCTTATTCTAGCAGATAAAGAACATGACCCAGTATACAAAGTAAGTATCATCCCGAGGGGCAGAGCTTTGGGGGTCACTATGTTCTTGCCTGAGGAAGACAAGTACAGCATGACGATCACAGCGCTAGAGAGCCAGATATGTAGTTTATATGGTGGTAGAATTGCTGAAGAGATGATTTTCGGCAAAGGTAAAGTAACTACAGGCGCATCTAACGATATTGAAAAAGCATCTCAAATAGCTAGAAACATCATAATCAGATGGGGTCTTAATGACACATTAGGTCCTATTCTTTATGCAGAAGATGACCAGGAAGTATTCCTAGGCAGATCTATAGGAAAAACACGTGCATTCTCAGAAGAAACAGCAAGAAAGATTGATAGTGAGGTTTCAAAAATAATTTCTAAGAACTACAGTTCAGCAGAAGAAATTTTGAAAGACAACATTGATAAGATGCACGCCATGGCTGATGCTTTAATGAAGTTTGAAACTATAGATGACGACCAAATTCAAGATATAATGGCTGGAAAAACTCCAAAGGCTTCTGATGTATCTGGTAAAAAAAGAAAGCGCAAGCCAAGAGCAACTAAGACTAAAGTCACAAACACAGAAGAGACTTTAGTGTCTAGTAGTTCAGACGCAGTAGTACTAGATAAAACTGTGGATGAAACTAAATAACACATGGAATCTTTGGTTATGGGGGTTTTAAATGTAACCCCCGATTCTTTTTCAGATGGCGGCAACTATTTAAATATTAAATCTGCAGTAGCGCAGGCAGAAAAAATGCTGAAAGAAGGGGCGAGCATCATTGATATTGGTGGTCAATCAAGTCGTCCTGGAGCACAAGAAGTAAGTTCTTTAGAAGAAACAAACCGAGTTATACCTGTAATTAAAGCATTAAAAGAAACCTTTCCCGCAGTAAAAATATCTGTAGATACATATAGTCCAGAAGTTATCGCTGCAGCCCTACCCTATGATATATGGGCCATAAATGACATTACTGCTCTTTCAAATAAAGATAGTATTGCTATGTTAAAAGGCACCGAAGTAAAGGTATGCTTAATGCACATGCAAAACCGGCCACATAATATGCAAGAAGCACCTACGTATGACAATGTTTTGCACGAGGTCTACTCATATCTCGTAAATAGAGTTAATAGCTGTATAGCCTCCGGAATTGCTAAAGATAATATTTATATAGACCCTGGCTTTGGTTTTGGCAAAAGTTTAGAGCATAATAAGATATTACTAAATAACTTGGATTTTTTTAAGAAAATTGGGGTTCCTATTTTAGTTGGCATGTCGAGAAAATCTATGTTGGGTCAAATTTTAAATAAACCAGTTAATGACAGGCTTTATGGTGGAATAGCTGCTGCGGTGATTGCATGTATAAATGGCGCTGCTATAATAAGAACACATGATGTTGCGGCAACTGTGGATGCACTAAAAGTAACTGAAGCGATCATGAACACAAATATTACAGAAGAACTATTATGAAAAATTATTTTGGTACAGATGGCATTAGAGGAAGAACCGGATCCGGGAACATTCAGCCAGAGACTATACTAAAGCTAGGCTGGGCAGCTGGCATGGTGTTAAAGGATCAAAATTCTAATGAAGTGTTAATTGGCAAGGACACCAGGGTTTCTGGCTATATGCTAGAGTCTGCACTAGAATCTGGCTTAGCCGCTGCTGGCGTTAATATTGGTTTATTAGGCCCTATGCCAACACCTGCTGTTTCATATTTAACTGCGACATTTCGCTGCGCTGCTGGCATTGTAATTAGTGCGTCTCACAATCCTTATTATGACAATGGCATTAAGTTCTTTGGCCATGATGGCAAAAAGCTATCTAATGAAATAGAGCAGCAAATAAATTATTATATGACTCAGCCATTAAATATGGTTGAAACAGACCAGATTGGTAAGGCACGCCGAATAGATGGCGCACCTGATCGTTATATTGAGTTTTGCAAAAGCAAATTAATTCCAGATTTATCTTTAAAAGGTTTAACTATAGCTATAGATTGTGCAAACGGTGCGACATATCACATTGCTGAATCGATATTTACAGAGCTTGGGGCAAATACAATAATGCTAGCGAATAAGCCTAATGGTTTTAATATAAATGAAAACTGTGGCTCAACATGTCCTGGCGACCTGCAGCAGTTAGTAATCAAAAATAATGCAGACCTTGGCATTGCATATGATGGCGATGGTGATAGAGTAATTTTAGTGAATCAAGATGGTGCTATTATTGATGGTGATGCCATTGTATATATTTTAGCTATGCACCTAAAAAACAGAAAGAAGTTAAATAACGCTGGGGTGGTTGGCACTGTAATGACCAATATGGGTGTTGAAAATGCGCTGCAACATCACCAAATACCATTTATTCGCACTAGTGTTGGCGATAAAAATGTTATGGCTAAATTAGAAGAGCAAGGCTGGTTTTTAGGCGGGGAGTCATCTGGACATATAATAAATTTAAAAAAGACTATAAGTGGTGATGGCATAATTACTTCATTGCTTGTATTAAATGCGATGTTAGAACAACAATTATCTATAGATGAGCTCTTAAAAGATTATCAAAATTATCCTAGCGAATTAGTTGCAATAAAATGTGAGGCGCCACAAGAGATAATTAAAACAGTAAAAATGCAAAAATTAATCCAGCAAGCAACTAAAGATATGGGCAATAAAGGCAGAGTTTTAATTAGAGCCTCAGGCACTGAGCCCAAAATAAGGTTAATGCTAGAGAGTATTGATGAAAATCTAATTAATACTATGTTGCCAGAGTTAACTACAAAAATTAATTCCATAATTACAGAGGAAAATAAATGCAGCATCTAGTTTTATCTGAAAACATTTTAAAACAAATAAATTTATACTATGCATTAGCAACAAAGTTATTACCGCAGTTAATAACTATAATTGTAACTCTGATAATAGCTAGCTATATAATAAAAGCCATGCATAAAGTTATAGACAAATCGAGTGATAAATTAGTTGATAAAAGAATATCAACTTTATTGAAGCAGGCGATTAAGCTAACTATTTGGGCGGTAGCATCATTAAATATATTCTCGGTAATGGGTGTCGACATTATGCCATTATTAGCCAGCTTAGGTTTAACTGGCTTTGCATTAGGGCTTGCATGCAAAGACATGCTAGAGAATATAATTTCAGGTATTATGCTATTATTTTATCGTCCATTTAATGAAGGTGATGACATAACTTTTGCTGGCAATAGTGGCAGAGTAAAGACAATTAATTACCGTTTCACAGAGCTAGATAGTAGCGATGGCAAGACTATTTTAATACCAAATGCAATGTTACTAAAGAATGTTATTAGCGTTAGTAGCTAAATAATCATCTTTCAATAACTGAGCAGAATCTCCACTAAAAAAGGAATAAATAGGAAGAGGATCTGGTTTGAAACTTTCAGAGCTAACATGATTTTCATTTTTCAGATTAGGAATTTTAGTTGTTAATTTACGTATCGCATTAAACTTTTCAACTAATAGCTGATCCGTAGTAGGGTTTATCTTCCTTTCACAATCCACAAACTTATGTAAAGCGCTCACATAATGCGTTTTAATAAAGCTTAAAAATTGCTCAGCAGATTCTTTGCTATGAACAGTTGCAAGCGAATCAAGTGCGCCGTTTCTTGCTGTTTTATACATTGTATCAAAACTCATTATCTGATTAAATCTCTCATAATAACCAAGCTCACCTTTACACTTTAGGCGGCGGCATGCTAACGCAAAGTCTAATACATTTTGAGTGAATTCTCGTGGATTATCTACACCACATTCTGTAAAGGCTTGTTGCCATATTTTAAATTTCTCATCTGCTAATTTTTCCCTAATACCAAAGAAAGCAGAAAACATATTATCTTTATTTTGATAACACCAGCCATCACTATTTGAGTGCCCCAAAAAAAAGCTATAGATAAATTTTAAAACAAATTTCATGCTAATAGCTGCTACAAAAGGAAACAACGTCACGCTTAAAAAATATATATCTAAATTCAGTGCATTCATCATTAAGCTCTCTGGCAGTAATGGCATGAAGACAAGTAGAGCGAGAAACATACTAGCGATTATGATATTAAATATGGAAACATTATAGTTTGTATATTCTCGCATTAATTCAACAGCAGCTTTAAGAATGGTAATGCTAGCGAATATAGTAACTCCATAAGCAAAAAATCCTGCTTCAAGTTCAGATCTAATAATTATGATAAAATACGATAAAAAATCATATATCGGCAAAGGAAAACCATAAGTATTAAAGTAAATAGCTAATGCAATAGCTAAAATTATAGCCAAACACATTAAAGTTGTTTTTATCCGTTTCCGCTCTAACTTAAATGCACGCCAAGAATTAACTAAATAAAGTGGTGTCCAAGAGATCAAATCATCAATTACAGTTCCCACTGCAGCTCCTAAACCAAGGAACATAGGCATAAAAGGAACAAACGATAATAAGAGGTGACAGAATGCGATAAAAAGTGAAAGTATTGGTCTGTTAGGATATGGAATGGGGTCATATTTAGTAGAAATCATTATAAGCTCTTATGCTATGGATACTTACTCACACAATAAACAAGTTTTCTTCTTTTTTCAACATATTTAACACGTCATTCTTTAATAGGATCTTAATTAGCTCTCCCCTAGTTTGGCAGTTAAATTTTAATTTTATTCTCTTGAAGTAAAATTCAACGGTACGCGGCGATAAATTTAGCTCTATTGCTGTTGCTTTGATTGAGTAGCCTTGTAATATATAAAAAATACAGCCTGCTTCTCTCTTAGTTAAATATAAATGTTCCATATCATCACTTAGGTAATATCTAGTAAACTTACGTTTTGAAGTATTCTTATTATGAAAGTTTTGTTGATCTAAATTATCGATGTCAAATCCGCACTGGATATTTTTATTGCTAACATTGTTTATTATTTGTTGCCAATATAACATTGTAATACTCCAAAATAAAATACATGATGTTTTGCAACAGTAAATGAGAGCGATAACCCTTACAATATGTTGTTTTTTATTAGTTAATTATTAGATCAGCCCTAAATTGCAAAATCTGTAAGAAATATTTTTTTATTGCGTAAGCATTAGATTACGCCATGGATTTTTATAGTGTTTCATAGCAATTTATATATAATACATAGGTGTTATTTTCTTAATTACATTTTAAATGCTCCACAAAATGGAATAGCAATAATTACAGCTGCGTGCTATGTTATAGGCTAAATCTTAAATTAGTACTTGGAGCAGAAAAATGGCTACTGTAATTATTTTTGACTGGGACGACACTTTAATTGATATCGGCAAAGTTTTATGTTCTAGTCAGTATTTAGCATGTAAACAAATATTAGCTAGGCAGAATGAGTACCCATTTACATCTACATGGTCCCTACCCTCACAAGTACAAATAAAGCAGCATATAGGTGAGCGTTTTTTAGAGACGATTATTCCCAGTATTTTCCCTGCAATAGATTATAAGATAGAGTTGCATTATATCTGGGCAAAAGAGTTATATAGCATTTTTAAGAATGTGTATGTAGAGCAGTCAAAACAATTGTTTCCAAATGTGATAGCAATGCTAAAGCATTTGAGTGAGCAAGGTTTTGAGCTTGCTCTAGCTACCAATAAATCAAGAGACTTACTTGAGGCTGAGATTATAGCTACAAAAACGCCAAAAGCATTATTTGCACATATAGTTTGTGGTGACGATGCTATAATTGGCAAAAATTTCAAACCAAAACCTGACATGCTTAATATAATTCAGGCCAACTATGCACCTGGCACAAAATTTATAATGGTAGGCGACCGTGAATCGGACATTATAGCTGCAAAGAGCAGTAACAATAAAACACATACTATTTTAATATCTAAAAGCAAAGAGCAGCATAAAGTAACTACAGATTTAACTTTAGCTAAAGTCACTGATCTTGATGTGTCTGCATTAAAAAACATGTAGTTACTCTTGGCATCAGCATGGCGATTATCCTTTGTCTTGTGCGAAAAGCAGATGCCAAATAAGCAGAAATGCTACCAAATATTTAGGAAGATGCCAAACCTAGAACACCATTACCAGACTCCAGCATGTCTGCAAATACAAAGAAATAGATTTAACATGTAAAACATGGTACAATGTCATAAATTAAATTTCAAACACTTGTTATATATGTATATTTATCTGGAGCTAACATGAAAAATGATAATATAAAAACGCTACAAGAACTGGCATAATCAGAAAAATATTATTTTCAAATAAGAAGCAAATGTTATACAGCAACAATCTTTATTGTTACCCTACAATTTATTGCTAAGTTTATATTGTTTGGGGCCACTATAAATATAATACTTTCCCCTGTAGGCATGATTTCACTTATAGTATTATGTGTAACTCTACTTTTAACTATAATTGACTATGCTTTAACGCAAATAAAATTGAAATCTATATATACAGATCTATTTCAAGGCTCTATTACAAATAAAGATGGAATAGCTAAAATAGCTTTACAAGAATCTATAGAAAATAATATTGATGTAAACACATATTGTAATGGCAGTATTCCAGCTATTAGTTATATTGCTGCACGAGGAGATTTTGAAGCATTTGAAATTCTCTTAGACAAAGGCGCAAATATAAACAGTAAATCCAAATCAGGCTATTTTGATCGAGAAGAAGGAAAGATAATATATGATAACACTTACTATAAGTATACAGAGGCTACTACGCTACAGTGGGCAATAAGAGGGGGCAATAATATAATAGTAGAAACTCTAATCAAAGCTGGTGCTGACATGAATTCCTCTCACAAATATGACACGGACACTATATGTGTTGCTGCCAATTATGGCAACCCAGCTATGGCAAAAATAATATTGGAGAATGCTATTCCTAATAAAAATTACACTTCCTATATTAAATACCACTATGATTCTGTAGTGGCGCTTGCAAAAGAATTCGAAACACAAGTAAAAGATTTTCTTGCTAAAAACCCAGGAAACAATGATAAAAACGATTCTAAAAACAAATTAATTGTCGGCCTTCACCTGGCTGCATTTAATACAGATGTGCTAAATTCCAGAGGCATAAAAGGTCCAATTAAAGATCTCCAGGATAAATTAGAAGAAAAATATTTAGAAGAATCGAGTCTATCAAGTATAAAGGTAAATAAATATAATATACTTTCTGATGACAAAACATTTTACTACTATATGAAAAAGATTTGCCTAGAAAATGAAATTTATTTATCTTTAACAAAAATTGATCGTTCGTGGAAAGCACTGTCTAGAATAAAACACCCAGACAAAGGTGGAGATGAGGATAAAAGCAAAGTAATAAACGATTCAAAAGATAAACTATATAAATACGTAGAAGATCATATAAAGCATAAACGAGATAGAATAGATAAAATTAAAGAAGAACAAGAAGAAATAAGAACACTCATTGAATTAATCAGTGAAATAAGTCAAACAAAAATCTACATACCAGAACCAACGCAAGAAAAAACCACATCACAATATAAAAATGAATACGAGGAAAAATTCAAAAAGGAAAGTCAGGCACGAAATAAAAGCACAAAAAAAGAAGTAGCGCAACCTGAGCAGAAAAAAAACAAAACAGGATATTTTGCTAGTTTTTTCCAAAATAAAAACCAGGAAAACAATGCCAGCAAAAAATCAAAACAAACTAAAGTTCCTAAATCTGAAGGCATGTTTTGGTTTTCTGGTAAAAGTGCATAAAAATAGAGTTAGCTTCCGTCATGTTTGCACAGCGCTAAACTGTTGCTTTAACATATCAACTCCTTACCTACGTCATTGCGGAGACTCTTGGTTGTCGAAATAACTTGGGTGGTTGGATTGCGACGTCGCTGCGCTCCTCGCAATGACGGGCGGAGGGAAACCTCTCTTGCGAACCTTTGCAATGACGGCGGGGAGCAATAAATGAACTTGTAGCAGCCTGAACTTCAATAAAATTATCGGTCTAAATGATAACTACCCCACTTCCGTCATTGCGAGGAGCGGGTACCTTCCGAAGCGTAGCGTAGGTAGGTTGCGACGTCGCTGCGCTCCTCGCAATGACGGGCGGAGGGAAACCTCTCTTACAAACCTTTGCAATGAAGGTCGATGGATTCTTATGCAGCGATAAACCATTGCTTTAACACAATATATAGGGCATAATGCAGCTTTAACTAAAGGTTGCGCCCCTAACTAGAGAAATATATGAGATTTAAATCATTTACATATGTATTATTACCGCTTTCTATAGTGGCATTATTACTACAATTTAGCATTATACCTTTTGCAATAACACCAATAATGCTAACTGCTGCATTAATATTAACTGGTTTATTTATATATTTAGAGGTTATAAGTATTTTTCTTCTAGTAGCTGCAGAAAATGGCTACACTGAAACAGTTAACACTCTGCTTGATGCAGGCGCTGATGTTAATGTCAAAAGTGAATATGGCTACACCCCGCTGCACTTGGCTATTGAAAAAGGCAGCCTAGATATAGTCCAAGCTCTTATAGATAAAGAGGCTAATGTTAATGCTAAAGATATCTTTGGCCAAACCCCGCTGCACTATGCTGCAAAGCATGGCCACCTAGATGTGGTCAAAGCTCTTATAGTAGCTAAGGATATTGGTCTTAATGCTACTGACCAATTTGGCTACACACCTTTGCACAGGGCTGTAATGGATGGCCACCTAGATGTGGTCAAAGCTCTTATAGTAGCTAAGGATATTGGTCTTAATGCTACTGACCAATTTGGCTACACACCT
>Ga0066610_10001635_pt1 | contig 13341 bp, 11 predicted proteins | sample SaaInlV_DNA_165m_FD_60375 | JGI IMG/M metagenome (GOLD analysis project Ga0066610, IMG submission 60375) | Marine microbial communities from expanding oxygen minimum zones in the Saanich Inlet - SI075_LV_DNA_165m | ecosystem: Environmental > Aquatic > Marine > Unclassified | place: British... | reverse complement strand
GCCCCGGAGGGGTAATACTTCTATAGTTCCTCCCCTCTCATGTGGGGAGGCTAGGTGGGGTGTGGATTTCCTTTCGTCACCATGAGCCTGCCGAAGGATCGTGCCCTGCAAGGGTAGGCAAAAGAGAAGGTCACTTCTCTGTGTGGGTCTCCAGGGCGGCGATAAATTCTTTCGGAGGCGGGTCGAAAGCAGGGGCCGGGGTAAGTCCTAATGCTTTAACAGCCAGGTCTCTTTCGACTTTCTGTTTACGAACCGCATCATCATAATTAGCCGATTCTTTAGTAGCCCTCTCTGTAATTCCCGAATACTTCTTAAAAGACATGGACATTAAAATACCCAAAACGACGACCACAAAAGTCAGTTCGATAAAAGTAAAACCCCTATTTTCCTTTAATCGGCACCTGTGCGAGCAATTAGATTTCGCCATTACCTGTCTTCCTCTATTTAATTAGATGGTTGAGGTGGGATTAAAAAGGTTTCGGCCCATTCCACTGTTTTTTGTGACTTGCCGACTCCGGAATTGTACCGTTCAGCGGCTGCGAGGGTGGCTTCGTTCAATTCGATAAATCGGGGGACAGTCACAGAAGTTACGACTCCCAAAACAACAAAAACCATCACCAGTTCCATAAGGGTGAATCCTTTTTGATTCTTGATTCGGGCAACAAAGATGTCTTGCATTGGAGTTATTTTTTTCACCCTGAAACCGAAGTTTGAAAAAGTTTTTGCATCCACGTACGGATAAAAAGCAATTGTTATGCCAAAGCTCTTCTAGTTGAAATTCCGCACATTGGGCTCATGGGATAAGACTGGGATTAGCGATAGAGGTTCTGATGAGGTCGAAAGATGGGAAACGGTTTACCCGGATTGGGTAAAGGTAGGGTTGCATTTCCTCCTTCGCACATCGGATTGGTTTTCTGCTTACGGCATTTCCATCATCTCAGAGACACGAATGGTTCCCGCATTTTGCAGAAACGGATCGGACTTTGCAATTTCAACGGCGGCTTCCATGTTTTCCGCTTTAACCACGGCAAATCCTTTCATCGAATCTGGGTCGTTATCGTCTTGAACACTACTTGAAGTTACAATTTTAGTTTCCATGAAAGGTGTTCCCGGATTGACTACCTTGTCACCCAGACCTTCTACCCAGGCTTTCCATTTCCCCATCTGAACCATGCCCTCTTCTTTTGAACTCGGCTGGTTTCCTCCGTAATAGGCGATCATAAAATCTGCCACAATTTTTCTCCTTAGTTATTAGCTATTAATATTTTACTACAGCTGGGGCCCAGTAAGGGTCCGACCATCTTATCCCCCCACCAAATTCTTTGGCGATTGTGAATGAGCTGTTTTCCCCGCTATCGGGAAAATATTTTTTTAGCTAAGCAGTTGAAGTCATAGCTAAAAAGTCCAGCCAAACCCCACCCACCGTGTACCCACGATGTAAGGCTCTGAGAAAAATCCCGATCGTTTCAGGAATATTATTCCAATAAATATCTCTAATGAAAGACCGTAAGGTCGGGGAAGACTCGCCTCACCTCCTGGAATTTACCTGTGAAGGTGAATGACACCAAACGGGGCGGGTTTTCCTTCACCCCCCTACCCTCAAAATAGCCACACGAAAAGGCCCACAAATTTGGAGTGACGGTTTATGAGGAGTTCAGCTTATCGCAGCAATAAAAAAACCGAGATTCTTCACTTCGTTCAGAATGACAAGTGGTGGGAGTAGGACGGGGACACGGAAAAGCATACTGGATTGCCGCACCGTTTTCAACGGTTCGCAATGACGGCTTACTGTATCCAACGTCACGTTGGCGCCGGTTAGGAGCCGTTTTTCAGGATGGCGTCGATTTCGTCGCAGGTTTTTTTCACTTCTTCTGCGGATGCATTGAGGGCGGCTTGTTCTTCATCGGTCATGTTCAGTTCGATGACTTTCTCGATTCCGTGGATGCCCATCATGACGGGAACACCGAAGAAAATTCCACTCCAGCCATACTCACCTTCCAGGTAAGCAGTACAGGGGAGGATGCGGCGTTTGTCCTGCAAAATCGCTTCGATCATTTTCACGACTGAAGCACCCGGCGCATAGAAGGCGCTACCGGTTTTAAGCAACGCGACGATTTCGGCTCCGCCTTTTCGTGTGCGCTCCACCACCCGTTCGATCTGCTCCGGGGTCATCAACTCTGTGATCGAGATGCCCGACACCGAAGTGTAACGGGGTAGCGGAACCATGGAGTCGCCATGCCCGCCAAGAACCATCGCGTCCACATCTACCAGTGAACACCCAAGCTCCAGCGAAACAAAAGTGCGCAAACGCGCCGAGTCGAGCACCCCTGCCATGCCGATGATTTTGTTCTTGGGCAGGTTGCCGGTTTTCTTGGCCATGTAAACCATGGCATCAAGCGGATTCGACACCACGATGATGATCGGGTCACGGGAATGCTCCATGACCTGCTCTGTCACCGATTGCACAATTTTAGCGTTGGTAGCGAGAAGGTCTTCGCGGCTCATGCCCGGTTTTCGGGGCAGGCCCGCGGTGATCACCACGATATCGGAGTTGGCGGTATCTTTATAATCGTTGGTTCCCGTCACCCGGCTATCGAAAACCTGCAGACAACTCGACTCCTGCAAGTCCAGTGCTTTTCCCTGTGGAACCCCCTCGACAATATCAATGATCACTACATCGCCGAGGTTTTTATAAGCTGTCAACTGAGCGACGGTGGACCCAACCTGGCCTGCGCCAACTACCGTGATCTTTTTTCTCGAGCTTGACATAGAAGTTCCTCTATAAGTTAGCTACCTGTTATTAGCCCTGGGCCTCGCCCGGTGGACGTGAAAACCTTCCGCTATTAATTCAAGCTGTCCAGTATTGCGTTGAAGGTCGCGCTCGGACGCATCGCCGCCGCAACCTTTGCAGGGTCTGGCTTGAAATAACCACCGATGTCTTTAGCCTGCCCTTTCGAAGCGTTCAGCTCATCAATAATGGTATCGAGCTTCGCCTCAAGTTGTTGCGCCACAGGAGCAAACTTCGCTTTAAGGTCCGCGTCACCATCCTGCTTCGCCAGTTCCTGCGCCCAGTAGAGTGTTTCGTAAACATGGGTACCGGCATTGTCCAACTGCCCGACTTCGCGTCCCGGTGACTTTTTATTATCCATCAACGTGCCGGAAGCCTTATCCAACGTTTCAGCCAGAACGGAAGCTTTTTTATTGCTCTTTGATCGACCTAAATGTGCCAGGGATTCAGACAGTGCCAGAAATTCGCCCAGAGACTCCCATCGCAAATGCCCTTCTTTGACAAACTGTTGCACATGTTTCGGCGCAGACCCTCCGGCCCCGGTCTCAAAAAGACCGCCGCCTTTAATAAGCGGAACGATGGAAAGCATTTTCGCGCTGGTACCCAGTTCCAGAATCGGGAACAGGTCGGTCAGGTAATCCCTGAGGACGTTACCCGTTGCGGAGATCGTATCCTGTCCGGCTTTGGCACGTTTGAGGGAATGGTTCATCGCGTCTACGGGAGCCATGGTCTGAATGTCCAGTCCACTGGTGTCGTGATCCTTCAGGTAGAGCTCAACTTTTGCGATGATCTGGGAATCGTGCGCCCTGTTCTTATCCAACCAGAAAACAACAGGGGTTTTAGATAGCCGGGCTCTATTGACAGCCAGCTTAACCCAGTCTTTGATCGCTATATCTTTGACTTGGCAGGCACGGAAGATATCGCCTTCTTCTACATCGAACTCGTGCATAACGTTTCCGGCTCCATCGAGCAGCCGGATGGTCCCGTTTCCGGGAGCTTCAAAGGTCTTGTCGTGGGAACCGTATTCTTCTGCTTTTTTGGCCATGAGCCCAACATTGGGAACGGTACCCATTGTAGTGGGATCAAACTCGCCGTTCTCTCGACAAAAATCAATGGCCGACTGATAGATACCGGCATAACTGCTGTCCGGGACCATTGCTAAAGTATCGTAGGCTTTGCCATCCGCGCCCCACATTTGCCCGGAGGTACGAATTGCCGCCGCCAGGGAAGCATCAATAATGATGTCGCTCGGAACATGAAAGTTCGTGATGCCCTTGTCCGAGTCCACCATCGCCAGCTCCGGTCCATTCTCGATGCAGGCTTTAATATCGGCTTCGATTTCTTTCTGTTTGTCGGCAGGCAGACTTTTTATCTTGGAATAAACATCGCCCAGACCGTTATTGGCGTTGACTCCCAGCTCTTTAAAAGTACCCGCGTGCTTTTCAAACACATCGGCAAAAACAACCGTAACGCCATGACCAAAGATGATCGGATCAGAAACTTTCATCATAGTGGCCTTCATATGCAGAGATAACAGCACACCTTTGCTCTTGGCTTCTGCTATGGACTCCTTAATGAATTGGCGCAAAGCCTTGCAACTCATTTTTGTCGCATCGACCACATCGCCCGCTTCAAGAGCAACTTTATCTTTCAACACGGTGGTGTTGCCATCCGCCCCGACAAACACAATCTTGCCGTTTCCAACCTTATCGCCCTCAATGGTTGCGGATTTTTCATTTGAGCAAAAATCCCCACTCTTCATTGTCGCAATATCCGATTTAGATTCTTTGGACCATTTACCCATTTTATGCGGATTGCTCTTGGCGTAATTTTTGACTGAAACAGCGGCTCGGCGGTCCGAGTTCCCTTGTCTCAAGACAGGGTTGACCGCGCTTCCCTTAACCTTGTCAAATTTGGCTTTAATTGCTTTTTCCTCATCGTTTTTCGGGTCCTGAGGGTAATCTGGGAGGTCATAACCCTGAGACTGCAATTCCGCAACTGCGGCCTCTATTTGAGGGTTGGAAGCACTGATATTTGGGAGCTTGATGACATTGGCATCCGGGTCGAGCACCAGTTCACCCAGCAAAGCCAGGTCGTCCGATTGCTGTTGTTCCGGCTTCAACCTCTCGGGAAACTGAGAGATAATCCGGCCCGCGAGAGAAATATCCATCGTGCCTACGTTAACTCCTGCCACCTGGGTGAATGCTTGTACGATGGGAAGAAAGGATCCGCTCGCAAGTTGAGGTGCTTCATCCACTTTTGTGTAAATAATATCTGGCTGTTCTGACATCGTTTTTACCCCATTAATGAAAAATTACTTTAAAAAAATAAATATTACCTTACCCATTTAACATTCCCGCCACCCAGTGAATTTATCCAAATTATGAATGTTCAAATAATCAAATCGCGAGTGGTAGAAATAACAGGAAAGCGCAACACCTAATGTCTATTAGAAGAACGGCTAAGCTAAATTATTACCCCCCTCTTGTCAAGCAATTTTGGTCGGACAATTCCTCACAAAAACATCGAAAAAACAAACAGGGAGAGATGCCGGCAAAACCGTTCGGGAAGTGTTCCTATATATAATAGGAACGAACAATGCTTGAAATATGCGATAATTGTTTTATTCTCTTTAAATGAGTTCTTTTTCCTTTTAGTTTTCCCCCATGGACATTTCTGAAAGCATATATCGACTGACAATTGATTTCAGTCAGGTGAAGAATATTCCGCCGGACCCCCGGGAACGATTGCCCTATTTCCAGGCCTTTAAAAAGTTATTGAGCACGGAGAAGGAAAAGATCAAGGGCTGGCATCGCTCAGGAACCGGCGGACGCGAAATCATCCAGGCCCATACCAGCCTGATCGATGAGGTCATCCGACATGTTCTTCTTTCCATGACACAGCTTGAGGCCTATGCCGAAGCCAATGTTCTGGAAGATTTTTCTCTCATTGCGGTGGGGGGCTATGGCCGGGGGGAACTCAATCCGCTTTCAGATATCGACCTGCTGTTTCTTCTTCCCGAAAAACCCCGGCCCCTCACTGAGAGCTTTATCAAGGACGCGCTGTCGGTTATTTGGGGATTCGGCATGGAAATCGGCCACAGCTCCCGCACGATCAAAGACTGCGTAAAACTGGCCAAAGAGGATTTGACCATCAAAACCTCGATGATCGAAACCCGGTTTCTCATTGGCAACCGAAGCACTTACGAAAAGTTCTACAGCTCCATTCATAAAAATGTTTTGCAAAAAGGTGTGAAACAGTTCTTGAATTCCAAGTTGAAAGAAAAATACACCCGACACGGTCAGGAGGATGGGGTGGTTTGTCACCCGGAACCGGATATTAAAAACGGGCCGGGAGGGTTGAGGGACTACCACAATGCCCTTTGGGCTACCGCCGTGCGCTATGGATGCCACTCGCTTCGCGAAATCAATGAAACCCATGTCTTGTCCCAGCCGGAAATCGAGTCGCTCTACCATTCGGTTGATTTTGCACTTCGAGTCCGCAACGAACTGCATTATCTGACCGGAAAAAAAACCGATGTCCTGACTTTCGACCTGCAGAAAGAACTGGCGGCCAACCTGGGTTACCGGTCTTCCACCGACGGCCAACCCATTGAAGAGTTCATGCGCGACTACTATCTGCACGCCACAAATATCCATAATTTTTCACAAAACCTTTTCGAGCATTGCCGGCAACCCAAGAGGTCTCTCAAAAAAGTAATTTCCTCATTGATCAAAAAATCTGTGGGGCATGGATTCCATATTTCAGACTCCGCCCTGATTTACGACGGTGACGTGAAAGAGGATTTTAAAAAAGATAAATCCCTTTTATTGACAGCGTTGGAACTTTGCAGAAAACATCAGGTCATGCCGGACTACAAACTCCGCCGGCAAATGCGATTGAACAAAAACCTCGTTAACGCGCAATTCATGAAGGGCAAGGAGGTCAGGGACTTCCTGTTTTCCATTCTGGAAGATAGCGCCGCAGAAAAAATCCTGCGGCTGATGCACGAAACTAATATTCTTGAACAAGTCCTGCCGGAATTCGGGCTTGCGCATTGCAAGGTGAACCATGACTTCTATCATCATTACACCGCCGATGAACATTCCCTGCGCGTCATCCGATTTTTGGATGAACTGGCCAGTACCAGTATGACCAATCCCACTGACCTGTCCGCCTTGTATCGTGATTACCCGGAGAAAGAAGTTCTGAAATTATCGGCCCTTCTGCAATCGGCGCGAAAAATGCCCAATGACGAATTGGACGACCAAAATTTTTCGCAAGCCCTTACGGAAAGACTGAGCTTGCAAAAAACGGATGCCCAAACCCTGCAATTTTTTCTCGACAATCCTTACACCCTGATCGACACAGCCTTGCATCAGGATATTCACCAGCCTGGGGTAATCCAGCAGTTCGGAACCACCGTTGAAAACCCGGAAAGGCTGAAAGGACTCTACCTCCTCAGTTATGCCGAGTTGCGGGCGGTAGCTCCGGGAACCCTGACCGCCTGGAAAAAGATATTGCTTTCAGAGTTATATGAAAGAACCCTGAAGTATCTGGAGAATCCGGACTCCCTGGAACAACAGCCCAAGGCTACCCGGGTCGGAGTTTTCAAAGCCCTGCAGAGGGAACTGCCTGTAAACGATATTGAAGAACATCTTCGCCAGATGCCCGAAGACTATCTGATGACAGCTTCTTCTGAAGAGGTGGCACTTCATATCCGCCTCATCCGGTCTTTTAAAGATAAGCTGTTTATTCTGCACCACCAGTTCCATGAAGAGGGGAACTTCCACAACCTGACCCTTTGTTGCCCCATCGGCAGTGAAGCTTTTCAAAAACTGGTGGGTACCGTCACCGCCAAAAATCTGAATATTCTTGGTGCGCATATCTATCTCAAACAGGATGGAATCGTGATTGTCTCCATGCAGGTCGAAGCAGACACCCACGCAGGTGCCGAGGACCTCGAAGTCTGGAAAGATATTAAAAACATTTTAGGTCGACTATTTTCAAAAGAAACCAGCTTGCAAGACCTGTTGAAATCTCGCACCCGGTACGCAGGCAGGCAGAAAAAAATAGCAGTGATCCCAAGAGTGCATGTCGAAAAAACGGCAGACAATCCATTCACCGTAATCCGGGTGGAAGCCCGGGACCATATCGGCATGCTCTACAAAGTTTCCACCGTATTTGTGGATTTTGGCATCCGGATTCACCGGGCCAAGATTTCCACCCAGGGGGATCGGGCAATTGACGTCTTTTATGTGTCCCTGAGAAATCCGCAGGTCAATTTCAATAAGATGATCAGCCGATTCAAACAACATATGGTCCAAACCTTGTTGATCGAAAAACTGGAAGACATCCGCTAACCACTGGGCGTGGGGCCCGCACTGCATTGCCCATAAGGCAGGCTGAGCACTCAAGCGCACGTGATATTCCTCCTAAGCTCTCGTGCCCCGGAGGGGTAATACTCTAATATCTTCCCCCTGATAAGGGGGACTGAGGGGGTTTTAATGGACCCCTCTTTACCAAAGAGGGGCTGGGGTGATTTACATTACAAGCAAACAAAAAAAACAAAGCCTGGTTTTTCTATTATTAGCCCTCATCAGCTGGGCCTCCCACGCATCAGCCAATCCTGCCGATTTGGAAACAGGAAGAGATATTTTCTACAAACATTGCAAAGCCTGTCATGGGGATAAAGGCGATGGAAAAACCTTCGCGTCCAACGTACTGAATCCACCCCCGAAAAATTTCACCGCAAAGAAATCAAAAAAGGAACTGACAGAAGAACGGATGATCCAATCCGTCACCAAAGGGAGGAAGGGCACCGCCATGATGCCTTGGGAGTCGCGGCTAACCACAGAGGAAATTCGTGCAGTGGTGCATTACATCCGCAAAAAACTGATGGAAGTGGAACAATAAAAGATTTTCCTTTTCACTTCTTCATCTCTTTTCCCAGTTTGTTTTCGATGGAGGCGATTTTGGATTCCAGCCTGCCCGACTTGCCTTCCCGGTAATCGATCTTGATGCCGCAGGTGATGCGCTTGCAATCCGCCCTCATCGTCTCGTAGCATTGTTTGACCACCCCCATCACTTCATCAAACTCGCCTTCCAGCACCGTTCCCATCGGATTAAGCCGATAGGGCACGCCGCTTGCGTCAATAATTTTCAGGGAGCGGCTGACCTGTGCGCTGACGCTTCCCCCCTTATCCATGGGGCTCATACTGAACTCAAGCAATATCATTTGGAATAACCTCACAATCAAAAATGTTATAAAAACATGGAAGTCCCCTAAAATTCAGGCTTCTTTGCAAATTTCTCCTTGCATTTTAGGGCCGAGTTATGGAATTATCAACCATCCCATCAAGCGATTGCGGGAAATCCTAGTAAAGGCGGTACCTGTTTTTTGTCCCAGTTAGATGATCTGCGCCAGCAGATTGACAAGATTGACGACCAGCTGTTGAAGCTGATCGGTCGCCGTGGCCAGTTGGCCCAGAAAATCGGCGATGAGAAATCCCGTCAAGGGAAAGGGAGTCATTATCACGTTCCTCATCGTGAGCGGGCTATCCTTGAGCGGCTGAAAGACCAGAACAAAGGTCCTTTTCCCGACCCTTCTATTGAATCCATTTTTCGCGAATTGTTCTCCGCCACACTGGCTTTAGAAAAGCCGTTGAAGATTGCTTTTCTCGGGCCGGAAACCACATTCAGCCATCAAGCGGCAGTGCGGCATTTTGGTCATTCCTGCACGTTTAATCCTTGCGGAAATATTGAAACCGTTTTTTCGGAAGTCGAACTCGGCAATTCCGATTATGGAGTCGTGCCGGTAGAAAATTCCATTGAAGGGGTTATCAACCTGACTCTGGACTGTTTTGTCGATTCACCGCTCCATATTTGCAATGAAACCCGATTGCCCATTGGACTTTTTCTTTTGTCCAACATTGCCGACCGGAAAAAAATCCAGAAAATTTATTCGCATCCTCAGCCTTTGGCTCAGTGCAGAAACTGGCTGAACCACAATCTGCCAGGGGTGGAGCAGGTTCCCGCTTCCAGCACTGCCGAGGCGGCGCAATTGGCTAAGAAAAATAAAAATACCGCCGCCATCGCCGGAGAACTGGCCGCCGAGGTTTATGGATTAAAAATTATCGAGAAAAATATTCAGGATCGGGCCGAAAACCATACCCGGTTTCTAATCATTTCAAAAGATAAAGCTAAAAGAGCCAAAAAGAATAAAACATCCATCATGTTTTCCATCGCGGATGAATCCGGGTCTTTGCTCAAAACCCTGCAACTATTCGCCAGAAACAAAATCAGCTTGTCGAAAATACAATCGCGTCCCCTGCGCAACCGACCCTGGGAGTACCTGTTCTATGTCGATTTTATAGGTCACGTGGAAGATAAAACCGTCGAGCGCGTTTTAAAAACATTAGGCAAACAAGCTCTGTTTTTACGTGTGCTGGGCTCTTACCCTGAAAAGGTGAAGGCATGAAACTTTTTGGGAAAATGACCATTATTGGTATTGGTCTGCTTGGAGCCTCTTTGGCCAAGGCCTGCAAAGAGCGTGGCCTGGTGGGAGAGATTACAGGGTATGGCAGAAACCGTGAGAACCTGGAAAAAGCCCAGGCTTTGAAGATCATCGATCATTGCCCGGCTAGTTTGGCAGAAGCGGTGAAAGATGCCGACCTGATCGTGTTGTGTACGCCGGTCACCACCATCGTTCCACTGATTCAAAGTATGGTTGCAGAAATCCGATCCGGCACCCTGATCACTGATGTTGGCTCGGTAAAAGAGCCCGTTGTCAAGGAAGCTGAGAAAGTCGTTCCGGAAGGTATGTTTTTCGTTGGGTCGCATCCGATCGCCGGAGGGGAAAACTCCGGACTGGAAGCCTCCACCGCAAATTTATATGAAGGCGCAAAATGTATCGTTACCCCGACCGAAAAAACCGATAAAAAGGCTTTGGAAAAAATCAATGCGCTCTGGCAGGCAGTGGGAATGCAAATCATCAACTTGTCTACAGAAGAACACGATTTCGTTTTTGGCGCAGTGAGCCATTTGCCCCACATCATCGTTTACGCCCTGATGAACACGCTGGGTGCTTTGAAAACCCAGGACAACCGTGCCGTCACCGCCTTTTCAGGTGCCGGACTGAAGGACATCACAAGGATCGCCTCCAGCGACCCGGTAATGTGGCGGGACATCTGCCTTTCCAACCGCAACCATTCGCTGGACCTGATCGACCGGTTCCAGAATAAACTGGATGAAATCCGTAGCACCATCGAAAAGGGAGACGGGCAGGCATTGAAAGAAGAATTTATGGCCGCGAACAAATACCGGCTGAACGTAATTTAAAGGAATGATTATCGCGATAGACGGACCAGCAGGTAGTGGAAAAAGCACTGTCGCCAAGTTGATCGCCAAACGGCTGAGTTACCGATACATCGATACAGGCGCCATGTACCGGGCTGTAGCCTGGACTGCGGAGAAAAAAAACCTGAGCCTGGCCGATGAAACAGCCATGGCAGAAATTGCCGTGAGTCTGAAAATTGAATTTGTTCCCGATGCTGATGGGCAGTCGGTGCTGGTGGATGGGGAAAATGCCACGGCTCATTTAAAGAATGAAACGGTGGGCAGAGGGGCCGCCACCGTTGCCGCGCAGAAATCCGTTCGCGAAGTTCTGGTGGCCAAGCAACGCCAGATCGGCAAGGCGGGTAATGTGGTTATGGATGGACGGGACATTGGAACGGTTGTCTTTCCCCAGGCCGACAAAAAATTTTTTTTCGTTGCCGATGCAGATGAGCGGGGTCGGCGGCGTTACGAGGAGCTGAAATCCAAGAATCCGGGTTTGGATTTGCAAAATATTATCGAAGAAATTCGGCAACGCGACCATGAGGACCGAAATCGAAAGATTTCTCCGCTGGTCAGGGCAAAGGATGCTCTGGAAGTCGACACCACTCAGTTAAATATTGAAGAAGTTACGGATCATGTTTTTAAAAATATAAACAACATTTAAACAACCGAAAGAAAGTGAGAATCAGGAGGTCATGAAAATATCCCAAGAATTGCTAGAACAAATGGCAAACGACGACAAAGAAGAAATGGAGGAGTTAACTCCCAACCAGATCGCGGCCTATGAAGAAATGGAGCATTATTTCACCGAGAGCCTCGGTCGGTTCAAGGCTTCGCAGATCATCATGGGAAAGGTAATCGCCATTTCCAACGGCTTGGTTACTGTCGATGTGGGCTTTAAATCAGAAGGGATGGTCTCACTCTCCGAGTTCCCTGAAAACGGTAAGCACCTGCAAGTTGATGAAGAAGTTGAGGTCTATCTTGAAAAGGTCGAAGACAACCATGGCAATGTTGTCTTGTCCAAGGAGAAGGCCAATAAAATTAAAATCTGGGATGATCTGGTCACAACTTATGAGGCAGATGAAATCATTCAGGGTGTGGTGATCGCTAAAGCCAAAGGCGGATTGACCGTTGATATCGGACTCAAAGCCTTCTTGCCAGGTTCCCAGATCGACCTGCGCCCGATTCGCAATCTGGAAAAACTGATTAGCGAAAAGTTCGACATGAAGATCATCAAGATGAATAAAAAGCGCGGCAATATTGTTCTGTCGCGGAGAATTCTCCTTGAAGAGCAACGCAAACAACTGCGCGAAGGCACTCTCGAGAAAATGAGTGAAGGCAACCTCATTGAAGGTATTGTCAAAAACATCACTGAATACGGAGTGTTCATCGACCTCGGCGGAATTGACGGCCTGCTTCATATTACTGACATGTCCTGGGGCCGGGTCAACCATCCTTCCGAAATGTTTTCCATTGGCGACAAAGTCACCGTCATGGTTCTCAAATACGATAAAGACAAGGAGCGCGTCTCGTTGGGTCTCAAGCAAACCAGTGCCGACCCATGGGTGGATGTTGATAACAAATATCCGGTCAGTACCCAGATCAAGGGAAGAGTGGTCAGCATCACTGATTACGGGGTATTTGTGGAACTTGAAAAAGGCATCGAAGGCCTGGTCCACATTTCCGAAATGAGCTGGAGCCGCCATGTCAAACATCCGAGCAAAATAGTTTCGATTGAGGATGAGGTGGAAGCAGTTGTGTTGACCCTCGATAAGGATAAGAAACGGATTTCGCTCGGTATGAAACAAATCGAGCCCAACCCGTGGGAACAGATTGAAGACAAGTATCCCATCGGTTCTGAAGTCGAGGGCACAGTTCGCAACCTGACCGACTTTGGTGCCTTCGTGGAACTGGAAGACGGCGTGGATGGCCTGATTCATATTTCCGATTTGAGCTGGAAAAAAATCAAGCATCCTTCTGAAGTCCTGAAGAAAAAGGACAAAATCACCTCGGCGGTGCTGAGCATCGACAAGGATAACTGCCGGATCTCCCTTGGAGTCAAACAGTTGCAACCCGATCCCTGGAATGATATCGCGGCCAACTATCCTATCGGCACCGAAGTCGAAGGCAAGATCATCAAGGTGACCGGATTCGGCGCGTTCGCGGAATTTGGCGACGGGTTGGAAGGTCTGATCCATGTTTCACAGCTCAGTTCG
>Ga0066610_10001615_pt1 | contig 13411 bp, 10 predicted proteins | sample SaaInlV_DNA_165m_FD_60375 | JGI IMG/M metagenome (GOLD analysis project Ga0066610, IMG submission 60375) | Marine microbial communities from expanding oxygen minimum zones in the Saanich Inlet - SI075_LV_DNA_165m | ecosystem: Environmental > Aquatic > Marine > Unclassified | place: British... | reverse complement strand
GCCAGTTTGAAACACATCGACCGGGAAGTGTTCATCATATTGCCCTTCAGATACACTTAATGCTGCTTTTACTATAGCTGTGGACTTTTCATTTGATATAAGTTCAAGACTAGCATTGGCTTGTGCAGCGGCAGCTTTAACTAGGCTAATAGCTTTAATAAATGCCCTGGGCATTCTAATACCGCTGATAGGGAAGTTCTGGACTGCTCGTTGAGTTTGTGCTGCATATAGCGCATCAACGGGTACAGAGAGCTCGCCCATACTATCTTTTTCCATTCTTGTGTTTGACAAGATTTTCTCCTTGAACTTTTACATAAGTTGTCTTAGTACGTAGTGCAATATACCACCATTCTCAAAGTATTCTAACTCTTTTGGAGTGTCAATACGAACCGTTGTAAGTACGCTTTTTTTATTGCCATTAGGGAATTTTATTTTTATCTCTACATCCTTTGCTGGAGTAAGATTACTAATGTCTATATCGATTTGTTCTGTACCTGTAATACCAAGTTGTCCATAGTTTTCACCATCTTTGAATTGTAATGGAAGAACTCCCATTCCAATTAGGTTAGAGCGATGAATACGCTCAAAGGATACAGCTATAACAACTTTAACGCCGAGTAGTCTCGTGCCTTTTGCTGCCCAATCTCTAGATGAACCAGTTCCATATTCGCTTCCAGCAAAGATCACTAAAGGTATATTATTTTTAATATATTTTTCACTAGCATCAAACATGGTCTCTACTTTATTATCTGGTATGTAAGTGGTCCATCCACCTTCTGTACCAGGAGCAAGATTATTTCTTAATCTAATATTCGCGAAAGTACCTCTGATCATAACTTCGTGGTTACCTCGTCTTGAACCATAAGAGTTAAATTCTTCAGGTTTTACATTATGTTTGCTTAGATATTCACCTGCAGGGCTGTCGAGGGGAATGTTACCAGCTGGTGAAATATGATCCGTTGTTATTGAGTCACCAAGCAGAGCAAGAATGTGTGCATCTTTAATATTTGCGGGTTTTATAATTTCTTTAGTAATACCGTCAAAAAAATCAGGCTTCTTAACATATGTTGACTCTTTCCATGAATATAGATCACTGGACGGAGCCGGCAGTGCTCTCCATTCTTCATCACCATCAAAAACATTACTATATTTATCTTTAAACATAGATGAGTTTAATGATTCATTTAATGTGGCACTAACTTCTTTAGAGCTAGGCCAAATATCTTTCAAGTAGATATCCCTACCAGTGTTATCTGTTGCGATGATGTCTGTGTCTATATTGATATTCATAGTGCCTGCAATGGCATAAGCAACAACTAATGGAGGTGATGCGAGGTATGCATGTTTTACTAGTGGGTGCACTCTACCTTCAAAATTTCTATTTCCAGATAGTACAGCACAGCTAGCTAGAGATTTTTCTTTTATTGCTTTAGAGATATTACTCTCAAGAGGTCCTGAATTGCCTATACATGTTGTGCACCCATAACCAACAATATTGAATCCTAATTGCTCAAGATAGTTAAGTAATCCTGCGCTTTTTAAATACTCAGTAACAACTTTTGAGCCAGGAGCTAAGGAGGTTTTAACCCAGGGAGCGACATTGACTCCAAGAGCAGCAGCTTTTTTTGCAACTAATCCAGCAGCGATCATAACGCTAGGGTTAGACGTGTTTGTGCAACTGGTTATTGCTGCAATAACTATAGCTCCATCTTGTATAGTTACTTGATTGCCCTTTAAGGAAATAGTTTTTGAATTTATATTATTAGTGTTAATTAATGTTTTAAATTTGGCTTTTGCTTCACTAAGTACGATTCTATCTTGAGGACGCTTAGGACCAGCAATACAAGGTTGTACACTAGTTAGGTCTAATTTTAAAGTAGCAGAGTAGTTTGCGTCAGGAGTATCCTTATCTCTAAACATAGATTGGTTTCTATAGTATTTTTCTATAAGGGCCACTTGCTCATCTGAGCGTCCAGATAGTGAGTAAAATTTAAGAGTTTCCTTGTCGATAGGGAAAATACCGCATGTCGCTCCATATTCTGGTGCCATATTAGCAATTGTTGCTCTATCAGCAAGAGGTAGATCGTTTAAACCTTCACCAAAAAATTCAACAAATTTACCCACCACACCTTTTGCTCTGAGCATTTCAACAACACGTAAAACTAAGTCAGTAGCTGTAACACCATCTTGTAATTTACCAGATAAGTTAAAGCCGACAACTTGGGGAATTAACATTGGGATTGGTTGACCTAGCATTGCGGCCTCTGCCTCAATACCACCAACACCCCAACCTAGAACACCAAGACCATTGATCATGGTGGTATGAGAATCAGTACCAACTAAAGTATCTGGAAAAATAGTTGATTCTTTTTCACAGACGCCACGGGCTAAATATTCAAGGTTAACTTGATGGACAATACCTGTGCCTGGGGGGACCACTTTGAAGTTTGAGAATCCATTTTGTCCCCAACGTAAAAAAGTGTAACGTTCTCTATTTCTTTCGTATTCTATTTTAGTATTTTGTTGTAAGGCTGTTTCGTTACCAAAGTGATCAACCATTACGGAGTGGTCAATTACAAGTTCAACTGGAATCAGTGGATTTATGTTCTTAGGATCTCCTCCTAGATTCTTCATTGCATCACGCATAGTAGCTAAATCTACAACAGCTGGTACGCCAGTGAAGTCTTGTAAAATAACTCGGGAAGGCATAAAGATTATTTCATTTACCGGATTAGCTGTTGCATCCCAGTTTTTAAGGTGGGATATGGTCGTATCATTTATTTGCTTACCGTCATAATTGCGGATTAGGTTTTCTAACAAAATTTTTAATGAGAAAGGTAGTGATTGCAATTGCTCCATAGAGCAAGTCTTTTTAAGATCGTAATATGTATAATTTTTATTATTTACATTTAATGTCGATGTGAATGAAGTATTTGATCCCATTATTTGTCTTCCTTAGCCAGCCGGAGGCGTACAACGTACAACATAGTGATATGAAAAATTTACACTAATTTATAAAAATTACAAGTTTGAACTTTGCTAGCTTGCAAGAACCCAGTAAATAGGGTAGCTTTACCATTCCAATAGGCGCGTAGCTCAGTGGTAGAGCACCACCTTGACATGGTGGTGGTCGGTGGTTCGATCCCACTCGCGCCTACCAGATATCTTTGTCAATAATAGCCTATTTTCAAACTGACAGTCTCATTAAAGTAGTTACCTTAGTTAATGTTTCTCAAACCTAGTGATTTAGTAGGTAGGCTGGTAAATTGTTAAAGATTAGAGCTTGAAAAATATGGCTTCATTGAAATAAAATGCCATAGTATAAGGTATAACGTAGTGGAAATTATCAAGTTTCAGATGATAGCTGAACAACTTGTGCTTGATATATCCCATATTTGGAAAAGTTATGTTACACTCCTAAACTTATTTGAGTGCAATTTTTAGAGTTTAATTATGCCATTAATAACACTAAAAGATGGAAAGCAGCTTTCATTCGATGAATCGGTTACGGTTTATGATGTAGCTAGTGCAATAGGTCCTGGTCTTGCTAAAGCAGCGATTGCGGGTAATGTAAATGATTTAGTTGTAGATTTAAGCTATAAAATTACTAGTGATGTGAATCTTGCGATTATTACTGATAGAGATAATGCCGCTTTAGAGATAGTTCGCCATTCATGTGCTCATTTACTTGCGCAAGCTGTTAAACAGTTATTTCCTAGTGCCCAAGTTACCATAGGCCCAGTTATAGAAAATGGGTTCTATTACGATTTTGCTTTTGAACGTCCTTTTACTGAGGATGATGTAGAGAAAATTGAGAGCAAAATGCAGGATCTTGTTAAGCAGGCCATCCCTATTGAGCGTTCTGTAATGCAAAGAAAAGATGCTAGTAAATTATTTGAGGATATGGGCGAAGAATATAAAGTTAAAATTTTGGAGTCGATACCTGAAAATGATGAGATATCTTTTTATCGGCAGGAAAATTTTATTGATTTGTGCCGAGGCCCTCATGTGCCAAACACCTCTAAAATAAAAGCATTTAAATTGACGAAGGTTGCTGGCGCATACTGGAGAGGTGATTCTAGTAATGAAATGTTACAAAGAATTTATGGCACTGCATGGTTAGATAAAAAGCAACTTAAAAAATACTTGCATATGTTAGAAGAAGCTCAAAAGCGTGATCACAGAAAATTAGGTAAAAAATATGATCTTTTTCACTTGCAAGAAGAAGCGCCAGGTATGGTGTTTTGGCATAAAAATGGCTGGATTATATTCCAAGAAATTAAGAAGTATGTAAGAGACCGTTTAGAGCAAGTAGGTTATGATGAAATAAACACTCCTCAGTTAGTGGACAAAAGCCTTTGGGAGAAATCAGGTCATTGGGATAAATTTCAAGAAAATATGTTCAGTGTCGAATCTGAAGGTAGAGATTATGCGATAAAACCCATGAATTGCCCTTGCCATGTTCAAGTATATAATCAAGGATTAAAGAGTTACAGGGACCTGCCATACAGGCTGGCTGAGTTTGGGTCATGCCATAGATATGAGCCATCAGGAGCCTTGCATGGAATAATGCGAGTTCGCAATTTCATACAAGATGATGCACATATTTTTTGTACTGAAGGACAGATTCAATCTGAGGTTGCTGATTTTAACAATCTATTATTTCAGGTATATGAGGATTTTGGCTTTGATGAGATTCAAGTTAAGCTGTCTACACGACCTGAAAAAAGAGTCGGCAGCGATGCTGTATGGGATAAGGCAGAGGACGCACTAAAATTAGCTCTTGTTGCTGGTAATATAGAATATGAGCTATTGCCTGGAGAGGGAGCTTTTTACGGCCCTAAAATTGAATTTTCTTTAACTGACTGTATGGGGCGGGTTTGGCAGTGTGGTACAATGCAGGTGGATTTTTCTATGCCTGAACGTCTAGGTGCTGTTTATGTTGATGAAAATGGTGATAAAAAGACACCTGTGATGTTACACCGAGCCTTGTTGGGTTCTATGGAGCGCTTCATTGGTATTTTATTAGAGAATTGTGCTGGCTCATGGCCTGTATGGTTGGCTCCAGTTCAGGCTGTGATCATGGGAATTTCAGATAAACATAGCGATAGAGTGCAGGAAATTGGTAAATTATTAAAAAATTATGGTATTAGAGTGACTCAAGACTTGAGAAATGAGAAAATAGGGTTTAAAATCCGCGAACATACGATACAAAGAATACCTTATCTGCTCGTTATCGGAGATAAAGAGTTGGAAAGCCAAAATGTCTCTGTGCGGACTAGAGATGGTGAGGATCTAGGGAGTTTTTCAGTGAGGGAACTTTCTGAGAGGGTTCGTGATGAAATAGCCCAGTTGGGGAGGAATACAAAATTAGTAAAAGCAAAGAAAGCCGAAATCGCGTAAATGGTGAAATTGACGTCCTGGAAGTTAGAGTTATAAGCGAGGACGGCGAGCAATTAGGGATTATGAGTACCAAGGATGCCTTGGAAATGGCACTCAAGAAGAGCTTAGATTTAGTTGAAATTCAACCAAATGCAGAGCCCCCTGTTGTTAAAACAATGGATAGAGGTAAATTTGTCTTTAGAAAGAATAAAGAGAAAAGTGCTGCGAAGAAAAAGCAAAAGCAGATTAAAGTAAAAGAAATAAAGTTTCGTCCAACTACGGACAAGAATGACTACGAGGTAAAACTACGCAACCTCCGTGGTTTTTTAGAGGGTGGTGATAAAGTCAAAATAACAGTTTGGTTCCGAGGAAGAGAAATGACTCATCAGGAACTTGGTGGCAAATTGTTAGAGCGGGTTAAGGTTGATCTTGATGATTTAGGTAAAGTTGAACACTTTCCTAAACTTGAAGGACGGCAATTAATAATGATTTTAGCGCCTAGAGTTAATACTAAATAAAATAGCGGAGTAATCATGCCTAAAGTAAAAACACATCGCGGTGCTGCTAAGCGATTTAAGAAAACTAGCAGTGGGAAGTTCAAGCATAAGCAATCTCATGCGAGACATATTCTTACTAAAAAGAGCTCTAAACGTAAAAGACATTTACGTGGGCTTAAAGGTGTTGAACATTGCCATGAAAATGTATTAAGACGCATGTTGCCAAACGGGTAATTTAAAAATTTAGTAAAATATTGAATATATTAGTAAGAGGTTGAATAATGGCTAGAGTAAAACGCGGTGTAACAGCGAAAGCTAAGCACAAAAAAATATTAAAGAAAGCTAAGGGTTACTATGGTGCCCGAAGTAGGGTTTATCGTGTAGCTAAGCAAGCAGTAATTAAAGCTGCTCAGTACGCGTATAGAGATAGAAGACAACGTCGACGTCAATTTAGAAGACTTTGGATCGTGAGAATAAATGCTGCTGCAAGGATAAATGGTCTTTCGTACAGCAAGCTAATCAATGGTTTAAAGATATCTAAGATAGAAGTTGATAGAAAGATATTAGCTGAAGTTGCAGTTTTTGATCCAAACGCATTTGCAGCATTGGCAACGCAAGCAAAAGAAGCGCTTGCTGCTTAGAGTCTACTGTTAACGTAATGTTATTGGATTTAATAAGGGGGTGAACTGCCCCCTTATTCATATGGAGCATACTATGCTAGAGATAGACAGCCTAGTACATGAAGCATCACAGTTAATTGCTAGCGTAACAAATGTTAGAGAATTAGAGTCTGCTAGAGTCCAATATCTTGGCAAAAAAGGTCTGTTTACTGAGCAATTAAAATCTTTAGGTAATCTACCCAAAGAACAAAGGCCTGAAGTTGGCCAAAAAATTAACAATGCTAAAAATAATTTCGAATCACAGTTAAAAGAAAAAAAATCTGAACTAGAAGGCCAGTTACTTAAAAAAAAACTTATTGATGAAAGTATCGATGTAACCCTGCCTGGTCGAGGAAATAATTCTGGAAATCTTCATCCAATAACCTTAGCAAAGCAATGCCTGGAAAATATTTTCATGAAAATGGGATATATGGTTGCTGATGGACCTGAAATCGAAAGCGATTTTTATAATTTTGAAGCTTTAAATATACCATCTCACCATCCAGCTAGAGCCATGCATGATACCTTTTACTTAGATGATGGCAATGTCCTAAGAACTCATACATCTCCAGTACAGATCAGGGCTATGCAAGAGCATGGAGCCCCATTATATTTAGTTGCCCCTGGGCGATGCTACCGATGTGATTCTGATCTGACTCATACCCCTATGTTTCACCAGTTAGAAGGTTTAGTTGTTGACAAAAACATAAACTTTGGCCATTTGAAAGGTGTTATAAAAGCTTTCTTACAAGAGTATTTTGAGAAGGATTTAGAATTTAGGTTTAGGCCTTCATATTTTCCATTCACAGAGCCTTCGGCTGAAGTCGATATGAGTTGTCCCCCATGTGATGGTAAGGGGTGTCGTATATGCAGTCATACCGGATGGTTGGAAATTCTTGGGTGTGGCATGGTACATCCGAAAGTATTAGCTTATGGCAAAATTGATTCAAGTGTTTATCAAGGTTTTGCTTTTGGTCTAGGCATAGATAGAATGGCAATGTTGAAATATGGTATCGATGATCTTCGAATTAATTTTGAAGGTGATCTTAAGTTTTTGCAACAGTTTTAAGGCTCATATTATTATGAAACTACCTTTATCATGGATATGTGATCATCTTGGTATTCCGCAAAATGAAAAAGAAATAGATAGAAACCTTGTTAAGCTTGGGATGGAAGTCGAGGGAATTGATGGTGATGTAATAGAAATAAGCATACCAGCCAATAGAGGAGATTGTTTAAGTCTTGATGGCTTAACAAGAGAGCTAGCTAATTCATATGGAAATAGCTCTAAAGAAATTAATGTTGATATGAATGAATCTGAGTACACCTCTAGCATAAGCATAAATGTAGAAAATCCTAGTAAATGCGCCAAATATCTTACTAGAGAGTTTGCAAATGTAGATAATAATGCTGAAACACCAAAATGGATGCAAAAGGTATTAAAAGCAGCCCAAATTCAGTTGTTAACACCTGTTGTAGATATAACTAATTATGTAATGATGGAGCTTGGTCAGCCCATGCACGCCTTTGATGCTAACAAAATTAGCGAAGAAATCATTGTGCGAAATGCAAGAGCAGGAGAGTCATTATTGCTTCTAGATGGGAGAAATATTGATTTAAACGCAGATGATTTAGTTATATCAAACCAGGAGCGAATTTTAGCCTTAGCTGGAGCCATGGGCGGAAATGATTCAGCAATAGATACAACTACTGATAAAGTAGTATTAGAGTGTGCTTGGTTTGAGCCAATAGGTGTCAGGTTAAGTTCAAGAGAGCATAAAATACAAACAGATTCATCGTTCAGGTTTGAGCGAGGGGTGGACTTCAATTTACAAGAAAAAGCACTTGAACGAGCATCTACATTATTGAAAGATATTTGTGGTGCAACTGTTAGTGATATAAAAAAGTATGTTTCTTTAGAGCACTTCCCCAGCAGAAATAATATAACTCTAAAGCAAAGTAATGCAGAGACGCTTCTCGGTATTAATTTAAAAAATGTTGATGTAGAGAAAATTTTAACAAATCTTAAAATGAAAGTTGATAAAAATGTAGATGATGAATGGGTGGTAGTTCCGCCTAGTCATAGGTACGATATTGAAATCGAAGAAGATTTAATCGAAGAAATTGCTAGGGTTGTAAGTTATGACTCTATTGATTATCAAATGCCAGAAATAGTTTCTATACCACAGTTTAGACAAGCTAATGTGAAAGTGACTGAACTACATTTATTGAAAAACTATTTGTCAGGACTTGGGTACAATGAGGCTATAACCTATAGTTTTATTTCACCAGAGTATGCTAAAGCTTTTGGTGTCTTTGAGACAGCTAAAAAAGTAGTCAACCCTATTTCTGAAGATTTATCTATAATGAGATCTTCTCTTTGGCCGAGCTTAGTTAAAGTGGCAGACTACAACAGAAATCGTCAAGAAAAAAGAATTAAAATTTATGAAACAGGTAACAAATTTGAATTAGCAGATGGCAAACTCATTGAAACTGAATACTTATCAGGATTGATATGGGGGACAAGAGAGCCAGCTCAGTGGTCTATGCAAAGTATAGGTTTTGATTTTTTTGACATAAAAGGTGATGTTCAAAGAATCTTACAGTATGCTGGTCTAAATGATGATATAGAATTTACTGTGGCAACAGATGTCGATATGCTACACCCTGGGCAAGCAGCATACATTTCATACCAAGGTGAAATAATAGGGATGCTGGGGCAATTGAACCCAAAAATAGTACAAGATTTATCGTTACCAAAGAATATTTTTGTCTATGAAATTTTAACTAGTGCTTTATTGCAAGGGAATATAGTAAAGTATACTAGAATTTCTAAATTTCCTTCAGTGAAAAGAGATTTGAGCTTACTTATGGATAAAGGAGTCACCTGCTTGAAAGTACGAGAGTTGATATTTGCCAAGGCCGGAGCTATCTTAAAGGAAGTGCAAGTGATAGATAGATATGTTGGCGAAAAAATAGACGTGAATAAGATCAGCATGACATTTTCACTTCATTATCAAGATGCACAAAGAACTTTAAAAGATGAAGAAGTAGATGCAAGCATCAAAGATATTCTCAAACAGTTAGACAGTAAACTTGGGGCTGTGCTGAGGGAGCAACATGACATTAACTAAGTCAGAAATTATTGACAATCTTTGTGATGAATATATATTGTCTAGGAAAGATGCTAAAGGATTGGTAGATGATATTTTTGAGCGTGTCAGAGAATCTCTTGAAGATGGAGATGGAGTTAAAATAACAAATCTTGGTAATTTTGATATTCGAAATAAATCCTCAAGGCCAGGTAGGAATCCTAAGACAGGAGAGATAATACCAGTTAGTGCTCGACGTGTAGTAACGTTTAAAGCAGGCCAAAACCTAAAGGCAGCAATAGCTGCAAATATTGAAACACTTTTAGCTCAAGATAGCAGTGCAGAAGCCAGCAAGGATGTTGTTTAGGTAACATGTGTCGCTTGACTGTTCTGGGTTATTTTCTTAATCTCATACTATTATTCTATTTGCTCTTTCAATCTTTATAATCGGGGCGTAGCGCAGCCTGGTAGCGCACATGCATGGGGTGCATGGGGTCGGAGGTTCAAATCCTCCCGTCCCGACCAGTATTTTAAAAATTTGGATATTCATGAGTATAACAGTTAAGCAGGTATCATTGAGAGCTGCGTTGATGTGTGTGCTAGCAGCTTTATTTTACTGCTATGAATACTATCTACGAGTAGCTCCTGCGGTTATGCGTCCAGAATTAATGCAATCTTTTAATTTGTCTGATGCTGGTCTCGGAGCCTTAGTCGCATATTATTATCATGCTTATGTACCATTACAGTTACCAGTTGGCATTATGATGGATAAGTGGGGAGCAAAAAAAGTACTAGTTGCAGCTTGTTTTATTTGTGCTTTAGGGACATTGGTATTTGCAGGAACTACCGAGCTTGCCTTAGCTAAATTTGGAAGATTTTTAATAGGCTTTGGCTCAGCATTTGCATATGTAGGTGTTTTGAAAATTGCAGATAGCTGGTTGCCAAATAAGTATTTTGCAATTGTTGCAGGGGTTGCAACTACTCTAGGTATGGCCGGGGCCATGAGTGGTGAAATCATTATGTCAAAACTAGTTTTGGTGTGTGGCTGGCGCAATACTTTATACTATGCATCTTTTGGAGGGCTGATTTTCACATTAGTCCTAGCTATATTTTTAAAAAACCGTCCAGAGAACGAGCAACCATACAAGGCTCCCACAGTTGCTAAAAATGATGTGGGCATACTTGAGGTTTTAAAAAAGATTATTCTGCGTAAATCTGTGTGGGTAAATGGAGCTATAGGTTGCCTTGCATTTTTGCCATTAACTATTTTTGCTGAAATGTGGGCTGTGACTTTTTTACAAGAATCAGGAATGGATAGACATTCTGCATCTATTGGATCTTCAATTGTATTTCTAGGATTCGGTTGTGGAGGTCCCCTATGGGGCACAATTTCTGATTTTTTAATGCGTAGACGCTTGCCTTTATTTATTGGTTCATTGTTATCAGCATTTTTTACTTTTTGGATAGTTCTGTTTCCTAGCAATAATATAGCTTTAATGTACTGCTTATTATTTTTAAGTGGATTCTTTGCTGGAGCTCAGGTAATTGTTTTTGCTGTGGCTAATGATATTACTGAAAAAGAAAACCTGGCAACAACCGTTGCTTTCACCAATATGATCATTATGCTGGGTGGAACATTCATGCAGCCATTAGTTGGGGTTATTCTTGATCGATTAAGTGACTACACTTTAATAGATAATCAAATAGTGCATAGCTTCTCTGATTTCAAGAAGGCACTGATTATTCTGCCACTTGGATTAGTGCTATCTGCAGTTTTATCATTAGTGCTAAAAGAAAGCCACAAGTCTAGAATGCAAAATAATTAAATCTTTTTCTATGCTGAATAAATCATTAATGGCTGAAGACTAAAGTAAGTGATTTTAATATGTCTTTGTCGTAAATATTAAAGTAACTTACTTTTTTATGGACACAATAGTCTCTGGCTCAATGGATGGCTGTGTTCCATTAACTTTATAAAATTAAAGCTCATTATTGATTTTTATAATTTATGGCATTCCAAATAAATAATTAAACTTATTTTGGGCAATAATATTGTCTTTTGTTACATTTTCAATTTACTTTTTCTTGCTGGTTCTGAAGTATAAGTTTGATCAATAGCCTCTATAGATTGTAAGTATTTAACAACGCTTTCATGACGGTTTTGGGATGCAAGGCATAAGGGGGTTATGTGGTCTTTTGATGGTGTGCTTACAAATTCATAACGTTCCTCAATAGGTAGGCTTCGAACAAGTAGTTGAAGTGTCTTTAGGTCACCACGTTGTGCTGCTATATGTGCTGGATTAAAACCATTGGGATCGATGATTTTGCAATCTGCACCAACAGATAGCAAGTACTTAGCAGTGCTCTTATGATATTTATTACATGCTAGTAGCAACGGAGTTGATCCGGAAGATGTTTTGTTGTTTATAAATTTATGGACTTCTTTAGTTGAAAGCTTTGCAACAAGGAGCTTAACTACTTCCAGATTACCATCTTGTGCTGCCTTATGCATAGAATTACTTCCAAGATTATGACAAATTTCACAGTTTGCACCGATAGATACCAAGTACTCAACAATATTATTTTGCCTGTATTCAACGGCTATTATCAATAGAGTAGAGCCGCAGCCTTTCAACTTTTTATCTATAAAGCGACTGTGCTCCGTTGAAGTCAAGCTGTTGACAATAAGTTTTAATGCCTCAATATTTCCTTCTTTCGCTGAAACAAAAGCAGGACTCCAACCATAATTATCATAAAGATTATAACTTGCATCAGCAGATAGTAAATAATCAACAATATTATTATGATGAAAGTGACATGCTAAATATAATGGAGTGCAACCATGAGAATTTCTTATATCTATAAATTCCTTTTTTTGAGTAGGAGACATAGATTCAAAAAACATCTTAAGTATCTGAAGACATCCAGATTCGCATAAATTAAAAATGTAGGTTGTTATCTTGAGTTTATTTTTTTTGAACTAGCCATTAATCTCATTTGATGAATCATTGCAGCATTTTCCAGTAAGTGTTTATTGTTTTTCAACAAAATATTTAAGGACACCATACCTTTTTTGCTTTCCATGTATGTATCTAATACTTTCTCAGTAGCCAAGATCTCTCCTGAATATTCAGTGAGCTCTTTTTTTTCTAGATGTTTATTAGCAGAAGCAAAGTTGTATTTGTTCAACATCGAGCATATTTGCTGTATATGACTATTCACTGATGTTCCGGAAAGTGTTTGATTACTTGGCTTGATCGCTAATTGAGATGAAGTTTCTTGTAAATGATTTCCACCTGGCGGGTTTCTTTTTTTATTTACATTTTTTCCTTTCTTTGATGCAGGGTTTTGTTTTTTTTCTTTCTTATCTTTTGTTGTATCTACTTGTGCTGCCACCTCATTTCTTTTAGCACTAACAATAGCCACTACAATATTTATATTAGATTTGAATCTTGATTGTTGTATTGTAGCTTGCTTAAATTCAAGGTCAATGGCTTTATTTACAATAATATCAGTTATGATACCTTCATTAGTGTGAGTACTTAACATTATTGCTTTTGCAAGAGGAAAACTTATAGTTTCAGCTCCCTGAAGATAACCTGCCGCCATTTGAATTATGTTAGAGTCTGCATTTTTGTGATTGCAAATATCAATCACAACGTCAATGTGTCTATGATATAAACATTGACCCATAAGGGTATTTAGTGTGACAGTGCTTGTAAAATCATTCCTAGATATTCTTAACAGAACATCATCAATCACACCACTACTTATCAAAGTG
>Ga0066610_10001611_pt1 | contig 13431 bp, 11 predicted proteins | sample SaaInlV_DNA_165m_FD_60375 | JGI IMG/M metagenome (GOLD analysis project Ga0066610, IMG submission 60375) | Marine microbial communities from expanding oxygen minimum zones in the Saanich Inlet - SI075_LV_DNA_165m | ecosystem: Environmental > Aquatic > Marine > Unclassified | place: British... | reverse complement strand
CATAAGGACTCGCCAACTCTAAATCAAGTAATAAATTTTCTCCAACTTCAAAAGGCCTACTATGGCCTAAGCCTTTTAAAATACGCCCATAAAAAGCGCGGCCCTTATGCGCTAGGTGACTACCAAAATTAGGTGGCGCTAACATAATAACATTACTAATTGGGCTCCCGCCTTGTGGGTAGTAACGCTGTAGCCAAGCTCGCAGCACCAGCGCACCTGTACTATGCGTAATAACCGACACATCCTTACCAACACATGGCAGCTTGTTTTTCTGCCAAGAATATTGCATAGCTTCAACTAAATCAGTAAATGTCACAGAATCATCAAGACTAATAAAATCAGCTAAACGTATCTCATGCTTCTCATGACTGGCACCAGAAAAAATCTTCTTAACTATGTAATCAAATGCATGGCTGTTTTCATTCCAACCATGTATAAATACTACCCTTTTAATTACAGCTCCCCTGTAATAAACATATCAAACAAACCTGAAAGACCTAGCTTCCAAAATCACAACCCAAGTAACTAACACCAATATAAAAACATACATAGCTACCAATGACTTTTAAGAGAAAAACCCGCCTTTGCTACCGCGTCTTTGTCCAATAACTTTGACATAAAACCATAGAGATATCGCATTGGCTTTTTACTATATTCTGAACTAACTTTTACCTTATTGTTTACTGAAGTAGCTTTTTTAGTTTGCTTTAAACAAGGGATTTTGCCTAATTTAATATGCGCCCCATCACATTTTACCGTAACCCCCGTGTGACATATTTCATCAGAACCAAGCTGCTTTAGATTAATTACTTCGCCTTCGTTTAATTGCAAAGTATTTCTAACTCCGCCATTACCAAAAAAATCATCCTCTCTACCAACTAAAGTAAACATCGCACCCTTGTGTAGACTTGGGACAAAAGAAACTATGCAAGATTTATTTAATTTTGGTGCAACTAGAATCACATTATCAGGAAAGAGAAATTGCTCTTGGGTGGGGTAGCTTATCGAATATTTACGAGACCGTGGCGTAATTGTTACAGAACTTGCTCTATATGCTTGTTTGCTCACAAACACACTTTTACCTTGTTTGTATTTTTTATTATCCACCTCATACATGTAATTGTGTTTTTCGTTCATTATCGGCAACTTAACTAAATAGCCAGCACCAAATCTTTCTCTAGAGAAATCAATAGAGCCTGGTGTGATTAAAATATTAGAATCGATATTGTACTCAAGTGAATTTGCATAAAAGCTATTATTATTTTCAGTAAAGGAAACATTAGCGTTCATATTTGCATATTTGTTTTTATAACCAACATCAGTATACGAATAGCTTGCATCATTACTATTTGTAGCGACACTAAACCTTTGGCTTACATAATAATTGTCTTTTCTCAAATTTGCATTTACCCCAAGGTCTAACTCACCAGTATCATTATAAGTTGTAGAAATAGATGATTTAATAGAGCCTTGATCAAGTGATAACTGAAATGAAAGCACTGTAGTTGTATTAGAACCACTAAAATTATTGGATAAACTAACACGAACAGGTAAATCATGCAGTTTAAACTGGCTGCTGACAATAGAGCTCACACTGTAATCATTATCGTCACTGACTGAGGCATTTAAATTAAGCTGCCAGTTATCATATTTATATGAATATGACCCACCTAAATTGTGCTGACGCCCCTGTTGATATTCATTATCTTGGTAGCCATTTCTAATATAAGCCTGATATCGAGATGGACCATTGTTGTAATTTATATTGCCAGAAAAATACCAATCTAAATACTGACTTAAATAAGTTGAAACGCCATAATTATAGTGTGATCTTGAAAGAGCAGTGTACTCCGCACCGATAAAATTGATTTTCTCACCATGAATATAAGACAGGTCTACCTCACCATCGGCATATTTATAACCATTTTTAATTCGAATATAAGGTAGGCGCTCTGAAGCAGGTGTATTAAAATATTCTGACTCATAACCTACAAATAATTCAAAACCAGAATATAACCAGTTATACTTGCCTGATCTACCATAAAACATCTGTGTTTCTGTAGTTGTTACACCAGAGACTAAGTCTCTTTTTTTAATCTCTATAGAATAAGCCCCAGCCGGAAAGTTACTGGTGTTAATAATGCTCTCACCCTGTGGTAATACCCCAGAAAAAAGCTGGCGTCCCCTATATGATATAGTAACGTTATATGGGATAGCAAGATTAATTGCAAGTGGCGCACTATATGCACTATAGAATTTATCATTTATCATGCTTGGATTAGAAATAGCTGAAACACCCCAAATATTACCAGATGGCGCCATAATATTTGCATGTGTTGACTCTTGATAACCCACCTTATATAGGTAATTATTGTCATAGCGCTCCAGATATAGATCATTAAAATCACCCTGAATCTGACCATTAACATCATATTTTAAATTTAAATTTGCAACAGATAAGCCACCGGCAGCCTGCCATGAATATTGACCTGCACTATATTTATCATAGTTTATATTAAATCTACTCGATAACGATGGCGAATAATTTAATTTATATTCTTTGTTACGCGCATGATCATAGTTTTTTTCTGCACTCTTAAGATAGCTGTTTGGGATGAAAACATACACTTGTGTATTTATGTATGAATAATAAACTGAAACCTTATCATCTGAACGCGCCAAATGCTTATGCTTTAATCTACTATTCGCTATAAAATCTTCGCTTAACTGCTTTTTAATTAAAGTCTTAGCGGCTGCCAAAGCCTTATCTTCAATATATTGAAAAATCATTTTTTGTGCTTCTTTTGACAAAAGAAATTTATCGCTTTTATCATAAAACTCCACATCTGCAATCCCAATAAGTTTATGCCCTATATTAATTTCAGCTTCGCCATCATAATCATTATCTATATGTTCAAATCCAGGAGGAATAAAACCAGTTGTAGAATCGAGCAAGCTGGGCTCTGCAGCATAAACTGCGTTTAGCAGTACTGCAAAAAAAATAAAAAGATTACGAAACATCCCTATAATCATAAATTGCTCTGTTAAAATACTCGAGAAACAGCGTTCACGAACTTAACATTGCCCTCCCTTAATATATATTGGGCAATGATGCGTGGATACGTATGTTTTTGTACATATACTCACTTTTTTTAAAAAACAATCCAATTGCCAGAATAATATTGCTTAGTATTTATGCCCTAACCTCATATTTATAGCTTTGTCATGGAACGCGCAACTAAGCCTCTAGTTTTCAGGTTTAGTAATTATTAAGATTAATAACCTGGCTCAATATATTCATCTAAGTCTTGCTGCGCACTTACAACACCATCACCACTAGTAAATAATAGCTGATATGTTTGTTTAAATATATCATAGTAAGATATTTTTAAATCAGCTGCAGCAGGTGCGTTAATTGCAACTTTTGTGTTACCTGCAACTGTTTTAGGAAATTGCTTCTCTAAGCTTTTCTCATTTTTATCCAGACATGTTTTGCCACCACATTTCGCTTTAACACGCAAAAATAATGGCGCGCTGCCTGAATTTTCTATTGTTATACCTCCAGCTGTATTAGTTATAAGTGGCGGTAGTGATTTTGTGTTTGCCGGCAGCACCACAACTTTCATTGTTTGAGCCACTCGATATTTCATTGTTAGAGAAGACTTGCCATATTTTGATGTGCTAGATTTTACCGCCTCCGCGGCATGATCATGCCCACCAATTAAAAATGTTGTAGTTTTTTCTGGAAACCCCTCTTCCCAAAAGGCGATAACCCCCCTTTTTTGGCCAGGATCGAGAATAAACCTTTCATTAGAAAACTTAATTCTCTTAGCTAAGTCAGTATCGAGCTCCTTGTATTGTGAACAGTCCTTATTCATGCATTTTTTTTCATTAGCTTGCATTTCAATATAAGCTCTATGGGAGTCGCTATTTGAAATTTTTAAATTTACTTGCTTTACTTGTTCTGACAAAATTAAAAGCGGAGGAGTAGTTGCGATCATCGCATTAGCAATATGACACATCAAAAGTAGATAGCATAATTTTAATTTCATTTTTAAAGCCTTCCTTGTCTAAAACGATTCAACATACATCTGAATTATATCGGATATTTTTGTTTGTACAAGTAATTTAAATATATTATTTTATAATAATTATTTGTATGAGTATGCCTAAGTAAAAATGATATTAAGTAAGCCAGCCACACATTCTTTTATATATTTTAGGGACAGACAAAAACAAGCTTATGATTATTTTAAATAAAGAACCTTAATTAAAAAAGCAGAGAATACTTTCGGTTGTATGCCCTACTTTTTTAATGGAAATGATTATAATTACACACCGTCCAGGTCAGTTGTTATTGTAAATGTATATTGAGAATCGAAATTACTAGTATATTGCGGATCAACCATAGTCTCAGCTACAGATATGGCATTAGCTACGGTAGCACTACAAGTAGTTATACCAAAAGATGTTGCCACAAGCGGATTTGCAACTACAATTATATTTTGCGCTACGCCAGCAGCAAGATTATGAGTAGAATTCTGGGTTATAACTCCAGAAGCTGGAATAACCCCACTTGCCCCAGCTGACATATTAGCACATTGCCATACTAAATCCATAAATTCACCATCTGTTGCCGCTCCTAGGTTAGCTGCCTGATCAGACAATAAACCACCATGTTCTGACATTAGTGCAACAGCATAACCAAACTGGCTATTGTCACTAAAGTTCAAGGTGAATATTTCAGATACAAATGTACCACCAGGATTTCCAATTGTACCACCTGTAATAGATAACTGGCCGCCAGCAGAAACAGCAATCTCACTTATATTTGCTACTGATGTTGTGGGTGTATCATCCCCAGTAGTTGCTGCATAAACTGCTACTAATGGGAGAGATGCTAGCACCGCCACCAAAATTTTAACTCTTAAAGTTTTCATGTTAATCTCCAATTTTCTTCAATCTTTAAGGACCCCCTTATTAAAAGAAGATGCCGCTAGTACTAGTATAGTATGAAACCTAAAAAAGGGAGATAAAATGCGCTATAGTGCTAGTTTAGCGCTAAATGTACGCGTATATGCTGTTTTTTTAGCATAAACAAAGGCGTTTGTACTATTTTTTGTATTACAATTAAAATTTGAAACTGATGATGCCAAAACCAAATAAAACAATCAATTAAAAATAATATTAATCAAATTAAAACAAATATATTATAAAAAATCACGAAATTAGTAAACGCACAGGCTTCCTTTTTAAAGTACTTAATATATAATATTAAATACCCATTCAATATATTAATACATAACTATTGCTATATTTATGCCAACATATTGCAATAGGAATGCGGCAACATCAACATTAAATACAAAAGGCAATAATAAAACCATGAATAATATGATTAAAACACCAATTACAACACAAAAAATACAAGAGAATCTAATAAAACTCACAACTACTGACTTTATAAATAATATTGAAGTTTTTAACAGTATAAACTCTACCTCCCAGTACTTGATTGAAAAGAAAAAACAGCAACTACAACAAATGCAAGTTGCTATAGCTGAGAGGCAAACCCATGGTAATGGCACGCATGGCAAGCGGTGGTCATCTCCTCCTAACACAGGAATTTGGCTATCCTTTACCTGGAGCTTGCCAATTAATACACAATGGAGCTTAGCTAGCATCGCAATTGGCTATGCCACGCTGCAAACACTACAACAGTTTTGTGATAGCGATCAACTAAAGTTAAAATGGCCTAATGATATAGTTTATAATAAGCAAAAGCTCGCAGGTATTCTTATAGACAGTCATACTGATGATAAATATGCACACCTAGTCATAGGCATTGGCATTAATATATATCCATATAAACATAACATTGATTCTCAGCATGCGGCTCTCGCAGAGCTAAGCGATCAAAACCTATGCCGCAATAAAATTATAGCTCAGATACTTTTTAACTGTTATAACGCCATAATACAGCTGCAACTGGACCAAACTGCAACAATAATATCGAATTGGCAAGCGCATGATGCGCTACAAGATTGCTGCGTTACACTAAAAACTGGGCAAAAAATTACTTCAGGCAAATATTTAGGCATAAATAACAATGGCGAGATGAGAATTTTAATAAACAATATTTTAACAGAAATTAGACAAGCTAGCATCATATCATATTAAAATACATCATTATCTAGTCAATAATCCTGCAATCCTTACATTAAATTAAGCATAAAAAGAAAAGTCATAAAAGACAAAATAAAAGCAATATTTTTATGCAAAATTTACACAAAAATAACTAAATAGTTGATAAGTCATAATATTAAAATGTGGCAAAATTAATATAATTAAAGTATATTATTTATAGCAGCAATGTTCTAGTGAGGTTCATGGATGAGCTGCTTCTATTCATGTATTTGGGTAGAACATTAGTCATTGCTGCTATTTAACTAAATCATAAGAAACCTATGTCTATTGAAAAGTTTTTCAAATTAAAAAAATTAAACTCAAATATTAAAACCGAAGTTACATCAGGAATATTATCTTATTTAACAGTTGCTTATATAGCAATAATCAATCCTTTGATATTATCAAAGGCAGGAATCCCCGCAAATGATGTATTTATTGCAACATGCATTACAATTGCAGTTTCGTGTTTATATATTGGGATTAGAACTAACCTACCAATAATAATTGGCCCAACTAGTGCAACAAATACCTACTTCCTCGAAGGCATTACTAACAGCTTTGGCATACCATGGCCGCAGGGACTAACCATTAGCTTTATCTCAGGAATATTAATTTTTGTTTTATCAAAATATAAAATAAGAAAAATAATAAATGAAGCGATACCTGACAACTTAACCAGCGCTATCATTTACGGTATCGGTTTATTTCTATGCATAATATCACTGAAATTTAGTGGCATTTTTAGTGCCAACTCGGAAATAGCAAACCTGGTAATAGACCAGCTAAATTTCTTAATATTTTTCACTACAGTTATAACAAGCCTCATATGCAAATATTACAAAATCCCAGCGCATACCGTATTAGGCATAATTACAGCAACAATTATTGCTGTTTTTATAAACAATACTCATGTTGCCACAGTTATAAGTATGCCTAGCCCAATTCAAGCTAGTTTTTTTGCCCTAACAACGGAAAACATTTTAAACTATAAAAATATGGCGGCACTATTTGCAGTAACTATTATAGTTTTATCAGATAGCAACTCTAGCATTTCCCTTCTCATGAAATCTCTACATAAAAATATTAATAATAATTGCAGCAAACCGATAGAATCTATTGCTGTAGCAACTGTCATAGGGGGAGTTCTTGGCACATCAAACTCAGGTATATATCTAGAAAGCATTAGTGGCATTAACAATGGTGGCAAAACTGGCCTCACAACCTGCGTTACCGGACTACTATTTGCATTAACCTTATTCCTAAGCCCTTTACTACAAATAATACCAAGTGCCGCCACCAGCGCAGTACTGTTTATAATATCGCTAAGCATACTTAAAAACTGGAGTTTTTTCAAGTCATTAAGCTTAATAGAAAAAATATCTGCATGTCTTATAATTGTCACAATACCCATACGCTTTTCCATTGCCGATGGCATCGGCATAGGCGTTATATCATACACGCTGCTAAAGATACTAAGCGGAAAAATAAAAAAAATAAAACCTACTTTATATGTAATGAATATAATATTTATAAGTTTTTTTATTATAAAGTCTTCAATATAAAGTATGATAACTTGCAAAACACAAAAAAAGATATTAAATTATAAGACCGCCAAACTATACTGGCTAAATTTAAGGCTTAAGGGGTAATCGCATGAAGTATATTGCAGCAGCATCAATATTTGCCATAGCTATTATTATAGGGTGCATACCACTAATATTTACTAGGTCTAACAAATTAAAATCTCTCTTGGATTATTGCAATGCGCTAACTACCGGGTTATTTTTAGGCGTAGGGCTAACCCACCTATTGCCAGAAGCTGTTGAGCATTTCATAGAAAATAGCTCCGACCAAATAACCTCAATTTTTGTAGTTTGTGCTGCAACTGCAATCATATTGCATGCAATTGAACATACCGGCAAAAAAATAGCTAAAAACAGAAGTAACCACGCACATTGGATTTCATACTTTCTTATAATTGTTCTATCAATTCACTCCGTGCTTGAAGGATTTGTTCTTGGCTTTGAACTTAACCCTAAATATGAAATGACCATGTTTATAGCAATCATGGCACACAAGGGTGCAGCTTCTTTTTCACTAATCACCAATATGTTAACTAACTACATAAGCCGCTATAGAACCATAGTATGCTTAATCCTATTTTCTATAACCACTCCCGCGGGGATACTCTTGGGAAAAAATATGTTAGATATAAACCTAGCAAATACCAACAATCTTATTCAACCTTATTTTGATTCAATGGCAGCAGGAACATTTATCTATATAGCAATTTCAAATAACCCTTATAGCGTAGAAAAACATAGGACCATAAACATAAGCTTAGCTATCTTTGGTTTTTTAATGATGGCGTTTTTAAGTAGCTTTATATAAGTAAAGGTATAACTTTAGTGGCTGTGCTTACCTATTTAAACTGATAATTTTAACTTGCAGATAAATTATGAACTCCAAAATATACTATGCATTACTAATGTCTACTATAATTAGCAGCTGCACTAATTACCAAGCCGAATCATTCTCTAGCAACAGCATTGATGTATATGCTGCAGAGAGCAATATTACAAACGAAATAAGCGTAGCTAGTTTTAGCGCAAATAACCCAGGGCAAAATAGTATTTTTTGCCGAGGAATTAGTAAGTCTGTATACTTACCTAACAAAGTAAGCTTTGTTAAATATATAGAAGAAGCGCTAACTGAAACTTTAATAAATGCAAAACGCTACTCCAAAAACTCTAAAGATCAACTTAGAGGGAAAATAGAACTAGTAGATTTTAATACAACAGCTGGGCGCTGGCACATAAAAGGCATTTTTAATATTAACAATAGCCTGCCAGTGACAATAGATGGGAAGTATGACTTTCCGAGCGCATGGGACAATGATGCCGCATGCCAAAATGCAGCTAGCGCATTAAATCAAGCAGTTAGCCACTTCATCCACGATATTATAAGCAACCCGGATCTGAACAAAGCAATACAAGATACTGCTTAAACTAAACTGGCCATAACAGATGGATCAGCTGCAATAATTGCATCCCAGTTATGAACAACTGTAAGCATTATAGCCCCTGTAACCATACAAGATAGACCCACAGCTCTAATAGAATTATCACTGTAATTTATAAATTTCAATAACATATTGCGCCAAGTTTGAGGTGAGGACGCCGGCAACAATCCTTCCAAAACCAATAATATCGCTATTAAAGCGAACAACTCATCTAATCCCCATTCCATTACTTAACTCCGCATTGTTTAAGACTAAACTTTAACAAATAATAAATATAAGGTAAAGCTAATCATGCTAAAGTGACTTACTAGCGATACACCTTTTACCGAAAAAAGGCTGGCATAAAAGATAAACCCCTAAAACAAACATAGGAACAGATAACAGCTGCCCCATTGTTAGCCAATTAGCATATATAAAACCTAAATGACCATCAGGCTGCCGTACAAATTCTAATAAAAATCTAATTAAACTATAACAAATTAAAAAAGTTCCACTTATGCATCCTGCAGTACGTTTTTTAGCTGATACAAATATAAGCAATAAAAATAACAGCAGGCCTTCGGTTAACATTTCATATAACTGTGATGGATGGCGTGGCAAATAATCTACAGACGGAAATATAACAGCCCAAGGAACATCAGTAACTCGACCCCATAGTTCACCATTAATAAAGTTAGCCGCACGCCCAAAAAATAAACCAATAGGTATAAGTGGCGCTATAAAATCTGTAATGCTGAAAAAATTAAACTGGTGTCGCCTAGCGAAAAAAAACACTTGGATCAGAACACCTATTAAACCACCATGGAAAGACATGCCTCCTTCCCAGATATAAAAAACTTTAAGAGGATTTTGCACAATAATAGCAAAACCATAAAACAACATGTAACCAAGCCTACCACCGACAATAACACCAAGCATAATAGCAAAAACTAAATCAGAAAATAATTCTTTAGTCATACCTTCACATTTAGCTAAACGCCGACAGCCTAAAAACCAAGCGCCAACAAAGCCCATCATATAAGCTAATCCATACCAGCGAATGGCTAAAGGCCCTGCTATATGCAAAACTTCAGGATTAAAATTAGGGTGTACAAACATTAAACAACCTCAAATAAATTATACTTTAATTCTACAGGAGCAAAAAGCTTGAATCAACCAATTTAATTCTTCAAAAATAAACTGATAAAACAATCATGTAACCAACTCATAGCATGAATTAATTGAAGCTTGGAATATCATGTGGCAATATAATGCGACTGAAGTTACATTTTTTATGGAGTTTGAAATGGCTACCAAGTATACAGTTATCAAGCAAAAAGACAGCGAAAACGGTTTCCAAGCATTTACACTAGGCCTTGTTTACTTTGGTATACTAGGCGCAGCTCATGCTGCAGCATGGTACTTTTTAGCACTTAAAACCACATTACTTATGACATCTGCTCTGCCGCTTATAACTGCAGTATCTGTTGTAAGCTTATTATACTTCTCAGTTCGTTTTTTAAATGATCCAAGTCACTTTAAACACCGTACAAAAGAAATTTTTGAAACTGCCCAACAACATATAACTAACCACAAAGATGAAATGAAAAGTTATTTAACTTATTTTATAGTTTTTAGCGTATTAACGGCAATGTCATCACTCATACTAAAGGAACTTCTTCAAGATATATCTGGTCAGCTCATTCCTTTAACATTTTTGTTTAAACCTATAATTTTTACAGCTGCCACACTAAGCGCCCTATTCATAATTTATTTAGCAATAGAACCAATGCTAACTGAAAATAAAACCAGCGAGAAATCACATTTTATATTTATGCTTGGAAGTGCTGTAACAGAAATATTAAAATATACATCCTTCGCTTCTGCTCTTGGATATTGCTTTGCCAGGTTCTACGAAAGCTACATACCAACCTTTACATTTTTTGCATTATCAACGACTATGAGCTTAGTGGCATCTTTTGCAATTGCTGGTTTTTTTGTAGGAACAATAGCTTACCTTTGCTCAGACAAGGATGAAAAAGCAGCATCTTTTTCGCATTTAGCAAAAAATTTATTTGACACTAATGGTAATAACAGCCTAAGAAGGGTCTATAAAGCAGGTGGAATAATTGTATATAACGTGCTCTGGGCTGCTGCAGCGGCTGCAATCACGTTTTCTGCCCTACATCTAATTCCTTTAGGAATATATCCACAAATATCAGCAGCTGTGTTTTTAGCTTCACTACAACAGGTAATCTATATTTCAACAGCTGTGCAAGCAGTCTTCTCTCTATTTGAATCCGCCTTTACCATGCATGACCATGGTAAAGTAAACTGTTTTTACGGTAATGTTGACATAGATGAATTTGCTAATAAAAAGGAAGCCGCAGAAGCACTTACTGCTGGTGATGAAGGGGAAGCCAACACCCAAACCATAAACTCTATGTAGAAATTTATAATCTTAAATAACTGGATCTTATCTGGTCAAATTAGCAACAGCATCGCGCTCAGATCTAAGTTCTGTTAAAGTTGTAGCTAACATTTCTTTGCCATATTGGTCATGTTCTAAGTCAGTAACCACCTCAATAGCCCCATTGTTAAACCGGCATGGGAATGAAAATACTAGGCCTGCGTCAACCCCATATTGACCAGTAGAGGTAACTGCCAAAGAAAAAATTTCGTCCTGCCACAATCCTGAGCAAGCTGCAACCGTATCGACAACTGCATTTGCAGCAGAAGCTGCTGATGATAAGCCTCGTGCTTTTATTATATGTGCGCCGCGCTGCTGCACATTTTGTAAAAACTCACCAGTTAACCAATCATTATCAGCAATTACTTTGCTAGCGTCATCACCAGCTATAGTTGCATTGGCTACATCAGGGAATTGTGTTGCTGAATGGTTACCCCATATATAACAACCTGAAATTTGATCAATGCCAACACCTGCTTTAGCAGCTAATTGGCCAACAGCACGATGTTGATCTAGCAATGTCATTGCATAAAAATTATTTGGATTAACCCTAGTTACAACACTTTTTGCAATTAAGGCATTAGTATTACATGGATTTCCAACTACTAAAACTTTCACATCTGCTGCGGCTACTGCGTCTATTGCGCGCCCCTGCCCGGTGAAGATGCCACCATTTATTTTGAGTAAGTCTGAGCGTTCCATACCTTTCTTTCTTGGCACAGCGCCAATCAATAAGGCCCAATCAGCATCTTTAAAACCAACATGAAGGTCTGATGTACAAATTACTTCTTCTAACAGCTTAAAACCACAGTCCGCAAGCTCCATTGCAACCCCTTGCAATGCCTGCAGCTGACTTTCTAATTCTATTAACTGCAATCTAACTTTTACATTTGGGCCAAACATGGCGCCTGATGCTATTCTGAATAACAACGCATAACCTATGTGCCCTGCTGCGCCAGTAATTGAAACATTTATACATTGTTTAGTCATATTAGCATCCTCTTATCAAATACAAAATTAGTTTTATTTAAGCATAAGATGTATAAAAAAACCATAAATATTTCATGTTTAAAACTTATAATGATCATACGTAATAATGAAAAACATGATCAAGTAAATGGCTCACGTTACTTGCAACTTTACAAAAAACACCGCACAATAACCACTACAGCAGATATAGTTAGGATAGCTAATGACAAGCAAAGCTCAAGAAACTCAAAATAACATTAAAAAATTATCTGCGGTAGTAGAGAGAATTACTTTTCATAATGCAGTAAATGGCTACGCAGTTTTAAAAGTTAAAGTTAAAAACAACAGAGAGCTCGACACAGTTGTAGGCACAATAATGCAAGTGGCTCTAGGTGAAGAAATAGATTGTGAAGGCACCTGGGTAAAAGACAAATCATATGGAATGCAGTTTCACGCTGATACCATAGTAGTAAAGCCACCTACAACTTTAGCTGGAATAGAAAAATATCTAAGTTCTGGCATGGTAAAAGGTATTGGCCCCGGGTTTGCAAAAACGTTAATAAAAACCTTTGGAGAAGAGGTTTTAGATGTTATAGAAAATGAACCTAACCGCCTACTTGGACTAGATGGGATTGGCCCCAAAAGGCAAAGTAAAATTATAGCAGCTTGGCAAGAGCAGAAAGTAATCCGCAATATAATGATATTCTTACAGTCACATGGCATAGGAAGTAACAGAGCGTGCCGCATCTATAAAACCTATGGCAATAACGCAGTTGATATTATCAGGAAGAACCCCTATCAG
>Ga0066610_10001598_pt1 | contig 13515 bp, 14 predicted proteins | sample SaaInlV_DNA_165m_FD_60375 | JGI IMG/M metagenome (GOLD analysis project Ga0066610, IMG submission 60375) | Marine microbial communities from expanding oxygen minimum zones in the Saanich Inlet - SI075_LV_DNA_165m | ecosystem: Environmental > Aquatic > Marine > Unclassified | place: British... | reverse complement strand
AATTTTTGAGGTTTGAAGTCCTGGGTCGAAGCGGGGGAGGTATATAAGGAACAATGTAAAAAGCAGGGTCATCGTCAAAAGGGTCATGACTCTCGTGCAGAAATCCGAAGCAGGACTCAAGCTTCTTGTGAAAGCAGTGTTTTGCATTGCGCAGGTTTAAATGGGTTAGAGATTTAATTATAACAACTTATCGGTAAAATAAGAGCGAAACTTATCTTTGTAGGTGGGTTTCATAAAAAATAATTCAGGAAATTAAATTATTGCGGGAATTTATGGGGCATGCGAGGGTATCATAAGACAAACAGCAGACACGATTGAATATTAGAAGGAAAATAGAAACGATGAAAATCAGATTATCAGAACATATCGGAACGCATTGTGAATCCATTGATGATGGACAAAAACTGTATGCCCTGTTGGCCCCAGAATTCAACAAAGGTCAGCCAGTGGAATTGGATTTTGAGGATGTACAGTCAATATTGACCCCATTTTTGCATCATTGTATCGGCAAATTATTGTACGATTTCGCGAAAGAAACGGTCATGGAAAGATTGGTTTTATGCAATCTCTCTGCTGACCATTTAAAGCGGGTTAATTTATATATTGACCGTAAAGATGAAGAACAGTTTCAGAGTGATTCCAGTAGTTCCATGATGGAATTATTTGAGGAGGATGATTTGGGAGACCTGGGTCTTTGAGGAAAGTAAAGGTGGGATTGAAAAAAATATTTGAAAGTAGGGAAATAAAAGAACTGCGCGCCAAGGTGGAATTAGAACCCCAAGACCCGGCGGCGCATTTTAATTTGGGTGCGGCGTATGAACGGGCAGGTTGGGTTGATGAGGCGATTCACGAATTTGAAGAAACTTTAAAAGGAAACCCAGCCTCAGCAGAGTCTCATTATAATTTAGCGATTTTGTATGAGAGCGTGAAGAACGGGGAAAAAGCCATTTACAATATTCTTAAAGCGGGCACGCTTTTTGGCAATAAGAATGATGCGGTAAATAAAGCAGAGTCGAGAAGGTTATCGAGAGAATATTATCGAAAGTTTAATTTGCAGCCGCAAGAGTCGAACGATCTTTAGCGATAGATTTGGCAATCAAACTTTGGCTGTATCGAGTCATACGCCCATTTGGCGAATGGCTTCGTAGGTGACGATGCTCACGACATTGGCAATATTGATGGATCGTACGCGGTCGTCGTATTGAGGAATGCAATAGGTTTGCTCCCGGTGCGCCTGAATTAAATCCTGCGGAAGCCCCCGCGTTTCGCTTCCAAAAAATAGATAGGCACCGGGCTGAAATGTATGCTGAAAAAAATCTTTCTCTCCTTTGGTAGAGAAAAATACTTTTTGGGCAGATGGCGGAATTTTTGCCAGAAATAATTCCAGATTGGGGTAAGTTTTAACCTCTACATGTTTCCAATAATCTAGGCCCGCGCGTTTGAGTTGCTTATCACTGATTTCGAAACCCAATGGTTCGATAAGATGTAGGGTGCTTTCGGTGGCCAAGCACAACCTCCCAATCGTTCCTGTATTCATAGGGATTTCTGGTTCCACTAAAACAATATTTAATTGGTGTGGCATGGGTTTTTTGTGGGGTAAAAGTTTTAATATGAATTTGCGTTGTTGATGCGTTCTATTTTTCAGGAACCTTGTTCTTTGATTTTTTTTCGTTTGGTTTTTTTCTCGATTGCCTTGCTCACCTTGAAGTCATCTTTCCCTTCCCATGTTATTTCGAGATAAGGGGGGAATTGAGTCGCTCGGTCGATTTCGGTGGACTCAACTTGCTCTGGGGTGAGGTTTAAAGCCTTAGATAAGTCGACTCCCTTAAAGCGCACATCAATCAGATTTGCTTGGTCAAAATTGGCCCCGTTGACATTGGCGAGTGTAAAGTCTGAGGCCGATAAAGTCGCTTCGGTGAAATCGACTTCCGTCAAATTGGCCTCATTGAACCGAGCTTCACTCAAAACAGCCCAGCTAAAATCTGCCCAGCGCAGGTCGGCTCCAGAAAAATCAGCCGCGATCATTTGTGCGTCGGCGAAATAAGCATCATGCAAATCGGCTTTTGACAGGTTGGCTTCTGTCAAATCAGCTTCGATAAAGTTTGCATTGCTCAAATTGGCTCCGCTCAGGTTAGTGCTATTGAGATTGGCCTTTGCCATTTGCGCATCTTGCAAATCCAAACCACCAAGATCCAGATCGGTTAAAACCGCACTAAAAAGATTGTCTTTGGTGTCAAGCACCTTTTTTTGTTCGGCCTGCTTTTTGGCCTCCAAACGTTTGATCTCTTTGAGTTCTGCTTCACTGAGCTCAATTTCTTGAGGCTGACCGGGTCGGGTTTCTTCTGCCATGGGCGTATTTAAATTTTGGAGTATTCTAGTTATTCGGTGACGGCAAAGTTTTTCAGGCTTTTTTCTAACCGTTGCGGGTCAAGGTTTTGGCCGATGAATACCATTTTGTTGAGAGGGGAATCTGCCCCCCAAGGTTTGTCATGTCGTCCCTCAAACATCATGTAGACACTTTGAAACAGATATCGCTCTGCAGAGCCCTCAATATTTAATATTCCTTTAGCTCTGAAGACATTCATGCCCTCTTGAATGAGTAACATTTGTAGCCATAAGTTTAACCGGTCTGGATCAATATAACCGGGAAAAGAAAGTGAGACAGAAGAGATAGCTTCATCTCCTTCATGATGGTGTGTATTAAAAGTGACGGTTTCTAATGCGGTCTTTAAATCAAACCCTCCAATATTCAGAATTTGATCTAGGTCCACCACTGCATGGGTGGTTTTATGAATTTTACAGGTGGGGTTGATCTGGCGTATCTGTTTCTCCAGTGCATTGATTTCCGACTCGGATACCAAGTCGGCTTTGTTTAATAGAATGACATTAGAAAAAGCGATTTGTTCCCAAACCACCTCTTGCTCGTTCAAATTACTGGAGATATGCTTGGCATCGACTAGGGTGATGATTCCATCGAGAAACAGAGTTTTGCTGATTTCATCTTCTATCAAGAATGCTTGAGCTGTTGGGCCAGAACTGGCAAGGCCGGTGCTTTCAATTAAAATATAATCAAATTTTTGGTGTTTTTCCAAAAGCCGATTCAACGTTTCAATCAGGTCGCCGCGAATGGAGCAACAGATGCAACCGTTGCTCATTTCAAAAATATCCTGATCGGCTCCGATAACGAATTCTGAATCGATACTCATTTCGCCAAACTCATTTTCAATGACAGCGATCTTCTTGCCGTGGTTTTCTTTTAAAATATAATTCAGGAGGGTGGTTTTCCCCGAACCCAAAAAACCGGTTAGAAGGGTCACGGGTAGTTCATTATTGTTTTTTGTAGAATTCATGAGGTGAGCAATAGGAATCGTATAATTGGGTTAATGAGTTTATTCTCTCAGTATTATAGCACCGGAAAAATAGGGGTTAAGTAGTTATTGCTTTCAAATTTGTTTAAACTTAGATGTAAATTAGTGGTTCGCAGAACAAAGCTAAACCTGCATTTTTCAATGAGGCAAAATTAAAAGATCATCATGAAAAAGCTTAATAAATTATTTGTGTGGGTTGCATTAGGTTTTATGGCAGTTCTACCTTTGTTATATGGGGATTATGATTCAAAGGAATACCCTGAACTGAATCGGGCGATGGGTGTGGTGCGTTATATGTCAGCTGAGCGTCAATTGCGACGCTCATCATTTTATTCTGTCTACCCAGAGGGGAGCCCAAAACAGTTTGTGAAGTGGATGTTTTCTCCGCTGGGCGCTTCATTTTGGCCGCCTGCTGAAGGAGAGCTAGAGTTCAGCTCTGATGAACTGAAAATGATGAAAAATGCAAGAATTCCCATTCTTCCGGAGGGGGTTTCTTTAATAGCCGAAAAGGTGGATGTCGGGAAAGGTCGGCAAGTGGTAGTGCGTGGGGAGGATCAACGTCAAAAATTGGTCGTGGAAGCTTATCTCGATCCGCAGGTGGACTCGGTTCTGGTTGCAGAGTGGGAATTTCCTCTAGGTGGGAGAAGGGTCGATTGAAAGACTCAATTGCGTTTATACTTTGCAAGAGATACCTGTTGTCATAACAAAAATATATTGATAGGTTGGGTATTCGAAGACACAAATTCAAGACTGCTAAGCGAACAACGAGGGTGTGTATGGCTATAAATATACAAGATACAATCAAAGGCTGGGTGAATTCTCCCCCCAATGTTTATTTCAAGCTGAGAGAAACGCTTGAAGACCCTATGAGTTCATTTAAGGAATTTTCCGCCATTATCAGTAATGATCCTTCGCTTTCTGCACGATTATTAAAAATCGTTAACAGCCCTTTTTACGGGTTAGAGAGTGAAGTGGAAACCATAACTCATGCTTTAGGCTTCATTGGCACAGAGCAACTGACAGAACTGGTTTTGGCGACATCTGTGGCGGGTCAATTTTCCGAGATTCCGAAAAACCTGATTAATATGGATCAGTTTTGGAAACATTCGATTGCTTGTGGTGTGACTGCGAAAACCATTGCCGCTTGGCATGGAGAACGCAACCTGGAAAGTTATTATTTGGTGGGAATGCTCCATGATATAGGGAGCCTGATTATTTATAAAAAATTTCCAGAAGCGTCGGGGAAAATACTGCAACGTTGCAAGGAAAAGAAAGAATATTTACACGATGTTGAGCGGAAAGTGTTTGCCGCCACCCACGCAAAAGTTGGTGGTGAGCTGCTGAAAGGCTGGGGTTTGCCTGCATTGCTTTATGAACCAGTATATTTTCATCACCAGCCCGAAAAAGCGCAAGAGCATGCTTTGATTACCAAGATACTTCATGTGGCAGATAGCATGGTGGATGAAATGAAATTAGGGTGTAGTGGTGAGGCTGTTGCCAACCCTGTTAAGCCGGAGATTCTTGAGGAGTTGGGGTTTACTGAATTGCCAGTTGAACAGTTTTCAGAAGAAATTACTGAATTGTACGAAGAAACCCTAGCGGTTTTTCTTTAAGTCATGTATCACAAGCACGTCTCTCTCAGCCCGATTCTAGTCCACCTCAGTTTATCATTCCGAGTCCTTGCGGTTTTTGGTGTTAAAAAAATCGTCTACCTTAGAGCCTAATTGAATAATTTTTTCTTGTTTTTGCATAAAGGGAATGTGTTTGGAGCAGTGGATATAGGCCTCTTCTACGACAACCTTGATCCACGCTACAGGTTTTCGCGAGCCATGTTGACTCAGAGTGATGCTGATTTTTTCTGAATAATCCGTTTTGGCTTCTAACTCTTCTTGGGATAAGATTTCCGCTTTTCCGTTCACATGAAGCCCTATCGAGCGTTCATAAAAATCGATGAAGACCATACCTATATGCGGATTCTCGGAAATATTTCCCATGCTGGCTAGAACCCCATTGCCTCGATACTCAGGAAAGATAAGCATGTTCTCATTGAGGACGGAAACGAAGCCAGTATGGCCTGATCGGAACGAGGCATCGCATTCGCCGTTCGAGTCTGAAGTGGAAATAAAGACAAACTCCTGTTTGGCAATAAACCCGCACATTTCAGGGTTGAGGTTGTTGAGCAGTTGGTTTTTATAAAAAAGTGCCGCGCGTTTTTCGGTATTAAATTTTTTTTGTAGATAGTGTTCGCCTTTTGATCCCGGTTTTTTCATGTCGCGGATCTCAAATGTTAGCGTTATGGGGAAGGGCAAGGTTCAGGTATTTACCTCGCTCACCGTAAAGAAGCCCTTTTTCTTCAAGGAAGGCCACAGCGTTTTCAGCCAAGCCCGGTTCTAATTCCTGGGGCATTTTTTCCTGAATATGGGTGCAGATTTGTTCCAAAGTCTTAGGCGCATCGTTGCAGAAAATAAAGGTCCAAGCTTGGGGGCCTTCCAATCTTATTTTTACAGGGTTCAAGGACCTCTCGTCATAAACGGTGACAAAATCCATAGACTTAGTAAAAATTAGATAAGGCAATTGTTCCGACTGGTGTCGCCGTTTCCACTCTTCCGCTATTTGATAAAGTTCTTGCTTTAGTTGCGGGTCAATTTGGTTGTTGGTTTCAAATTCAAAATCATAAGCAATTTTGAAAGGGTCGATATCGGGGTGGTCGTAAACAAAGGGGTAGGCTTCGCCCGGTGCAGTGATTGTCACCCCATATTCTTCGGGTCGCATGAAATAGGGGCTGAACCTTTCCAGCCATAGGTTTCCCACGCATTCTGGTGGAGGTAGGTGAAACAAAAGTTTGATCAGATTTATTTGTTGTCGGTAGTCGTCATCAGTTTCACCCGGAAACCCGATCAGAATATTCCAGTTGATCTCAATGCCATAATACATGGCCCATTTCATGCAGAGAATGTTTTGCAAGGGGCGGACCCCTTTATCCATATCCCACAATTGATTCATGCTGAAGCTCTCGATTCCAGGCTGAATCACTTTTGCTCCGCCTTGCGCCAGAGTTTTGATTTGTTTTTTAGTCAGGTTGCTTTTGACTTCAATAAAAAAATTGAGGTCATAGTTGTTTTCAGCCATCTCACCAAAAACGCCATCGATATATTTCATCTCCAGAATATTATCGACCAGTCGGAAACGAAAAGAGTCGTACTTTTTTGAAAGCAAAGCCAGGTCATCATGAACCTGCTTGATGGGTTTAGAGCGAAACTTCATGGTGCTGGCATTCAAACCGCAAAAAGTGCAGTGATGTTTTTCTCCCCACCAACAACCTCGTGCGGTTTCATACAGTATGACCGGATTTTGCAATAAAGAAGATTGCGGGTCGATTTCTCGTAATTGGTCGAAAAAGTCATCGTAATCCGGGGCGTCATAATCCTGAAAGCTGCCGAACATGGCCTCGGGTTCTTCATAAACAACTTCATTGTTACGGCGGTGCACCACTCCTTTGGGGATTGCCCCCCCTTGAGTGAAATATTTAATTAATTGCGGCAGGATATCCTCGGCTTCTCCCGGTACCACATAATCAATCCAGGGACAAACGCGGAAATACTCTAAACCCATTTCGGATTCAAAATTAGATCCCCCGAACAGGATTTTTAAATGCGGAAATTTTTCTTTAATCAATTTCGCCAGTGTCAGGCTGGCAACATTTTGATTGAAGGTGGAAGAAAAACCCACGACATCAAAGGCTCCCCAGTCATAGGCACCAAGCGACCACTCAAGAAACTCAGGCACCATTTTAGTTTTTACATCGACCAAATATTCTCTAGGACGTTCTATGGAACTGCAGACATCTTCAATATGTGGCGCAAATTGATTTATATAATCCTGATTTTTGGCATTGCTTCCAAAAAGTAAATGCGAAAATAGCCATTCGCCAATTAAGAACCGCTTTTCACAGAGTTGGTTGTAAACGGGGAGCCCTAATTGATGCGCGAAGTGAAGGTTCAGGTAATGGCTTTTTACCTGACAACCCTGACTTTTCAGCAGGGTCGAGATAGTCCCTAATTGAATGGAAGGGTAGATATGAAACCCAAAGGGCATGTTAATCAATGCAATATTTAAAGGCATGGTGACATTGTAACAATTTCAAAGGCGAGTGCCCAACAAAATCAAAAATATTGGGAATAGCTTCCGTCTTTAAATGCTCAGAACAATCGGTCTGCTGGGGGCCGATGCCAACCAAATTAGGTTTGAGAGTCCAAGAAACGGCGAGCCTTCAGGGTGATTAGAAAACAAAAAAACCAACCCAAGATGTCATTAGAGACTCTTGAGTTGGTTTTTTTGTTGCGACTTTGAAGTATTAGTTCGGGCTGGTCATTGGAGTTCAATGGGAACTCAATGCAAAAAATCCCTAAACTATTGAGCGAGTCAGGCTTGAGCCGACTTAAGATCTTTACCCATCATTTTATCTGCAGGTTTTGCCTTGCGACCCTTTTTGATATAGAGGGAGGGCGAATTAATTTGTTGATCTGATCTTTTGGTCAATGCTTTAACTGAAATCACCTTTTTTAAATTTCCTGAACTATCGTATACCTTTACTTCATGCATAGTCTTTCCTCTTTCTAATATGTCTTGTAGGCAATGGGTTAGTGATCAAAACTTGACCGGCGGAATATGAACTCTACCGGGGAAAGACATTGGAGCTATTTTACTTCGCGATAACTTTCGAGGCTTGGGGTCCTTTTTGGCCCATGGTCTTTTCAAATTCAACGGCTTGGCCTTCGTGTAGAGTTTTAAAGCCTTCACCCTGAATTTCTGAGAAATGAACAAAACAATCTTCACCCTCATCAGATTCGATAAAGCCATATCCTTTACTCTCGTTAAACCACTTTACTTTTCCTTGAGCCATGCTAAATACTCCCCTGCGAATAAACGGGAACTTTTGTCCTGACCTGAAATCAGGGTTTCCCTAATTTAAATTAGGTTGGCATTTTGATCCTGCTCGGGGCAAAAACATCCAAGGCTATATTGGACGGTGAGGGAAATATATCCCCTAAAAATGAACCCCGATTTCACTCGGTCGATTTCCAATCAATCATCAAATTATGTCAACCCTTCTTGGTGCCAATAATATCACAGAGTCCCTCAGAACCCAATCTAATTAGCTAAAAACAGCCCTTTCTGATTGATTGTTCCAATTGATCTTGCTGTGTTGACTGTATTTTGTTGCTGGCAAATTCCTCTAAATAGTTGTAATTTAAAGAGTAATTTTGTTTGTTTCGGGTGCGTCCGTCTTGGTTACAATTTTTATTTAGTCCCTTATGTTTTACCGGGGAATCAATTTCGCTACATAAGGCAAAAGAAGATGCCATGCAAAATGAAATGAACCAACAAAAATCCTGTCTCGGGTGGATAGCGGGGGTTTTTCTGGGAGGGGTCGTTTTGACCCGGCTTCGGCTTTTGGGGCTTCCTCTTGAACGCGATGAGGGGGAATATGCATACATGGCTCAGCAATGGCTCCAAGGGGTCCTGCCCTATGCTGAAACTCATAGTATGAAATTCCCTGGCATCTACTTTATGTATGCCAGTGTGCTCGCATTATTGGGTCAAAACCCTTCCTCCATCCATTTATCATTATTATTTGTAAATCTTGCCACAGCCTTTCTCTTGTATCGATTGGGGAGCAAGTGGTGGAACTCGTCCGCAGGCATTGTGGCAGGGGTCAGTTATTCCATTTTAACTTTAAGCCCAGCCTTGCAAGGGGTTTGGGCAAACGCAGAACATTTTGTCCTGATTTTTGTCTTAGCAGGAATTTTGCTATTGAAGGGTGCACAGGGACAACGCTTATTTTATAGCGGGTGTTTGCTCGGATGTGCTCTTCTCATCAAACAACATGCTTTATTTTTCTGTCTGTTTGGCGGAGTTTATTTGGGCGCAAGAATAATTACTCGACGGGAATCGTTAAAAAATTTAATTCTAAATATGGGCGTGTTTGTGGCAGGTGGAGCGACCCCCATGATGTTTGTGGTTCTTCTGTATTGGGTCACCGGGAATTTTTCTGATTTTTGGTTCTGCACGGTTCAATATGCTTCGGAATATGTTTCGATGACTTCGCCGAGTCAGGGGTTCGCAAATTTTAAATATAATTTTGCGACTATTTTAGAGTCGAACTTTTCTGTTTTATGGCTTTCCTTGATCGGCATGGCCTCGGTGGCATGGAAAACGGATGTGCGGCGGGAATATTTATTTTTGTTCGGTTTTTTTATCTTTTCATTTTTGGCGATCACTCCGGGTCTTTATTTCAGGCCGCATTATTTTTTGTTGTGGATGCCAGCCTTCTCTCTTTTTGCCGGAGTTGGTTTTGCAAGCTTGCCCGACAAGTTCGCATCGTTCAGAGTGAAAACCATTGTCCCAGTGGGAATTTTAATTCTGATTTTGGGACTTCCTATTTGGATACAGAAAAATGCATTTTTTACTTTACCGGCATTTACCGTGACTCGACAAGTCTACGGTTTGAACCCTTTTTCAGCGTCCTTAGAGGTGGCTCAATACATCAACGAACACTCCAATAAAGAGGATCAGATAGCCATTCTGGGTTCGGAGCCACAGATATTATTTTATGCGCAAAGAAAATCCGCAACACGACATATTTATATGTACCCCTTGATGGAAAAGCATGTTTACGCTCGTTCCATGCAGGCTGAAATGATTCGAGAGATTGAAGGCGCGCAGCCGAAATTCATTGTGGAAGTGAAACTTTTCGGTTCTTGGGTTTCTTCGCGACCTGATTTAGAACCGTTGCTAAAAGACTGGGCTCAGGCTTATTTAAGCCGGAACTATTTCGTTTCGGGTGTGGTGGATGTGCTCTCTCATGAAGAGACCGTTTATAAATGGGGCGAGCAGGCGCGAGATTATAGCCCTCAGTCTTCGTTTCACCTTGTCATCTACCAAAGGCTGACATGACTTGTGTTGTGAATGGATATTAAGTGAAACTTTATGCGAATTAAATTGAGTTTGTTTTTGGTGCTGGCTGTGACTTTAATGGCCACCTGGCTGGTGCTAGACCAACGCAACGATACCAAAGCCAACGCCCACAATATACAAGGCAATGTCTTCAGCGACCTGAAAAGATATGATGAGGCGATTGCGCAATATCGACAGGCGATCAAAATGAAGAGTGACTTTGCCGAAGCTTATAATAATCTGGCTAACGCTCTGAGGCAGAAGGGGCAGTTGGCAGAGTCGATCATTCATTATGGTGAAGCGATTCGCTTCAAAAGTGACTACACCGAGGCGCAGAGTAATTTGGGAATCGCTTTGACAGATCAAGGCCAGTTTGCCGAAGCCATCGCGGTCTACCAGGAGGCATTGCAGACTAATCCCGATTTATTTCGTGTGCATAATAGTCTAGCGATCTTGCTGGCTCAGCGAGGAGATTTTTCAGAAGCCCATTTTCATTATCAGCAAGCGATTACCTTGTATCCCGGTTTTGCCAAAGCTCATAATAATCTGGGCAGTGCTTTGGCACAACAGGGCCAGTTTGAAAAGGCTGTGAAGTATTTTAAAAGAGCCGTACGTATTGACCCGAATTATGTGGACGCACAAAATAATCTAAAACTTGCTGAATCGTTGGCGGGAACAAAAATAACGGCCCCTGTCGGACAGAAAATCAGATAGATAAATCAGGATAATATGTTGCCAATAAAAAAAGCATAGAACTGACATGAAACAAGAGAATGATACATCTAAGCGAATAGCGATCAGCCTAGCTCTGATCGTCGGTATCTTTTTGGCTTATGGGCAGGTGCTGGGTTACGGCTTCCTCAATTTTGACGACAATCGTTATGTCACCGAGAATAAGCATATTGCCAAGGGTTTGACCGTTGAGAGCGTAAAATGGGCTTTCACTCAAACCTATATCTCGAACTGGCATCCGATGACTTGGTTGTCGCATATGTTGGATATTGAGTGGTACGGCTTGAATCCATTCGGTCATCATTTGACAGGGTTGCTTCTTCATATTGCCAATGCCCTTTTATTATTTACTGTATTGCTAAAAATGACCGGCGCACTTTGGCGAAGCGGGATGGTAGCGGCCCTGTTTGCGTTGCACCCGCTCAATGTCGAATCGGTAGCGTGGATCGCCGAACGTAAAAACGGACTCAGTACATTCTTCTGGTTTCTGACTGTGTGGGCTTATGCCAACTATGTAAAAAACAAAAACAACAGAAATTATGCGCGGGTTGTTTTGTTCATGGCTCTCGGCCTGATGGCAAAACCCATGCTGGTGACCCTGCCTTTCGCATTGCTCCTGCTCGATTTTTGGCCGTTAAACCGTTTGGGGGATATCAAAAACAAGTTTCTTCAAACGCTAAAACCTCTGATTTGGGAGAAAACCCCTCTATTCTTATTAGTGATCGGATCGAGCGTTATCACCTATAGCGCTCAAAAAGATTGGGGCGCTATGCGCTTCACAGAATTCAGCCCTCTTTATTCTCGTATCACCAATGCCCTGGTTTCTTATCTGGAATATTTAAGGCATATCGCGTGGCCACATCGGCTATCGGTTTTTTATCCACATCCCGGCGATTCTCTGCCGGCATGGAAAATAGGCCTAAGTGGATTGGCTTTGCTAGGGATCACCCTTTGGGCCATGAAGACGCTTCGCCATGCTCCTTACCTAGCGGTGGGGTGGTTCTGGTATCTGGGAACTTTGGTTCCGGTGATCGGCATTGTACAGGTGGGAGATCAGGCTATGGCCGATCGTTATATGTATATTCCCGCGATAGGTATTTTTATCGCTGTCACTTGGGGGTTGCCAGCGTTGTTGGAAAATATAAAACAAAAATATTTGCCGACTCTGGCAGGGGCCGTTCTGGTATTGCTGACAGCCTTAACTTGGGTGCAGGCGGGCATCTGGAAAAATAGCATTGTATTGTTCGAGCATGCCATTGCTGTTGTCGAAAACAAGACCCCAAGCTTCATTATCGTTTATAACAACCTCGGTCATGCCTTGGTGAAAGAGAAGCGGTATGAAGAGGCCATTGTGCAATTTCAGCAAGGGTTAAAAATCAATCCCACTTATGCAAAGACCTATAATAATCTCGGGCACGCCTTCAATGAACTGAAAAGGTATGATGAGTCCATCGAATATTTTCTTCAGGCTATAAAAATTGAAGCCAACTATGCAGAAGCCTATAACAACTTGGGCAATGCGTTAAAGCAGACGGGCCGGGTGAAAGAGTCTATCGTTTATTATAGCGAGGCGATCCGTTTCAAAGGCGACTATGCTGGGGCGTATTTTAATTTGGCTGGGGCGCTAGGTCGGCAAGGGAAAAGCGAAAAAGCGATTGAACAATATCAGAAAGCCCTACAAATCAAACCCGATTTTACCCGAGCACATAATAATCTCGCCAGTTTATTCGGTCAGCAAGGCGATTTTACCCGCGCTATCAAACACTACCAACAGGCCATTCAAATTGACCCCGATTTCGCTAAAGCCCATAACAACCTTGGCAGTACTCTGGCGCAACAAGGTAGGTATGAAGAAGCCATCGTATCGTTTGAGCGGGCCATAGAGATTGACCCGCAATACAGTGATGCGCGAAAAAATTGGCAACTTGCTCGATCTCTGAATCATGAGAATGCGCATGCCCCTGTCAGCCAGAAAATCCGTTGAACCTGTTATTAAATTCGTTTTGATCGATAAAGATTAAAGGCCGGCTATTGTTAAAAAATGTTAAGTTTCAGGTCTACGAAGCTTTGTTTAATTAAATTGTTGCAAATAGAAATGAATAAAAAGTCATGGGGCCTGTGTCTGATTCTTATTGGAAGCGGCTTTTTTTACTCTTTGAATATGGACGACTCCTTGAATTTGGAATGGGTCAAAGCCAACCAGAAACCATTAGAGGTTTATTATCAAGCGAACGGTTTAACGGTGATGGCGGGTTTTGTGGCGTTGTTTTTGTTGATAGGTTTATTTTTGCTTCCCGGTGCAACGATTCTCAGTGTTTGCTCTGGGGCGGTGTTTGGCCTGCCACTGGGGCCTTTGTTAGTGAGTCTGGGTTCGACCTTGGGGGCGATGTTGGCTTTTTTCATCGCAAGAACTATTTTAAGAGACTGGGTGGAAGAAAAATTCGGCGAACGGCTGCAA
>Ga0066610_10001594_pt1 | contig 13539 bp, 7 predicted proteins | sample SaaInlV_DNA_165m_FD_60375 | JGI IMG/M metagenome (GOLD analysis project Ga0066610, IMG submission 60375) | Marine microbial communities from expanding oxygen minimum zones in the Saanich Inlet - SI075_LV_DNA_165m | ecosystem: Environmental > Aquatic > Marine > Unclassified | place: British... | reverse complement strand
CATCACTGGGAAAAGCCGTGATGCCGAACAGGTCTTCAATGAAACCAACAATTTCGTTTAGGTTTGGCACAATCGCAAAGCCTCCCACACAACCGACTGCCGTTCCCGTTAAACCAATTATCAAGCCCTGAAAACTAAATATTTTCATAATGCTCGATCGCGAGGCCCCCATAGATTTCAAAATTGCGATTTCCTTACTTTTCTCCATGACCACCATAAACAGAGTGCTAACAATATTAAATGCAGCCACCAGAATAATCAGGATCAAGATGATGAACATCACAATTTTTTCCAGCCTCAAGGCAGAAAATAAATTTTTATTCATCCGCATCCAGTCTCTGGCGTAATAAGGAAAGCCCAGAGTATCTTGGATGAGTGCGGCGACTTGATCAGCCTGATCGATATCTTTTACATGAATTTCAACGCCACTGACCCGACCTTTCATAGAGAAGAATTTCTGCGCCGAGTCGATAGAAATGAATGCTAGGTTGGAGTCGTACTCAAACATTCCTGATTCAAATAAACCCACCACTTCGAATAATTTGATTTTAGGAATCAAGCCCATGGGGGTTATCCTCGATGCGGGAGCAACCATAGACACTACATCATCCGCCTGTACCCTGAGCCGATGTGCCAGTTCCTTGCCGAGAATAATTCCATTACGGCGAGGTTTGCCAGATATTTTTTCTGGCGTGACCAACATTTTCAAACTGCCTTGCATCAGATTTTTTTCTAGATCCGACACACTGGCCTCTCGGCTAGGGTCTACACCGCGCACCACCACCCCCGCCGCATTGCCTCCTCGCGTCAACATCACTTGATTTAAGATAAAGGGAGCGACCGCACTCACGCCTTCAGTATTTTTTATTTTTGCAATGACGGCTTCATAATCATCCATTCCCGAGTCATTGATATTTGTAACCACAATATGACTGTTGGTGCCGAGAATTTTATCGCGCAAGTCTTTGCTGAACCCAGACATGACGGCAATGACCACAATCAATGCCATGACCCCCAACGCCACCCCCCCAATCGAAATCCAAGTATTGAGTGAAATGAAAATCTGGGTGCGTTTGGCTCTCAGGTGGCGGAGGCTGACAAAAAGTTCGTAGGACATAACAGGGGTGAATCCATCAATGATCGGTGACTTCCCGAATCAAGATTCCTTTTTTAATTGCGGGAAAAGAATAACGTCTCGTATAGACGGGCTGTCCGTCAGCAACATGACCAACCGATCAATCCCAATACCTTCCCCAGCTGTGGGGGGCATTCCATACTCGAGAGCGCGGATGAAGTCGTTGTCCATCCAATGAGCTTCATCATCACCCGCCTCACGTTCAGCAACTTGCTCTTCAAACCGTTGCTTCTGGTCAATCGGGTCGTTCAACTCGGTGTAGGCGTTGGCAATTTCTTTGCGACCGATGAACAACTCAAACCGTTCCACCAAGCTAGGGTCGTCCTCTTTTTTCTTTGAAAGCGGAGAAAGCTCAATCGGATAATCGGTGATGAAAGTCGGTTGCGCCAATTTGGGTTCGACAAAGTGGTCGAACAATTTAGCCGTGATTTTCACATGATGATCTTTCTTATCAAGAGAAACTTTATTCTCTAAAGCAAAAGCCACCGTTTTTTCGGGATCATCCAAAACCTCTTCTGCGATACCACCGATCTCAATCAGTGATTGTCGAAAAGTACAACGCCTAAAAGGCTGCGAAAAGTCTATCATCTCTTCTCGCATCTCATCGCCCGATTGCGAAGTGTAAGGAAATATATAGTTTTTTTCAGGAAAGACCTGCTTACAAATAAAACGAAACAAATCTTCTGTCAAATCCATCAGGTCATTATAATCAGCATAAGCGGTGTAAAATTCCACCATCGTGAATTCAGGGTTGTGCTCGGTGGAAATGCCTTCATTCCTAAAATTCCGATTGATCTCATAAACCCTGTCCATACCGCCCACCACCAGCCTTTTCAGATAAAGCTCTGGCGCAACACGGAGAAACAAGTCCATGTCCAGTGCATTGTGGTGCGTCTCAAAGGGTTTTGCCGTCGCCCCTCCCGGTATTGAATGCATCATGGGAGTTTCGACTTCTAAATATTCTCTCTCATTCAGATAATCGCGTAACGCCTGAACAATTTTACTTCTGGCGATGAAAACTTTTTTAACATCGGGGTTCACAATCAGGTCAACATAGCGTTGCCGATAGCGAAGCTCCACATCTTTCAAGCCGTGCCATTTTTCAGGAAGAGGCAGTAATGACTTTGAAAGCAACGTCACCTTACTGGAAAACACCGTCAACTCACCCGTTTTGGTTTTAGATATCCTGCCCTCAACACCAATGATATCGCCAATATCGAACTTACCGAATAATTCATAGTCCGCCTCGCCCAGCGCATTCTTATTGACAAAAACCTGAATATCGCCCGATGCATCCTTGACGTTAACAAAGGTGGTTTTGCCATGTTTGCGCCGGCTCATCATTCGCCCGGCAATGATATATTGCGAGTTTTTCTCATCCAACTCTTCCTTCGACATTTCTGAGTATTTTTCAGACAGGGCCAAAATGGTCGAGTTAACGTGAAACCGGTTGATATAGGGAGAAATTCCCATGCCCCGGAGTTCAGCGAGTTTTTCGTGTCTGAGTTGAACCAGTCGTCCTAAATCTTCCATGCGATACCAATTCTATTATGATTTGAAGAAGCTCTGGGAAACCCAGAGCGGCCAGCCCGAAAACTATTTCAGGCTTATTTGGGTAGGGCCGTTCTTACCGGGCAAACTCCGTATAACGGGTTTCACGAACCACTGTAACTTTAATTTCCCCCGGATAGATCACCTCTTTTTCAATCCGCTTAGCCACATCTCGCGCCAAAATGCTGGATGACTGATCATCGATTCCGTTAGGCATGACAATGATTCTCACCTCACGACCTGCTTGAATGGCAAAGGTTTTTTGTACCCCTTTGAATGAGTCGCCAATCACTTCCAGCTGTGTCATACGTTTGATATAAGTTTCCAGCATTTCTCTTCGCGCCCCCGGTCGAGATGCGGAAATCGTATCACCTGCCGCCACGAGAACGGCATAAGGAGATTCCGCCTCACAATCTTCATGGTGGGCGGCAATGGCATTGAGAACAAAAGGGTGCTCGTTATAACGTTTTCCGATGTCAACGCCCAACTGGGTATGCGTACCATCCGTCTGATGATCAATGGCCTTGCCGATATCGTGCAACAAGCCAGCCCGTTTAGCTAACGCCACATTCAAGCCCAACTCCCCGGCAATGACTCCGCAGACAAACGCCACTTCCTGCACATGCTCCAAGACGTTCTGTGTGTAACTAGTGCGATATTTAAGCCGACCCAACAATTTAACCATCTCAGGATTAATATTATCGATGCCAACATTTATAACCGCTTGCTCCCCGGCTTCTTTAATCTGCTGGGTCACTTCTTTTTTGCATTTGTTGACGACAGCTTCAATGCGTCCAGGGTGGATTCTGCCATCGAGGGTCAATTGCTCCAAGGCCCGACGAGCTACTTCGCGCCGAATTGGGTCAAAACCCGACAACACCACCGCACCCGGCGTGTCATCGATGATCAAATCAATGCCAGTTGCCTGTTCTAATGCACGAATATTCCTTCCTTCTCGACCAATGATGCGACCTTTGATGTCATCACTTGGCAGTTCCACCACCGATACGGTTGTCTCTGCCACATGGTCTGAGGCCAGCCTTTGAACAGCCATGGTAATCAGTCGGCAAGCTTCTGCATCAGCGCGTTGCTTCACATCTTCCTCGATTTTTTTCACTTCTCGCGCTGCATCCATCTTGGCTTCATCAACGATCTTATTCTTGACCTCTTCCCGTGCTTTATCAGCAGTGTAAGAACCGATCACTTCAAGCTTTTTCAACTCTTCCTGAATCAGGTTTTGGTATTCGCCTTTTTGCTGTTCAATGCCTTTTTCCAATTCAGCAAGCTTATTCTTTTGCGCCTCAATATCCTTCTCTCGGAACACAATTTTCTGGCTTTCAGTTTTAAAATCTCTTTCTTTTCTTTCCAGATCATTTTCCATCCGGCGGATGTTGTCTTGTTTCCCCTTCATTTCTTTTTCAAACTCGGCCTTCACGCCCAAAGCCTTTTCGCGTGCTTCAATCTCGGCAGATTTCAGCTTGTTCTCGACTTCTTTATCTGTTTCGTGAAGAAGTTTCTTGCCGCGTTCTTCTGCTTCTTTAATCTGATATTCAGAAAACATTTTACGCAAAAAATAACCAATGGCATAACCCACTGCCAAAGCCACAGACATCCCTATTATCAAACTTAAAAAATTAACCTTAATGGTAGTTAATATATGCATGGTAAAACCTCAATATTTCAAATAAACCTCTTACGCCTTCCGGTGGCTCAGCAGTTTATCGTATCGTTTTCAGAAACAATCTTTTGGACTCTTTCATCCCAAGGATTCTGAGGAACCGAACCCAAAATTTGAAACTCATAAGCCAATGCCAAACGAATCGACTTCTCAGGCACCTGCTTCAAAAGTTCGTCATAATATCCCCCGCCAAAACCAATTCGCCCGCCGGAATCATCAAATGCCAGTCCTGGCATGATGACAGCATCGATTTTTAACGGTGACACCACCCTACAATTGAGAGGGGAAGGTTCGCGAATAGCGTAACGCCCCAGCTCAAAATCCTGATCCATATCAGTCAATTCACAGACTTCCATCCGCCTCTCACCCGGTATCAATCGCGGCACATAAATCCGCTTACCGCCTTTGAGAGAACGCGTAATCATTTCATCGGTACGCACTTCATTGCCAAAGGAAAGATAAAACAACACATCTTGGCAATTCGAAAATTTCCTACAATCAAACAGCCGATTCTCTATGGCTCGACTCAACCTAAAAACATCATCCCGGCTCATGGAATCGCGCCGCAACTTCATAGTCTGACGAATTGCAATTTTATCCATTTCCATCGGGAAACCAACCGCGTTCCTGCAAAGTTAGCGCCTGAGCATCAACCCGTATCAGGGCAACAAAAACCCACCCTAAACTATTGATATTTAAAGAAAACTAGAGGAGAGAACAACGACCGAAACCGACAAAGGGGAGGCTGGAAGCACACAGAACCCTATAGAAAGCGGAACCCATCTTGTGTGAATATATCTAAAAACGAAACAGATTTCACCGTCCCGCTCATAATTTTTGCTCCCAATTGGGTCCGGCTCTTAATTTTCCAGAACCGGATATATATACAGGCTCGCTCGGGTAATAACTCAACCCTCTAAAGCTCTTAAACATTCAAAAAATCCCCCCGTTCGTGCCGCGCATAAACTATTTTTTGAACCTGTCAAGGACAGGTGGGGTATCCGTGAACTGCTTCAGGCTTCTCTCCCAGAGAGAGCATGCACACCACAATCGATCCATCAACCCCGTTCACAAACTGTTGGCTCAAGAAATTAAATTCATACCCGAACACAACAGGGAGAAGTACTTTTAAATCTAGCACATCCTAACATAAAGCCCCAAGTCTCTCAAGGCCTATATAGCTCAAGAAATCCCTTACTTTTCAACATCTTGAAGCTCTTTATCCAGAACCCCGATCAGTTGCTGGAGTTTCTCATCGTCTGCATCGCCTCGAGTCTCGGCCTGCTTTTTCAACTCCATTAACTCCTGAGCAATATTGAGTGCAGTGAGGATAGCTAAGTCTAAGGTGGAAGTTTTACTCAGAGCATTTGCAAGCTCTTTCATTCGTGAATCTACATAACTCGCCACCTCTTCCGCGTCCACCTCTGGCGAAGAGCTTTTTAAGTTATAAGTCTTCCCATAAATTTGAATTTTTTTACGATTCGTCATTTTTCAATTCCACTCGGTCCGGTTTATCAGGTTATCAAAACTTACCGATTGAGCACTGTATTTTTTCCTGCATCAAGCTGGGTCAAACTTCTCCAGATTACTCAATAGCATTCGCACCTTAGCTCGTATGGTCTTCCGATCTTTTTCATTTTTTCGATTGAGGCTTTCTAACTGCAATAGACGGGCCTGGCTCCCCTGATGCAAGTTTTTATCAACCTTCAACGCCTCATTTTCACGTTGCAATTGCACCACTTCACGCGACAAGGCCTGATTTTCCTCTTTCAGGCGGCGGAACTCTTCCACCAGAGTCAACACACGTTCTTGCAGTAAGTCTATATTCGGCATGGCTTGAAGCGTAGCATCGGGTTATTAGGGTGTCAACAGCCCTTACTCCCTGAGTGAAGCACCCAACTCGCGTTTTAAAGTTTGAACAATGGTTTCGAATAATGGGTTGACCTCATCATCGGAAAGCGTCCTCTCAGCAGACTGAAAAGACAACGCATAAGTGAGACTTTTTTTATCCGCCTGAATTTTCTTGCCTTCAAAATGATCGTACAGAGTCACAGCTTGTATTAATGGACGACCTGTTTGAAGGATCAAGTCCGCGACATTTTGCGATGTCACAGACCGGTCCACTAAAATAGAAATATCTCGATACGTCTCGGGGAATTTAGGGATCGACTGAAACTGGAAAGAGGCTGAGTTTTCGAGCGTTCCCAAATCCACCTCTAAAGCATAAACCGCATGCCCCAAATCCCCAACCGCATTATTTTCCACTGTCATCTGCCCCAGATAACCCAATTCTCGCCCCCCTACGACTTGAACTCGAACCGACTTTCCCAGTTCTTGGTAAGGTTTATTATCCGGCGAGGTTACTAATTTTAAGCATAGATGTTCCGCAAGCGTTTCCAACACTCCTTTGAGGTCATAGAAGTCATACTCGCCACCTCTCGACTTCCATGGGGTGAGTTCATAGGGCCCTAGAACAATCGCCGAAAGCACCGCCTTCTCTTTACGCTTGCCTGAGGAATCCAAAAAGTAAACACTCCCCACCTCAAATAATTTAAGCGGTTTTTGCCCCTTGCTCAAATTAAGCCCTGCCGTTTTCAACAAACCGGGCAACAAGCTGGTGCGCATGGTGTCATATTCAGAACTCAACGGATTCTTCAACGTAATGAGTTGATCGGATTCGGAAGCAAAAGCGGTCTTGAACGCTTCCGCAGACTTGCGCTCTATAAAACTATAGTGAACCGTTTCAGCAAAACCAGCATAACAAAAAACCTCTCGTGCTTTTTTACTGATCGATTGTTTGGCCGACACCGTCACAGGTCGCACCTGTGCTAATGGGTACACGGTCGCTACCTTGTCAAAGCCATCAATTCGGGCAATTTCCTCGACCAAATCCACTTCGCGCGAAAGATCAGGCCGAAAACTGGGAATGCCTATCTCCATATTTTCAGAGGTGTGCGTGACCACCATACCAAGTCGGGTGAGCAAATTCTCGATCTGCTCCACGTTAAAGTCTGAGCCCAAAAGCTGGTTGACCCGCCCTACTCTTAACGCCACACGCCTTGGTTTCTCCTGCTCGGGGTAAATATCCACCCGCCCCGAACAAATCTCGCCTCCTGCCAGTTCTTTAATCAGAAGAACTGCTCTAGCCTGCGCCGAAATAACGCCACTCCAATCAACACCGCGCTCAAAGCGATATGAAGAGTCAGAACGCAAACCATATAGTTTAGCCCCCTTGCGAACCGTAGCAGGGTCAAAACAAGCACTCTCTAATACAATATGACGAGTCGATTCAGACACCTGACTATTTTTTCCGCCCATAATGCCCGCCAGAGCTATCGGCTTCTCGGCATCAGCAATGACCAGCGCACCCGACTCCAACTTCAGCTCAGTGCCATCTAGGCTGACAAAGGCTTCGCCTTTTTGTGCTCGGCGAACAATGATTTTTTGATCGGCTAACAAATCCCGGTCGAAGGCATGCAAAGGCTGACCGTATTCCATCATCACAAAATTGGTGATGTCTACAATATTGTTGATGGGGCGAAGACCAATGGCCGTCAATCTATCCTGCAGCCATTTTGGAGAAGGCCCCACCCGCACATTTTCGATAACCTGAGCGCAATATCGAGGACAAAGTTCAGGCTCTCTATTTTCAACGGTGATGCGATCCCCCACAGCAACCGTCCCGCTTTCAGACTCCACAAGCGTGAGAGGGTTGGGGACTTGCAAAGACTTGTTCAACAGCGCAGATACTTCACGCGCCACACCGATATGCGACAGGCAATAACCTCTATTCGGTGTCACATTCAGCTCGAGCACCTCGCATTTTTCTCCGTCAGGCAACGCAACGGTTTCGTGGCTTTCAATTTCCAACCCTGCCATCGTCAAAGCATGGCCTAATTCATCGACCGAAACATCAATTTCGGTATATTCTTTTAACCAATCAACTTGTACTTTCATGAAACTCTCGTAATGCCCCATCTACTAGAAGACAGGGTGGGATGATTTTATATTTATTCAAAGCCCGCCCGTAAACATTCACCACCTAGGCAAGCAAAGGCCTGTGTCAGAAAGATAAAAAAACAGCATTCTCTATGCTTACAAAACCGACTCGGAAAGATTATACCTCACTTAAAAATCGACTGGGCACAAAACCACACACCCTTATATCATTCTTTAGAAAACCTGAATTCACCCAAAAAAATATCTTTTTTCTTTCCCGTTTGATTGAATCGATTGAATTTTTCTATCCACGCAGGAATTTCCTCTTTTCCCAAACCCGACCTTTTTGCCAGAACGATTCGGTTGCGGTAGGCCATGGCATTCGTGGGGCTGACCTGAATGGCCTTTTTAAGTATGGCTCGCGCCTCTTCATATCGCTTCAGGTCGACCAACAAGGCTCCCATATTATTCAGAGCATAGGCATGTTCCGGGTCAATGACCAGTGCGCGGCGATAATATTTTTCCGCACAAATTATGTTCTCAATCTTAGCGCATTGGTCACCCGCCGCAACTTGCGCATAAGCGGTCAGCGGGTTCTGCCTCGCTACTCTATGCCAGTATGCATGCCCACTGGCGTAGAAAAATGAAGACAGAAAAGATAAGGAGGCCAGAAAAAATAACGCTCCCACCATCATCGCATTGACCTTGAAAGGTTGTCGCCGCCCCCAGTTCTCCAGCCCAATGGCAACCCCAACTATTACCGACATGGAAGGCAGATACAGATACCTATCCTGCCGAAAAACAGGAATAGGAATAATATTAGAAACAGGAAGCAACCAAACTACAAACCAACCGATTGCAAACATAACATACGGCTTGGAACGAAAATTTTTAACTACGTAAAAGCAGATTCCGACAAAAATCAAATACGCCAGAACAGCCTGTACATCGACTAAGGACAGGCTCTGACTGTAATACAACGGAGACAATTGGAATGGGAAAACCAGACTCACGGCATAATCCCAACAAACCCTTATGGCGTAGAACAAAGCAGTAGAAAAGCCCCGCCCGGCATCCACATTTCCCCCTACCACTGCATCCAGCGAACCCATCGTTGCCAGCCCGACAAGAATAGAAAGCAGAAAAAATGGGATTTTTTCCATCACCCGCCATTGCCTTTTCAGGACAAAAAAATCCAGCAATACAAAAATGCAAGGAAGCATGACCGATATGGACTTGCTAAATAAAGCCAGAATAAATGACAGCAGGCATAAATAATATTGACTGCGTCGAAACCGAAGACTCGTGGCATGTTGCAAATAAAACCATGTTGACAACAAGATGAACAGCGACGAGAGCAGGTTTTTTCTCTCAGATATCCAGACCACCGACTCAACATGAATAGGATGAACCACAAAGATCAGGACGCTGAACCAAGCCGCTCTTTCGGGAACCTGTAATAATCTCAGAACCGCAAACAACAGGCAAACATTGGACGCATGCAAAATAACCTGAGTCAAGTGATACCCAAACGGGTCAAACCCCCACCAGGTAAAATCCCAGGAATAAGAAAGCAAATTAAGGGGAAGATAATCCCCAAAAAACAGATTGGAAAAAATAGCTATCGTGTTCGCCCATGAAATTTCATGGAGATAGGGATTGCGAAATATATACACAGTATCGTCAGAGGGCACTAAAAAATAGAACTCCAAAGACACGGAGTAAATCGCAAAACTGGCGAGAAAAAAAGTTGCGATGGGCAAGGCCCATTGTTTGAGATTAGAAACCATAAAATAAAAAGTCCGGTTGACCCTATATCTATGGGTCAGGTATTAGGAATTATCAAAAAAGATAACATAAGTTCCTTGCCAATGCGTTAATCCTCAGGCCGTGCTAACATGTGCTAAAAATTTTAAACGGCTACGTCCTCATGATAAAACTTACAGATGCTAAAATTCTATCGTTAATAAAGAAAAAGATCTCGCGCCCCATGAAGATCGCCGAGATTTCCAAGCACTTGGGCATACCCGAAACACAGAAGCGCGATTTTCGTAACCGCATAAAAGAATTGGCCGATCAAGGGACCCTGATAAAAATCCGAGGCGGACGTTATGGACTTCCTGATGAAATGAACCTAGTCTCAGGAAAACTACACGGCCACCCCAATGGTTTTGGTTTTGTCATTCCAGACAAAGAACATGACGATGTTTATGTCAACGCTCGCAATATGAACGAGGCCATGCATCAAGACCATGTGGTGGTACGGGTGGAGTCTGAACGTGAGCCGGGCAAACCAGCGGGCCGTGTCATACGCGTTCTCCAACGCAACACAACGCATCTCGTTGGAACCTATGAGACCTTCGGCAAAGACGGGTGGGTCATTCCCACCGAGGTCAAATATTTTCATGACGTTTTCATTCCGGGGAAAAACCGTAACGGGGCTAAAAATGGGCAAATCGTTCATATTGAAATCGACACCTTTCCAACCTCTCACAAACCGCCTATCGGGAGAGTAGTAGAAGTGCTGGGTGCCTCCAATGATCCCAATGTCGAAGTCCAGTCTATCTTCAGAAAACACGGGGTGCGCCAAGGCTTTCAGCCCGAAGTGCTCGATGAGGCTCATTATACCGGAACCACAGACCCGGCTGACCTTTTACAAGACCGAAAGGACTTCACAAAACTGGAGACCTTCACCATTGATGGCGAGCGTGCCAAAGATTTTGATGATGCCGTCTCTCTGGAACGTTTTGAAGGAGGATATCGACTGGGGGTTCATATCGCCGATGTCAGTCACTTCGTAAAAGAAAATTCCCATCTTGACCAAGAAGCCTTAGAGAGAGGAACCAGCATCTATTACGCCGATGGAGTCATACCGATGCTTCCCGTCTCTTTGTCAAACGAAGCCTGTAGTTTGAAACCCAATGAACCCCGCCTGACGCTCAGTGCTATCATGGACTTTGACCGTGAAGCCAATTTTATCGGCGGAACGCTTCACCCCTCGGTCATCAAAAGTCAGAGACGCTTCACCTATACCGAGGTTCATCGTTATCTGGAAGAGGGGAATGAGGATGAACCTTTAATGCCAACGCTGACCGAAATGCACCGTCTCAGCCAATTGCTTAGACATAAGCGATTTCAAACCGGCAGTGTCGACTTCCATGTGCCAGAACCAGAAATCCATATGGACCCCAGTGGTCAGGTTGACCGCATTGGCATCGCAGAGCACAACTCAGCCCATGAACTGATAGAAGAGTTCATGTTGGCCGCTAACCAATTCGTAGCCCTCCACCTGCACGAACGAGGCATTCCTTCTATCCATCGCATTCACGAAGCACCCGATCCCGAACGGCTTTTAGGGTTTAATGAATACATCTCTACATTTGGATTAAAAATTCCGTCCCCGGTCCGATCTACAGATTTTCAGGCCTTATTGAAAAAAATTGAGGGCCGCCCGGAGGAAAGAGTGGTCAACACACTTCTTCTTCGCACCATGAAGAAGGCGCGTTATTCCGAGTCAGACCCCGGTCATTTTTGCCTCGGGTTTCCTCATTATGCCCATTTCACATCACCGATCCGCCGCTACCCAGACCTCATCGTCCACCGAATCATCAAAAAGTATCTGAAACGCAAATGCTCTGCCAAAGAAAAGAAAGAACTTCTGTCTCGACTCACTGAGGTTTCAGAACAGTCCACCCACATGGAAATCAAAGCCATGGCAATCGGACGAGAAGTCACCGACCTACGGCGGACTCAGTTCATGGCAGATAAAATTGGACACCAGTTTCACGGCATCATTACCGGTGTGACCGGGTTCGGTTTTTTTGTCGAATTGGAAGAGGTTTTTGTCGAAGGGCTGGTCAAAATATCCAGCATCATGGACGATTATTATTTGTTCATCGAAACCGAGCACCGACTCATAGGGCAAAAACGCCACCGTAGTTTTAAAATTGGCGATCAGGTCAAAGTACGTGTGACAGGTGTCGATCTGGGGCGAAAACAAATTGACTTGGCTGTGCTAGGGCAGGTATGAGCGAAGACCGTGGTCGCGCCGACTTCACCGTCTCATTGCCATCTGCGGTTCGTCATCCTCTGCTATTATTTTTACTCGCCTACCTGAGCGGGCTTTGCATTTTTTTTCCTACAACGCGATTTTTCATTGCCCCTTATTTTTTACCGCTGAGTCTATTTCTTCTGGCGTTATTTATCCTGCATTACCAAACCCGGAAAACCACCTCCCAATATATCCTTATATTTTTTCTAGCTGGGCTTGGTTATCTGGCTCCCCTCCTGCCCGATATAACTCGCCCCTCTAACCATATTCTCAATCAAATTCAAGAGGGCCAAAGCACATCCGTGCAAGGAAAAATATTTGCACCTCCACGCATTCTCAAAGATAGAACCTATTATCGGTTGCAGTTGGAATCGTTAGGCACCCCCCCCGTTGCCACCTCTGGCACCGTGCGGGTGAGCGTCTACAAACCGCATGTCCCCTTTAAATCCGGAGACCGGGTTCGGTTACATAAAATACGACTGAAAATTCCTCGCAACTTTAAAAACCCCGGACGCTTCGACTATCACCATTATCTGAAGTGGCAAGGCATTGATGTCACCGGCAATATCTCTCGGCCTGAAACGATGGAGCCACTGGGGCAGTTTGACCTACCCACTTGGCAAGCGGGTCTGCAAAAATTTAGAAACCAACTCGTACATAGTATTGAGAAACTATTTCCTGGTGAAGCCGGCAATTTACTCAAAGCCATGGTTTTGGGAATGAAAGATTCGCTGTCACCTCAGGTTCGTGACAACTATATCGCCACCGGGCTAGCACACTTGATGGCAGTATCTGGCTTGCATATCGGGTTTGTCGCGGCGGCGAGCTATTTCATTCTCTGGCCAATCCTGTTCTATGGGCTTTTTCGGCTGAAACCCAACAGCGCCCGCGCCGGGCACGCAAGAAAGCTCACCGCATTTCTCTGCCTGATTCCGATTCTATTTTATATGCTGGTGGTTGGCCCCAAAATATCGTCTTTGCGAGCAGGCATCATGGTGAGTGCTTTGTTGATGGTCATTTTGGTAGACCGGCAAAGTAGTCTCTTCAATGTCTTTCTCACCGCTGGTTTCGCCATTCTGTTATGGAAACCCGAGTCGCTACTGGATGCAGGCTTTCAACTGTCTTTTTTGGCCGTGGGTGGAATCTTAGTCGTCTTCACTCTATTATCTCAGGTTAATGATAACC
>Ga0066610_10001589_pt1 | contig 13567 bp, 11 predicted proteins | sample SaaInlV_DNA_165m_FD_60375 | JGI IMG/M metagenome (GOLD analysis project Ga0066610, IMG submission 60375) | Marine microbial communities from expanding oxygen minimum zones in the Saanich Inlet - SI075_LV_DNA_165m | ecosystem: Environmental > Aquatic > Marine > Unclassified | place: British... | reverse complement strand
CTCGCCTATGCTGCTTTCTTAGCTGTTCTTCTTCTGATTGGCTTAAAAACGTCTTCATAACAATAGCTTATAAGGTAATGCCTCCTAAAAGTCCATACTTTTATTCACGAAGGGTATATCTGCCCAATACTTTGTTTCAAAAAAAAGAAAAAATTCTGAGTGTAAAATCATAAATGGAACAGTCGAAATTGATTCTAATGGAGGAATTAAATTTCTAAAAGAATTTGATAATCAAGAGTATATTTTTAGAACCACCGGAACCATTAACCACTCGAAAAAAAAATATGCTCGCGGTTGGGATATATCAACGCAAACGGATTCAAATTTGAAAGAAAGACAGATGGGAGTTTTAGGAGAAATTGACGCCATGCCCAGTGATTATATTTCAAAACAAATGAACAGTTTTTCAAAACGATGTCCTGCTGGTAATGATTTTGAAGTTGAGTTTGTAACTGGGAAAAGCCATGAATCACAACCCCTCAGTAATATTTCCGCCGACCAATCAGAAAACAATGACGAACGCGGCAGAATAGGTGAACTCTTAACAGAATTAACAATGTTAAGTTTCGGCTATTGGGGACATTATTCCAAATATGGCACCAATAACGGTTTTGATGGTGTTTTTATTGACAACTCAGATGATCCAGAACTTTTTTTAACAGAGTCAAAATGCAAAGAGAGGACTGATGGGGTCGACGTGATTATGAGAGATAACCTGTCCGAAAACAGGATCTTTGAAGTTGTAAACTCGATGACTGAAGGTGCACATCCCAAACTCGAAATTGGAGTGTTGAGCGCTCTTCGAAAAACGGGGAAGAACGTTTCAGCATTTATCACAGACACTCCTGAGAAAATTTTTAAGTTTTCCCATAGAATTAAGCCAGATGGAACGGCCCAGTGTCTTGTTCATCCATTCTCACTAGAGGAATATACAAAGGCAAAACCATCCCCTACAAAGGCCTCGCCTCAAGATGAAAAAGCTTTATTTATCAAAACCCAACTAGGTTTAGTGTCGGATTCGAAAGAAGAGGCTCTTAGATTAGCCATGAGCGCTCTAAAACTCAGTAGTAAGGACGTAATGAATTTCTTCATGAAGAAAGAAAAAGTTGCAAGAAAACTCGAGTTAGACTCAGATGTTGACAGCGACGAAGAGAGTGAAGAAGAGGAAGAAAGCGATGAAGATCGCTAACGCTTTTCAACTCCATTTATGCATCACATAAAAACACATCACTTAAAAAGGCCGGCGTTTCTCGTGCTGGCCCGCTGGGTCTTGGTGAATAATAATCTCTGCCTCAGGAAATTCCTTTTGAATCATAGATTCAACTTCTTCTGCGATTTCATGGGCTTGCAGGAGAGAAATTTTGCCATCCATCTCCAAATGAAGCTGGATAAAACTTTGGGGTCCAGAAGAGCGGGTACGGAGCTCGTGTAGACCTTCCACCTTAGGATGAGAGAGTGCGATTGAACACACTCTTTCCCTATCTTCATCTGGCAGTTCTCGATCCATAAGGATAAACAGGGCCTTTTTTCCGATCTCCCAGGCGATATAAAGAATGTAAAATGCGATCACTATCCCAAAAAGAGGATCCACCACCTCCCATCCCAAAAAGGAAACGACGAGCAATGATATAATGACGCCACCATTGATAAGAAGGTCGCTATAGTAATGGAGAGAGTCCGCCGAAATAGCTACGGAATTTGTTTTAGCAACAACGCGTCTTTGAAAACGAACCAGAAAAATAGTGATAATGATTGAGATAACCATGATCCCAATACCCACAGATGTTTCTTGCAGAGGCTGTGGATGTAAAAGTCGATGCCCGCCCTCAATGAATAGGAAGACAGCTGATCCAGAAATAAACGCTCCCTGGCTTAAAGCAGCCAGAGCCTCCGACTTCCCATGTCCAAATCTGTAGAGACGTGTGGCAGGCAGCAGCGCTTGGCGAACTGCAAATAGGTTCAGGGTCGAAGCTGCAAAATCTAGAATTGAGTCCACCAATGTGGATAAAAGACTAATAGCATCTGTAACCATCCAAGCAATAAGCTTTAGAAGCATCAAAACTGTCGCTACCGCCACAGATGCATAGGTGGCCGTTTGCAAAAGTCTTTTATTGGAATTTGTGTCTTGTTGGAGAGTTGCAGGTGTTTTTTCCATGGTCCTCGAATGCTTTTCGGCTGAGTATAGTTGAACAAAAGCCAGGAGTGAAGGAAGAATTGATCTTTCCCCTGAGAATGGGTATGATCTAGCTTAAGGTAAGGACTTCGGGATCAGATGGGTAACTTACTTAATATATTATGAGGAACGAAAGGAAGTTTTTATGTTCAAGAAAAGTTTGGTTTTGATGGCAGTAGCTGTCTTGGTATCTGGTTGCGGCTCAACAGGTGGCCCTAAGCAAACAGGTGGAGCCCTTCTCGGTGGTATTGGTGGTGCAGCCATTGGATCACAGTTTGGTAAAGGAGACGGACAGCTAGTTGGTGTTGCTGCTGGAACTCTTTTGGGCGCTCTCATTGGAAGTGAAGTTGGTGCGTCATTAGATAAGGCTGATAAAATGTATGCCAACCAAACAGCTCAATCGGCTCTGGAAAGTAATCCAACGGGGCAAGGTGGCAGTTGGTCAAATCCTGACTCAGGACACTCTGGAGCTGTTGTTCCAACAAAAACATTCCAGACAAATTCTGGCCAATATTGTCGTGAATTCACCCAGACAGTACAAATTGGAAATGACATTCAAGAAGCTTACGGAACGGCTTGTCGCCAACCCGATGGCACTTGGAAAATTGTTCAATAACACTATAGTCAGCCCGACAGGGGGATCTTTCCCCTTGTCGGGCGCCTCATCTAAAGTTGTCAAGGAGGCAGGATGAAAGATCTCTATAAGGTCTTAGACGTCCCCAAAAAGGCACCACAAGAAGATATAAAAAAAGCCTATCGCAAACTTGCGAAGAAATATCACCCCGATCTAAATCCAGGTAATACTGAAATAGAACAAAAGTTCAAAGAAATTACAGCAGCCTATGATCTTTTGTCCGACTCAGAAAAACGTGCCAGATACGATCGAGGCGAAATAGATGCAAGCGGGGCCGAACAGGCCCACGGCGGATACTATAAAACATACACATCTGGAAACGGTGGTCGTTCAGGATCCAAATACTGGGAGAATTCGGACTTTTCCAGTATGTTCGAAGATGATGATATTATGTCCACTATTTTTGGCCAGAGTTCTGGTCGTGCTAGAACTGGACGCTCCTCTGGTCGTTCTCGTGCGCCTATGGATATCAGAGGACACGATGTCTCGTATACCTTAAAAGTCAGTTTCATAGAGGCAGCACTGGGCGCCAAACGACGTGTTGTCCTAAGTGATGGACACTCTTTGAATGTGTCCATTCCCCCTGCCACCGAACAAGGCAGTAAACTTCGCTTGAAAGGAAAAGGAGGACCTGGCCGAGGTGCTGGTCCAACGGGTGATGCCTATATCGAGATTCATGTGGATAAACATCCCTATTTTGCATCCAAGGGAAAAGATGTCTACCTAGATTTACCAATTTCACTCAAGGAAGCCGTAAACGGCGGAAAGATCCAAGTTCCCACCATCCATGGCAACGTTACCCTCACCATCCCCCCCGAGACAAATTCCGGCATTAAAATGCGCCTTAAAGGAAAAGGCATTCCTAATAGCAAAGGCGCTTCCAGTGGAGATCAGTATGTAATTTTCCAAATTGTCCTTTCCAAACCACAAGATCCGAAACTAAAAAAATTCTTAGAAGAATGGTCCCCTGAGAATCCTCAAAATGTTCGAGAGCATATGGAGGCTTAAGCATGCGATATACTTACACTCAAATTACGACAACTGTCGGCTTAGAAGACACAACCCTACGTCGGTGGGTCAAAGAAGAGTGGATTATTCCTCAAGAAGATCCGGAGGGCCCCTTTTTTACGGACGTAGACCTGGCTCGAATTCAACTGATTTCGGAGCTTAAGCGAGATTTCCAAGTGAATGATGAATCTGTCCCCTTAATTCTATCGCTTCTCGATCAGCTGTATACAAAACAAGCAGCTCTAGAAAAAATTACAGAAGTTTTGCAAGAACTTCCCGAGGAAACACGAAATCGCTTAGGGAAAGAGTTGGAAAAGCTCAAAGGGAATGAAAGCGAGAATCGTTAAGAGAAACAACTCATCCTTCGATCTGAGAGAAATCTGCGACTTGTTCTAAGGTTTCCTGAATCAAAAACAAGAGCCGCAAACGATTAAGGCGAATTTTCTCATCCTCTGCATTCACGAGTACTGTGTCAAAGAAAACATCAACAGGGGCTCGGAGTTGAGCTAAATGTTTCATCCCTTGCTTATAAGAAGGCACCTCCTGCTTCACAAGAGGATCCAATTTGGATTTACAATCCATTAATGCTTTGACAAGTGCGTGCTCTTCTTCATCTGCCAAGAGTTCCAAATCAACGGGGGCCGCCGTCAAATCTTGGGGATTAAGGGCTCCTTTTTTGATTTCACTCTTAATGATATTCGTAGCCCGTCGGTACGCTGTGAGAAGATTTTCTCCATCTTCTGTTCCCAAAAATGTGGAAAGGGCATCAGCTAAGTTTAGGCTATTGAGAATAATGCCCTCCCAGTTCTTGGAAAGGCAGGCCGACGTCATATCGTGGCGAATATTACGCTCATCTTTCAGGTAAATTTTTATACGATCCGCAAAAAAGGACAAAAGATCGTCTGTTGTTTCTTTCAACGTTCGAGGTGGCTTTGAAAGAGTCTTAAAAATGGGCGCATAGGCCTTAAAAGAGTCCGCAATTAATTCCTTTACATCGATGGGAAAACCTAACTGACGGATAAGATTAATCAGTGTGATAGAAGCTCGTCGTAGAGCAAATGGATCCTTGGATCCCGTCGGCTGCACTCCCAAAGCAAAAAAACCTACGAGAGTATCAATTTTGTCCGCAATATAGACCGCAGCCCCCACTAAAAAGGCATCTCCTTCCCCTTGCGGTCCCTCCAGACGATATTGATCCCGAATCGCTTCTGCAACTTCTAAGGAACGCTTTTCCGACAAGGCATAATAGTAACCCATGATGCCTTGAAGCTCAGGGAATTCCCCAACTACTTCGGTAGCCAAGTCTGCCTTTGATAAAAAAGAGGCTTCCTCCATTGGCTTTAGAAGACCGGGTTTTTCCTTGGAAAGACTTTGTCCAAGATATCCCTTTGCAAGCAATTGGAGCCGCTGCGCCTTATCAAAAATGGACCCAAGCCCACGGTAAAATTGCCTTGATTTTAACGATTCTAGATGGTCTGTAAGCGAGGTTTTACGATCCAGTTTCCAAAAGAATACAGCATCAGCTAAACGGGCCTTTAGAACTTCTTCATTTCCATGGACTATACTTTTTCCACCGTCCTTTGGCTCATTATTGGATGTAACGCAAAAGAAGGGAGCTAGAGATTTGTCTTGGTTTTCCACAGAGAAAAATCTTTGATGAACCTTCATAGCTGTGGTCAATACTTCCTGAGGCAAAGACATAAAAGAATCGTCAATAGCTCCCATAAATGACATGGGCCATTCAACTAATCCTGTTACCTCTTCTAACAACCCCGGATCCTTTTTAAGGGTGAGTCCCTGTTCTTTTACCAGATCCTTCACCTGCTTTTCGATCTGATTTTGTCGCTTCTCTGGATCCAAAACGACGTAGGCTTTCGCTATTTTCTGTTTATAATCCTTGAATGATGTAACGACAAATTCCTGGGGCGCTAAGAATCTATGACCACGGGTTTTATTGCCAGACTCAATCCCCTCAATGCCAAAGGATACTGTGTCGCCATCAAAAATAGTAAGAATGCTGTGAATAGGTCGAATCCAAACCATTGTCCCCGATCCCCATCGCATGCTTTTAGGCCAGGGAAAATCCTGTATTATTTCCGTTACTATTCCCGGCAATAACGTTTGCGTCTTCTCACCTTTGATCTCTTTCAAAAAGTAGAGAAATGTTCCCTTTGGTGTTTCTTTTTGGAGACATTGATCTCTTGTCACTCCCAGGGATTTCAAAAAACCTTGTGCTGCAGATTCAGGTGCATCCGTACGTGGACCCCTCACTTCCTCTGTACGATCTTCTTGCATCGTCGGAAGCCCCTCTACCACCGCCGTTAGCCGACGCGGTGTTACATACGTTTCCAGTCCTGTGAAAGAAAGCTGTGCCCCATTGAGTTTTTCTGACAAGAGTCGTTTTAGATCTTCACGAGCCCGTTTTTGAAGTCGTGCAGGAATTTCTTCTGATCGAATCTCAAGCAAAAATTCTGCCATTAATCTTGCTCCTTTTTGCTCTGGGAACTTATCCATGCTTCGCAAGACCGTTTGGCAAGAGCTCGAACACGTCCAATATAGTTAGCACGTTCCATTACGCTGACTGATCCTCGGGCATCCAACAAATTAAAAAGATGGCTTGCCTTAACGCATTGCTCGTAAGCAGGAAGCACCAATTTAGCTTCCAATAAAACTTCGCATTCCTTTTCAGCATCTTCAAAATGTTGTTTTAAGGCAACCGTATTAGCAATTTCAAAATTGTATTCGGAAAACTCGCGCTCCGACCGCAAGAAAATATCCCCATATGTAATTTTCCCTGGCCCCTCGACCCCATTCCAATTTAGATCAAACATGGAGTCCTTTTTTTGTAAAATCATGGCAATCCGCTCTAATCCATAGGTAAGTTCCACCGGAACAGGATCACATGGAATGCTTCCCATTTGCTGAAAGTAGGTATATTGAGAAATCTCTGTGCCATTGCACCACACTTCCCATCCAAGACCTGACGCCCCCAGTGTGGGACTCTCCCAGTCATCCTCCACAAACCGAATGTCATTGTCATCCATGGAGATCCCAATGGCCCTCAAACTATCTAGATACAGTTCCTGAGAATTGGGAGGTGATGGCTTTAGAATGACCTGAAGCTGGTGAAAATACTGTACTCGATTTGGATTTTCGCCATAGCGCCCATCGGTAGGACGCCGGGAGGGCTGAACAAAAGCAGCATTCCAAGGTTCCTTTCCAAGGGCCCGCAATGTGGTAGCCGTATGGAAAGTACCAGCACCCATCTCCATATCATAGGGTTGCAGAATAGCACATCCTTGCTCTGACCAATATGTCTGAAGGGCAAAAATAAGATCTTGAAATGATTTGGGCTTACTCATGGATTTCCTTGTTTAATGCTCTGTGAAAGTAGCTTTCCTTCCCCAATTGGTCAAGATTAAGTCAGCCCAGATTAAAAAAATCCATAGACACTTTGCATTTTGTGTGCTTTGAGGTACTTTGTACGGAACTTAATGAATGATTTGAAAAGAGGAATCTAATGGCAAATACATCATCTTTATTAGCCGGAAAGCGTGGCTTAATCATGGGTGTTGCGAATGAAAGATCCTTAGGATGGGGAATTGCAGAAGCTGCCGCAAAAAGCGGAGCAGAACTGGCTTTTAGTTATCAAGGTGATGCCCTCAAAAAGCGTGTGGGACCACTTGCTGCTTCCGTAAACTCTGATATCGTGCTCCCCTGCGATGTTACAGATGATGCAAGTCTGGATACCCTCTTTAGCACCTTGGAAAAAAAATGGGGACAATTGGACTTTGTCGTACATGCTATTGGTTTTTCAGATAAAGAAGAACTAAAAGGTGAGTATGCAGATACTTCCAGAAACAATTTTAAAAATACCATGGATATCTCCTGCTACTCATTTACAGCCGTTTGTCAACGTGCTCGCAAACTAATGAAAAAAGGTGGAAGCCTAGTTACGCTTACCTATTATGGTGCCGAACGGGTTATGCCTCACTATAATGTCATGGGTGTTGCAAAAGCGGCCTTGGAGGCAAGTGTCCGCTATCTATCTGTGGATCTTGGGGCTGACAATATTCGGGTGAATGCGCTCTCTGCAGGTCCTGTTAAGACATTGGCAGCATCTGGAATTGGAGATTTCCGCTATATCCTGAGATGGAATGAGCTAAACTCGCCATTAAAGCGAAATATTACCCAACAGGATGTGGGATCGGCCGGCCTCTATCTTTTGAGCGATCTTTCCGCTGCTGTTACTGGTGAGACGCACCATGTGGACAACGGCTATCATGTTGTCGGCATGAAAGCCATCGATGCACCCGATATAGCCCTTGCTTCGTGAGACGCAAAACTCACCTCTTAGTACTCTTCCTCTTTAGCTGTTTCATATGCGCTGAACTTTACGCAGCTTGTACAGATGTAGCTGCACCCAAAGCCAACTGGCGCCGCTGTTACTTCGATGGTAACATTTTGAAGGAAGTTGCCCTGATGGAAAGCATTCTGAGAGATGCTACATTCTCCAGAGGAAATCTTTCTAAAAGCAATCTTTCTAAGGTTCAAGGTAACCGCGCTAAGTTTATTTCAGCAGTCTTAGAAGAAACCATCTTTGATGAAGCCATTCTCATCGAGGCCGATTTTACAAAATCCAACTTAAAGAATGCTTCTTTCAAAAATGCCGATTTACGTCGTGCACGCTTTTTTGGAGCTGATCTGACAGGTGCCGACTTTACGGGAGCTAATCTTGACGGCACAGACTTTATGAACGCAAATCTCAGTGGTGTCACATGGGTTGATGGGAAAAAGATTTGCTCTCATGGGTCAAAGAGCCGCTGTCGATAACTTCTTGCCTCTCCCTGCCCCCATCCGCTAGAATAAGTGCAGGGGAGTAGCGGATGGCGTCAAGTACACTGCATTTACTAAAAACAAGACGGTTTCTACCACTATTTGTCACCCAATTCCTGGGCGCCTTTAACGACAACCTATTCAAGAATGCCTTGGTCATGCTCATGACCTATAAACTTCTAGCAAGCTCTTCCTTTGGCCCCTCACTGGTTGCCCTAGCCGCTGCTGTATTTATATTACCTTACTTTTTATTCTCAGCCTTTGCAGGTCAATTGGCTGATAAATTTGAAAAAAGCCGTCAAATACGCCTCATCAAGTTTATGGAAATTGTTTTCATGACAATGGCAATTGCTGGCTTTTATTGGGAAAATCTTATTGTGCTTTTTGTCACCCTATTTCTTATGGGAAGCCAATCCACATTTTTCAGCCCGCTCAAGTACAGTATTCTGCCTCTTCAGCTTAAGGAAAAGGAGCTGATTTCAGGAAATGGACTCATTGAAGCGGGCACTTTCTTAGCTATACTATTGGGAACCATTGTGGGCGGCGCTCTTATCTTGACTGCCTATGGAATCCTGTGGATCGGACTAGGAGTCCTCACCGTTGCCGTTTTTGGTTTTACCGCAAGCTTTTTCATCCCAAAGGCCAGTGCAGCCTCTCCTGCTCTAAAGCTAAACTATAATATCTATGGAAATACCTCAGAACTCATTAACTACGCACGTCAGTCCCCCAGACTATTTCTCACCATGCTCGGCAATGCTTGGTTTTACTTTTTGGGAATGCTTTTTTTGGCTAACTTCCCAGCCTTTGGGAAAGAAACTCTCCAAATTGATGAATTTGTCGTTACTTTTTTCTTAAGCATTTTTTCCATAGGTATCGGTCTTGGCTCGGTCTTTTGCAACAAACTACTGAAAGGTGAAGTCACTTCAAAGTTTGTCCCGGTAAGTGCCATGATTATCACCATTTTTATCTTTGATTTGTTTTTCGTAAGCCAAAGTTTTCCAACAAGCGGAACAGAACTCATGGGCCTGAGTGCATTCCTCACTACTTTCTCAGGCTGGCACATTGTTTTCGACCTATTGATTATTTCCTTTTTCGGCGGGCTTTATGTTGTCCCACTTTATGCTCTAATCCAAATCCGAAGCGACCCCAACCATCGTGCTCGTGTCATTGCTTGTACAAATATTCTAAGTGCTCTCTTTATGTCCATCTCAGCATTAGGGTCGGCCCTTTTGCTTTTCTTACAAGTTCCCGTGTCGTTCCTATTTCTCGCTGCTGCCCTCCTAAATGCCGTTGCGACCTATCAAATCTGTAAAATTTTGCCCCAAGATATTTTAAAATCTTTCTCAAGAATGCTCTTAACTTTTTTCTATCGTGTAGAAGTTAAGGGGCTTGAAAATTACAACAAAGCTGGAAAGAAGGCCGTCATCGTCTTGAATCACGTGTCCTTCTTAGATGCGGCACTTGTTGCGACCTTTTTGCCGGGAAAGCCGCTATTTTCAATAAATGATATCATGGCTCGCAATTGGTGGGTTAAACCGTTCTTGTACATCGTCTATGCCTTCCCCATGAGTCCCGTAAATCCCATGGCTATCCGCACGCTTATCGAAAAAGTACGCGATAATAACAGATGCATAATCTTCCCCGAAGGCCGTCTCACTGTAACAGGTAGCCTCATGAAAATGTATGATGGACCCGGAATGATTGCGGATAAAGCTGACGCCCCTATTATTCCTATCCGAATTGAAGGCGCACAATATACTTACTTTACCCGCTTGAAAGGCCTTTTTAAGAAGCAACTTTTTCCTAGAATAATGATGGAAATACTCCCTCCACAAAAAATGAAAATTCCTAAAACGTACGTTGGACGCCACCGCCGACAAAAGAGTGGACAAGACCTTTACCACATTATGGTAAATATGATGTACAAAACCAGCGATGACAATCGAACCTTTTGGCAAGCACTTCTTGACGCCCGCAAACATCATGGAAGTGGACATATCATTGCCGAAGATCTCACCCGGTCTTCCGTGAAGTACCGTCAGCTTTGTTCTCGCAGTTTTATCTTAGGATCAACTCTTCAGAAAACCATTGGCAATGAAGAAAATGTTGGCATGCTCCTTCCCAATACGCTTGCTTTTCTTATGACCTTCTTTGGCCTCCAATCCATTGGCCGTGTACCAGCCCTCTTAAATTACTCAACGGGTTTTTCTAATATCTTGGCCGCCTGCAAAGCCGCTAAAATCAAAACTATTATCACATCCTCCAAATTTATCGAAATGGCTAAACTTGATGAAACACTCGAGAAAATAAAATCTGAAAAAATAAAAATATTATTCCTAGAAGATGTAAAAATAAAAATATCTCTCCGAGACAAAATCGAGGGCCTCTTCCATGGTGTATTTTCCCCTCAAAGGTTTTTAAATAAACATGCTCCCCTATCTACGCCTGAAAAACCAGCTGTCATTCTCTTTACGTCCGGTTCAGAAGGAATCCCAAAGGGCGTTGTTCTTAGTCACAGAAACATCCTGGCAAATAACGCTCAGATTTTGGCATCTATCGATATAACTTCTAATGATCGGGTTTTTAATGCCCTACCCCTTTTCCATGCTTTTGGACTAACGGTTGGAACGATGCTGCCTCTATTTTCGGGCGTTAAGACGTTTTTATATCCATCTCCCCTTCATTATCGCATTGTCCCTGAGTTGGTATATGATACCAACAGCACCCTCTTTTTTGGCACTGATACTTTTCTCTCCGGCTATGCCCGATTTGCCAATCCCTATGACTTTTATAGCCTCCGGTATGTCTTTGCGGGAGCAGAGAAACTTAAAGACGAAACAAGAGATCTATGGCAACAAAAATTCGGTCTTCGGATTCTGGAAGGCTATGGCGCCACAGAAACATCCCCCGTGCTTGCCATCAATACCCCCATGCAATACAAATCCGGAACCGTCGGCCCCTTTCTGCCCGGCATTGAGTTTAAACTCTCCCCCGTTCCGGGTATTGAATCGCAGCCAGATAGTCAGACAGGCCGTCTCAGCGTTAAAGGCTCAAATATTATGAAGGGATACTTACGTGTGGAAAAACCTGGCGTCCTCGAGCCGCCCAAAGAGGGTTGGTACGATACCGGAGATGTGATCGAAATTGATCCCGAAGGATTTGTAGCTATCAAAGGCCGCGTCAAACGCTTTGCAAAAGTAGGAGGCGAAATGATCTCCCTCACAGCCGTTGAAAACTTTGTCTCCAAAGTTTGGCCTGATTTCGTGCATGGGATTATCAGCCAACCCGATCCCAAAAAAGGAGAGCAACTCATCCTCGTAACCGACTATGCAAAAGCCGACCGCAGTCAACTAATCACAGCCGCCAAAGAAAAGGGCTTCGGCGAACTGGGCCTTCCCCGAACCATTATCCATGTTGAAAAAATGCCCCTCCTCAGCACGGGAAAAGTAGACTATCAGGCTTTGAAAAACTTTTGTAAAAACTAAAATTAGAAGCCATTCGTCGAGAAGCTAATTCTCTTCTTTCTTCAAAATACGCTGAATAAAATCATTCTTTCCGTTGGTATAGTGTTCCCGTTCATACAGGTATTTTTTGGAAAGTGACTCTTTCAGCGCCATGTATTCCTGAGCCGATTGAGGATTTCCCCGCATATGATCTCTGAATTTAAGATGATCCGCAATATGTGGGCTGCCTTCCTGATATACATGAACATGATGGGTTCGCTCGTTACCACCCTTACGGAAAAAACGACGCATTGGGATCCCGCACTCACCACGAGCCACATAATCCAAACTAGCCATGGCATCATTCTTGGAATCCACGAGGTTAATATCTTTCACAACAATCATAATATCAATGACAGGCTTGGATGCCATATTGGGAATGGCCGTACTTCCAATGTGGTGAATTTCCATAAAATTCTCCCCTAGCGTAGGCGTCAGAAGTGCAGCCTCTGTCATATAGAGATCTATCCAACTTGGATCGTAGGGAACGACTCTCATTTCTCGTTTTGACATGAAGGCTCTATTTGCCCTTCAACCACTGGCTACACAGATAGTCTTCTCCAATGTGTGCCAGATATTCCTGATAAGTCCCGTGATAGTCTTTAAGACCCTTCTCAGTGAGCGCAATAATCCGCGTGGCAATTTTGGAAACGAAATGCCGATCATGACTTACAAAGATAAGTGTCCCAGGATAGGCCTTCAGTGCATCTGCTAGGGCCTCTCGTGATTCTAGATCCAGGTGGTTAGTGGGCTCGTCCAACACTAAAACATTGGCTTTTTCCAAGAGAATCTGCCCAAGCATAAGCCGGCAAGCTTCTCCCCCGCTCAAAACGTTCAGACGCTTTTCCATATTCTCTTTACTAAAGAGAACCTGGCCCAACGTTTTCCGAACCTGAGGCATGGACTCTCCTGAAACGGCACTTGCAAGCCAATCCAACACCGTGTCATTCCCATGGATAACCTCATGGAGATCTTGGGAAAAGTATGAAGTAGAAACTTCATGTCCCCATTCAAAACTCCCCTCATCAGCAGAAATTTTTCCCAAAAGAATCTTCAACAAAGTCGATTTTCCAATTCCATTATGGCCAATCAAAGCAACTTTTTCTCCACGCTGTACTGAAAAAGAAAAATCATGAAGGACCTTTTTGGGGCCAAAACTCTTAGATATTCCCTTCACGCCAATTACTTTTTTTCCAGAGGGACGCTTTTGGGTAAATCTGAGAGCTGGTGCCTGCCTGGAAGATACTTTAATTTCGGGCAGTTCAATACGTTCAATCATCTTCTCCCGAGACATAGCCTGTCGGGCCTTACTGGAAGTAGCCTTAAAACGATCCACATAACGTTGCTTTTGGGCAATTTCCCGCTCAGCTGAGGTTCTTTCCTTCGTTTTTTGTTCTAAGACTTGATCCTTTT
>Ga0066610_10001571_pt1 | contig 13661 bp, 15 predicted proteins | sample SaaInlV_DNA_165m_FD_60375 | JGI IMG/M metagenome (GOLD analysis project Ga0066610, IMG submission 60375) | Marine microbial communities from expanding oxygen minimum zones in the Saanich Inlet - SI075_LV_DNA_165m | ecosystem: Environmental > Aquatic > Marine > Unclassified | place: British... | reverse complement strand
TCTGAACATCCCCAAGAGCGAAATTAAAATCAATAACTGCAGTAATAATATTATCTACATCAGTAATTTCACATTTATAATAGTTTTCATCTATTTCTAAATCAAACTTAGAGATAAAAAACTTAAGTATAATTTTGTTTATAATGTCTAGCATAATATTAGCCCTGAAAAAATAATAATAAATAAAATAATAACACTTTGTCTAAAAAATACAATAGGATAAAATCATTCTAAAGACTCATCAAATAAGAAGACAGCATGTCAAAAGGGGGCATGCAACCATAGTGGGCCGCGAATATTCCAGCTAAAAACCCAAATAAATGGCCTTCCCAAGAAGACCGATCACCGGTAGGTATCAAAGAAAACAAAATACTCCCAAGATAATAAAAGCTAACCACACCAACTATCAAGCTAGAGATGTTTGCAGCATAATAACCTTTATACATTATAAAGCCCATGTAACCCATAATAAGCCCGCTAGCCCCAACGTGGATAGAATTCCTTCCAAAAAGCCAAACACCAAGCCCACCCAAAACCACTATAGTAAGGGTGGCGCAAACTGTTTGATCTAAGCCAAAAGTTAGCATAAAAGTTAGCAATAAGAAAAAGGGGATTGAATTAAAAAATAAATGATTAAAACCGGCATGAATAAAAGGCGCGAATAGTATCCCAAAAAGACCAATTGGATGTCTTGGTATAATACCTAAAACACAAAGAACATTATTAGCAGCTGAATTTAATATTTGTATTATCCAAAGCAAACCTATCACCCAAGAAACCTCAACAGCCCCTGCTTTTATTGCATCGATAAGGTCTAATAACTGCGTTATAATAGAGACATCTTGATTAAAGATAACGGACATAACAACTTCCTGTAATAAACATTAAAAATCATTTTAAATAATCAGGTAAAAAAGAGCAACTAAAAAACATATACATAATCACGGTAATTTGCTTACAAAGACAAAACATGCTATATTTAGCTACAATCTTATATTATTAATTTACGAGGTAAAACATGAATTTTAACAAAAAAATAATTTTAATTTTAGCATCAGCAACTCTAGTTTATGCAGCAAACAGTGGACCAACATTGATAAACGAAACCAATTGTTCGATATCAATTAATATAGAAAAAACATGCGCTGGTGCTGTTATAGGAAAAGCTAATATTGGTGAAAACGAAACATATAAAATAAAAAACGCTTATGAAGACGAGAACCTCGAATATAACCGTAAATTTTGCTTAACGTTAAAGCCAAGCTGCCAAGACACATTAATTCAAGGTGTCCAAACTATCTCGCCTTATTTCCATGAAAAGTGTGTGTTATCATACAAAGATGGTGGTGATGGCATAAAAAAAACGTATATTAGCAGCGAATGCAATCAACCTAGCAATTAAGCGTTTAAATAACACTTAAAATATATTAGAATTATATGTTATTTGAACAAAGAGAAGGAATAACTTAGAAAATTGAATATGGAGAACGTTAAATGTTGAGGACTTTTGCTTTTACAATTACTATCATGTTAGCTACCATTGCAAATGCACTGCCAAAGCATAGTATTTCTATAATCAACCACACAGATATTGATGTAAGCTACGTTGCAGTAAACAATCAAACCGACTTAGAGTATAAAGATGCAGATGGCACCATAACATACACTCTAAAACCAGGTGAGCAAGCAATTTGGCCACCAGCTAATTCAGTGAAAATATTTGAAGAAATAAATTCTAATACTATAGATATGCGAATATGGGAGCGTAACTTGCCGCTGCTGTTACAAACACTTAACAGGTTAAGTTTAAATGATGGCTGCGCTATAATTTTAGATAAAGTTGATCGAAGTAAAATTTTTGGCCAACTTCAATATACTTTAACTCCATATTGTCATGAAGAAATACCATCAGAATTCAATGATAGCAATGACATTAACGATACTTCTAATACCGAAGAACAGTAAGCATTATGACTGAAAAAGCATTTATAACAACAGCATTAATTTATGCAAATGGACCGCTGCATTTGGGGCACATCGTAGAGCAAATTCAAGCCGATATATGGGTTAGGAATAAAAAAATGCAAGGCGTGGACTGTGTGTTTATCTCTGGTGATGATGCACATGGAACGCCTATAATGCTAAACGCTGCCAAGCAAGATATTACACCAGAAGAAATGGTAAAAGCCATCTATATAGAACACAAAAATGACTCGAAAGATTTTTTAATCAGTTATGACTATTATGGTAGTACCCATAATGAAACTAGCCAAGAAATAGTTTATGACATTTATGCCAAATTAAAACAACAAGGGCTAATAGATTCCAAAAATATACTTCAGGCATACGACGAAACTAAAGGAATGTTTTTGCCAGATAGATTTATTAAAGGATCTTGCCCTAAATGTGGCGCAAAAGAACAATATGGTGATAATTGTGAAGCATGTGGAGCGACATATAGCCCTGTTGACCTTATAGATCCATATTCAACACTATCGAATACTAAACCTACAACAAAAGAATCTGAACATTATTTTTTCAAATTAGGCTCAATGCAAACACAAATTGAATCATGGTTAAGTAGCGCTCCAATACAATCTGCAGTAGGAAATAAATTACAAGAGTGGCTTAATTCATCATTAAGGGACTGGGATATATCGCGAGATGCTCCTTATTTTGGCTTCAAAATACCAGAAACTGATAATAAATACTTCTATGTATGGCTAGATGCTCCCGTAGGCTACTTTGGAATATTAAAAAATTATGCGGATACAGCTAATGCTAATATTAATTTTTCAGAGTATATCAACCCAAATAGTGAAATAAAAATGTATCACTTTATCGGCAAAGACATAACTTACTTCCACGGTCTATTCTGGCCTGCAATGTTATCTGCAGCAGAATATAAATTACCAGAATCAATATATGCTCATGGTTTTTTAACTGTAAACGGCAAGAAAATGTCAAAATCTAAAGGGACGTTTATAACCGCGCGCGAGTATTTAGATAAACTGAGTCCTGAGTACCTACGCTACTATCTAGCTACACGCCTTGCTGACGGCGTTGATGACTTAGATTTAAATTGGGACGAGTTTGCTACTAAAATAAATTCAGACTTAATTGGCAAGGTAATAAATATCGCAAGTAGAACAAGCGGTTTTATTCATAAAAAGTTTAATGGAAAACTAGCCTGCGAGCTTGATGACAAGGATATAATAGCTACTATGCTAAAAGCTAAAGATACAATAATACAACATTATGCTGATCGCCAATATAATCTTGCAACCAATAAGATTATGCAGCTAGCCGACAAAGCAAACCAATATATAGCCAATAAAGAACCATGGAAGCAAATAAAAGACCCTAAAATGCATGAACAAGTACACCAAGTATGCACAACATCATTAAACATGTTTAAAATAATTATCACTTACCTTGCGCCGATTCTTCCAGAGACCGCGAAAAACAGCATGAGTTTTTTGAATATAAATATCTTAGACTGGCAAGAGATAGACAACATATTACTAGACCATGAAATAAAACCATACAAACATTTGCTAGCAAGGGTAGACCAAAAGGATATCCCTGCAAATAACATCAGCTAATTCTAATCATGAACCAAGTAATATTAAGCAAGAAAATAAACTGCATACTACCACAAACTCAATGCCAGTTATGTGATTATCCTAGCTGCCTGGACTATGCAAAAGCAATTGCAAAAAATGAAGCTAATATTTCTAAATGTCATCCAGGTGGGATTGATACTTTAAAGAAAATAAGTGAATTAACTGGGCAACCATGGCATGAATATGAGCAAAAAGTTAAAACCCAGTATAAAACTCCATCGGCTGTTACAATTGATGAAGAAACGTGCATTGGCTGCACAAAGTGCATTACGGCTTGCCCAGTTGACGCTATCATCGGCAGCAGCAAGCAAATGCATAGTATTATTACAACAGAGTGTACTGGCTGTGACCTATGTATTCCCGTTTGCCCAGTAGATTGCATAATAACAAAACCTACAGATAAATCTAAACACAATACCAGCTATCTTCAAGATAGATTTATTGCAAAAACAGAAAGAATAAAAGCCAACAACTTAAATAAAATTCAAAAACATAATAAAAAAAAGCTAGGGGCTACAACACAAAACAAGCAAGAAATTATAAAAGCTCGTCAAGATGCTATTTTAGCAGCTTTATCTAGGGTTAAGGAAAAGCAGGGCCTATGAATAAAAGTGATTATCAAAAAATTTTCACAGTATTGAGAGACGAGAACCCAAGTCCTACAACTGAACTTAACTACACCTCAGACTTTCAATTATTAATTGCCGTAATTTTATCAGCACAAGCGACAGATATTGGGGTTAATAAAGCGACAGCTAAGCTATTTGAATTAGTTAAAACACCAAAGGACATGATAACTCTTGGTGAGAAAGGCCTAATTGAACACATAAAAAGCATTGGCCTTTATAAAAACAAAGCTAAAAACGTTATCCAAACTTGCTTAATTTTGGATAATAAGCACCAAGGGAAAATACCTCAAACCAGAGAAGAATTGGAATCTCTTCCAGGGGTTGGGCGCAAAACCGCAAATGTTGTTTTAAATACGGCATTTAACTTTCCTGTAATTGCAGTTGATACTCATATATTTAGGGTTGCGAATAGAACAGGGATGGCTCGCGGCAAAACCACGATTGAAATTGAAACAAAACTTACAAAAAAGATACCGAAGGAATTTCTACAAGATGCGCATCACTGGCTAATTTTACATGGTCGTTACATCTGTAAAGCCAGGGCACCTATATGTAGTGAATGCAAAATACAGTCACTTTGCAAGTGGCCGAAAAAAACTAAGATGTAATAGCTTGCTGCTTTGAGCTAATTAAATCTTCAAGCCAAAGTGCAAAAACCTCCAAGTCATCTATACCTGAGGCTTTGGCAGTTATACACCACTCACTTAAAGATTCATATATTTCATCAAAACTACACTTCTTTCTTTTACATATTTCTTCAAGTTTTTTTCTAAACTCATATACAACTTTCAGGTTTTCACACCTGTCTAAAAGGTCATTTAGAAGGCGGGTGTCGGATATTGTGATAGATGAAATTTCTTTAATCAAAAGTCCCTTGGCCCTCGGAAAATATGATTTTATCTTGTTTGCCTTAAATACCGGCTTAATAACGCGACTACAATAGCGCTCAAACAGCTGTATTTTATTATACAAAACATGCTCAACTAAGCCATTCTTTGTACATTCCTTAGGTCCTTCAAGATCGGGAATAGTTCTTTTTACTGTAGCCAAGCCAAGTCTCGACAAGTTTTTAATTATAAACCAGCCATAATCGAACTCATACCACTTCACTGATAATTTTGCAGAAGCACCGTATGCATGATGATTATTATGCAACTCTTCTCCACCTATAAGTATGCCAACTGGCACGATATTACGAGCATTATCACTCACCTCAAAGTTTCTATAGCCAAAGTAATGCCCTACGCCGTTTATAACTCCAGCTGCAAAAAAGGGAATCCACAGCATTTGAATAGCCCACACTAGTAATCCCAGCACTCCAAACAACATAACATCGACAGTAAACATTATCAGAAAACCATACCTATGATAAGGAGTATATACATTGCGTTCTAGCCAATCATCTGGGGTGCCATGGCCATATTTTTCAATTACCCCAGGTTTTTTTGCTTCTTTTCTATATAGACCAACGCCATTAAATAACACTTGATTAAGACCATATATCATTGGGCTATGTGGATCTTCTTGGGTTTCTGATTTAGCATGATGTTTTCTATGAACCGCCACCCATTTTTTTGTGGTCATACCAGTTGTTATCCACATCCAAAAACGAAAGAAATGACTAACGCTAGCATGCAAATCTAATGCTCTATGTGCCTGACACCTGTGCAAGAAAACCGTAACACCTATTATAGTTATATGTGTTAAAGCCAAGGCTGACCAGATAGCACAAGAGAGAGAAGCGTCTAAAAATCCATACCACATATCAAAACTCACTTTATAAGAAGAATATTCACATGTTATCAAGAAGCATAAAATGATGCAAGGAGCTCAACAAAAAACCTCTGGGAAACATCAATTATCTTAAAGTTATTTCTATTAATTTTTATATTGCTGAGAATCATCAGTATTAATGTTTTTTTCATCAGAAAAAGAATTGCCGAACATTTCTATATCAGCAAAAAAATCTAGGTGTAGCCCATGACGCTGTAATTTAGGCGGCAACAAGCAGTCGCTCTCAACATTGAAATTAGTAGTGAGATTAGGAACTATCCCATCAAAATCTGGGAAAGCACCAGCTTCAATAGGCAAATCAATACCGCCCATATATAATCCAGATTGCTGAAATCCAGGGGAAGGAGCGTCATCTGCAAATATCCCATAATTTATCATTCCTGGCGAACTTGGCAGCGGTTTTGGTGCAATAACTTCATCATACTCTTCTTCAAAAAAACTGTCTGAGCGATATCTTACTCGTGAATATTTATCGCTTTTCACATCACTAGTTCCGCAAAGAATTACAAATTCTAAATCTTGTGGCAACAATGAGAATCTAACAGCCTCAGAATAAGATTCTTTTGCCAATCTTACAACCTCATCATCACGACGATATTCAAATGGTAAGTATCCAAGGCACATGCCATTTATTTGCACTAGCTGCATAATATATTCGCGATCAGCCAACAAATCTGGGTGAGCGAACTGAGCTGCTGTATGATCATTAAAAACAGCATATGCTACTAAAGATCTATTTTTTTTCACATCACTACCCGCAAAGCTAAGAATGCTAGGGCCATGCCATGCAGTTGAAAGAAGCTCATATACAATATTAGGATCGTTTTTTACTAATTCGCTTGTAAGATTAAAAGACTCTGACATCTGGGTAGACTGCATATATATTTTTAGCGCTAATGGGTCTTCTATCGATTTTAAAAATACATTTTCAGGTATAATACCAGGCTTAATTTCACTAGAGAGCCCCATAACACCTTTATTTTTTATCCAAGCTAATTTCACAACTTCAGAAGTGGGATTTATTACATAATTAAATGCGAATGCGTTATTAAAAATTGCAGCTTTTTGCACAGCTTCATTTGCCCGCATATCTTCAGCTAGATCCTTTATCTTTAGACCATTCTCACGAACTATTTCTATAGCATCGAGAACGTTGTCAGAATTCTCATAAGAATTTGGCAACATATACTCTTCAAATTGAGCTCTTTGTGCTGTAGTTAAAAACTTTTTTGCTTGTGGCTCACGTAAAAGAGCAACTTTTATAATCTCAAGAGGCCTACTGCATATATGTTCTAGCTCCAGTCCATTATAATATACCGCTGCTGATTGCACATCTTTGTTATCTAGGACATTGTCATCAGCAAATTTTTCAGAAAAAGAGAGTCTCCCTGTGCCTAGGGCTAGTTTAATATTATTCTGAAACTGCCGGCCCACTTGCATTGACTCTAATAATTCCATTTTATTCATAGCTATCTCCTGTTAAAATACATTATTAACTATAATACTGTTTATAACAAACATCATTTATGTTTTATAAATAATGTTTTACTACTTTAATTGAACGCTATATAATTAGAGCTAAATAAGCTTTAAATAAAGTTAAAAAATCTTTGTTTGAAACATTCAACTAAAATCATTAAACCACAAATAGGCACAAAGCATGGTATCATCTCTACTCGGAATTTATTCAATACTTTATAAATTTAAATTTTTTACAACTAACTTATCTGGACGCGACAATATTACGCCCTACCTGCTATTTGCAGCTGAAAATGGTGACATTAAAACTGTACAAAAACTAATCGATATGGGTATAACAGAGAATGTTTTTTTTCGCGGATACAGGCCTCTATATTTAGCTGCACAAAATGGTCACACAGATATATGCAATTTATTACTAACCCATACCGCGATAACCTGCCTAGACGAGCATATTATTAAAACCCTAATTGTAGCTGCACAAAATGGCCACAAAAATATTCTAGAGATCCTACTTAACAAAGTAGAACCAAATAACGAAACATTAATGCAATGTGTTTATATGGCCGCTCAAAAGAACCATACTGATGTAATCTTTTACCTATTAAAAAATTATGAAATAGATCTAGACTCTAGTCTCTTTGTGATTTTGCTACCAATTATATCAAATAGCAATATGGATGCCTTAAAATATATTATTAGCAAAAAAGTAGATTTAAACAAATGCTTCAATAATACACCAATTGCAAATTATGCAGCAAATATTGACAACTCTGACATATTGGCAACATTAATAAAAAATGGTGCAAATGTAAATACAGCAGATTCACGTGAAATAACCCCTATCATGATTGCAGCTTACAACGGGAACTATGAGTTAGTGAAATTATTAATAGAATCTTTTGCTGATATAAATAAAGAAGACCTTCATGAAAACTCACCACTATTTTTGGCAACAAAAATGGGACACCTAAAAGTAGTAGATCTGCTCTTAGAGCACAAGGCCAACTTCAATTTATCTAGCGAAGGCGGAATACATCATGAAAGAGAATCACTATTACATGCTGCAGTAGAAAACAACCGACATGAAATACTAGAGCTATTTCTAAAAAAAGATGCTGACCCAAACCAGACTAATACAGGGGACAAACCACTTTTATACTTGGCTGCCGAGCATGGTCACAAAGATTCAATAGATATACTGCTTAAGTACAACGCAAACCCTAAAAAAGCGATGTTTCATGGCAAAAGCGCTGGCCAAATAGCTAGTGAAAATGGGCATAGCAAAATTGCGGAACAATTGGGAATGCCAGTAGCCCCCACCAAAAAAGCACAATCCACACAAAACATCAGCCTTAAACCAGGCATAACACTTTTTCATACCGATAAATATAAGCCTAAAGAACTAAAAGAAATAGGACAAACAGCATCTGAAATGATAAAATTTATGCGCTAAAAATTAACATATCAATTGCACACCAAGGAAAATTTCAGGTAAAATGATATGTTTTGTTAAGGGATAGGGATTTAAATGCCAGAGCTACCAGAAGTAGAAACAACATGCAGAGGAATAGAGCCTCATAGCCTAAATCAACAAATTAACAGCATAACTGTTAGAAATTTCAGTCTTAGGTGGCCGGTACCAAAAAACATTAATGCTCTCATTAGCGGCCAAACTATTGAAAACATATCTAGAAGAGCCAAGTATATATTAATCCATCTGACTAACGGCACATTAATTATGCACCTTGGAATGTCAGGTAGACTACATGTTTTAAAGAAACATGAAGAAGCAGCCAAACATGATCACATCGACATAAATCTAGCAAACAATATATGCCTCCGCTACAATGACGCCAGAAGATTTGGCTCACTCCATTGGACCACAGATGCGCCTCATGAGCATTTCTTGCTGCGAAATTTAGGAATAGAGCCTTTAACCGATGACTATAATCATGAGTTTTTACTTGAAAATTGCAAAGGCAGAAAAACAAACATCAAGCAATTATTAATGAATAATAATATTGTGGTTGGAATTGGCAATATTTATGCTAGTGAAACATTATTTCTTGCAAAGATTAACCCACAACGCATGGCTAGCTCAATAACCATAACTGAAGCAAAAAACATTGTTAAGTATAGTAAAGATAGGTTGGTAGCTGCCATAGAAAGTGGCGGCACCACTTTAAAAGACTTTTTAAGTGCTGATGGCAAGCCCGGCTACTTTCAAAATAAGCTCAATGTATATGGTAGAGCCAACGATAATTGTAATTCCTGTGGGGATTTGATTATAAAAATAGTTCAGGGGCAAAGGGCAACATTCTTTTGCGGCACTTGTCAGCCAGAATAATATTACTTTTCAGTAAGTTTTTTGTATTTATCTAGTAACTGCTCCCTTGATTCTATTACCTCAGGGTCAATAATAATGCAGTCTACTGGGCAAATTTCCTGACATTCAGGCGCATCAAAATGGCCCACGCATTCGGTACATAAGTTTGGGTCGATATCAAAAATCTCTTCACCCTGACTTATTGCTTGATTAGGGCATACAGGTTCACATACATCACAATTTATACAATCTTTTAATATTTTAAGTGCCATAAATATTTTTATCTCTTATACATTTTAGCACATCAGCAGGAACAAATGGAGCGGCATCAGCTTGCACGCGTAATATTTGGCGTACTAATGATGAGCTTATATGGGACAAGTTTGCATCTGCAGGCAAGAGTAGGGTCTCAATATCATCACCAAGCTGCCGATTCATATTAGCCATATTATTTTCATAGCAAAGGTCATCTCCAGATCTCACACCACGAATTATTACATTTGCCCCCTCATCTTTAGCGCAATCAACCATTAAACCCTGATAAGAAACAACCTCAACATTACTAATATTTTGGCATGCCAATTTTACGAGCTCTAACCGATCTTCAGGCTCTGCATGACCTGCAGAAAAACTGACAACCACAACTACACTATCACATAAACTGGCAGCTCTAGTTATTAAATCTAAATGACCAAAAGTTATCGGATTAAAACTTCCAGGAAAAACAGCTCGCATCATAAAACCTCAAACTATATTCTACAGAGCAGAAACTCTGTTTTTAGCATTCAAAACATAACCATCTTGCTCTAAAGCGTCTTTTTTATCAAGATTTTCCCAAGGAAAAACTATATCCTCACGCCCAAAATGGCCGTAGCAAGCGGTTGGGAAATAAATAGGGCGTAGCAAGTCAAGGCTAGCTATTATACCATACGGCGTTAAATCGAAGTTGTTCAGCACCAATCTTTCAATCTTTTCATCTGATACGACACCTGTGCCAAAAGTATTTATCAAAACAGAAACTGGCTCAGCAACACCAATAGAATATGCAAGCTGCACCTCACAAGATGCCGCAAGTCCAAGAGCAACTACATGCTTTGCAATATACCTTGCCATATATGCTGCAGACCTATCTACTTTTGATGGGTCTTTTCCGGAAAAACAGCCACCGCCATGACGTGCATAGCCACCATAAGTATCGACAATTATTTTCCTACCAGTTAAACCACAGTCTCCCATAGGCCCACCAATTACAAACCTACCAGTTGGGTTAATATGAACTTTAGTATCTTTATTTATATATTTAGTTGGCAACTCTGGTTTTATAATATGCTCGTAAACCGCTTCCTCTAAATCTTTTTGCGCGACACCTTCCTGATGTTGCGTTGAGAGCACGATAGTATCTATTGATACTGGTTTATTATCTACATAGCGAAAAGTAAGCTGGCTTTTAGCATCTGGCAGCAACCATGATAATGTACCATCTTTACGAACATCTGCCTGTTTTTTTACTAGTTTTTGCGCATAATATATTGGTGCGGGCATAAGTGCAGGCGTTTCATTATTGGCATAACCGAACATTAAGCCTTGATCCCCTGCCCCCTGCTCTTCTTTTGTAGACCTATCTACTCCCTGAGCAATATCAGCAGACTGCTTACCAATTGCAGTCACTACCGCACAAGTGCTTGCATCAAACCCTTCTATACCGCCGCAATAACCGATTTTTTCGACAACACGTCTAACTAATGACTCAACATCTATATATGTATTTGTAGTCATTTCACCTGCAACAATAACCATCCCTGTTTTTACTAAGGTCTCACAGGCAACCCTGCTATTTTTATCATCAGTTAATGCAGCATCAACAATAGCATCTGATATTTGATCAGCGACTTTATCTGGATGGCCTTCAGATACAGCTTCTGATGTGAATAAAAACGTCTTTGACATTGCAGCCCCTCTGGTATTTGCGATATAAAGGTATATAGTAAAATAACAGCGTATAAAAAACAACAAAGCTAGTTAATATATTTTCATTAAAATAACTGTTGCTATTAAATAATAGTATTAGCTAACCACGGCTCTTTGAATATAAAAGCAAATGACTATAGGCTAGGGAGATATAATATTAGGCGCCACTGCATTGGATAGAATTTTCCCCAGCTCTTCAAACTGTTTCTCACGCGCATCTGATAAATTTTGAATAGAGCTCAAATCCCTGTCTGGCAAGGCTTTCCATGTATATGTAGAATCCTTTGCCTTAGAAATCCCACCTCCGCGGCACGGACAACGACCTGCATAAGACTCAGTGCTTGAGGAATCCCAACTTGAGGCGCCGAGCCAACCTAGTCTCTGATTACCCCCCTCCCATTCTTCTTGGACTCCATCAGTAGGAAACCAGTAGGCAGGCTTGAACTCCAGGTTATAATGCCAAGCATCATTATAGTACATGTCCACCTTAAAATCCTTCCCTCTGACGCCTTCACTAAAGTCAGGGTAGGAGGCAAATGACCTATCTGTGCGGCAATACTCCTGGACAACGTGCATGGGCAGTAAGCGCTGCTCATCTCCAACTTCATTGCCCCAATGCTGATCGTGCTCTTCATAACTTTTTTCATTAAAGCTACACACATAATCTTGGATAGTTTTTATAAGAGGAGAAAAATCGAATTTATGGCCATGACTCGTACCATGCTTCACAATGCAGTCATATTGCTCGCTAGCCTCTGCTATATCCATATAAGGCAGCATCATTTCCCACATATACCAATCCCGCGCCCATAGCGCATACTGAAAAGCAGTTATATCATCAAAAACCCTGCCAGCGGGATCTGTAACCGAACCTTTTTTGAGCAAAAGATCCTGATTTGTTTTAATCATCTCTTCTGCCAAAGATTCTTCGCCATTCATTACTAAGTATATTAGGCTATCTACCGAATTATATTCTTTAGGATGAATTGATTGGTGTGCACTAATTAAATTACCAGCTACTTCTTCACTATCAATTTCTACATCACCTAGATCATGATGCAGCGGAGATATAACATTAACAACTCCAGCAGACGCATCTGCATAAACCAACTCTGGGGTTATTGAAGATGATCTGATCTCTTGATTTGCACTGGCATCAATGGCAAATATATTTTTTTTAAATATCTCACCTGTTTTTATACGCTTAGCACTTACTTCAATGTAATCAATCTCTGAATTTTTTCTTTTTTTTGATATATTAACGGGATTTCCTTGGTCCAAAACTTTACTCCTTAGATGTTATAACTTTCATAAAAATATGCTTTAGACAATACCTGACACGCAACATTTTTACAACATGTATTCTTATATTATAAATTTATCTATATTTAATATCCATAGCATTAACAGTTTAAGATAGTATTTTAATGATGCAATTTACTAACTTTTTAGTACACAGGACAAACCCGGTATTGTTATTAAATTTTAAGTGCGATACTCTGTATTTCTGAGGAAAAATTAGGAGACACCATGAGCGCCGCACAAGATGCTATAAAAAAAATTATTGAAAAAATACCTGCAGATGTAGATTTTATAAAGCAAGATTTTGAAAAACATGTTAAAAATATCTTGGAAGATTTACTGAATAAAATGGAATTAGTTAGCCAAGAGGAATTCCAAACGCAAAAAAAAGTCCTGGCTAAAACCAGGGCTAAATTAGAACAGCTAGAACAACAAGTAGCTACATTAGAACAACAATAGAAATATTATGACATATGCCAAATTATACAGCCGATCTAGCTGTAGCGGCAATCCTGCGCCTGTCACAATAGAAGT
>Ga0066610_10001546_pt1 | contig 13837 bp, 11 predicted proteins | sample SaaInlV_DNA_165m_FD_60375 | JGI IMG/M metagenome (GOLD analysis project Ga0066610, IMG submission 60375) | Marine microbial communities from expanding oxygen minimum zones in the Saanich Inlet - SI075_LV_DNA_165m | ecosystem: Environmental > Aquatic > Marine > Unclassified | place: British... | reverse complement strand
CAACATATCCAAATATCTTTTTGGAACTCAAAAAAGTCCTGATATCGTTAAATCATATTTCCTAAAATCAGAGGTCTCTTACGCTGCTTAATGTAAACTGTTTGCTGGCCGGAGTAATATAGCCCCCAAACTCGTCGTCGCTAGCATGGCAACAATAGTCTCTGGCATATTGGGAAGATATCCAGCAACACGATCCCCTTTTTGAACACCCAATTCTTTCAGGGCTGCCGCACATTGGGAAACTTGCTCAAACAAGGATTTGAAAGTCATAGAACGTTTCACACGATCTTCCCCCCGAAAGATGATGACTGTTTCATCATCTCGCGGCCTTAAAAGATTCTCGGCAAAGTTAAGCCGTGCCTCAGGAAAAAAGCGGGATTTAAACATTTCTGAAGCCGGCTGAAAGGCCTTTTTCCCTTTGTCGCCAATTACACCGCAAAAGTCCCAAATAGCTTGCCAAAAGGTTTCTGGATTTTTTATTGACCAATCGTACAGATAGGAATAGCTTTCAGCATCGAATCCCCATTGGGAGCGCACAGTCTCCATAAAGGCTGTCATATTGGCTTGAGCCACTTGTTCTTGCGTGGGGGTCCATAATGGTTTTGGCATCCTTGATCCCTGTGAGGTAGTTTATATGTTTCTCTCTAATATTTGGTATTTTGCCCTTTCTGGCAAGTCCCTGAAATCTGGTGACATGACTTCCATCAAAATGTGCGGCCAACCAATTCTTTTGGGGCGCACGAAAGAAGGAACTCCCTTTGCTCTTCGAGACATTTGTCCCCATCGAGGCATTCCCCTCACCAGTGGGCGTTTTGATGGAAAAGAAGTAGAGTGCTGTTATCATGGCTGGCGTTTTAATGAAAAAGGAAAGTGCACCGAAATACCCTCTCTTGCGAAAGGCCAAGATTTTGATCTGAGCAAGATCAAAGTAAAGACCTATCCCTGTGAAGAAGTTCAAGGAAACATTTGGGTTTTCTTAGGGGATGAAAAAGCCAATCCAAAAGATATTCCCTTAGTCCCAAACATGATGGGTGCCGAAAATACGCCCAGACTTGCTTTTTCTCGCATATTTCCTTGTTCCACTGACCACGCTATTATCGGTCTCATGGACCCAGCCCACGGCCCTTACGTGCACCAATCGTGGTTTTGGCGTTCTAAAAAGTCTAGTCATGAAAAGCAAAAGCAGTTTGCCCCAGTCCCGAGAGGCTTTCAAATGTGCCGCCACCGCGCTTCAAAAAATTCCAAAGCCTATAAGTTATTAGGAGGCGTTCCAGAAACCGAGATTACTTTTACTTTGCCTGGCGTTCGTCGAGAACATATTCAAACGGGAAAACACAGTTTATGTAGCCTTACCACCATCACCCCCATTGATGAAAACACCAGCCAGATTCATCAGACTTTTTACTGGACTATGCCTTGGCTTGTCTTCTTTAAACCCCTCCTCACTTACATTGCAAAAACCTTTTTAGATCAGGATAGAGATGCCATCATAGCGCAGGGCAAAGGACTAGAGTATAACCCTCCTCTGATGCTTATCAATGATGCCGATACCCAGGCAAAATGGTACTTCCGTCTTAAAAAAGAACACGCCCTTGCCCAGGAAGAAAAGCGAGCCTTCAAAAATCCCGTTAAGGAATGCATCCTTCAATGGAAGAGCTGAATATTTTTAGCCCCAAAGTGCTTTAAGCGAACTTCGTTTGTGTCCAATCTCAAAAGAGAGTAAACTACCCTAAAACGTGGATACAAATGAAAAAGCTCAAGGACTATAACTTCCCCTTTCGAGATCTGTACAACTTCGTACTGTATCTCTACTTTAATTTTGACCGAAATAGATGCTTTATCACAGCGGCTGCTTTAAGTTATAACTCTTTGCTGGCTCTTATTCCCATGTTGGCAATCACCCTTGTCATGCTGACCAGCTTTAAGGTTTTTACGAAGTTTAGAGAGAACTTCACAAGCTTTATTATCGAACATTTGGTGCCTGATACCAGCCATATCATTGTGGAAAAAATAAATGACTTTTTGCTGAACATTCAGCATTTAACTGTTGTCGGAATCGCCTTTTTAATTATTTCACTTGTGTTTGTTTTTTCCACCATTGAAAGCGCCTTTAATGACATCTGGTGGGTTAGAAAGCCCCGAGCTATCGTAAAACGCGTTCTGGCCTTTTGGACAACCATCACATTGGGACCTCTTCTTGTCGCCATCGCCCTTCAATTTTCAGAACAGCTCTTTAGTCAATTAAGTGCCTATGGCATAAATCCAAATACTTTTATCTTTGACTTCATAGAAATACTGTTTCCAATCATATGTGTCACAGGATTCTTTACACTTATTTATTTTATTATTCCCCATTTCCCCGTTAGGCTAAAACACGCCTTCATAGGAGGAATCTTTAGTACTCTAATGTTTAGTGTTCTTCGATACATTTTTACAGCCTACACGGTCCAGTTTTCAACCTACAAATTCATATACGGAACCCTTTCATTTTTTCCATTCTTCATCATGTGGATGTACACGTTTTGGTTGATCGTTCTTATTGGCGCCATTATTACCGCTTGCCTTCCTGAATGGCATAATGTCAAAAACATTGCTAAAACCGAGCTAGAAAAACGACAGACAAAATTTCTCTATGCCCTTAATCTCCTCTTTATCCTATTTAAAGACTCTCAAACAGGCGGCCAAGGCGTAGAATATCAAGCCCTCATCAATCAAACAGGCATCGGAGGTATGGAGCTGGAAAACTTACTGAACGAGCTTCAAGAGGCCTCCTATACCGAGAGAACTGAAAAAGGGAGCTGGATTCTGAGCCACGACCCCGGTAATGCTTCTCTTTATGACATCTACCGGATCGTTGGAGGCGGAATCGTTGAAAGAGAAACTAACGGCACAAGTTTTCCCTGGGTTCAACACTATAAAAAAATTTCAAAAAGCATAGGGATTTCTGAAAAAAAGAATTTAAACCTGGACTTAAAAAGCTTCTTTTTGGGGAAAGACTCTCTGGAGGTATAAAAGTCATATTTGGAAAAGATCTTACATTTTCCCCGTTGCCCAGTTTAAGCCAAATCTATATGATCGAGTCGTAAAAAATAAACTGGGATGGGGAAATGCTCTTTCATATCGTACTCAAGAAATTAATCAAAATTGGAACTCTTCACGTCATTGACCCTGAAGGGAGGACACGCACTTTTTCAGGTAAACCGGGACCAGAAGCCACTATTCGCATCCACGATAAGTCACAGGATCTAAAGCTCTTTCTGAATCCTAGCCTCGGCGTGGGTGAAGCCTATATGGATGGCAAGCTTACCATTGAATCGGGTGGCCTCTACAACTTTCTAGATCTGTGCACAAGTAATGTTCAGCTCATGAAAAGTGAGCCCTTTGAAAAATTTAAAGCAACATATTTGTGGCCTCTCCAGCGGCTCTTGCAACAATCTAACCCCATATCACGCTCGCAGAAAAATGTAGCCCATCATTACGATTTAAGCGATGAGCTTTACAAAACGTTTCTGGATAAAGATATGCAGTATTCCTGCGGCTATTTTGAAACCCCAGATCATGATCTAGAAATTGCCCAAGAACATAAAAAACGCCACCTTGCCGCAAAGTTGCTGCTTAAGCCTGGCATGACAGTCCTGGATATTGGCTGTGGATGGGGCGGACTCGCTCTCTATCTCGCCAAACATTTCGATGTAAGTGTAACCGGACTTACCCTTTCAACGGAGCAACTTGCCGTTGCAAAGAGCCGAGCAAAGGAAGCTGGACTAGAGGATAAAGTTACTTTCCTTTTGCAAGACTATCGCAAAATTGAAGATAAATTTGAGCGCATTGTCTCAGTTGGCATGTTTGAACATGTGGGAGCTTCTCACTATAAAGAATATTTCGATCAAGTCCAAAATCTTTTGAAAGATGATGGCGTCAGCCTCATTCACTCTATCTTTCGTTCTGAACTGCCTGGTGTAACCTCACAATGGGCAAAAAAATATATATTTCCTGGCGGCTATTCCCCTGCTCTTTCAGAAGTGATGAAATCTATTGAGAAAACAGAGCTTGTTGTAAGTGACATGGAAACCTTACGCCTTCACTATGCGGAAACTTTAAAATCCTGGCGCATACGTTTTATAAAAAACTGGGATAAGGTCAAAGGAATTTACGACGAACGGTTTTGTCGCATGTGGCATTTTTACTTGGCTGGATGCGAAGCTGTCTTCCGCAACGAGAACTATATGGTCTTTCAGATTCAGCTTTGCAAGAAATTTGACACCGTCCCTATGACGCGAGATTATATTTTTGAAGCAGAAAACGAGGTCCGTCAAAAACGAGGACACCTCAAGACTGCCTCATAAATTAATGTACTTTTAAAAGGTCTCTCAAAGTGCCAGTAAGCAATACTCCAAAAATATTGGCAGGTGAATTAATGTGTTTTTTCTGCTGTTAAGGCATCAAACTCCGCATAAACACTTTCCTGCCAGTGCTCCTCTGTCGATTGTTGGGTTTCCTGAACTCGAAATGAACGGTACGGAAGCCCCTTATCGTATAAATGTTGAACGATGGTTCGGAATTGCACCTCGTTGATGGTGGGCACTATAAAAGAAACCTTGCGCGATGATTGTTTTTGAAAGAATCGCGCAACCTCTATAGATAGCCTTTCCATATCATTCCCCTCAACCGGCGTCATAAAATCGTTACAAAGGCTGAATTTGGTGCATTTCTTTGGTAAGGAATCTATGAGGAGTTGCAACATGTCTACGTGAACGACATTAACAGATAGGGAGTCTAACTCAGCCGGAAAGACTTTTGCTATCTGAGAAACAGAATCATGCTCAAGTGGAATCTCTATTTCCATGTGAAAAAGCCTTTTAAACCTTGGTAATATGGTCGATATAAACAGCTCAAGTTTATCCTGAAGAGCCTTGCTTATACGTATATTCGCAACTCGAGCTAATATCTCATCTGATAAGAGCTTTTCTTTATTGTTTTTCAATAACCACTCCAAAATTGGATTAGTTGGATTACTCGAAATCATTTCAGGATTCATTGTTAAGATTTCTTTTATCTGACGATCGGATAGGCCAGGGAGAGCTGCATCCATGAGAGGATAAATAATTTCGCGCGCTTCACGGTTTGAATCCCAATCGTTGAGTCTATGTAAATTAGATAAAACCCCCAAGGCAACCGTAAACAAGTGTTCAGAAGCTTGCGTTAAAACCGCCTTTAGAATTGCCAACTTGACACTACGGTCAAAAGAATCAACCCTTAATATAAATCTGTGAAGTTGCTCGTTAGTAACCATTGGGAGAAGCTGATCAAAAGCCTCTCTGCTCCCAACAAAAGGAGCTATCCGAAGAACACGGCTCTCATCGGAAACGTGAGACATGACTTCAGAAGACCAGGAATTTTCTGATGCTTTAATTGGGGTAAATTCTAGATGACCTATACTCATTGTAAGTCTTGCCACAGGACTTTCCCCACGCTTAACAATCAGCTGGCCATAGAAATCTTGTTCTTCAATAAAACTGTAACTATCCTCCACTAAAAGAGTAAGTTTTCCTGTTGGATCTAATACGTGCGCCAATCTTCCAAAGGCCTCTGTAAGCGCCTCATCTGTTTGCGAATCAAAAATCGACTTTGGTAAAATGTCATCTCCAAGTTCTAATAAGTACTTGAAGACATTCAGCATATTTAAAAAACCAGATTTAACTTCGTACAGCGGCGCTTCTTTTGGTTTCCAATAACGAATATTATGTTCTCCCCTATCATAGAGAATTTGTCCCCATGCATCTCTGGCACTTTGCAATAGAGCCTGCTCAAATCCCGGGAAACCATTAAAAAATCCTGTTGCCGGAGAGTCTGCCAATCCAGAAAAATCAAAGAAAATTTCTCCTGTTGGAGTGATTTTCCTTCGAAAAAGCATTAAGAGGTTCCGAAAAGAAGTTTCAACACAGTCTGCACAACTATTATTTTGGAATTTCGTTGTACCAAGTGAAATAGGGAAAAAATTGCTCATAATTCTTTCGTACCAAACAGCCGTTGGCATCTCACTTGTACCTAACTCAAAGAATGACTCAGGATTAGCGGTTAGCTCTTTGTTTAATGTGCTTCCTGTCTCAAAGGCGCTTCCTTGTTCCAATTTAAGTTCCGAAAATTGGGAACAACCTGTGAGGCCCAGATAGAACTCAGCAACATCTTCCACTCCCTTTGCTTTTTCCCAGAAAAATACGGTCAACAACTTTTGAATAAGATGTTCGTTTTGATCGACAGAATGAAGAGCCTGATCATGAATAGCATCAATCAATCGTACTAAAAATCGCCTCTTTCGCAAAATTTTTAAAGCGCGATGACCTTTGTTTCCTTCGTATCTGTCAGGGAGATAATCCTCTAAATCACCCTCATTCAACTTTAGAGTCGTGTATCGCACTTCTAATGACACTTTCAAACCTGTGGTTAAAGGAAATTTGGAGCCAAATATTTGAGAAATGTCTTCTCTGTCCTCCAAAGGAATATCCTCAAGACTAACTGTTTTCAGAATTTGGTCAAAAGATACTGCCAGTTCATGAAGCACTTCATAACGTTCGAAATCTTCATTTGATATGGATTGGAGTGTGACTTCTGCCGCTTTCGAGTTGCACTTTAATATGTCACCAATGCTTGATATGGACTTCTCCCTCCATTCATAATAGCCATTTACTAAGATGTGAGCCGAATAAGAACTTAACTTTTCAACCTCTCTAACTAATTGACCAATTCTCAAAGGAGACAGTTCTGCGACGGGATCAATTGCGCAGTTATTTACTCTGATTAAAAATTCTTCCTCACTAGGGAATAGGGTTTGTAATAGGCTTGCAAAAGCACTTTGTGGGAAGGGACAACCCTCTACACTTACGGTATGGCGATGTGGATAATACCCATTGAATAATTCGCCTATAAACATAATAGCTTTTAGCGAAAGTACGTGTTGCTTTATGGCAAGTCGTTGTGAAGGAAGCAGGTGATCTGGCAGCACTTCCTTTGTGTGTACAGATACAATCGATTGTACTTTTTCATCAGCATCTCTGTATAATAGTGAATCCGTTAGCGCATGTGCCACGGAAATTTTGCATAACATTAAAACCAGAATAAAAAACGTAAATTTCTTCATAGACATTTGAATCCAAACCTAAAAATACAATAAAAGTGTATGAAATATTTATGAATAGGTTTAAACCATCGAACTCGGCCACGTCAATATGATATTGTTACGTATTATCATCAGTGATTATGTATGCCCTATAAAGTCCAAAGATGGAAAGAATCACACAATTCTTTTTCTTTCCAGGTGCCTTTAATATCAACTAACAATCCACCTTCCCTTAAAAGACCATTGATAGTCTCAGATGGGAGATTACAATATTGATCATGGGGCACGGCAAGCAGCACGCAATCATAAGCATCGGAACTCTGTGATGAATGTGTTTGCCCAACCGCTTGTGCGGACTTACGTGACATCAAAGTTTCAGAAATCAATTCAATCCCATAATGCTCTTTGGCTTCTGCGGAAGCTGCATAGGCATCATGCACATCTGTTTTATGTCCAAATGACTCGAGTGTCTTGATAATGTCTATAACGCGCGTATTGCGCAAATCGGGAACGTTTTCTTTAAAGGTGAGGCCGAGGACTAAAATGCGACCACTCTTTCCATAGCTCAAAATGGATTTGAGTTTTTCATGCACTCTCTCGGCAATAAAGTGTCCCATGGAGTCATTAATACGGCGCCCCGATAGAATTACTTCCGGATTGTGTCCCAAGCCTTTAGCACTTTCGGCCAAATAGTACGGATCAACCCCTATGCAATGGCCCCCAACCAGCCCCGGCGTGAAGGGGAGAAAATTCCACTTAGTTTGGGCAGCAGCCAACACATCATGGATAGAGATATCCATTTTGTTGAAAATCATGGTAACTTCGTTGATGAAAGCGATATTAATATCCCGTTGGGCATTCTCAATCACTTTGGCTGCCTCAGCTGTACGAATATCTGCGGCACAAAAAACGTTTCCATTGTTCACTTTGCCGTACATATCTGCCAACAGCTTTGTCACCGCCGGTGTTTGTCCAGAGACGACTTTGGTCAGAGTATAGATATTATGATCCTTATCTCCGGGATTCATGCGCTCTGGAGAATATCCTAAATAAAAGTCCTCACCTGCCTTAAGTCCCGTTTCTTTTTCCAATATTGGGGCACAAAAATCTTCCGTAACCCCGGGATAGACAGTGCTTTCATAAACGACGATATTTCCCTTTTGCAGAACTTTGGAAATACTTTTAGAAGCGCGTTCGAGGGGCGTCAAATCCGGTTTATTCTGATCGGTCACAGGCGTCGGAACGGTGATAATAAATATATCTGAGCCTCTTAAGGCCTCCAGATCATCGGTCAGGGTTATGGTAGAATCCTGCAGGCCCTTTTTGGAGACCTCGTCAGTACGATCGATCCCTCGATTTAGCTCATCTATTCGGGCAGCATCAATATCAAAGCCCGTGACATCAAAATACTTGGCAAGAGCCACGGCCAATGGCAATCCGACATACCCAAGTCCAACAACAGCAATCTTATGACTCATAGTTCATCCCACATTCTAAACAAGAATTCCAAGAACTGGTATTGTGTAGCATATTGCCATTTCAAAAGGGAATAAAATATTTATGGGATGAGAAGGTTCCTGAGCGATGGATCCCGCGCTCATCCGTCTTCGCTTCCGTCTTCGCTACGCTATGACGGACAGGCCGCTATGACGTGATTTTGAACCTTCTCTGATTTCTGGAAGATGGATCCCGCGCTCATAAGGAATTCTAGGTCGCGCTTATCGCGCTCCAAGAATTCCTAATGGCCGGGAAGACGACTTTGGACATAATGGCCGAGAAAAAGGCTTGAGTCCTGATGGCTGAAGACGTTTTTGGTCCTGATTCTCAGAAGGCTTTGGTCGGATATCTCAGAGGGCTTGAATAATCAGAGTGTCCGTCATCTCGGAACCTAGGTACTCTTGACGAACCGGCGTCTTGAGCCGGTGAGGCCTAGAGTGACTTGGTATCGCGAGATCCAGGAAAAAGCGTGCCACAGACAAGGTGTAAGACTGGATCCCGCGCTCATAAGGAATTCTAGGGACGCGCCTACGGCTTGCCCATAATTCCTAATGGCCGGGAAGACGACCTGGGGCCGGGAAGACGAATACTCTGAAAAAAACCTAACGTTTGGAGAACTGGAAGCTACGACGTGCTTTGCGACGACCGTATTTCTTACGCTCAACCACACGACTGTCACGCGTTAAGAATCCGCCCGTTTTCAATGATGGCCTAAGCTCTGGCTCAAAGCAAACGAGTGCCTTACTGATACCATGGCGTACAGCTCCGGCTTGTCCCGAAAGCCCACCACCTTTAACGGTGCACATAACGTCAAAATGACCCTTGCGATTTACGATATCAAAAGGTTGCCCAATGAGCATTCGCAAAACAGGACGCGCAAAATAAACTCTGCTATCTTTCCCGTTTACTGTAACTTTACCTTTTCCAGGCTTAATCCATACCCTGGCAATGGCATTTTTTCTCTTTCCGGTCGCGTAAGAACGCCCCAAAGAATCCTTTTTGGGCTCAACAGGCTTTGACTCCGCAGATTTTTTTTCTGTCGTCTTCTGCTCTGGAGCTGCGATTCCTTCGGTTACCTTTTTCAATCCAGCAAGATCTGTCTTTTCTGCAGCCATCTATGCGCTCCTCTTGTTCTTTGGATTCATCTTTGCAATGTCTAATACTGTAGGCTTTTGAGCCTCATGGGGATGCTTTTCTCCAGCATATACGTATAGATTCTTCATCTGCTGCCGTCCAAGAGGACCCCTCGGAATCATTCTTTGAACAGCTTTTTGAATCACACGTTCAGGAAACTTACCCTCGAGAATCTCACCAGCAGTTTTCTGCTTAATTCCGCCAGGAAATCCTGTATGACGATAGTAGATTTTATCAGAAAGCTTTTTACCGGTGAGCCCCACCTTTTCAGCATTGATTATAATCACGTAATCCCCACAATCCATATGAGGCGTATACTCAGGCTTTGTTTTTCCACGAAGCATATTGGCAACCAACGACGCCATTCGCCCCAAAATAATTTCTCTCGCATCAATAATGTACCACTTCTTATCGATCTCAGAAGCTTTCATCGAATAGGTTTTCATGAAGCACCTACTATCCTTATGTTTCATCCAATGAGTATGCTTCTACTGAACAGTAAGACTGGTGTCAATAAAAATCGCTCCCTTCCATATTTTATGCCAGTCCCAAGAGAGGTATCATAATACCTCCGCCTCTTAAGGGCCCGATATTGCCCCTTTCTCACAGGAAAAAAAATCGCTCCCCAATTAAATTTCCCTTTTGATTAGAGGGCACAACTATCGTATAGTCAAAGGTGAATTGGAGGCGAAACTTCCTGTATAAAAGGTATAAAAAATGTTTAAAAAATTTCATCTTCTCAGGAAATTAAAGAAGAGCGAATTTTTGCAACTTGTTTTACCCACAGTTTCCCCACTTGTTAGCCTCGGTGCCATCAGTATTGGAACCGGTTTTTTAATGACACTGCTAACGGTGCGCATGGAAATGATGGGAGCTTCCACGTTCGAGATAGCCCTTCTTTCTACTACCTACTATGGCGGATTTGTTCTAGGCTCATTTAGATCTGAACCCTTTTTGGTGCGTGTCGGACATATCAGAGCCTACGCTGTTTTTGGGGCAATTACAGCTATCGTGGCTATGCTTCATGGTCTCTTTCTGAATCCATGGTCCTGGATCGTGCTTAGATTCATCGGAGGTTATTGCCTAGCAGGCCTCTATATTGTGATAGAAAGCTGGTTGCTGATAAAAAGCGCTCCTAGCACACGAGGACGAATTCTGTCTTTTTACATGATCAGCCTTTATGCCTCCCAGTCCTTGGGACAACTGTTCCTGAGACTCAGCGACATGGAAACTCTTATGCCATTTTGCATTATTACTATTTTTTGCTCTCTCTCGATTATTCCTCTGTCCATGACAAAGGTGAAGTCTCCTATTTTCGAAAAAACCTCTCTTCTAACCATTGGGACCATGTTCAAAATCTCACCTTCTAGCGTTCTAGGAAGTTTAGTATCGGGCATGATCCTGGGCTCCCTATACGGCCTTTTCCCATCATTCCTTCACGATGTGGGATCCAATGTGGATCAAATTGCCATTTTAATGAGTATCGTCATTTTTGGCGGTATGCTCCTTCAGTACCCCATCGGTCTTATGTCTGATCTCTTTGAGAAACGAAGTGTCATGACAGTTATCTGCATTTTATTAAGCCTTTCATGTATTTTGATTATGGCCTCTGCCTACACACATCAACTATTTTTCACCTTTTCCACATTTCTATTTGGAGGATTCGCTTTTGTGCTATACCCACTCAGCATTACCTTTGCCTGTGACACAGTAAAGCCTGATGACATCGTTGCTACGACCGGAACCCTATTTTTGGCCTATGGTATCGGAGCAACCGTTGGTCCTTTCCTCTATGGCGTCGGGGCAAGGCTTGCTCCTTACTTCCCAGAGGCCTTAGTGAGATTCATGTCCCCCATTGGACTATTCGTATACATTGGGCTTCTTTCCGCAGCCTTGGGCATCTTCATTTTTTGGAGACGAGCTATGTTACCCGCTGTCTCAGCAGATGACCAAGCAAACTTCGTCGCCATGCCACGCTCTACACCCGTCGTCAGTGAATTCGATCCTCGCATCGAAGAAGGCCTTGAGAAAGAATAGGCATTGAGGCCCGAGACTCTCTACAAAACCACGAACTTCCCAATTGTTTTTCCCCCTATATTGAGTCACAATAAGCCTAGGGAGTTACTGTTTTCAAAACGTGGGAGATGGCAACGATGCAAAAAGAAATAGGCTTCATTGGAATCGGGCATATGGGTTTTCCTATGGCCAAAAACCTCCTGAACAGTGGCTATAAGGTCCATGTCTTCGACCTAGCTGAGAGCGCCCTTGATGCCATTGAAAAAGAAGGCGCCGTTAAAGCATCTTCTGTAGCTGAAGTCGCCGAAAAATGCACCACTATCCTGAGTATTCTTCCTGAAGGCCCCCATGTTCGAAGCGTCTACTTAGGAGACGAAGGTTTAATCGCCCATGCCAAGCCCCATAGTTTTTTCATGGAATGCTCTACCATTGGCGTAGAGACTTCTAAACTTGTCCACATCAAAACAAAATCCGCTGGCCATCGCATGGTGGATGCCCCTGTCTCTGGTGGCGTTGGTGGCGCAAAAGCAGGCACTTTGACCTTTATGGTCGGCGGCTCTGACAAAGACTTTCAAGAAGCCTTTCCTATCTTTGATATTCTGGGCAAAAATATCATCCACACGGGGGGAGATGGCATGGGTCAGGTGGCCAAAACCTGCAATAATCTATTGCTGGGTATTTCCATGATTGGAACGTGCGAGGCCTTTGCCTTGGGGAAAAAACTCGGCATCGATCCTCAACGCCTCTTCGAAGTTATTTCCCAGTCTTCGGGCCAATGCTGGTCTGTCACCAGTTATTGCCCCGAACCAGGACTCGTCGAAGCCGCCCCCTCTAATCGTGATTATGAGCCAGGATTTACGGCTGCCATGATGCTGAAAGACCTAAAATTAGCCGAGGCCGCAGCCTCCCTTGCAAAAGCCAATATCCCCATAGGCGATAAGGCCATCGAACTTTACGAGAAGTTCTGCAAAGACGGTTTCGACGGCAAAGATTTCTCAGGAATAATTGAAGAGTTGTAGTGAAAAGGGTTGATTCCCATTTTTAAACCACCAAAGTGCAATCTTTCACAAATTATCCCTTTAAAAACAACCAACTAAAATTTATTTTAAAAAATTAACTAAATTTTAACCTTTTTATTCACATAATTAATATAAAGGGAGTTAAATTTTTTAGGTCTGGGAGACGTGGAACATGAAAAGTATTTATTTTGAATCAATTGTGTTGATTGAAAAATTGCACAGGCTATTTTTAGAAGTTGTCCGAGCAGAACTGGAACGCTCAAAGATTTATGACATCAATAATGTTCAATCACTCATTCTTTATAACATTGGCGAGAATCAGCTCACAGTGGGAGATTTGACGTCCAGAGGGCTTTATATGGGTTCTAATGTGACTTACAACTTAAAAAAACTTGTTGAAAATGGATACCTTCATCAAGAGAAATCTTCCCACGATCGACGGTCAAGCCAAGTACGAGTGACAGAGAAAGGACGCGCCCTTTGCAAAAAAATTGCTGCCGTCCTCGACAAACAGGCCAAGCAACTCAAGAAAGCAGGAACGACAACAGAAAACCTCCAAGACGCAACCGATTATCTAAAGATGCTCGAAAACTTTTGGGCCTCTGAAACACGAACACCCTTGTTCTAAGACGAATACACTAGTCTTCTTGTTGCCAAATAAGTCCTGGCAGGACAAAGGTTGGATCAAGACCCTCTTTCTTACAAAGCCCCCGCAAAAGCGACTCCTTTGGCAAATGTCCATATGATACTTCTAGCTCTTTACAATGAATTCCGCCGGGAACAAAGGCACTGGAAATTCCTACTCCCTGTGCCCCTTGGATGTCAGTATGAAAAGAATCCCCAATGGCCAAAAAACTTTCCCTTGGAATACCATCAAATTTATCAAAAATGGCTCTATAAACCGAAGGGTGCGGTTTGCCATGATAGAAAACTGTTCCGCCTCTCTCTTCGTACAGACTTGCTAAAGCTCCCGCACAAAACATCGGCTTGCCCTGAATATGGACAATGTAATCTGGATTGACACAAATCATGGGAGGGCTATTAGTAGCTGCTT
>Ga0066610_10001540_pt1 | contig 13870 bp, 8 predicted proteins | sample SaaInlV_DNA_165m_FD_60375 | JGI IMG/M metagenome (GOLD analysis project Ga0066610, IMG submission 60375) | Marine microbial communities from expanding oxygen minimum zones in the Saanich Inlet - SI075_LV_DNA_165m | ecosystem: Environmental > Aquatic > Marine > Unclassified | place: British... | reverse complement strand
TGTAGTTAGTAATTTCTTGGTAAATTACGGTGATTGGTTCGGTGGTAAGGATGTTAAAAATGTTCGTAATTGCGAGCATGGCTTCGCAGCACATACTTTTAAACAAGAAAAAAGCGATGGTTTTAATACTGCAGAATCTAGTGTAGAAAATGCCAAAAATGGGGCGGAAATCCAAAAGAATCCATAATAACAACCAGTTAAAAAGGGAAATAACCACATGAAGCAAAAACCAGCAATTAATACAGACATACCGGAATCTTTAGAGCCACCTAAATACTCTTTTAAAAAGTACTCTAATAGCCCTATTGGTTATTTCCTTACTGCTGCCCCTATTTTATGTGGATTAGCATTAGCTGGATCTATAATACCATTTTTTATAACCACATCTATTCCATGGTTAATGTGGTTATCGAGCCTTACTGTATTAATACCTTTAGTTGCAGTGTCAGCTGTTGTATGGGCGGCTATTTATGCCACTGAAATAAAAAACATCACCGCAGGCATGTACTGGGATGATAAAATAACAACGCATCAATTTCATGATCTATACAAAGCTATTGCTAGTTATAAAGGCCACTTTAAGGATGCTACAAATGACCAAGTAGCAAAACTTGTAGTAAAAAGCTTTATGGTAAAAAGTTTTGAGTTAGGTGATATAAAGGCAAAGAGTGAAAATTTAACTCAATACCTAAACAATCTTGATGAAACACAAGATGTTCTTAATGATATAAAGCAGATTGCAGATCTTATATCAAAGGAAGATGGTGCACAACTCTCAGATGATGCACAACTCCAAGGTGATATTAAAAATGAATATAACAAGCTAAAGCTGAATGACAAGTATCCCATTCAGGTAACAAAAAATGTTTTTGATATTATTGGCTGGATTAATGCTATTTTAGTCAACTCAGTTGGGGTTGCAATCTCTGGTCTTAATGTCGCTGCCTTTGCCTGTGACTTACTATTTAAGATAGGCATTATTGCTTCACCAATTATACCACTTGCAATTGCTGTAACTACAACTGTTGCTTGCTTTATAGCTGGAGCAACAGCTGCAGCTGTTTTAACAAGGCTGAAAACTAGGGATGTTGGTGAAAACTTGGCATATTCTTTTTGGGGCTGGTATGAAAGCAGCATCAATATTGGTATTTTCTCAACTAAACATTTTGATATTTTTTCAACTAAAAACCTTGTTGTCTTCGTAGCAATGTTAATATCTCTGGCTGTAGGCATTGGCTTTGCTGGCTTTAACTACTATACAGGATTTTATTTTGGCTCTATGCTAGTTGAAATTTTATCTGGCAACATGACTAACTTAATAGACCCTAAATATATTCTAGATACCCGCAATACTAATACATTATTAGGCCTTAGTTTTGCATTAGTTGGCTTTGCATTAACTATAATTTCAACAAGCTCATTTCTTTATGGCGATGTGTATAAATTTATAAATCATGATAAAAAAAATCAGGAGTCATTTCCAGAAACACTGTTAAAATTGGCAAAACATTTTGGCGCAATTTTGTTGTTTACAATCAACATGGCCACCATTTTTGTAATACTTTTTATTAACCTAGCTTTACTGCCTATGCCTCTTATAACAGTTATTGCTTTAGCCACAATAACTACTATCGGATTATTTATAAACGACACAGGGATTTTATCAGCAAAAAATTTCAAGGAATACAGCCGGGAAACTATAAAATTAGTGACAATAGCAGTTATGGCCTTTGCAACAGCAGCTATGGGAGCTATAGGAACTTCTAAAGTAGGCTCATTCTGGTATACCTTTTTACCAGCTGCATTAGCTACTACAAGCATGCTGAATATATACGGTGGTATTGTTTTTGGAGCTGCTATTATTGCATTTCCAGCCGTGTTTTCAGGAGCATTTAAAAACATAGAAAAGTCTTTTAATGGAAGCGGCGACTCCAAAGACGCAATGAGCTTTTCAAAACGACTGAAATGTACTGATGTTGGAATACAAAACATAATTAATGAAGAAATATCTCTAACACCACAAAAAACATGATTAATAAAGTTTCCTAGTTCATTAAAAACTTGTCTTAAAACACTTCATTTAAGATCACCTATAAGCTATAACAGCAACAATTACTATTATCTGCTATAATAAGTAAACATTATAGTCATATGGTGATTTATGCATTCTAGAGAAAAACAAAAAGAACATTCAACTGAAGCAGCCATAGCTGCTAGTCTTGTTAATGATATTATAACAGAAATCAGTCATCGCCAGATTATAGATAATGAAAATGAAAAAAAATACACCCTAATTGAAGAAGAAGTCTTAAAAGAAATATCAGACCATACAATACCTGAAGACTTGCAGAGAGAAATTACAAGAAAACCAATAAAGCTGGCATTGTTTAGTGTAAGAGTTATAAATGCTATCGCTAATTCATTTATGGGAGTGCCAGCAGCAGCTATAATAATATCTGTTGATCAACTATTAACTGGTACAGCCATACTCACAATGACTACGCCAGATAAAATATTTATACTAGCTTTAGCTATCGGCATACTTATTACTTTTCTTATCTTAGCTTATAAAACAGAAGCAAAATCAAGTTCGCATAAGGAAATTTCAGAGTCTGTAGAAATGCTCTTGGAATTATCCACTATTATTTCTATTTCAGATGATCTGTATACACATGAAAAGCAAGAAGCAAAGTTAGAGAAGATAATAATACAAATAAGAGAAGGGAAATTAACAGATTACAGAATATTAACATACTTCGATGAAAATAGCAGCTATCAAAAAGTTGTTAATGCTGAAATAAGATTTAATGTTAATGTTAAGAGCCCTGAAGAATATAAAGAACTATATAGAGCAATGCATAAATTAAGAACAATGATAGCTACAGGGAAAGATGACAGTGATATTGATAATTATATTAATACAATTATTGATAAACACAGAAAAAAATATTTATACTCATATTTCCAAACATATAAAGATGCAAAAGATGACCATAAAAAAAGAAAAGAATGGTGCTTGTTAAATAAAAAACTAGAAATAAATGAAGAAAAATATGTGGTGGGCACAAAATACCAAAAGCGCCTAGGTTCAATAGGAAGCTACATTGGCAATGTAAACGCAGTAGTAAACGGCATTTTAACATGCACATTTGGCATTGGAGGTTTAACTGCATTTTTAATAATATTTTTCCCGGGCATTCAAATACCAGTTATAGCTGCAGCTTGCGTAGCTGTTCTCCTATTTGCTGCTGGAACTGTACACTCAGCAACAATTACCAAAGAATTTATGGAACATAGCTTTAAAAGTTTCGGTAAAATAATAGACAAGGAAACTACTTTAAAACCACATAAATCTTATTATGAATGGTTTAGTTTTATATTAGGAAAAGCCTCTGAAAACAAGAAGAATCTAATATTAAGCCTACTCGCTACCATTGCAATTACAGCTTTAGCAGCCATATCTGTAGTTATATTCGCAGCCTCAGCGGCATTGCCATTTACATTGCCTGCAGCTATGGTTTTAACAATTGTAATAATAGTTGCCGCTTTAACATTTATTGCTGCATTTTCATCATATAGCAGCACCTTTCTCCAAGAGGCAAAAGAAAAGGAAACAAAAGAATTGATGAAAGATGTTTTTTTCACAGAAGAAGATAAGGCTAAATATGAAAATGCAAAAACAACCAAAGATAAACATGCTAGAATAGCTGCTGCAGTTTTTGTAATTTGCTTAGGAATTACTATTTTTGCATTACCACTAGGATTATTAACACCAATAATGATAAGTGCAGCTATTGCTTTTAGTGTATTTCTCCTATGCGCCGTATTTAACAATAAAGATATAATAAATGCAAACAATCCACACGAATCATCCATAAAAAGCATAATCAATTATAGGCTTAGGCTGGCTGTGGCTACAGTATTAGGCGCTTCTTTTGCAATAACAGCAGGCCCAGCTATAGCTCAATTAATTATAGCCGCCTTAGCAGTCTCATCCCCTGTTTTTGGCATAGTAATCGCAATTATTTTAGGAGGATTAGTAGCATGCTCTCTATACTACTTAATACCTTTAGTATATTGGGACATATCCCTAAAACCTGCATATACATTTGTTCTGCCCAAGAAACAAGATGGGGTTACACCAAATACAAATCAAACACATGTTAAAATCGGCTCTGCACAGGTAATGACAGCAAATACAACAACTGCAAGTGTAATACAAGATGGAAATGACCCTGTAAAAAAAACAGATGTAAATCCAGGTGTGAGTCTGAAATTAAAGCAAGGTAAGTAAACAAAAACAATAAAATCAACTTAAAAATAAAAAAATCTTTAATCATTTAATATTTCCTTAATATTTAATAAGTACAATAAATATATAAGTATTTAAATATGAGGTTATATTATGACAAATATAATTCAAGGTGCCATAAAAGATCGAGAAATACCAATCGCCGATTTAAATGCAGCTATAAAAAAGGACATTGAAACTAGTAAAAAAACAAAATCTTTTTGGTATATATCAATTATTATTGCAGTTGCAAATGGTTTTACAACTGGCCTGCTGGGTTTTCCTGATATAGGTGCCATAGCTAGTGTAGATGGTATCAGCCACAATATATATGCTTTTAAAATTAGCGAAAGAATTTTCATGATGGTTTCAACATCTTTAATTATGCTGCCTTTCTTTCAGCAGTTATTTCAACCTCTAGTCTATGATAAGGTAAATCTAGGTATAGATGAACGTAATAAAGAAATACGTGATAATAGCGCCCTGAACGCAAAAATAGAAAAAAGCAAAAAAAATGGCGCCCTATTCTATGTTAAATTAATTGGCTATATAATATCCAGTGCGGCTCTATCTATTACAATATTCGCAACTATAAATTATGGATTAGCTCTATTACCATTTATGTTATTTGCACTAGCGACTACATTAACCCTATGGGTGCTAGCGACTAACATAACTACTAATCGAGTAAAACTACAAGCTGGAAAAGATGCGCTTGAAGAGAAGGCTAAAGAAACAAGTAATGAAAGTAATAGCATAATTAAAAATAAAACTATTCATGGCTTTATAATAAGAACTAAAGCTATAGATAGCTTTAAAAGCAGAACTAAAACTAAAGCTCTGATTAGGAGCGCTATCTCTGAGCTAACTAAAATAAAACATCAAAGCCCTAGCCAAGAGCAAGTGAACGATGCATTATTTAGCATAATATACCAAGCGCAATTACAACGCCTAAGAAAAGCTATAAAACTAGGTAACGGCGATATTGAAAAGATGACAATCACACATATGTGTAGCTATATAAAAGGAGATATATCTCCAATAAGCAATCTTTACAAACAGCTACAAACAATTGACGCTCTTGTTGAGGACTCTCCATTATATAAATTTGAACTAGAAATGGAAAAGGAAAGCCAAGATATACAGAAGCAAGTACTAAAAGATGTTGCCCTGTTCAGACGCTATATAATAGCTACAGGTAGTCTTATTGGTGATACAAACGATGATAAAATTGAAGAAGATAGACTTCTAAATGGGTTTTTAAGTGGTTTTGATGAAATAGAAAGTGAGAGATTAAAAGATAACGGTGGAAAAAGTCTTCATGCTATAAAAGCTGAAATAGCAGAAGAAAGAAGACTATATAAAGATAATCTTGATAGAGAGTTTTCGATACAACTCATGCAAAAGAGATTAAATAATAGAATTGATGCTGAAGTCTATAACCACTTAGATAAAGTAAATAACTCAAGTAATTTTTTTGCAAATACAGGTAATGTTCTTGGCTGCCTAAATGCCTTGGTTAATGCAGCAATTACTGCAGCTGTAAGTAGCAAAATAGTACTGAGTATACTCCCTATAATCTTTGGGATAAGCGTTACTAACCCTATTGCAATAGCTGCTATAGTAGGAGCTACATGTATAGCAGGATTTGCTTCTTCATATAATATGACAAGACCATCTATAATACGTGTATTTGCAAAAGCAGATAGAAGCCAAGCAACAAACAAAATATTAGGGCCTGATAAAAATCAAAAAACAGAATATTTCTTAAATATTGCAGTTGCAATTGGGGCTTTAGGACTTGGAGTATTATCAGGCATGCAAGTATACTCTATACTACTTGTGTACTTACCTCCATTTGCTCTAGCTGCAGCATTAGTTGTAGGCATAACTTCATTTATCGCAGTTTATTCCCTGCTTAGTGACTATAGCCGCGCTACTTTAGAAAAGTTTCAGAAGAAAGCAGCATTTTTACAAGAATATTTTCCAGAAGAAAAGGAAAAGTCCTCTGCAATGGATGCAATATATAGAAATGAGTTTATGCTAAGCTTAGTGCTTGGAATAGCTACAGCTATGATTGTGTGGCCATTAATTCATCAAATAGTTACAGCTATAGTTATAGGCACTTGTGTCATGCTATTTTCAGGAGTGTTACTAGGCAAAACATCTGAAGATCAATATAATAAACCAGACGTAAGCAGATTAAATCTAATATACCAATCTGGCCTAACTGTTACATTATTGCACTCTGTCTGTCTACTTATTTCAGTTGCGTTAGGAATATACTCTATTCCGATGCTAAGCGGAACATCCATCGGATCGATACTAGCGGTAGCCATTGGGAGCACTGTAGCCGTCTTATATTTCCCTTCTGTATGGAATACAGCTACTTCGCCAGATATAAACTTTAAAACCTCTATAATTGATGTTAAAGAAGCAATAAATAATCGAAGTGATGATAATAACTCTACCTTAGAAAAAAACCATATGCTAGTTGTAGGGGCATCCTCACTTATACTATTTACAGCAGTTTGCTATATTACAATATTCATGTTGCCAGGAATACTCGGATACTATGCTGCAGCATTGGTCGCAACATTTGTAACATATAAATTTATCGATAGCTATAACAATAGCATTAACCAATTGTCTAAAAAAGTACCAGAACTTAATTCACATATTAAAGGTGATAGTAATCATCCTGTAATTATTAATCAAGCAACTAATCTTTCTCGTCCTAATAGCAGTGAATTCAAAGAAGGACCAGATCCTACAGGTGGCAATGTTACTCCTCCGAGGAAAGAAAATAAAGGTCGAAATGACAGCCCAACAAGTGTTACGCAAACGCTTGACTAAAGCCCCGATACGAAAACAAATAGTATTTTTATTTATGCATAAAAACAGGTGTGACCAGTCTATTTCCACCAGAAAGTGCTGCATCTTGATCTTTATCAGTATGCTCTCTGGGAATTGTTTTTTTAATTGTATCTATATCTTTTATCTTATTAGCCTCTATAGCATCTTCTATTGCTGAAATCTTATAATTGCAATTTGAAAAATGCTGTAGAATCTGGCCATATATTATACCAACTCCAATAGCACAACCTATGAATATACCAACACCACGAGCATAATAAAAATCTGAAACAACATTACCAAGCACCGCCATAAATGCAACTTTACCTAAAAATATGACGCCCATAGTTGCTGACAAAGTCATAAAGCCAACCCAAACGGCACTCCAATAACCACTCTTATGCCCCAAAAAAACATAACTAAGTGAAGTGGTTGTTAAACCAGTAAGTAAACATAGCGAAATGCTGTACGGATTTACAATACTAAAACTGCCAGATAAATAAAATTGGAAGCCCACAAAAAGTAAAAGACTAATAGCTATGTACTTTAATGATAGTAATAGGCGGTTATTAAATTCAGGTTTATCCTGACAAAAAATATTATCATCAAGTTTGGCTCTATCTATAATAGCAAATATTTTGTTCTGCCTTGTGATCCTTCCTGACAACTCATTATATTTTATAGATAGCAACAATATAGAAAGCCAGGCTGCACCTAAGAATATTAGTAGTTGATATGAAGACAAAAAAGCAATTGCGTGACTTTGGGTATAATATGTTAAAATAAACTGGCGGGAGAATCCAAACATCCAACTAATATCAAATAAATATTCAGTGGCTAAATAGAATTTCAATGAAAGACTAGACGTGGCTTCATTATCTGAATTAATCTTTAAGTCATCATCTAGATTCAGCCTGCTTAAAAGATATTCAGACTTATCATCATTCTCATTGCCTACAATAAAATATATAATTACAACAGTTAGACCAATACCAAACACCAAAAGCACCGCTGGTGAAAAGGAACTAATCCCCATGATCTCTAGTAAAGCACTTAGCAAATAAATAAAAACAAATCGTATATAGAAAAACACATAGTTCATGTAAGTTATAAACTTAGACCAACTTGATACTGTTTTATTGACACTTTCAGAACTATTATTGGAATTATTACTTTGCAAAATAACTTCCTATCATAATGATATTAAATAGCTTATATATTATATAAGAGAAAAACTTATAGCTATTTTAACATTGGTAGTTAATTAAGCTATAAGTTTTTTAGCCTCATCACAGTTACTTATTGTGATGATGACTCTTCGTCTTTATTCTGCTCATTAAGTAGTTCTTTCTTACTTACTCTAATGCGGCCCTGACGATCTATCTCTACAACCTTAACCTTAACCATTTCACCTTCTTTAAGTGCATCATGAATATCATAAACGCGCTCATTACTTATTTGTGAAATATGTAAGAAACCATCTTTACCAGGTATTAATGAAACAAAAGCACCGAAGTCCATTATTTTAATAATCTTGCCTTCAAAAATATTGCCAACCTCAACATCAGCAACCAAATTTAAGATGTGCTCCTTTGCAAGATTTGCAGATTCTGACTCTACTGAACTTACCTTAATTATGCCAGTGTCATCAATGTCAATTGTAACTCCAAATTTTTCAGTAATTTCTTTTATAGTAGAACCACCACGACCAATAACTTCACGAATCTTAGCTGGATTTATTTTAAAAGTTAAAAAGCTTGGTGCATACTTCGACACTGTCTCTCTTGGCTTGGAAAGAACTTCATTCATACAGCCAAGAATATGCTCACGGCCTTCTTTAGCTTGTGCTAAAGCTTTTTGCATAATGTCTTTATCAATACCTTCAATCTTAATATCCATTTGCAAGGCTGTTATACCAGCTGCAGTACCTGCAACTTTAAAATCCATATCGCCAAGATGATCTTCATCACCAAGGATATCAGTTAAAACTGCGTGCTTATCACCTTCTTTTATTAGACCCATGGCAATACCAGCTACTGGGGCTTTCAGTGGTACACCAGCATCCATCATTGCAAGACTAGTTCCACAAACTGTAGCCATAGAACTAGAACCATTAGATTCAGTTATCTCTGAAACAGCTCTAAGAACGTATGGGAATTCTTCTTCTGTTGGCAGTACCGGACAAATAGCTCTTTTAGCTAAACGGCCATGGCCAATTTCTCTACGTTTAGGAGATCCCATAAAACCAACCTCACCGACAGAATAAGGAGGGAAATTGTAGTGCAACATAAAGTTTTCTTTTACAACTGACGCACCGACTTCTATTTCTTGAGCATCTCTTCCACTTCCTAGTGTTGTAGCGACTAAAGCCTGTGTTTCACCACGAGTAAATAATACTGAGCCATGTGTTCTTGGCAAATATGATACGTCAATGTTAATTGGTCTTACTGTAGTTAAATTTCTACCATCTATTCGAGATTCACCAGCTAAAATAGTTCCTCTAACTGTATTCTTCTCAAAAGAAGACATAACTGCATTTATATCCTTGTTAACTAATACATTATCTTCTACATGAAACTTTTCGCGCATAGCTGATTTTGTTTCAGCAAGTTTAGCAGTACGCTCAACCTTATCAGTACATTTATATGCAGCTTTTACATCTTCTTGAATGAAATCTATAATTTGTTTTTCTAAAGCTTCATCAATATGCTTATCATTAGCTATCTCAATTTTTGCTTTGCCATGCTCTTTAGCAAACTCTTCTATCGCTGTAATTGTTTCCTGCATTGCATTATGACCAAAAAATACAGCTTCTAACATTAAATCTTCAGATAATTGATGAGCCTCAGATTCCACCATTAATACTGCTTTTTTAGTTCCAGAAACAAACAAGTCTAATTTGGACTCACCAGCTTTTGGCTCATTAGCTAACAGAACACACTTACCATCTACAACACCAACACGAGCTGCACCAACAGGACCATTAAACGGCAATCCTGATAAAGTCGCTGCTGCAGAAGCTCCTATCAAAGCAGGAACATCAGGAGCAATGTTAGGATCACTAGATATCAAAGTAGCAACAATCTGAATTTCATTAGTAACTTCTTTAGCAAATAGAGGTCTAAGTGGCCTATCAATAAGTCTTGAAATCAATGTGTCTCTTTCAGTAGGACGGCCTTCGCGGCGAAAGTAACCACCTGGTATTTTACCATAAGCATATGACTTTTCTTGGTACTGAACCGTTAAAGGTAAAAAGTTTTTTGTAGGGTCGCCTTCTTTGCTTGCTACTAGAGCTACTAAGACTACAGTTTCACCCATAGTAACCTTTACAGATGCTGTTGCCTGTCTTGCGATTTTATTTGTCTCTAATATAACTTCGTGTTCGCCATACTTAAAACTTTTTGTTGCTGCGATTAAATTGCTCACGCGCGCCTCCTGATGTTTGTGTATAAATGATATAAACTAGCGTCTTATGCCAAGAGCTGTAATGACTTTTTTGTACATATCAAAGTCTTTTGAACGTAAATAATCAAGTAGTTTTCTTCTTGAATTTACCATTTGCAATAACCCATAACGTGAGTGGTTATCTTTTTTATTTATTTTTAAATGTTCTGTTAGTCTAGCTATCTTTGCAGATAGAATACTAATTTGTACACCAGGGGAACCTGTATCGTTATCACCTGTTACTTTAAAATCTTTCATTATTTTTTGCTTATCTAATCCCACTTATAAACTCCAGTTCTCGATAAAAATTAATTCAATATAAAATGGTCAATCATCTATACTACATTGCAAATGATTAACTAACAAGTTTTTTATGATAAAAACATAAAAAATATTGTTTTTTTTCAATTGCGCGCGCACAACTTGTCCACTATAGACTGGCGCAGCCTCCGCACCTTTAAACAGCCTGATGTCGAAATATTAGCTAGCCCTATAAAGTCACCCTCCAAAAACAATGCAACCTCACCATTTACATCGTTATACGAGCCTACAGTAACTACCTTACCAAAACCTAAATCCCTAGCCTCAATATAACTCAAGTCAACTCTATTATATTTAGCAAATAACTTCTCTAATGGTAGATATGCGCCAGAACTTAATAATTTATTCTTTGTAAACGAATAATCTAGCTCCTCTAGCGTCAACATGTTTGATTCAAAAAAAGGCGCAACCCAGTCACGCTGCAAGTATGTCAAAGCAGCCCCTCCAACACCCAGTTTATTTCCAAGCATATCTAGTAACGTTCTAATATAAGTGCCTTTACTGCAATGAACTTCACAACGCAAATAAGGAGCTTGCCAAGAAATAATTTTAAACTTTTTAATTTCAACAGCCCTACTCTTTCTTTTCACATCCAAGCCTTGCCTAGCATACTCATACAAAGGTTTGCCATTGTGTTTCAATGCTGAATACATTGGTGGTATTTGCTCTATAAAACCAGACAAATTATTTGCTGCCAATTCTATATCTGAAAGATTAAGACTATTACACCCAGCCTCAGAAACAATATCTCCCTCCAAATCACCTGTAGTTGTAACTAGGCCTAACTTAGCTGTAACGGTATAGTGCTTATCTGCGTCTAATAAATGACTGCAAAACTTACGTGACTCGCCCAAACAAATAGGCAGCATGCCAACCGCCAATGGATCTAAAGTGCCACCGTGGCCTAACTTGCGTACAGACAAAATATTTCTTACATATGATAGAGTTTTAAATGAACTATAGAAATAAGGCTTATTTATTAAAATTATACCATTCATATGTGCAAGGTATTATTCGGCACAAACACTGGCATCTATTGAGTCTAAAATATTATTTACTCGTCTAGATTGAATATACTCCTTGTCCTCTATGAATGAAATAGAAGGAACATATTTCATATTTAAATTTTTTGCCAAGTATTTTCTCAGTATAACCAAATCCTGACGCAATTCTTTAGCTATCTGATCACGGCTAATACCATCCATTAAATCAGCGAACGACGTGTAGTAAATCCTTACGTTTTTCAAGTCCTTAGACACATCAGCTTTATTAATACTAACTGAGCTATACTTAGGAGAAAACTTGATACCATATAAAATATCAGTCATTTCTTTTTTTATCTGCTTTGCAACTCGATCACTTCTACTAACTTTTTCTATATACATATAATTCGCTCTAACTAAACTTCTACTTCTACTAATTCTTTTATATAAAACTCTAACTGGTCTTTTTCCTTTACATCACGATAATCTTTTATACTAATACCGCACTCAGTCCCGTGCTTAACTTCTGCCACATCATCTTTATAACGGCGCAAGGAGCTAATCTCACTATCAAAAATCACTACATTATCGCGCAGAATTCTAACCAATGACCCCCTTTTAACGCTTCCTTCTAGCACCATACAACCTGAAATAACGCCATATTTAGAAGAGCGGAAAACACTTCTAACCTCACATAATCCAAGAATTTTATCACGATACTGAGGAGCAGCCAAACCACGCATAGCAGACTTCACCTCTGCCAATAGATCATAAATTATACTATAGTAATATAACTTAACCCCTTCTTTATCAATAACATTTCGTGCCTGCGCATCAGCCCTAACATTAAAACCAACAACAATTGCATTTGAAGCCAATGCCAGATTAGCATCTGACTCACTAATAGCACCAACTCCCATACTAACGATAACAACTTTTACTTTTTCAGTACTTAGCTTTTTAAGAGACTCATTTATTGCCTCCATAGAACCATCAACATCTGCTTTTAGCACAATATTTAAAATAGCTTGTTCATCTGATTTAACATTATCAAATAGTGACTCTAACCCTGCCGGTCTATTTTTTGCTAGCTTAATATCTCTGTATTTACCCTTTCTGTACAAGGCAACTTCTCTAGCTTTCTTTTCATTAGGAACAACTATAACTCTCTCACCAGAACGCGGCAAACCTGACAAACCTAAAACTTCAACAGGCATAGATGGACCAGACTGCTTTATGTATTTACCACAATCATCTATTATTGCCCTAACACGACCAAACTCATGGCCAACTAAAATAATGTCGCCTTTTTGCAAGCTACCAGTTTGAACAAGCACTGTAATAACCGGACCTCTACCCTTATCAAGCTTCGACTCGATAATTATCCCTTGAGCTGGGCCTGTGGCAGCAGTTTTAAGCTCCATCATCTCTGATTGTAGCGCTATGTCATCGAGCAACTCATTAACGCCTTCACCTGTTTTTGCAGATATGTTCTTAAACAATACATCTCCACCCCATGACTCAGGAACAACTTCGTGCTTTGATAACTCAGTCATAACTCTATCTGGATCAGCTGCAGGCTTATCTATTTTATTAACAGCAACTACCAAAGGAACTCCAGCAGCCTTTGCATGAGCAATTGCTTCTAATGTCTGTGGCATAACACCATCATCAGCAGCAACAACTAGTATAACAATATCTGTAATCTTAGACCCCCGTGCACGCATTGCCGTAAAAGCCTCATGCCCAGGAGTATCTAAAAACGTAACTGCTCCATTATTAGTATCAACATGGTAAGCACCGATATGTTGAGTAATTCCACCAGCTTCCTTTGCAGTAACTCGACTACTTCTTATATAGTCTAAAAGTGTTGTCTTTCCATGATCAACATGTCCCATAATCGTAACTACAGGGGCTCTAGGACTTTCCTCTATATCTGTATCGATAATTTCTTGTAAATCTTTTTCTAAATCAT